>JAABUZ0100001119.1_pt1 | contig 54211 bp, 56 predicted proteins | sample 5562091 | NCBI WGS metagenome assembly JAABUZ01 (sample SAMN12813069, study PRJNA571459) | rock metagenome | isolation source: Antarctica rocks | place: Antarctica: Victoria Land, Linnaeus Terrace sud | collected 2015-12-21 | reverse complement strand
GGAGATCCACATGCGGGAGGGCCGGCCCTGGTTCGTGCCACCCGCCTGGATCGACCCCACCCGAACACCAAGACCCGGCGGACCCCACCCACCCGAGCTGTAGAACGGCGTACGCGTCGCTGGTGTGGAGCCGCACGAAAATGTCAGCGGGATACCGCACGAGATGTCAGTGATGGCCGCACGAAGTGTCAGTAGTCGGGGTGCCGTGAGACTGAGAGTGGGGGCTGCTGCCTGAGCGGGCCGCAGGACCGGCCAGACGGGGTCGTCTTCGAGCATGAGCGAGTAGCGGGCGTCATCGGTGACCCGGAACAACGGGCTGGAGTTCGCCTCGACCGCCCTGGCCCGCTCGAGCGCGGCGCTGGGGATCGAGCTGGCCCCGACCCCGAACCGCGCCACACCACCTCGTCCACCGGGCCGCGTGGGGCGCACCCACGGCAGAACCGCCGCGACGCCGGGGACGGACCGCTGCTGGCCGGCGACCTCACTCGGTCACGGGGGTCATGCTCGCACCGGCCGCGCAGGTCGATGATCTGAAGGCCCTCGGACTGATCGAGGACCACGCACAACGCGCCGGCACCGAGGCCGCCGTGGGAGCTGGACGCCGACGAGCAGCGAGCACTCGCCCTGCTCGACGAATATCGACGCGGCCCCTCCGGGAAGTAGCGAGGGCCGGGCCCGCGCTAGGCGACACACGAACCGCGCAGTTCCGGAACCTAAGGTGGTAGGTCGCGGAGTTCGAAGCTGGCAGAGATGTCAATCGAAGGCCGTTCGCTCCCCCGTCGTGCGGGCCACCCCGAGAAGAAGGGCCCCCGAGATGCCCAAGGGATCCAGCTCCGGCGACTTCAACCGAGCTGGCGCGGAGAGCACCGCCACCAACGGCGGCGATGCGCGGGCGCCCTCGCCGGCTCGGCGTGCGGCGCGGGCACGGGCTGCGCGACACCAGCGACCAGCGGAAACGTCGGGTGTCGGCCAACCGATCGTCTGCGCTCATGGCCGGCACCTTGCTCAGCCGCCAGCGGCGTCGTCTTGCTCGAGGCTGCCCGCGAGGGCACGAGCCTCGGCCGCGTGGTGCTCGTCGAACCCGAGTTGGGTGACTTCGTTGCGCCTGTTCACCTGCATGTCTATCCAGCGAGTGTGTGTCTCCCAGGCCGCCTGCCGAGTGGTGCCCAGCGCCTGCCCGATTTGGGCCCACGACGCCCCGGCGGCGCGTGCAGTACGCACCGTGAGCTGTCGTCCGGCGATGGCTTTACGGCTGATGAGCTCCCCGAGAGCGAGCAGCTCGAGAGCCTCCGCCCGATCCAATGGCGCGACCCCGTGGGGGTCGTCGGGATCGGCCAAGGAATCCCGCAGGCGAAGATCTTCGTGATGAGCGACGGCCGCACGGAGGGTCAGCTCACGGTCGAGAGTCTGTGGTGTGGTCATGAACCTAGCCTCCGTCAAGCCAGCCTGACAGTCAAGGTGTCCTTACAGAACTCCGGTCACCTTGGCTCTGTCCTTCGACTGTCGTTTCACAGCTGGGCGTTCAGGCGAGGCTGGCGAGGGGGTCGGCGCGGGTCAGGGACGGGTCGTCGGCCACCACGGTGACGGCCCGCCCGGGACCGGTGGTGCGCGTCTCGAAGCGGACGGTGACCCGGCCATGGCCGCTGCCCTGGACCCAGCCGTGGCCGTGGACGGGGTGGTGGACGTCGTCCCCGGTGCGCCAGCCCTCCACGAGAACCCCAGACGCCTCGTCGGGCTCGTCGGCGACCCCCGCCGGCGCCGGCTCGACCCGCTCGGCCGGGGTCTCGGGGGACACGGCGTCGCCGAACAGCGTCTCCTGCACCGCGCTGGTGAGGCCCGAGTAGGAGACGCCGACGAGCCGCACCCCCGCCTCGGGGAGCGCGGCGACGGCGAGGCGACGCGCGACGGCCGTGAGGGCCGCGTGGTCGGTGGTGGCGGTCGATGCCGTCTCCGAGCGGCTCGTGGTGACGAAGGCGCCGCTACGGATCTTGACGCTGACGGTGCGGGCGGCGCGGCCGGAGCCCACCAGCCGCCGATGCGCCGACGCCGCGAGCTCGTCGACCGCCCGGACGACGGCGGCCACGTCGGAGAGGTCGGTGTCGAAGGTCGTCTCCGCCGACACCTGCTTGGCCTCGCCGCGCTCGACGAGCGGCCGGTCGTCGACGCCGCGGGCGAGCCGGTGCAGCCCGGCTCCGATGGTCTGTCCGAGCAGGACCGCCACCTCGGCGGGGTCGAGGGCGGCGAGCGCCGCGACCGTGGTCACGCCCGCACGGGCCAGCGTCGCCTCGGCCACCGGCCCGACCCCCCAGAGGGCGCGGACCGGCAGCGGGTCCAGCAGCGCACGCTCCTCGTCGGGAGCGACCACCCGCACCCCGTCGGGCTTCGCGAGCCCGGAGGCGATCTTCGCGACCTGCTTGCCCGAGCCCGCGCCGACGGAGACGGCGAGCCCGGTGGCCATCCGCACCTCGGCGCGCAGACGCTCAGCGAGCGCAGCGACGTCGTCGGCGCGTGCGCCGGCGAGGGCGACGGGCTCCACGAAGGTCTCGTCGTAGGCGATCTGCTCGAGCACCGGCGCGTCGCGACGGATGACGTCGAAGAACGCCCTCGACAGCTCCCGGTACACCGCGGTCCGGGGCGGGAGCGCCACCGCGTGCGGGCACCGGCGACGCGCCTGGGACATCGGCATCGCCGACCGCGCACCATGGACCTTCGCCTCCCTGCTCGCCCCCGCGACGATCCCGCGCGGCCCGAGCCCGCCGACGAGGACGGGACGGCCGGCCAGCGTCGGGCGCGTGAGGGCCTCGGCGGAGGCGAAGAAGCAGTCGAGGTCGAGATGGAGCACCCACCGCGAGGCGCGAGCGAGACCGGCGCTCACGGTGGGCGCAGGCCGGGCACGGTCAGCCTCCCGTCGGGACCCCAGACCACGCAGTCCCAGGCGAGATGGACGGGGCGCACGGCGACGAGCCTGCCACCGCCGTCGGGCGCCCGGTCGACTCCCGCCGAGCCGGAGCCGCGGGAACCTCCGGACCGTGTTCCGGCGAGGATGATCCGACGAAGCACGCACACGACCGCCCGAGGAGATCCGCCCATGACGACGCCCTGGACCGTCGAGCTCGACCCCACGCCGGGACGCCGCCAGGGACAGGAGGAGTTCGTCCTGCACGCCGACGGCGAGGACCGTCGCCTCGTCCTGCACGACTACGCGGCCGTCTACTCGGTGCCCGGCCTCTACGAGGAGGTCGTGCAGCGCCGGTTGGAGTGCGCCTCGCCCGCGACGGTCGCCGACGCCCTCGTCGAGGCCGCGTCCGCCGCCGGCGTCGACCCGGCCGCGGTGCGGGCGTTCGACCTCGGGGCCGGCAACGGCGTCGTCGGGGAGGAACTGCGCGCACGGGGCATCACCGTGGTCGCCGGCGCGGACGACATCCCGGAGGCGCGCGACGCCGCCCACCGCGACCGTCCCGGGCTCTACGCCCACTACCTCGTCGGCGAACGGCTCGACGTCACCGAGGTCGAGGGGCTCGTGCGCTCCGAAGGGCTCACCGCGCTGGTCGCCGCCGGCGCCGTGGGTGAGGGTCACGTGCCGGTCGATGCCCTCGACGAACTGTGGGCCGCGTTCCCGCCCGGGTCGCTCCTGGCGCTCACGCTCAAGGACGGCGGGCCGGAGACCGGTGACCACGATGTCGCCGACGTCACCGCCATGCTCGACCGCGACGCGACCGGCGAGCACCCGACGCGAACCGTGGTGCGCCGTCGATTCCGTCACCGCATCTCGATGGCGGGCGACGAGCTCTTCTATCTCGTGCTGGCCGCGGTCAAGGACGCACGCGCCTCGCGCCGCCGACCACGGTGAGGCGCGCCCGTGCGGTCCGCGGCGCGGGCCCGATGCCGGTGGCCACCCCCCGACGCCGGGACCGTCCGCCCGTGCCCCGCCCCGCCAGGTCGTTGACAAGGTCGTCGGCGAGCTCCTCGGACACGACCCGGTCGGCGTCGTAGGCGTCGAACACCTCGAGGGCGCGTCGCCAGCGCACGTGGGTGATCATCGGGAACGACCGTAGGTCCGCGCGGTGGTCCGCGTCCCTCCCCGGGCCCGCATCGGGTGAACCCCCGATCGACGGGCGTCGCCGGGCGGGCAGTCTCGCCACGACGCAGCGGGTCGGCGACGATGCCCCGGTGCGGACTCACAGCGTCGCCATCGTCGGGTCGGGTCCCGCGGGCTTCTACGCCGCGGGCACGCTGCTCGACTCGGAGGACCCGCCCGTCCGGGTGGACATGTACGACCGGTTGGCGACCCCGTGGGGGCTGGTGCGGGCCGGCGTCGCGCCCGACCACCCGAAGATCAAATCGGTGAGCGCCCAGTACGAGAAGATCGCCGCCCGCCCCGGGTTCCGCTTCTTCGGCCACGTCGGGCTCGGGGAGGACGTCTCCCGCGACGAGCTGCTCGAGCGCTACGACGCCGTGCTCTACGCCGTCGGCTCGCAGACCGAGCGGCGTCTGGGGATCCCCGGCGAGGACCTGCCCGGAAGCATCGCCTCGGTGGACTTCGTCGGCTGGTACAACGGCCATCCCGACCACGTCGGGCTGGACCCGGACCTCTCCGCGACGCGGGCGGTGGTGATCGGCGCGGGCAACGTCGCGCTCGACGTGGGCCGGATGCTCCTGCTCGCCGACACCGATCTCGCGGGTACCGACACCGCCGACCACGCGATCACCGCCCTCGCGGCCGGCGCGGTCCGCGAGGTCGTCGTGTGCGGGCGCCGCGGCGCCGCCCAGGCGGCGTTCACGACCGCCGAGCTGCGCGAGCTCGATGACATCGAGGGCCTCACGATCGCGGTGGACCCCGAGCAGGTGCCCGACGGCGGCGGTGACGACGCGGCGATGTCGAAGGGGACCCGCCGCAACCTCGACATCCTGCACCGCTGGGCCGAGCGCGGGCCCGACGCCGCAGCCGACCAGGATCTCCGTCGGGTCAGGCGGATGGAGTTCCGCTTCCACCGCTCGCCGGTCGAGATCCGCGGGAACGGCCACGTCGAGGAGATCGTCCTGGGCGTCAACCGGCTGGAGGCCGACGCCGAGGGGCGAGTGTCCGCGGTCGACACCGGCGAGCGGGAGACCGTGCCGTGCGGACTCGTCCTCCGCGCCGTCGGCTACCGCGGGGTGGCGCTGCCCGGCGTCCCGTTCGACGAGCGGAGCGGCACCGTCCCGAACGTCGAGGGCCGGGTCTCCGGTCGCGACCGCGAGTACGTGGTCGGCTGGATCAAGCGGGGGCCCACCGGGATCATCGGGACCAACCGCAAGGACGCCAACGAGACGGTGCGCCACCTCCTCGCCGACCTCGCCACGGGTACGCGGGACGCCGAGCCCGTCGCCGCCCCCGAGGAGATCGAGCAGTGGCTCGCCGAGCGCTGCCCCGACCTCGTCGACCTCGACGGCTGGTCGGCCATCGACGCCCACGAACGGGGACGGGGAACCGACGCGGGCCGCCCCCGGGTCAAGGTCGTCGAACGGGGCGGATTCGTGGAGCTCCTCCGCAGGGCGCCGTGAGAACGCGGGTGTCGGCGCTGGTGGGCGAGCGCCGGGCGGAGGGCAACGACCCCCTGGCGTCCATCGGCAGTCCGCGACACCCTGACCGCCACACCCGACCAACGGCCGACCGGACAAGGGCGCGGCTTGCCCACGGGCACGGGCCCGCGAGTGCTCACAGCAGGGAGGCCACGATGCGCTCGAGGTGCCTCCGGTGACCCACGCGCCGTCGCCCGCCCGCGCACGGGCTCTTGGTGGGAGCCCGCACCTGGCCGTGGCCGCCGTGGTGCGCCGGCGGACACCCCTGTGGGCGGTCATTCTGATCGCACTGCTCGTGTGGGCCGTCGGCAATCTCGCGGTCAGTATCACCGCGGGTAGGGGCGGCGCGTCGGCTCTGACATCCGCGCTGGCCTTCGCGCCTGCTCTGGTGATCGGGTACGGCCTCCGGGTCCTGCTCATCTGGGGGTGGGTGGCGCGGTTCGAGGGGCGGCGGTTTCGCACCCTGGGGTTTCCCCGCGGGCACGGCCTGGCCCGGGCCGGTGGCGGGTTCCTGGCCGGCCTCGCCCTGTTCGGGCTGGTCATGCTGGTGTTCGTCGCCACCGGCACCCTGACGCCGGACGTGGCCCGGCCGGGTGTGCAGGGCGTGGCGGCACTCAGTGGTGTGGCGTTGCTGTTACTCGGCTGGCTCGTGGTCGGCACGTCCGAGGAGATGCTGTACCGCGGCTTCGTCCTGCAAGGGCTCGGCGCCCGCCGGTGGCCGTGGCTCGGGGTCGCCGTCTCGAGCCTGCTCTTCGCGGCCACCCACATCTCGGCCTGGGGATCGCCCCTGGCGGTCCTGAACCTGGCCCTGTTCGGGGTGCTGGCCTGCCTGTACGCGCTGCGCGAAGGTGGGCTGTGGGGCGTCTGTGGGCTGCACGTCGGCTGGAACTGGGTGCAAGGCAGCGTGTTCGGGTTGGCCGTGAGCGGCAACGACGTGCCCGGCGGCGCGCTGCTAGACCTGCGCGCCGACGGGCCCTCACTGCTGACCGGCGGGTCGTTCGGCGCCGAGGCCAGTCCCGCCGCGACTGTCGTCCTCCTCCTCGGCGTCGCGCTGACCCGCCTCCTCCGCCCGGCGCCGCCCGTCACGGAGGCCTGAGCCGGCACGGCGGGCCCGGCGGCGACGCACGGATCCGCGGGTCGGTAGTCCTCGCCTTCCACCGGCGGTTGCCGGGTCCGCCCACCCAGAGCGGTGAGGAGACCAGGCCAGCGGACGGAGTACTCATTCCGCGTCCCCATCGGGGCTGACGTCGTCGAACGTTTCGTCAGGACAGCGCCAGCACCACGGCCATGACGACGAGCGCTACGCCACTCAGGACATCGAGCCGGATGCGGATGCGGAGCAGGCGAGCGGCGACTCGTCCGAGCTGCAACCCGACGAACGACATCAGCGCCGTGATGACGGCGAAGATCGCGGCCGAGAGGAGAGGGGAGAAGCCGAGCAATCCCAGGCCCGTGCCCGCGAGCAGGTTATCGAGACTGAGCGACAGCGGAATGCCGAAGAGCACCCACGGATGGTCCAGCTCCCCCGGCTCAGCGGTCCGCAACGCCTGGATGAGGAGGTACACACCGTACCCCCCGAGAACGATCGGCCCCACGTAGTCGGCGGCCGGGCCGATCGCCTGGCCGAAGTAATTCCCCAGCAGTAGGCCCGTCAGTGGCGCAAGACCGTCCCACAGCCCGAATGTCAGGGCGACCTGCACGGCACGACGACGGCTGAGCGAAAGCGTCCCGAGCGCAATCGACACCCGGAAGTTGTCCAAGCTGAGGGTGAACCCGAGGACGAGAAGCTCGAGGCTCACGGCACCGTTGGCTGCCGTCGTACTGCGCCCACCCGATCACAGCCGTTGCGGAAGTCAACCCATCTCATCGTTCCTACTCTAGCCGCGGGGCTCCCGCCTCGATCTTTCGGTACGGCCTCCGGCGGTCACGGGATCCCGGAGTTTCACCGTCCGCGGCGAGCGTCATCAGTCGAAGACGTCGTCGATGTGGACGGTGACCCCGACGGGTTCGAGACCGGTGAGTTCCCGCACCCGCGTGGCGACCTCCGCGCGGATCCGTTCGCCGAGGTCGACGAGGTCGGTGCCGTAGTCCGCGGCGAGGGTGATCTCGATGGCGGTGCTGCGCCCGGCGACGCCGGCCACGACCCGCAGCTCTTCCTGGCGAGGGTTCGCGGTTTGTCCGGCGTCGGGGTGCCGGCCGGTCCCGCCCGCGGTCGGGGCGCTGACGGGCGTGACTCCGGGGGCGACCAGCTTGCTGAGGACGATCCGCACCCCGGCGATGTCCTGGGCGGTCTCGCGGGCGGTGACGACCACGATCCGGGCCGAGATCCGCGTAGCCCCGGTCGGGCTGGGCAGGGAGCCGTAGGTCGGGTCCGCCACGACGCCACGGATGAGTCGGATCGCTTCCTCGAGGACCGAGTCGGGAGCGCGCACCTCGGTGTCGGCGACCTCGCGGACCGGGGCCCAGAGGCGATCGTACTCGGCCAGCGCCGCCTGGCAGTGCGGGCAGCCCTCCTGGTGGGTGTCCCGCTGGTCGGCGCGCCCGGCGGAGACCTGGTCGAGCAGCTCGGGACGGCGAGACCGCAGACGAGACGGTCGCCGGAGGGCTCGAAACTCACGGCCACCTCCTGGTCACTCAGGCCCTCCATCTCATGCAGCACGAGCGCCGAGCGCAATGGGCCCCCGCGCGGCCGCCGCAGCGGCGGCGCTCGACTCCACGCCCGGCGCGCGATGTGACGCAGCACACGTCGCGGTCCCGTGAGCGGGCGCCACCCGCGGTGTCCAACGACGAGCGCTCAACAAGAGGGGGGATCGCCGTGAGTCCTGGGCTCGGGGCGAACGTCGGCATCGTCAGACCCGGACCCCCGGGTCCGAACGAGGTGATGCCGGACGTGGAACCTGTTCGCCGAAAGGAGATTTGGTGTTTTCGCGGCCCACCACAGCCCCGAATCCCGAGCGCTCCGTCACGATCATCCTTCCTCTCCGCGTGGGAGGTGATCGAGATCGACTCTGACCTCGATCTCGAGGCGATTGCGAACGCGGTTCGCTCCTGTCCCTCGATCTCGGCCATTTCGACCCCGACCTCGGACGCCGAACTCGGTCCGGTGGCGATTTCGTACGACAACGCCAGCATCGACATCTCGGTGATCGCCGTCTACGGGTTCCGCCTGTCCACGGTCGTCGAGCAGGTCGAGAGCGCGATCCGCATATTGATCGGGCCCCGGCGCCTGACCGTGACCGTCGACGACCTCGACATCCGCGAAGCGGCCGATCCCGACTAGTCCTCCCCATTCACCTCGAGGAGAGGAGTCCGTCCATGACCAGCCCGCAGCGTGGTCTCTACGGCAGTGCCATCGGTGCCAACATGGCGCGCGCCGGTACCGCCGAGGTGTTCGGGACCTTCCTGCTGGTCTTCAGCGGTACCGCGGTCGCCGTGGCCGGGGCCCTGTCCCGGTCAATCGCCGGGCAGCCCGCCGACTCACTCGCCGTCGGCCTGGCCTTCGGTCTGGTGTTGATCGCGCTGGTCACCGCCCTCGGCCACGTCTCCGGCGCACACCTCAACCCCGCCGTCACCCTCGCGCTCGCCGCGACCGGCAAGTTCCCCTGGCGCTACGCCCCCGCCTACGTCCTCGCCCAACTGCTGGGCGCTGTACTGGCCTCGCTCGCCGTGTGGGCCACCTACGGCAGCCCCGCCCGCGTGCGGGCGTCGCTCGGCGCCACCGTCCCCTCCACAGGCACGAGCGCGACGCAGGTATTGCTGGTCGAGGTCCTCATCACGTTCCTGCTGGTGCTGGTCATCGTGTCGGTGGCCACCGACGACCGTGTCCCCGCCGCTGCCGTCGGTCCGGCGGTCGGGTTCGCCCTCGCTGCCGCGGTCCTCGTCGGCGGGCCGGTCTCCGGTGGCGCGGTCAACCCCGCCCGCGCGCTCGGTCCGATGATCGTGTCCGGGACGTTCACCGACTGGTGGACCTACCTCCTCGGTCCCGTCGTCGGCGCCGTGCTCGCCGCGATGGCCTACGACAGATTCCTGGCTCGGGCCAGCACTCCCGAGCCCTCGTCCACCCCCGACCCCGCCTCGGGGTCGTGGGGCAGCCCCGACCAAGTCGACCCTGCAGCTGGAACCGGGAGCCGCCTCTAGCCCCCTGTTCCGATCTCGTCGGCCCGTGCCGGCTCACGAATCATACCCGCTCGACGACGTCGACCATTCGACGTCTCGTCGCGCGGAATAACGCCATCTCCATTTTCTCCGACGTCGGCGGCCCGGTCCGCCGACCGGTCCCCTACGCATCCCATCGCGTACGGCCATGTGTAGCATTCTGTTTCTCGACGTTGCCAAGTCTGCACACGACGCCTACCGTCGAAGTAGTCGAGACTCCTCCGGTCTCCGCATCGTCTCGGGTCTGGGCGTTCATCAGCGCAGCGCCGCCCGTCAACGCACTCACGACGAATGATCTCAGGGGCATCTCATCATGCTGCAATCTCTACAATCGGGTCTCAGCACGTTCTTCAGCTACCTCCCACAGCTTCTGGGTGCGCTGGTCGTGTTGGTGGTCGGTTTCCTCATCGCCTTCATCCTGCGGAAGGTGATCACGAAACTGCTCAGGCGGTTCCGTCTCGACGATCGCCTCGAGGCCGGATCGGGTGGGCGGTACGTGGAGCGGTTCAGCCCGCAGGGTTCGCCCGCGAAGCTCGTCGGCATGGTCCTGTTCTACGTGATCATGCTGTTCGTGATCACCTCGGCGATCGGGACGCTGGGCATCCCACCGTTGACGAACTTCATGAACCTGGTCCTGTCGTACCTGCCCAACGTCATCGCCGCCCTGCTGATCTTCCTGGTCGCCGCCGCGGTGGCCGGCGCCGTTGGCGGAGTCGTGCACAAGACGATGGGCGACACCCCCACCGGCCGGGTAGTGCGCGCCGCCGCCCCGGCGCTGGTCATGGCGATCGCGGTGTTCATGGTCCTGACCCAGCTGGGCATCGCCCCGGTGATCGTGACGGCCACGTACATCGCTCTGATCAGCGCGGCCTCGCTGGCCGCGGCGCTGGCGTTCGGTCTCGGTGGCCGCGACGCCGCCGCCGAGCTCATCAACTCCGGGTACCGCAAGGCCCAGGAGCAGGCCGAGCAGGTCAAGACCGACCTGGCCACGGGGCGCGACCGCGGCCAGGCCCACGCCCACCAGGCCCAGCAGACCGAGCCCATGGGCCCGCAGGCCGACGGCAGGGGCCAGGGGGTCGGCGCCCGCCGCGCCTGACCGGTCCCCCGACATCCATTCACGTCCCCGCACGACGATCTCTCGCGCCTGGTCGACAAGACCCGGTCCGGGGTGAAGGAGAACCTCTCATGGCAGTGAACCTCAGCGATCCGACCGAACTGAACGGTGCGACGGTGACCGGCGAGCAGGGTGCGAAGTTGGGCAAGGTCGACAACGTCTACCTCGACAACCAGACGAGCAAGGCCGAGTGGGCCGCGGTGAAGACCGGCATTTTCGGGAGTCACGTCTCCCTCGTGCCGCTGGCGGCCGCCGACTATCGCGACGGCACGCTGCACTTGCCCTACACCAAGGACCAGGTCCAGAACGCGCCGCACCACGATCCCGGCCAGGAGCTCTCGGTCGACGACGAGAAGGAACTGTTCACCCACTACGGAGTGTCCTACGAGGGCGACACCGTCACCGGCGAGCCCGGACGGGACCAGCAGGGCCGCCACGAGCACGACCAGCGAGGCCTGCGGTCGCAGGGAAGCGATGACCGCGGCGGTGCGGCCCCGGGCGTCGTCGGGCAGGACTCCTCCGGGCCGACCACCGACGAGGCGATGACCCGCTCCGAGGAGGAGCTGCGCGCGGGGACGCAGACCGTGCAGACCGGCCGGGCCCGGCTGCGCAAGCACGTGGTCACCGAGCAGCAGACCGTCAGCGTGCCGGTCTCGCACGAAGAGGTCACCCTCGAGCGCGAGGAGATCACCGACTCCAACCGCGACGCCGCCACCTCCGGGGCGAACATCTCCGAGGAGGAGCACGAGGTCACCCTGCACGCCGAGCAGCCCGTGGTCACGACCGAGACCGTGGCCAAGGAGCGCGTCCGGATGGGCACGAAGACGGTGCAGGAGCAGGAGCAGGTCTCCGGCGAGGTCCGCAAGGAAGAGATCGACATGGAACCCGGTCACGACACCGACGGCGGCCCCGGCCGCGGCGACACCGGACCGCAGCGCGACCAGAGGTGACCCGCTGACCCTCCTGAGCCGGGCCGGGAGCACGGCAGATCCCCGCCGCTCCCGGCTCGGCCCTGCCACCACCCGGTGCCACCCCACCCCCGAGAGGATCTGACCCCGATGTCGGAGAATGCACCGCCGCGCGACCGTGACACCGAGCCCACCTCGCCACGCTCCGGCGGGACCCACTCCAACGACCGTCCCTCGTCGGAGGGTGCTCGGGCCACGACGAGCGTGACCGCAGTGTTCGCCCTTATCCTCGGTCTGATCGGTCTTCTCGCCGCGCTCACCGGGCTCCTCGCGCCGGTCGCGGTCGTGTTCGGCCTGATCGGGCTGATCCTGGGGATCGTCGGTATCCGCGCCGGGAAGAAGCCCCGCACCACCGGCAAGGGCGTCGCCATCGGTGGGCTCGTCCTATCGGTGATCGCGCTGCTGCTCGGCGCCGCCGCGATCATCGGGGTCGCCACGACGGTCTCGAGCAACCCGCAGATCCTCGACCAGATCACCAACCTGCTCAACAACGCCCGCAGCAAGGCCCCGACGCCCTGATCAGGTGTCCATCGCACGACCGGAAGGATTCCACCATGCAGATCTCCAAGGACACGATCATCGAGATGATCCGGTCCCGCGGCGAACCCCAGAACGCCGATCAGGCCCAGGCCGAGCTGCCCGAGCAGGTCGACACCGAGAACGACAAGGGCCTGCTCGACAAGTTCGGCATCGACCCCCAGCAGCTGCTCGGCGGGCTCGGCGGCAAGTTCGGGCTCTGAACCATGTGCTCGACGGTGGTGGTCACACCTCGACCCGTTCCCACAACCGCGCGGACAGCGACCCCGCCAGCTGCGCCAGCAGTTCACCCGGATACACGCCAGCCAGCTCGTCGAGCAGTTGGGCCACCACCTGGGCCTCGACCGAGCTCAACACCACGCGCGTCGGCTCCCCCGCACCCCGGCCGAGGGCCTCGGCGTCGAGGGTCTCGCGGGCCAGCCGCGTCAGCATGTCGAGCGCGTAGGCGCACCGGTCCAGTCCCCTCCCGCTGTCGGCGTCGCGGGCGGTGGCGGTCAGCCCGCCCACGGGTAGGCCGTGTGCGGGACCGGTCGCGCGGTCGGGGTCGAGCGTCCCGCTCGGAGTCACCAACATCTGATCGGACACGCAAACCTCCAGATCGTCGACGGGCTCGCGGGATGACGCGAGCCCTGATGTCACCGGGGTCCGGGGTGCTCAGCTCCTGCCCCCCGACGCGAGGGGCGTCGAGCAGGCACCCCGGACCATGCCCCATCCGTGCGCCGTTCGCACGGACACACCGGGACTGGAGCGCAGTCCCACCACCGCACGTCAGTCAGAGGTGTCGAGGCTCACAGCCCATGCCGGCATCGACGGGGAGTGCCGGGCCGCGACAACCTCCGGGCGCGCCAGCGGCGAGGTCCTCACCCGCGGGATGGGCTCACGGCGCGGCCACCGGGTACGGGCCCACAGGATAGGGGGGTGTGCTGGTGCCGGCGAGGCGGTAGCGGCCCCACGGATCGACATCGGACAGCTCACCCTCGGCGCTGCCGACCGGCGTCGTGACCCGGACCGTCGCCGTGCGGCCAGCGAGGGCGGCGTCCAGTCCGTCGTGCACCGCGATCCGCCCGTACCAGTGGTACCGGCCGTCGACGGGCTCGAAGTGCCCCAGCACGTGCAGGTCGACGGCGTGGTCCACGCCGTCCACGGTGACCGTCGCGGGTCCCCGGTAACCGTCGCCGTCCTTGCCGTCGTCGTGGTCGGTGGTCCCGCTCGTGGGGGTCGCGGTGAGCTGCATCGTCTACTGCTCCTCTGCGCTCGAACGGCGGCCGGACTCCCCGGACGACATCTGGATCACTTTGTTGATCTCCAGCGGAACGTTGGGGTCGATGACGACGCCGCGCTGGCGCGCGAACCCGTCGATGGCCGCCCAGACGGCCACGGTCAGGTACTCCACGACGCTGTCGCGGCTCATCGACCGGCGCTCCAGCCACCACTCCGCGGTGTTCTGGACGAAGCCGACGACGCCGTAGGCCCACGGTTCGGCCGGGCCGGAGTCGACGCCGAAGGCGCGCAAATAGTCGCCGAGCAGCGCGGAGAGCGCCGTCGCGATGAGCTCCTTGTCCTGCCGGACCACGTCGCAGCCGCTCCCCTGCATCGGCGTGTGCCGCGCGAGCACCCAGTAGAGGTTGGGGAACTCGTCGAGCGAGGCGAGCACCGCACCGATCGACTTGCGGATGCGCGGGAGTGGCGCCTCCTCGCTGTTCAGCGCGGGGATCAGGCGATCGAGGAGGATCTCGGTCCCCCGCTCGCCCATCGCCTCCACGAGGTCGGCCTTGTCGGAGAAGTGCCGGTAGAGCACGGGCTTGGTGACACCGGCCTCGACCGCGACCTGCTCGATCCCGAAGTCCGGCCCGGTATCCGCGAGCACCCGCATCGCGGCCTCGACGAACTCGGCCCGGCGCTCGGTCCGGTGGGCGGCCCAGCGGGTGCGGCGCCCGTCCCGCGAGGCGCTGACCCGCCCGGGCATCGGCTTGACATCGTCCGGCATGGATCAGCACGCTACCACCAGTTACAGTTACCAGCGGTAAGACGTACACCAGGTATTCGCTACCTGCGGTACGGCACCCATCTGGCCAGGCTCCCGCCAGGAGGACTCGATGAGCGCTCCCCCCACCCCCCGCGCCCACGCCGACGCGGAGCGCCACGCCACGGCCGGGCGCCTCCTGCGCTCGGCGGCGAGGAAGTCCTACGACCCCGTGGTCGACATCGACTGGGACGCCCCGTTGGTCGAGGGCAAGGTGTGGGTCCCCGAGCACCGGGTGTCGCTCTACGGCACGCCGCTGTGGGACCGGATGACGCCGGAGCAGCGCGTGGAGTTGGGCAAGCACGAGGCATGCAGCGTGGCCAGCGTCGGCCTGTGGTTCGAGACCCTGCTCATGCAGCGCCTGCTCAAGGACTTCTACGCCGAGGACCCGACCAGCGAGCGCGCCCAGTGGGCGCTCACCGAGGTCGCCGACGAATGCCGGCACTCTCAGATGTTCGCCCGCATGGTGGCCACCGCCGGCGTCGAGCCCTACGGGCCGACCCCCGCGGTCCGTCAGCTCGGGAAGCTCTTCACGGTGCTCAACCGGGGCCCGTCGGCCTACGCGTCGATCCTCGTGGCCGAGGAGGTGCTCGACCGGCTGCAGCGCGAGCAGGTCGGTGACGAGTCCATCCAGCCGCTGATGCGCCAGGTCAACCGCATCCACATCGTCGAGGAGGCGCGGCACGTCGCCTTCGCCCGCGACGAGGTGACACGCGGCGTCGCGGGCCTCTCGCGCACCGAGCTCGCCCGCCAGCGATGGAGCTGCGCTCTCACCTCCTCCTTCGTCGTGCGGAGCCTCATCAACCCGCGCGTGTACGCGGCGGTGGGCATCGACCCGGCGGAGGGGCGTCGCGCGGCGGTGGCGAACCCGCACCACCGCGAGATGATCCGGTGGGGCGGCGAGAAGATCATGGTGTTCCTCTCCGACGCGGGCATGGTGGGTGCTCCCGGGATGACGATGTGGCGGCGCTCGTTCCTGCTGCCCCGGTGAGAACGGCTCGCGCTGACGACGCCGACGGCGCACGCGATGACCGACGGAGCGAGAGCGACGACAATCGCTTCGAGGAGGTCGGTTCCTTCACGACCTCGGACGGGCTGCGCCTGCGATCCGCGATCTCGGGGGCCGGTGACCGGCCGGCCCTGGTGCTCGTGCACGGCTGGACGCAGGACCTGCGCACCTGGGACCGCGTGGTGCACGAGCTGCACGCCGCCGGGAGACCGGTCGGATCCTCCGCTACGACCACCGCGGCCACGGCGGGTCGGACGCCGCCCCGCTCGGGGCAGCCACCCTCGGGCGGGCCGCCGACGACCTCGCCGAGCTCCTCACCGACCGGGTCCCCGACGGGCTGGTCGTCCTCGCCGGGCACTCGATGGGCGGCATGACGCTCATGGCCCTCGCCGAGCGGCACCCGGATCTCGTCGCCCAGCGGGTGCGCGGCGTCGCGTTCATGGGCACCGCGAGCGACGACATGACCGAGCTGACCCTCGGCATCGGCGGCCGCGCGGGGCGCGCCGTGGCCCGAGCCGAGCAGGTGCTCGCCCGGTACGCGGCCCGCCTCGGCCACCGGGCCCCCGCCGACCGCACCGGGGACGCCCGCACGGCGCCGAACCGGCTCCCCGCCGACCCGCTCTCGCCGGTGGTCCGGGCCCCCTGGTGGTCGGCCGCCGCGCCGACCGCGAGGACGTCACCGTCGCCGCCTTCCGCACCTCGATTGCCGAGCACTCCCGGCGCCGCGCGCTCGAGGTGCTGCGGGGCACCCCGGCGGTGGTCCTGGTCGGCGGCCGGGACCGGCTCTGCCCCCCGCACCACGCCCGCGCGATCACGGCCGAGCTGCCCGGCGCGGAGCTCGCGCTCTATCCCGGCGCCGGCCACATGATCACCTTCGAACGGGCACCCGAGGTGGCCGCCCACCTCCGCGGGCTGCTCGCCGCCGCCGATTCCGGGCCGAGGACTACGAGTTCTTCGCTCGGGCCGCCGACGCCACGTCCTCACCGGCGCAGACGGACCAGTCCCTCCTGCACGACGGAGGCTACGAGGGCGCCGTCGGCGCGGAAGAGCCGCCCGCTCGCGAGCCCACGCCCGCCTCCCGCGTGCGGTGACTCCTGCACGTAGAGCAGCCATTCGTCGGCCCGGAACGGCCGGTGGAACCACAGCGCGTGGTCGAGGCTGGCCAGCGCGACCTCCGGTGCGCCGATCCCCTCCGGGACGTGCGGCAGCACCGCCGCCTCGAGCAGGGTGAGGTCCGAGGCGTAGGTCAGCACGCAGGCGTGCAGCAGGCGTCCGCCCGGACTGTCGGGGTCGGGGAGCTCGCCGTCGGCCCGGACCCACACCCGTCGGTGCCCGGGCCGGGCGGCGTCGCCGTGCACCGGCTCGACCGGGCGCACGTCGAGCGGCCACGTCAGGGCGTGCCCGGTGGTGGTGCGCGCGGGGCGGTCGGGCGCCGACGGCAGGTCGCGGCGGGCGTGGCCCTGGGGCCCCGGGGTGTCGGGCATGGGCGCCTGGTGCTCGACGCCCTCCTCCGGCCGCTGGAACGACGCGGACATCGTGAAGATCGTCTCGCCGTGCTGCACCGCGGTCACCCGGCGCGTGGTGAACGAGCGGCCGTCCCGCGTGCGGTCGACCTCGTAGACGATGGGCGCGAACGGGTCACCGGGACGCAGGAAGTAGCCGTGCAGCGAGTGCACGGCGCGGTCGTCGTCGACGGTCCGCCCCGCGGCCACCATCGCCTGGCCGGCGACCTGCCCGCCGAACACCCGCAGCAGCGACTCGCGGGGGCTGCGGCCGCGGAAGATGTCGCGCTCGATGCGCTCGAGGTCGAGCACGTCGTCGACCAGCTCCCGCAGCGCCTTGCCGCCCGTGCCGTCCGGCTCCTCCACGACGCCTCCTCCGCACGCGCCGGTCCGGGCGCACGGCCCATCCTGTCCGGTCCCCACTGGCTCCGAGGGGTCGCCGCCGCCACACTGCGCCGGAACGCGGGGACACCGCGATGGAGGAGGGCGGCGCGTGCAGCAGCTCTCGGGGCTGGACGCGGTGTTCCTCGCTGCGGAGTCCGGCCACCAGGTCGTCCACGTCGGCCAGCTGGTCGTGTTCGACAAGCCCGATCCGGATTTCGCGCCGTACCCCGCCGAGCTCGTGCCCGACCTCCCCGACCTCACCGACGCCGTCGTGGCCGAGTACGAGCTGCTCGCCGAGCGGACCTCCGAGAGCTCGGGGTGACGGCCCGGTCCCGGCCCGGCTCGCGGGGTCGCGTCCAGGATCTCTGGGAGACCGGCGTCGGCGCGTGGGGCTACGGCGCGCTGCTCGGGGTCGCCGACTGGGTGGAGCCCCGCCTGCCCGACCTGCCCGGGACGGGCCTGGTCCGGGACTTCTACCGCGTGGACCGTCGCCTGGCCCTGACCGGTGGAGAGACGGTCCTCGACCTCGCCTGCGGTCCCGGCACGCTGACGCGACGGCTCGCCGACGCCGTGGGCGACGCCGGACTCGTCGTGGGCGTGGACCTGTCGGAGGCGATGCTCGCCCGCGCCACCCGGGGCGTGCGGGCCTCGAACGTCGCCCTGATGCGCGCCGACGCGACGGACCTGCCACTGCGCGCCGACACCGTCGACGCCGTGTGCTGCTCGCTCTGCCTGCACCTCGTGCCCGACCTCGAGACCGCCCTCACCGGGATCGCCCGCGTGCTGCGGCCCGGCGGGCCGATCGCGATCGCCGTCCCCGCGCACGCCCCGGGCCCCCTCCGTGTGTTCAGCGAGGCGCTGTCGCGATGGGGACAGGCACGGTTGTTCGATCGTGGAGAGCTCTCGGCGGCACTGGAAGGACACGGGTTCGTGCGTCTGCGGGAGCGGATCGGCCAGGGGCTGTCGCTGGTGGACGCCGTCGCCCCCGGGTGAGGACGGCCTCCGCCGCGAGGGCGGCGCCGGTGACGGCGACGACCACCGCCAGCGCCGCGGCCACATCGCTCGGCCGGTGCCAGCCCGCGATCATCGTGGCGATCCCCGTGCCCGCCACGAGGGCGCTCCCGACGACGACGGCGAGCGGTCGAAGGACGGGGGGCAGCACGAGGAGGGCGCCGACGGCGAGCGACGCCACCACGGTCACGTGGCCGCTGGGCAGCGAGTTCTCCTCGGCCCCCACCCGGGGTAGCACGGCCATGAGCGTCTGCGTGAGCGTCTGGGCGCACAGCACCACCGCGACGACCACCGCCGCCCTGCTCCCCCGGCCAGCCCGGTCCCGCACGACGGCGGTCCCGGCGAGGACGGCTACCGCAGTGAGCACGCCGACGGTGCTCACGAGTCCGAGCGCCCCGAGGGCCTCGGGGCGCAGCGCCGACCCGGCGTCGACCACCCACTCCCCGACAGCGCGGTCGAGCGAGCGGCCCGTCGGGTCGACGACCGCCACCAGGTAGAGGACGAGCACCGCCAGCCCGCCCAGGACGGCGGCCGCACCGCCGGCCAGCACGCGTGGGCGGGACCGGGGGACGTGGTCGGTGCCGGAGAGCATGATCTCGATCGTCGTGAGCGGAGCTGGCCGCAGGCTGGCGAGAAGCTGTGCCCCACCTGAGCGATCCGGGCGGACGAGGACCGGCAATTGCTGCTGTCAGCGATGCCCTCGCGGCGCACTGGGCGCGGATGGTCAGGGTGGACGTGGTTCGCTGGAGCGATGGACGCACCTCATGCCTCCCACGCGGGCACCATTGAGATCGCGGGACACTCCGCCCCCCGCATGGGGTTCGGGGCGATGCGCCTGCCCGGGCCGAACGTGTGGGGCCCCCCCGCGGACCGCGAACGGGCCCTCGCGGTCTGCCGCCGCGCCGTCGAGCTCGGCATCAGGGTGATCGACACCGCCTGGTACTACGGCGACGACGTCGCCAACGAGATCCTCGCCGCCGCGCTGCGGCCCTATCCCGACGACCTGATGTTCATCACCAAGCTCGGCGGCGCGCGCACACCCGACGGAGGATGGGTGCCGGCGCTGCGCCCCGAGGAGCTGCGCGAGGGCTGCGAGCGCGACCTGCGGGTGCTCGGCCTGGAGTCGGTGCCGCTGGTGCACCTGCGGTGGATGGGCGAGCACGCGAACGCCCCGTTCTCCGAGGCGCTGGGCACCGTGCTCGAGCTGCGCGACCAAGGAAAGATCCAGCACATCGGCCTCTCGACGGTCGACGTCGCGCAGATCCGCACCGCGCAGAGCCTGTGCGACGTCGCCTCGGTGTCCAACGCCTACAGCCCGCTGGACCGGGCCGACGAGGCCGTCGTCGACCACTGCACCGAGCACGGCATCCCCTACCTGCCCTACTTCCCTCTGGCCATGGGCTCCGTCGCCGATCCCGGCGCGGTCGCCGAGGTGGCCGCCGACCTCGAGGCCACACCGGTGCAGGTGGCCCTCGCGTGGCTGCTCGCCCGCTCGCCGGTGATGCTCCCGATCCCCGGGACCGGCGACCCGGCCCACCTGGAGGAGAACGTCGCGGCCGGGGCGCTGGAGCTCCCCGACGACGCCCGCGCCCGCCTCGACGCCGCCGGCCGCCCCGCCTAGCGTGGATCACGTGCCTGGATCGATTCTCGGAACGGCCGTCCACCGCGTCGAGGACCCCGAGCTGGTCCGCGGCCGCGGCACCTACGTCGACAACACCGTGCCCGACGGCGCCCTGCACGTCGCGTTCGTGCGGTCCCCGCTCGCCCACGCGCGGTTGGGGACGGTGGACGCGGCGACGGCACGGGAGGCACCGGGCGTCGTCGCCGTCCTCACCGCCGAGGACCTGACCATCCCCGACCACCGGCCGTTCATGGTCCTCAACGACGACTGCGCGCGGCCCCCGCTCGCCCGGGGCAAGGTGCGCTTCGTCGGCGACATGGTCGCCGCCGTGATCGCCACGACGAAGGCCGCGGCGGTCGACGCCGTCGAGCTCGTCGACGTCGACTACGACCCGCTCGAGCCGGTCGTCGACGCCGAGAGCGCCCTCTCCGGCGGTGCACCCCTGCAGTTCGAGGAGCTCGGCACCAACCTCGCCGCCGGTGCCCGCGAGCCCGACGGGACCGACCCGCTCGCCGGGGCCGACGTGGTCGTCCGCGCCCGCATCGTCAACCAGCGCCTGGCGGTCGCCCCGCTGGAAGGCAACGCGGTCACCGCGCTCCCCGGCGGCCCCGACGAGCCCTACGACATGACGGTGTACGCCTCGACGCAGATGCCGCACGGCCTGCGCCGGCAGGTCGCGGCCCTGCACGACTGGCCCGCCGAGCGGGTCCGCGTCATCGCCCCGCACGTCGGCGGAGCCTTCGGGGGCAAGGCCGGGCTCGCGCCCGAGCACGGCGTCGTCGTGGAGGCCGCCCACCTGCTCGGGCGGCCGGTGACGTGGAGCGAGACCCGCTCGGAGAACCTCACCGCCATGCCCCACGGCCGCGGGCAGGTGCAGTACGCCGAGCTCGGGCTCACGAACGACGGCACCATCGTCGGCCTCCGCGCGCGCGTGGTCGGCGACGCCGGGGCCTACGCGGGCTTCGGTGGGGGGCTGGCGCTCGGGCCGACCCGCAACATGGCGCAGGGCGTCTACCGCATCCCGGCCATCGGCTACGACGCCGCGGCCGTGCTCACCACCACCACGCCGATGGGCGCGTTCCGCGGCGCGGGGCGGCCCGAGGCCGCGGCGATGCTCGAGCGGCTCGTCGACATGGCGGCCGTCGAGCTCGCGATGGACCCCGCCGAGCTGCGGCGGCGCAACTTCCTGCAACCCGAGGAGTTCCCGCTCACCACGGTCACCGGCCAGATCTACGACTCCGGCGACTACACGACCGCCCTCGACGAGGCCCTCCGCGTCGCGGGTTACGACGCGTTGCGCGCGGAGCAGGCCCGCCGCCGCGAGCGGGGCGACCGCGTCGCGCTCGGGATCGGCCTCGCCACCTACGTCGAGATCACGGCGGGCGGGGGCGCTCGCGAGTACGGAGCGGTGTCGGTCGACGCCGACGGGGGCGCGACGATCTCGGTGGGCACCTCCGCGCACGGGCAGGGTCACGCGACGTCGTTCGCGATGATCGTCGCCGACCGTCTCGGCATCGCCATGGACGACGTCCGGTTCCGCCAGTCCGACACCGCGACGATCCCGCGCGGTGGCGGCACCGGTGGGTCCCGCTCGCTGCAGCTGGCTGGGAGCTCGGTCCTCGCCGCGGCCGACGTGGTCATGGACCGCGCGCGCGACGTCGTCGCGTCCGCGCTCGAGGCGTCCCCCGACGACGTCGTCGTCAGCGACGACGGCCGCGTCGGCGTCGCCGGGATCCCCGACCGGTCGCTGTCGTGGCGCGAGGTCGCCACGGCGGCCGACGGGCAGGGCGTGTCCCTCACCGAGGCCCGCGACGAGGAGCAGGCCGGCCCGACCTACCCCTTCGGCGCGCACGTCTCCGTGGTCGAGGTCGACCTCGACACCGGCCGCGTGGTCCCGGTTCGCCACGTCGCGGTCGACGACGCGGGCCGCGTCCTCAATCCCGTCCTCGTCGCCGGGCAGCAGCACGGCGGGCTCGCGCAGGGCATGGCGCAGGCGTTGTGGGAGGGCTTCACCTTCGATGCCGAGGGCAACCCGACGACGGGCACGCTCGCGGCCTACCCGCTGCCGACGGCCGCGGACCTACCGGAGTTCGAGGTCCGGACCACCGAGACGCCGACGCCCTACAACGCGCTCGGCGCCAAGGGCATCGGCGAGGCGGCCACCGTCGGGTCGACGCCCGCGATCGCGAACGCCGTGATCGACGCGCTGGCCCCGCTCGGCATCCGCCACCTGGACATGCCGCTGACCCCGCAGCGGGTGTGGACCGCCGTGCGCGAAGCCGAGGCCGGGAGACCGCCCGTGCCGTGGAGCGAGCCGCCCGCGTTCTTCGCGACGCTGCCGGTCCGCGGCGGCTCGACCGACCCCGAGGCCGCGTCCGTCGACGTGTGACGTCGGCTCGTCGCGGTCAGCGTCGGGCGACGGGACCCTCCTGGTCGGGCACCGTCGCGATCGGGCCGCACGTCGGCAGCTGGAGGCCGCCGCGGTTCTCCCCGTTGACGTAGACCTCGGAGAGGTACCCGCTGCGCCCGTCCGGGAAGGCCGCGCGATACCAGATCGTCGAGTCCGCGCGGTAGGGGTTGTTGCGCGAGGCCTCCTCACGCAGGTTGAAGTTGACCATGCGCTGTCCCTCGACCTGGCAGTTCGCGACGATGGCGCCCGCTGCCCATCTCGGTTCCGAGCACCTTGCAGCTGCGGCTGGCGGAGGCGCAGTAGGCGATGGGCGCGCTCGAGAGATAGGCCGGCGTCGTGTCCTCGACGAGCGAGTCCGGCCCGACGGCCACCTTGTTCTGCACCTCGATCACGCGCAGGTTCTGGGTGACGACGGGCTCACCGCCGGTGCGGGTCCAGCTCGCGATCGCGACCCCACCGACGAGCAGTCCCAGGAGCGCGCCCAGCGCGACGCCCACGACGAACGGGCGGCGGCTTCCGCTGAGTCGTGGCGCCGGGACGGCGGGCTCCGGCTCCGCCTCGGGCGGTTCCGACGAGTGCGGCGACTCGGGAGCGGGGGCGGTCGTGTCGTCCGCGACGTCCGCGTCGGACGCGGGCGCCGCGCGGACCTCCTCCCAGCGGGTCCGCCAGGGCCGCGGGTCGGCCTCGCAGGCCTGGACGAAATCCTCCACCGTCTCCCAGCGCGCGAGGTGGCGGCCACCGACGGCGTCGGCGAGTGCAGTCTTCGACCGCCCGGTGCGCCGGGACATCGCGGCGAACTTCGGGTCCCCGGCACGGGCCCGGAGAGCGCGCAGCTCGCGGGCGAACTCGACGAGCGGGCCGCCGTCCGGATCGAGCTCCCGCTGTGGTCGTGGCACCTGCGTTCTTCTCCCCGGGGGGTGTTGTCCGCCCGGAGCACACCATAGAACGCCGAACCGTGCGCCGAACGCCGGTAGACCGTCGTCGTCACGCTTCGCGGCGTGTGGTCGTTATTCCTTCGGGGTCGGTCGAGCGACCGACACCGGCCGGCTCCCGGGTGATGACGGGGGGAGATCACCCGGGGGCCCGGTCAGGACGATCATAGGACGCTGCTGTGCGGACCCTGTGGGTGCGGACGGGGGTCGCTCGAGCCCGGGCGTCTCAGCAAATCCGCAGAATCTCCGCAGCCGGCGCACAGATAGGAGGCCGAGGCTCGGGGACATGACCGACTCGGACCCGTACGCGCGCGGCGCCCAGACCCCCGGTGACCACCCCTACTCCGCCGGTCGCGGCGGGCCCTCCCCGTACGGGCCGCGGACGGCGACCATGACGCCCCCGTACGGCCCGCCCCCCGGATACGGGCCGGCACCGCAGCAGCCCCAACCGCCGCGCCGTCGGCGGCCGTCGGCGGTGCTGGTGGCCGGCGCCCTCGCGGCGATGCTCGTCGCCGGCGGCGTCGGTGGTGCCGTGGGGTACGAGGCCGCGAGCTCCGGCGGCGGGTCGGTGCTCTCCGCGGCGGCCGCACCGCCGGCCTCGTCGGCGTCGTCGAGCGCTCCCGCCCCGGCGGGGTCCGTCGAGGCCGTGGCGCAGAAGGTGCTGCCGAGCGTGGTCCAGCTCAAGGGGGCGTCGGGCGAGGGCTCGGGCATCGTGATCTCCGCCGACGGACTGATTCTCACCAACGCGCACGTGCTGGAGGCCGGGCAGGCGTCGTCGCGGCAGTCGCCGTTCGGCGGGTCGGTGCAGCCCTCGCAGGGCGGCCTGTCCGCGGTGTTCCAGAACGGCCGGTCGGCGCCGGTGCAGGTGGTGGGCACCGACGCGACCGCCGACCTCGCGGTCGTCCGCGCGCAGGGCGTCTCCGGTCTCACGCCGGTCGAGCTCGGCGACTCGAGCCAGCTGCGGGTCGGACAGGAGGTGGTGGCCGTCGGGTCGCCACTCGGGCTCTCCGGCACCGTCACCACCGGGATCGTCTCCGCGTTGTCGCGCCCGGTGGCCACCGGCGGCGCGCAGAGCGGGCAGGCCACCGTGATCGACGCCGTGCAGACCGACGCCGCAATCAACCCCGGGAACTCCGGCGGCGCGCTGGTCGACATGCAGGGCCGCGTCGTCGGCGTCACCTCCGCGATCGCGTCGCTGGGGTCGGGCTCCGGCTCCGGCCAGCAGTCCGGCTCGATCGGTCTCGGGTTCGCGATCCCGATCAACCAGGTGGCGCGGATCGGCGACGAGCTCGCCCGCACCGGATCGGCCACCCAGGCCGTCCTCGGGGTCGCCGTGGCCGACGCCTCCCCCACCGGCGCCACCCTGGGCCAGATCACCCCCGCTGGTGCCGCGGCGGGAGCGGGCCTGCAGCCGGGCGACGTGGTGACGCGCCTCAACGACCGCGTCATCGACGACGCCGACTCCCTCGTCGCCGCGATCCGCTCGCAGCAGCCCGGGGCGGCCGTGACGCTGACCGTGTCGTCGGGCGGTGCGGAGCGCCAGGTGCCGGTGACGCTCGGGAGTGAGCGCGCGCCGTCGAGCTGATGGCGCGGGCGGGTGACGGGAGCGTCGGGGACAGTGGCGGGCGTGACCGTCCTGGACGTCGAGCTCCTCCACGTCGCCGACTGCCCCGGCCACCAGGCCCTTCTCCCCCGGCTGCGGGCGCTGCTCGACGACGCCGGCGTCGCGACGTCGTTGACCGTCACGGAGGTGCACGACGACGCCGACGCGATCCGGCGCGGCTTCCTCGGGTCGCCGACGGTGCGGGTGGCGGGGGTCGACGTCGACCCGTCCCCGCCCGTCGCCGTCGGACTGCAGTGCCGCCTCTACGTCACCGCCGACGGCCTCCGCGACACGCCCCCCGAGGAGTGGGTGTGGGCGGCGCTCAGGGCGGCCAACGCTCGCACCTCCCTCGGGTGAGACGCCGCCGAACGAACGGCCCGCCCGTTCCGCTCTTACGGAACGATCGTGCCGTTCGCTCCGGCGCGCAGGGGGGTCAGGCGTCGCGGGCGCGGTAGGCGTCGACGATCCTGCCGAACACGACGATGTTGTCGTCGTAGCTGCGCTTCGCGGAGTTGAACACCCCCCCGCAGGTGATGAGGCGGATCTCCGCATCGGACGTCGGCCCGTAGACGGTGTCGGTGGGGAAGGCGTCCTTGTCGTACTGCCCCACCTCGTCGACGCGGAAGACGGCCGTCGTCCCGTCCTTGCGGTGGACCTCGACGGTGTCGTCCTTCTTCACGTCCGTGAGCTTCGCGAAGGTCCCGTCCTCGCCGCTGTAGTTCACGTGGCCGGCCATCACGGCGGGTCCGACCGTGCCGGGGCTGGAGCTGCGGTCGTACCAGCCGACGGTGGCGGCGTCGGACGGGACGTCGAGCGAGTTGTCCTCGCGCAGTCCGAGGTCGGTGACCTCGGTGGTGGCGACGCCGATGCTCGGCACGTCGAGCCCCGTGATCTCGGAGGCGTCAAGCGGAATCGGTACCGACACCCGGTCGCTGACCGGGGCGGCGGAGTTCCTGCTGCTCGGGCTCTGGGTGCCGATCACGGCCACCAGCACCACGAGGCCGAGGACGACCAGGATCGCGATGGTGGCCCGGCCGGTGAAGGCGTTGAAACCGGTCGCGCCGGTTCTCTCGCCCACCGGCATCGTCAGGCGACCTTCCCGCCGCGGGCCACGAGCACGAGCTTGGTGGCGCCGGAGAGGGCGGTGAAGCCAACCATGATCATGAGGGCGATCTGGCCGAGGTTCAGGCCCTCGGTCGAACCGTCACCGGTCGCGACACCACCCGAGGGGAAGCCGGTGTAGGCCGGTACGGACACCGACGAGTTGGACGGGTTGTTGTCGCAGGCCCGCCCGTCACCGTCGCCGTCGAGCCTGTTCGGGTCGCTCGGGTCCGCAAGCAGCACGGCTTGAGCATCTTCCTGGTTCGCGAAGTCCGAGCAGTTGAAGAAGTCGGTCGCGGGGACGAAGCCGGTGTTACCACCGGACGGCGACGCCGGCGCACCCGGCAACGAGGTCGGGATCGGGAGCGAGGTCGGGAGCGACGTCGAGATCGGGGGCGTGGTCGTGATCGTGATCGGGGGCGTGGTCGTGATCGTGATCGGGGGCGTCACGGTCTGCGCCGACGCGGCTCCCGCAACGGAGAACGTCGTGGCCGCGAAGACGGCGACGAGCACGGCGACGCTGCGCGTCCGAGTACCCACCAGCATGTGCACACTCCCCCTTGATGCACCGCCCCCAGGGCGACGTCCGTTGCGTTGTCGTCTCAATTGCCCCTCGCGTTACGCCGGTTGGGGTGTTGGAGGAATCGAACGGGCTACGACGTCGTCCCTGGAAAACGCCGTACAGACAACGAGCCCCTCGGTTCAGCGTTGCGTCGACAAGCAGACCGACCTCGACCCTCGGCGACGGCGTCTCCACCATCCGGGGTATCCGACTTCCGGTGCCCAGCACGTCACGCTGGGCAGCGGCAGCTGACTCGCGGCGTCAGTTGATGCAGCCCGGGGCGTCAGCGGTGATCGGCGGCGCCGCCGCCGAGACAGGCATCGGCGACCCGGTCGACGGCGCCGTACCCACGGCCCCGCCGGCCCGGGCGTCGTCCACGGGGGTCCTGGACGGCGCCGGGACGGCAGGCAGGGCGGGACGAGGCGCCCCCGCGTCGGCGGCCACGGACCCGGCGACGAAGCCCTTCACCTGGGTCGGGTCGATCTGCACGGCGAGGCCGTCGGAGGGCGTCGACATCTCGGTCGCTCCCGTCGGGACGGTGCGGAAGGTGACCGCGCCCGCCGAGAGCCCCTGCATCTGCCGCGCGAAGCCGAGGAGATCCCAGCCGCTGTCGAGGACCACGGAGCGGAACAGCACACCGTTGAGGCGGTTGAGCGTGAACGGGTCGGTGAGCGTCCCCGCCGACAGCAACTTGTCCGTCGCGCCGGCGAGGAACACCTGCTGGCGCGTGATCCGGTCGAGGTCGCCGTTCGGGAGGCCGTGACGCTGACGGACGAACGCCAACGCCTGCGGTCCGGACACCTGCTGCGGTCCCGGCCCCATCACGAGGCCCGAATAGGGGTCGTCCACCGGGGCACGCAGACAGACGTCGACGCCGCCGATCGCCGTGCTGACGTCGGCGAAGCCGGCGAGGTTGACCGACGCGAAGTGGGAGATGCGCAGACCCGTGAGATCCTCGACCGTCGCGATGGTCGTGCGAGCGCCGGCCGCGCTCGCCGCGCGACGAACCCCGGGGTCGTCCGCCGAGGGCTTCGGGGTGGCCTCGGGGGCGAAGAGCGAGGACGGGCCGCCCGCGGTCGACGGACCCTGGGTCAGCGCCGCCGTCGCGGTGTTGACCCCCCGCGAGTAGGCCGAATTGATCTTGTGCTTGCCGAAGTCGCCGGCGATCTCCACGTAGGAGTCGCGGGGGATGGAGATGGCCGTGGCCCGACCGCCGCCCGCCGGGACGTGGACCACCGTGAGGGAGTCGGCGGTGTCCCCCCCCTCGTTGCTCGCGCCGGCGTGCAGCGCGTCGAGAAGCGGCGCGGGGAGGGGGTTGCCGAGCGCGTCGGTGCGGCTGTCGACGCCCACGAGCAGGATGTTCTGCTCGGCCGTCGCGGACACCGGTCCCGGCCCGATGACCTGTGCGGTCGACGTGGACCGATCCAGAACCTGAAGCTGGGACCAGGCCAGCGCGGACACGGCGACGACCGCCACCGAGAGCACGGAGACGGCGACGCGACCGAGCACCCGCAGGCGTCGGAGCACGTGCGCAGTCGGGCTCACTCTCTCACTGTTCCCGCTCGTATCACTTTCGTCACGGCTTGACACCGCCCGAGGGGGCAGAAATCACTCCATCGAGCCTCGGGACCACCTCCAGCCCGCCTCCGACGGCCCACTGGTTCACAGTCAGCGCACAAGGAGCGCCCACGTCGGCACCAGCCGCGGACAGCTTCACCGCGCCGACAGTGGGCAGCTCGACGGTGTACGACCTCACCGCTCCGGATGTGACCGACTTTCGTCGCTCCCTCCCCCGACGTCCGGCCCTGCCGCCGCAGCGGGGGGCTCTCGTAGCGTCGTTCCGGTGACGACGACGCAGCCCGAGGCCGCCACGGTCACCACCCCGGGTCGGCGCATCGGCGAGCTCGACGCCCTGCGTGGGTTCGCCCTCTGCGGCATCCTCGTGATCAACATTACAACCGCACCCAGGCCGGGCTGCTCGCCCACGCGGCCGGGCTCGACGTCCGCTCGTGACCGGGTGCGGGCACCCGAACCCGCGGACCCGATCGGTCGGCCGGCGGTAGATTGCCGTCCGTGCCGCCCCCGTCGTCCGGCGAGCTCACCGGGCACCGGTTCGCCCTGCGCCGGGCGGCCTCCGCGCTCGTGACCCGCGACGCGGTGCCGAGCCAGGACCCCCTGCGCTCCCACCACCGCGCGACCGTGGCGGGCGCGGTGCTCGCAGTGCTCGCCCTCGGCGCCGCGGCGGTGTGGGGCCTCGTCGACCGGCCCCGGGACTGGCGCGCCGAGAGCGTCGTCGCCGGCGCCAGGTCCGGGGCGCTCTACGTCGTCGCCCACCACCCGGACCGCCTGGTGCCGGTCCCCAACGTCGCGTCCGCCCGGCTCGTCACCGCGGCCCTGCCCGGCACGGCGGGTCCCGGGACGGGGGCGGCGGGCGCCCCCGTCGAGGTCGACGACGCCGTGCTCGTCGCCGCGCCGCGCACCCGGCCGGTCGGGATCGCCGACGCGCCGGCGCTGCCCGCGGCGGGGGCGCCGGTGCCACCCGTGTGGTCGGTGTGCGACGTCGCGGTCGGAGATCCCTCGTCACCGCAGCCCTGGTCGCGGCCCCGGGTGACGACGACGGTGCTCGCCGGTGACGCCGCCCCCGGTCGGGAGCTCGCGTCCTCCGACGGCGTGCTGCTGCGGGACCGCTTCGGCGGGACGTGGTTGGTGCATGAGGGTGTGCGGTCGCGGGTGGAGGTCGGCGACCCGGTGGTGGTCGCCGCCCTCGGCCTCGGCGGGCTCGTGCCCCGCCCGACCACGACGAGCCTGCTGAACGCGATCGCCGAAGGGCCGCCGATCGTCCCCCCGCCGCTGGCCGGCCGCGGACTGCCAGGCGTGGCGGGCGAGACCGTCGGGGCGGTCGTGCGCCTCGTCGGCCCCGGCGTCGGGGACCGCTACCTCGTCGTCGAGGCGGGCGGGGTCCAGGAGGTCCCGCCGCTTGTCGCGCTGCTCGTCCGGCTCACGGACCCGGTCCGCGCGACGGCGCCGATCCCGAGCGCCTCCCCCGGTCCGTACGCAGCCGCCCCGCTCGCGCAGGAGATCGCGGTCGCGTCCTACCCCGCCGTCGCGCCGCTGCCGGTCCCCCTCCCCGACGCCCCGACCACCTGCGTCGGCGCGCGTGGCGGCGACGCCGGGGTCATGGTGACCGTGGCGGCGGGGACACCCGGGTCCGCGACCGCCCTGCGACAGGCCGACGGGTCGGGGGACCGGGTCGACGCGGCGTCGGTGCCCGGCGGCGGCGTCGTGGTGCGGGCCGTCCCCGTGGGGCGCCCCGACGCCCCGGGCCCGCTCGCGGTGGTCTCCGGCTCGGGCACGGTGTACGGCGTCCCCGACGCCGGGACCGCGCAGCGGCTCGGCGTCACCGGCTCCGGCGCGCCGGAGGGGAGCGCCGCGCCCGTCCCCGACACCGTCCTGCGCCTGCTGCCGTCGGGACCGTCGCTGACCGTCGAGGCCGCGACGACGCCCCTGGGCTGACGCCGGCTACGCGGTCGGCGTCGTGGAGGTGGATCGGGTCTCCGTCGGCGTGGGGGCCGGCTCCCGGGGTGGGACGACCACGGACGGCGCCGCGGGGACGGCGGGCACCGGCACCCGCGTCCTCGTCCGGATCGGGGTCGGGGTCGGGGTCGGGGTCACCCGCGGGCGCCGCGACCGGGTCGCCGTGGCCCTCTCGGCCTCGGTCTGCGGGGTCGGGGCGACCAGCGGCGGGGCCGGGGGAAGCGGCGGGGCCGAGGCGATCGTCGGTGCCGGGGGCGGGGGCGCCGGCGACGGGGAGAACAGCGTCGACGCGACGGCCGTCCCGGCCGCCGCGAGCGCGACGACCATCCCGATCACGAGCAGCATCGTGCGGTGGCGGGCCACCCGACCCGGGCGGGCCGCGAGGGACGCGCCCGTCACGGGCAGGTCCGGGGCGGCTCCTTCCCGCGCGCCCGTCGACACCGCCGCGCCGCGCGCGAGGGGGCCGACGACATCCGTCGGACCCGTCATGAGGACCGGGGACAGCACCGTCTCGGCGTCCAGGCCGATCTCGCGGGAGACATCCCGCATCCGGAGGACGACCTCCTCGGCGTTCGGCCGCGCGTCCGGGTCGTCCTCCGTCATCGCCGTGAGCAGCACGGCCAGCGGCTCCGGCAGCTCCGAGGGCACGTAGGGACGCCGGTGCAGCCGCGCGACGGCGGCCTCCAAAGCGGCGCCGGGGTACTCGCGGCGCCCCGTAAGGCTCTCGAGGAGCACCAGTCCGAGCGCGTAGACGTCCACCCCGGTCCCGACCGGCTCGCCCCGCACCTGCTCGGGACTCAGGTACGACGCGGTCCCGATCACCATGCCGGCACCGGTCACGGGCGCGGCGTCACGCACCGCGGCGATCCCGAAGTCCGACAGGTGCGCGCGACCGTCGGCGTCGAGCAGGACGTTGCCGGGCTTGACGTCGCGGTGCACGACACCGCGTCGGTGGACGTAGGCCAGCGCGTCGGCGAGGGCAGCGCCGAGGGCGACGACGTCGACGACGTGCATCGGGCCGTAGCGGATGCGCTGGCCCAGGGTGTCGCCCTCGATGAGCTGCATGACGAAGTAGGCGCGGCCGTCCTGTTCGCCCACGTCGTAGACGGTGACGAGGCCGGGGTGCGAGAGACCCGCGAGGGTCAGGACCTCGCGGCGGTGCCGCGCCTCCTGGCCGTTCTCGAGGTCACCGATCGCGGCCGCGGCCGCCGCGGCGGCGGGATCGGCTTCGGGGTCGACGCCCGCGGGCGCCTCGAGGACCTCGGTCGGCGTGTCCCCGCCCGCGGTGAACATCTTGATCGCGACGTCGCGACCGAGCAGCTCATCCCGTGCCCGGAAGACCTCCGCGGCACCGCCGCGACCGATGAGGTCACCGAGGGCGTAGCGCCCACCGACGAGAGGTGGGGGCGCGTCGTGGAGCGCGCTCACGACCAACCTCCCCCACATCGATCAACGTGATCGATCCTCCTACAACGAGAGGTCCCACGTCTGCGTGACGAATCCGGCGAGTTCCACCCGATCCGGTACGTCATGGTCCGACCGTGCGTGGTCGGTACTCCGGTCGGCGTTACGCCGGGGCGGCGGCGGCGGCGGGGTCGGTGACGGCGTCGGCGTCGGCGAGACGGGAGAGCACCCCCGGCAGGGGACCGGGATGGACGACCTCCAGGGAGCGGGTCGTACGGGTCAGCGCGACGTAGAGGTCGTTGAGCCCCCGTGGGGAGGACTCGAGCATCGCCGCGGGGTCGACGAGCACGACCGCGTCGAACTCGAGACCCTTGGCCTCGGTCACGGTGGAGACGACGACGCCGACCTCGAGGTCGGACGCGCCCCGCTCGTCCCGCTCGTCGCCCTCGTTCCCGAGCGCCGCGCGCACGACGCCGGCCATCGCCTCGGGGACGAGGACGGCCACCCGACCGCGGCCCTCGGCGTCGATCACCTCCCCGGCGGTCCGATGCGCGGCGGCGGCGGTCTCGGCGACGAGGTCCTCGCGCCCGACCCGCCGCGCACGGGGTGCGATCCCGGCCTCGCGGACCGATTCCGGCGGCGTGCGGCCCGGGTCGATGGCCGCGAGGACGTCGGCCGCGACGGCCATGATCTCGGCCGGCGTGCGGTAGTTGACGGTGAGTGACTCGCGGCGCCAGCGGGCGGCGACGTAGGGCGAGAGGATCTCGTGCCAGGACCCGGCCCCGACCCGCGACCCGGTCTGGGCGACGTCGCCGACCAGCGTCATCGAGCGGCTCGGGCAGCGGCGCATGAGGACCCGCCACGCCATGGGCGAGAGCTCCTGGGCCTCGTCCACGATGATGTGGCCGAAGGTCCAGGTGCGGTCGTCGGCGGCGCGCTCCGCGGCCGAGGCGTACGAGCGCGACTCGCTGCGGTCGGCGAGGACGCTCGCGTCGACGACGTCGGCGGGTCGCAGCAGCTCGGGGTCCCAGTCGTCCTCCATGGCGAGGATCTCCAGGACTCCCGCGGCGTAGGCCTCGTCGGCCTCGCGCTTGCGGCGGGCCCGCTCGCGCTCGGCGGTGTCGTCCTCGCCGAGCATTTCCGCCGCCTCGTCGAGCAGCGCCGCGTCAGCGGGGGTCCACCACTGCGGGTCCCACGGCTCCGGCGGGTGCTCCCGCCGCAGCAGGGCCCGGTCGGCGTCGTCCCATCCGCGGGTGGCGGCCCGGATGCGGGCCCGCGAGGTGAACAGGTCGACGAGCAGCTGCGGCGGGGTCAGGGTCGGCCAGAGCCGGTCGAGGGCGGCGAGGAGGTCGGGAGCCTCGCGGAGGCCGTCGCGGATGTCGGCGAGGTCGAGCGTGCCGAGCAGGCGCCGCCCCGAGGGGTCGTGGGGATCGCCGCCGACGCGGGCGGCCTCCCGGTGGGCCAGCGCGTCGACGACCTCCCGGACGAAGGTCCGTTTGGCGTCGTTGTGCGGCCTCCGGGTGCGGCGGGCCCGGGTGCGGGCCTGGGCGACGAGGTCGCGGTCGAGGACCACCGGTTCGCCCTCGACGACGAGGCGGACGGGGGACCGCGGCAGCTCCTGGCGCTCGCGGACCGCCGCCGCGATCACCCTGTGCATCTCCGCGTCGCCCTTGAGCGCCGCCGCGGCGTCGGACTCGACGCCGCGGGCCGCGACCCCGGGGTAGAGCTCGCCGACGGTCTGCAGCAGCACGCTCGTCTCACCGAGCGAGGGCAGGACCTGCTCGATGTAGCGCAGGAAGGTCGGGTTGGGTCCGACGACGAGGACGCCGCGTTTCGCGAGCTGGCGACGGTGGGTGTAGAGGAGGTAGGCCGCGCGGTGCAGGGCCACCGCCGTCTTCCCCGTCCCCGGACCGCCCTCGACCACGACGACGCCGTTCGCGCTCGACCGGATCACCCGGTCCTGCTCGGACTGGATGGTGGCGACGATGTCGCCCATCCGGCCCGTGCGGCCCTCGGACAGCGCGGCGAGCAGTGTCGCCTCCCCGGTGAGCCCGTCCCGGACGTGGCGGCGGGCCGAGCCCGCGGCGGCCGCCCGTGCCGCCTCCGTCAGGTCGAGGATCTCGTCGTCCACGGCGGTGACCTTGCGGCTGCGCGTGCGCAGGTGCCGACGCCGTCGCACGTCGTCCGGCGAGGCGGCGGTCGCCGTGTAGTACGGGCGGGCCGCGGGAGCGCGCCAGTCGATGAGCAGGGGCTCGTAGTCGCGGTCGTCGTCGAGCAGGCCCAGCCGCCCGACGTAGAGCACCTCCTGGTCGTGCCCCCGCTCCTGGTCCGGGCACTCCTGGTCGGTCACCGCCGCGGGATCGAGGTCGAGCCGCCCGAAGCAGAGACCGTCCTCCACCGCGGAGAGGGTCGCCAGCTGCTCGGAGTACATCGCGGCCGCCGCGTCGCGCTCGGATACCGCCTGCGGGGTCCCCGTGGTCTCGTCGCGCAGGACCCGGGCGAGCAGCTCGGCGGTCTCGCGGCGACGGACGTCGAGCCGCCCGTACAGCATGGTGACGTAGGGCTGCTCGGCCTCGACGGGGTCGAGCTCGGGAGCGGAGTCGGTGTCGGGGGGAGGGACGGGCGTCTCGGTGGACGAGCGGGACACGCGGAGGGACCTCTGTGTCGTCGGCGGGGGGTCGGGGTACGGGCCGGAACGGGACACACCAGCGTAGACCTGCTCGGCGTTGCGCTCAGCCCGCCGGACGGTGCACGGCGACCCCGTCGGCGGTGTCCCGGTCCACCCGTCGCTGTGCCGCGAGGACCTCGAGGTGGGCGTCGGTCTCGAGGACCGCGAGCATGCGGTGGAACGGCGCGAGGTCGTCCAGGGGCGTCTCCCGGCGCGTCCAGGTGAGCCGGGCGGCCACGGTCGCGGCCGTCGCCGGGTCGTCGCCGCCGGCGACGACGGCCGCGATCTCGTCGAGGCGTCGGCGGTGGTGAGCGAGCAGCTCGTCGACGCGGGTGTGGACGCTCCCGCCCGCCGGCCCGTGCGCGGGCAGCAGTACCCGGTCGGGCATGGCGCGCACGCGGGCCAGCGAGTCGAGGAACCGCGCCAGCGCCCCCGGGCGCGGCGCGGGCTCGAAACCGATCGACGGCGTGATGTGCGGGAGCACGTGGTCGCCGGCGAAGAGCAGCCCCGTCCCGTCCGCCGTCGGGGTCGTGTCGTCGGTGTAGACGACGTGACCTCGGGTGTGACCCGGGGTTTCCACGGCCACGAGCGTCCGCCCCGCGACCCGCACGGTCTCCCCGTCGGCGAGCCAGGTGTCGGGCGGGGCGAAGTCGGCGGCGAGGGAGTCGTCCGTCTCCGCCGCGTCCAGGGCGCGCGCGAGCCCGTCGGCGAGGTCGTCGGCGCCGCACGCGCGCAGCCCGGCGAGCTGCGGTCGCAACGGCGTCCGCGGATCGTCTGCGGCGTGGACCCGGTCGAGGGAGTCCCGCTCGCCCTCGCCCAGCGCCACCGAGGCACCGGTCTCGCGGCGCAGCGCCACCGCCTGGGTGTAGTGGTCGCGGTGCAGGTGGGTGACGAGGAACCGCCGGATGTCGCCGAGTTCGGCCCCGAGGCTCCGCAGGCCCGTCCTCAGGGCGTCGCGCGACACCGCGAGCGCCCACCCCCCGTCGACGAGCGTGAGGTCGTCGTCGGAGACGAGCACGTAGACGTTCACCGCCCGCAGCGCGTCCAGGGGCAGCGGGAGGGCGACGCGGACGACCCCGGGCGCGACCGTCTCGGGGTCGGGATCGGCCCACGCGTGGCGGGAGGACGCGGACGGGCCGAGGCCGGTCATGCCGCTGCTGCTCACCTGCCGGAGGGTGCCCGCCCCGGAGGCCCGATGTCGCGCGGGGCCGTCCCAGGCCCACCGTGTCCCGCACTCGACCGTCCGGGTGGCCTTGGCGTGTGGCTTCGGTCACACGATGTCGCCGAGGGGTGGTGTCGGCACTCGATCGAGTGGATCCGCGATCACGCTCTGAGCAGCCGAAACGTGACCTGTTCGTGACCGACTGGTCGACGATGCTGGTCACGGGCTCGCTCCATGGGGCTGGCGCGAGTCCCTACCGTGGGTTCCGGCCGGACGCTCCCCGCTCGCCGGCCCCGGGCTCGACTCGTCGCCACCCGTCCCAGGAGCCCGGTCCCGGACGCCCCGACGTGGGACGGGTGGACACGCCGACCTCCGGTCGGCAACCGGTGCACTCCCCGCGACCGGGTCCGACGACGACGTGAGCCGGAGACCGCACGTGGCCCGACACCGTTCCGCGTCGTCGCTCGCGACGGACCCCGATCCCCCCGCACTGGCGCGCGGCCGCGAGGCCCTCACGAACGGCACCGCCCGTCATCGCGGCGACCCCCGGACGATGCCGCTCGATCTCGCCGCCACCGCGCGGGCGGCCGCGGCGGCCCGCACTGGGCGCCCGACGGGGGCGCACCGGTCGCCGAACCGCAGCCCGTCCACCCCTCCGGCGGCCGCTCCCCCCGCGGCAACTCCCGAGGTGAGCACCCCACCCGCGGGCCCGACCCACGGCGGGCCGACAGGGCGGCAAACGATCCTCGCGTCGTCCCGCGCCGTCGGTGCGCTCGCACTCGTCGGCGCGCTCGCCGGGGCCGGACTCGCCCGCGGCGAACGGCTCGACCGCGGTGATCGCCGACCCGCCTCCCGGCACGGGTGAACTCCTGGTGCCCGGCCCGATGGCCAACTCCGCGCGGACCAGCCCGTCGCCGACCGTCCGGGCCCCGACCCGCAGCGCCCCGTCCACGAGGACGAGCTCACCGGCCGCGCCATCGACACCGGCCGCGCGCGTGCCCGTCGACGACGGGGGCCGGACCCTGTGGAGTGCCGACTTCGCCTCGGAAGGCCTCGGCAACTTCAAGAGCACCCCGTGGAACGTGGTGGGGGCCCGGGCGCCCAGGGCCGCCGGCGGCGTCCTCGACGTGTCCATGCCCAGCGGGGGCACGCGCGCGGAGGTGGAGCCGGACTTCGGGAACCTCAGCGAGGGCGACGACTACTACTTCGGTTTCTCGGTGCGCCTCGCCGACGACTTCCCGGTGAACGGGTCCGGATGGCAGGTCATCACCCAGTTCAAGAACCAGGGCACGGGGACGCCGCCCCTCGAGGTCAAGGTGCAGGACGGCAAGTTCCTACTCGACGGCGACGGCGGGTCGTTCTCGCAGGTCATCGGCGACGCCCGGCCCGGGCAGTGGACCCACCTGGTCCTGCGGGTCGCCTTCTCCTCGTCCAACGGCGAGGTCAGCGCCTGGAAGGACGGGGCCGAGACGATCTCGGGGTACCGGCCGCCCTCGGGGACCCTGTACGCGGGCAAGTCGAGCTACCTCAAGGTCGGGCTCTACCGCGACTCATCGATCTCGCAGGACGGTGCGTTGCAGTTCGGCAGTTACGCCATCGGCACGAGCCTCGGCAGCGTCAGCAAGGACGTGCCCGGGCGCGGCGGCACACCGGGGCTCAGCCCAGGGCGCTGACCAGCGCCTCGCGCTGGCGGCTGCCGAGCCCCGCGACGCGACGGTCCTCCGGGATCCCGGCCTGCTCCAGCAGCGCCGCCGCCTTCGCCGGCCCGTAGCCGGGCAGGGCGCGGACGAGCTGGGAGACCTTGGTCTTCCCGGCGACCGGGTCGCTCTTGCCGCGGTCGAGGACCGCGGGGATGGTCTCGTCGCCGCTCTTGATCCCGGCCAGCAGCGCGGATCGCGCCTGACGGGCCTCGCGGGACTTGGCCTGGGCAGCCTCGCGCTGCTCGGGGGTCAACGTCGGGAGTGCCATGGGTGTCTCCCTCTCCTCACCTGCGCGACGTGGTCGGTGCCGACGCTGCGTTTCGCGGAACGTCGCACGCGTCCCGGACATGGTGACGGTCACGGCCGCTTCCACGGCGACGACACGCCCACGGCGTCGCTCGGTCGTCCGGGTGCGCAGGTGTCCCGACCCGGAGCCGACCGATGGTTCGGGCACGCTACACCCACGCCGAGACGGTGACCGAGCTGGTGGGCGGGGATTCACCGCGGTCGCCCTCCCCGTGGACCCTGGGCGCGCAGGACGACGGCGGGAGGGACGTTGCGCCACACGACGTCCGACCGGGTCACCCGGCCGTAGCACTCCCGCACCTCCCGCTCGAGCGCGCGCGCCGGTCCGGTCCGCCGCGTGAGGGTGTAGGCGAGCTGGACGAAGACGCCGCCGGCGACGAGGCACCGGGCCACGCGGGGGACGAGCGAGTCCGCGTGACCTGGCCGGGTCGCCGACCAGCCGAGCCCGCTGACCACGACGTCGACACGCTCGAGACCGCGCAGCGCGAGCAGCGTCGAGAGCTCGGCGACATCGGCGGGCATCACGTCGACACCCGGCGCGCGCTCGGCCAGCCGGTGGGCGAGCACCGGGTTGACCTCGACGGCGAGCTGGCGCCCGCGGCCGCCGAGCCGCTCGGCGAGCGCGGCCGTGAAGGCGCCGCTTCCGGCGCCGAGCTCGAGCACGACCGGGTCGTCGGTGACCCCGGCAGGGCCGAGGGCGGCGTCGGTGACCGCGGCGGCCAACGCGGTCGAGCTGGGCCACACCGAGGCCGTGGCGCGCGGAGCGCGCACGAACTGGGCCGCGAACACGGCCCCGTCGCCCAGCCCCTGCTCGGTCCGCCTCCAGGGCTCACGCGGCACGGGAGAACTCCTGGACGGGTTCGGGCACGGTGACGTCGGGTGCGGGGCCGGGCGCGGCCCGGCCGACGAGAGCCTCCTCGACGGCCGCCGCGCACCGCGCGGCGAGGTCGCGCCGCCCGGCGGCCCGTCCCCGGTGTATCCCGGAGCAGACGGACGCCGGGAAGGGTTCGGTTCCGGGGCGCAGCACGTCGAGAACCTCGAGCCGGACCACGACCCGCGGGGCGCCGGCGACGCGCGTGAGCGAGGACCACAGCGTGTCGTCCCCGACGAACGCGACGCTCGTGCACGGGGTCCCTGCGGTGTCGGTGTAGGACAGCGCGAGGGGGACCACCGGCGCCGCGGCGTCGATGGCAGCCTGGAACGCGGCCGGCCGGAAGCGCCCCCGGGTGCGACCGCAGCGCGTCGTCCCTTCCGCGAAGACCCCGACGCGGCCTCCGGTGCGCAGCGTCGCAGCTACCGCGGAGACGGCGGCGGGCAGCGCGTGGAGGCGTTGGCGGTCGAGGAAGACCGTGCCCACCCGGGCGGCCATGAGGCCGATGAGCGGCCAGGAACGCACCTCCCGCTTGGCGAGCAGGCGCACCGGGACGACCGTGGCCACGGCGAGCACGTCGAGCCAGGAGACGTGGTTGGCCACCACGAGCGAGCCGGGGCCGGGGGGCGGACCGTGGAGCTCGACGCGCACCCCGACCGCCGCGAGCAGCATCATCGCCCACCGTCGCTGGACGTGGCCGGCGCGCCGCGGCTCGAGCCGCGGCGCGACGAGCACGAGGAGCGCACCGGTTGCGAGGACGACACCGATCCCGCCGAGGCGGGCCGCCGCCCGCAGCGTCCGGACGGCCCGTCGCAGCGGCGGGGTCGGCGTGGGCGGGGGCAGGCACCCGGGACCGCACGGCGACGTCGGCGTCCACGGGTGGTCGACGCCCGGGAGCACCAGGGTCATCCGCCGTCCCCGAGCAGGTGCCGGCGCCACCGCGGGTCGATGGCGGTGTGGTCGAGCAGCACGAACAGGTCGGCGACGCCGAAGTCGGTATCGAGGGCGGGCGGCCCCGCGATCCGCGCTCCGAGGCGAAGGTACGCGCGCAGCAGGTGCGGCAGCTCGCTCCGCGAGGCGCGCCGGGGCGGGCCTTCGGCGTCGTGGGCACGAGCGTCGGCGCGGTGATCGACGGTGGGGTCCTCGCCGATCGGGGCCGGCCGGCGGGGCGTCACGCGTCGGTCCGGCGGCGTGAGGTGGCCCCCGGAGACCAGCGACCACACCGAGTCGGGCAGCGCACCGTCGGTGGTCAGCGGGACGCTCGCACACCCCACGAGCCACCGGTGACCGGTCAACAGCAGGTAGCGACCGATGCCCGCCCACACCAGCGACAGCACGGTGCCCGACCGGTGGTCGGGGTGTACGCAGGCCCGCCCGACCTCGACGGTGCGCGGACGCAGGTCGTCGAGCGCGGCGAGGTCGAACTCGGTGTCGGAGTAGAGCCCGCCCGCGCGCGACGCGCCCTCCGGGCTGAGCATCCGGTAGGTGCCGACCACCTGGCCTGTCGCGTCCTCCCGGACCACCAAGTGATCACAGAACGGGTCGAAGGCGTCCGCGTCGCGCCCCTCGCGGGCGGCCGGTCCGGGCGTCAGGCGGGCGCCCTGCTCGACGGCGAAGACGTCGTGGCGCAGGCGCTGGGCGTTGCGGACGAGGCCGCCGTCGCGGGTCACGAGCAGGCTGTAGCGCCCGCGGGCGGGGGTGGTGAGGAGGGGGGCTGCGGTCGGGGCCGGGGCGTCCGCCGACATGAGGACCTGGGAGATCACCATGCGAGGTGTCTACGGGGCTCGGACACCTACCGGTCGACCCGCGCGTGACCGGCCGGTGCCGCGTCGGCGAACTCCCGGGACACCACGAGCTCGCCGGTAGCGCGGTGTGGCGTACTCACGCCGCGTCCCGGCGGGAGGGGTCGGCGACGCGGACCGCGGCGTAGTGGGCGAGCAGCTCGTCGCCCACCGACGACCACGTCCGGCCGGCCACGGCTGCCCGCCCCGCGGCGCCCATCGCCGCGCGGGCCTCCGTGTCGTCCCGCCAGGCCGTGACACGCGCCCGTAGCGCCCTCCATCCCGCCACCGGATCGGCGGGATCGGCCGGGAAGAGCCATCCGTTCCGGCCGGGATCGACGAGGTCCCGGGCGCCGCCGGCGTCGGGGACCATCACCGGCAGCGCTGCGGCCTGGGCCTCCTGCACCGTCTGGCAGAAGGTCTCGAACGGCCCGGTGTGGCAGAAGGCGTCGAGGGCGCCGTAGGCGGTGGCGAGCTCGTCCCCGCCGCGGAACCCGAGGAACGCCGCCCGCGGCAGCGCCTCCTCCAGCCGCGGCCGCGCCGGGCCGTCCCCGACGACCACCACCCGCACGCCGGGCAGGGCGTCGACGGCGGCGAGGCGCTCGACCTGCTTCTCCGCCGCGAGCCGGCCCACGTACCCGACGAGCAGCTCCCCGTGCGGGGCGAGGCGGGCCCGCAGCGCCACCGCGGCGGCCGACCGGCGGCGCTCGGGGTGGAACCGCTCGGTGTCCACGCCGCGTCCCCAGCGGTGCACCCGCGGCACGCCGTGCGCCCGCAGCGCGTCGACCGCCCACCGGGACGGGGCCAGTGTGCGGTCCGCCCGGGCGTGGAGTCGGCGCGTCCACCGCCAGGCCGCCCGGGCGGTGAGCCCCACGCCGTAGGACGCGGCGAAGCCGGCCACGTCGGTCTGGTACACCGCGACCGTCGGGACGCCGAGCCGGCGGGCGGCGGTCAGGCCGCGGGCCCCGACCACGAACGGCGAGGCGAGGTGCACGACGTCGGGACGGAACTCCTCGAGGGCGGCCCGCAGGGCGGGGGTGGGGACGCCGACGGGCAGCGAGTCGACGACCGCGAGATCGAGCGCGGGCAGACGGACGACGCGAACCCCGTCGACCTCCTCGACGCCGGCTCCCGGCGCGACGACGAGCGTCTCGTGGCCCCGCCGCGCCAGGTGCCCGATGACCTGCAGGACGGAGTTGGTCACGCCGTTGACGTGGGGGAGGAAGGACTCGGTGACGACCGCGACGCGCACGGGAGCACACGGTGACGCGGCCGCCGCGCATACCGACGACGTCGACATGACGGGCGGCCGAACCCTCCGCCAACAGCTGCACCCCTTCCCCCGTTCCGGTGATACGTTCGATGTCACTTTGCGTGCCCGAATGGCCCCGATCCAGAGTATCTCGCTCTGAGATCCCACCCGTATCCCGGCGTGTCGCCCACAGACGGTGACAAGACGGAGGCACTCGGGGGATGATCCCGCTGCGCACCCGATTGACAGCGGAGCGTCGCCTGCGTGGTACTGACGCCCGGCGCGACCGGGCGTCGGGACGTGAGGAGACGCCGTGATCGAGCACCGGTCCTTCGGGGCCTCGGACACCCGGATGGTCCCGGGAGGATTCCTGCCGATCCCCGCTCCGACCTCTGTCCCCGAGGCTCCCGACACCGTCGAGTTCGACCGGCCGAGCTCGGCCCGCGTGGTCGACTACCTGCTCGGCGGCGTCTCCCACGGCGCGGTCGACCGCCGGTTCGCGGAGTCGTTGCTGGCGATCGAGCCGCGGACGTCGGGCATCGCGCGGGGGAACCGGGCCTTCCTGCGGCGGGCCGTCCGCTTCCTGCTCGACGCGGGGATCGACCAGTTCGTCGACCTGGGCTCCGGCATTCCCACCATGGGCAACGTCCACGAGGTCGTCGCGCGTCACGGCTCCCTCGCCACGGTGGCCTACGTGGAGCGGGACGCGGTGGCCGTGATGAGCGGGCGGCGCCTCCTCGCCGAGGATCCGCGCACCGTCTACGTCGACGCCGACGTCCGCCAGGTCGACCGGGTCCTCTCGCACCCCGAGCTGCAGCGCGTCATCGACCTGACCCGGCCTGTCGGCCTGCTCGCCTTCTCGGTCCTGCAGCAGGTGTCCGACGCCGAGGATCCCGCCGGCCTCGTCGACCGGTACCTCGCGCGACTCGCCCCCGGGAGCGCGCTGGCCCTCTCGCACCTCACCGCCGACGATCCGGGGCTCGCGATGGACGCAGTCGCGGCCCTCACCCGCTCCTACGCGCACTCGTCGCCGCACCCGCGGAGCCGCGCCGAGGTCGCGCCGATGCTGCGCGGGGTCCGCCTGGTCGAGCCCGGGCTGTCCTTCGCCGCCTTGTGGCGGCCTGACCCGGCACGCAACCGGGCCGTCGTCGAGCCGTGCGGGCACCTCGCGGGGGTGGGCTTCCGCTCCTGAGGGCAAGGCTCCCCCCGCACCCAGAACCCGGCCGGCACGGAGCAGACGCCTGCTCCATACGGCGCGCGCACCTCCGCGGTGTCACGGTGGAGCGATGCTGACCTCTCGGGCGCGCGTGCTCGTCGGCGGGGCGCTCGCCCTCGTCGTGCTCGTCGTGCTGGCCGTCGTCTCGTTCGCCGGGGGCTCCGACCCGTCCCCGCCGTCGGCCCCCGGGGCGGGTCCGGCGCCCGCCGGTGCCACGCTCGACGCCTCTGACACCTCCGATCCCCGTGCGCGGGCCCGCCTGGGGACTGCACGCCGCGACCCGGGGGACCCGCTGGCCCTGGGCCGCGTCGACGCGCCTCTCGTGGTCGTCGAGTTCGGCGACTTCCAGTGCCCGTTCTGCCGGCTGTTCGCGCAGAACACCGAACCCGAACTGTTGCGCCGCTACGTCGACGCCGGGCAGGTGCGGCTGGAGTGGCGCGACTACGCCTACCTGGGGCCCGAATCGGTGACGGCGGCCGTGGCGGCCCGCGCGGCGGCCCGGCAAGGCAGGTTCTGGCCGTTCCACGACGCGCTGTACGCCGCGCAGCGCCCGGAGAACCGCGGGGCGGTCGACGAGGCCTTCCTCAGCGGGATCGCCCGCGACGTCGGGCTCGACCCGGTCCGCTTCGCCGCCGACCGCGCCGACCCGGCCCTGCGCGAGGCGGTGGAGTCCGACCTGCGCACCGGGACGTCGCTCGGCATCACGGGGGTCCCGACCTTCCTCGTCGGCGACCAGCTGATCTTCGGCGCGCAACCGCTCCCGACGTTCACCGGGGCGATCGACGCGGCGCTGGCCCGCGCCCGGTGAGCGGCGCGGCCGCATGAGTGTGGGTCCCGACGTCGGCTATCTCGTTGCCCTGGTCGGCGGGGCGCTTGCCCTGCTCAGCCCGTGCAGCGCGCTGCTGCTGCCGTCGTTCTTCGCCGTCGCCTTCTCCGGGCGGACGCAGTTGCTCGCCCGGACCACCGTGTTCACGCTCGGCCTCGCCGCGATCATGGTGCCGCTCGGGGCCGCCGCGAGCAGCGTCGGCGCGCTGTTCACGCTGCACCGCCAGACCGTCGTGACCGTCGCCGGGGTCGTGGTGATCATGCTGGGTGTCGTGCAGATCCTCGGGGGCGGGTTCTCGCTGCGCCCCGCCGAGGAGGCCGGCTCCCGGCTTGCCCGCCGCGGCACCTGGGCGGCGACGCTGGCTCTGGGTGCGGTGTACGGATTCGCCGGCTTCTGCACGGGCCCGATCCTCGGTGCCGTGCTCACCGTGGCCGCGGCGAGCGCGTCCCCGCTCCGGGGGGGCGCGCTGCTCGCGGTGTACGCGTTGGGGATGGCGGTGCCGCTCTACGTGCTCGCCGCCCTGTGGGAGCGCTTCGACCTCGGCCGACGCCGATGGTTGCGAGGGCGCGCTTTCCGCGTCGGGCCGCTGTGGCTGCACACCACGACGACGGTGTCGGGACTGCTTTTCGTCGCGGTCGGGGTCCTCGTCCTGGTGTTCGACGGCACGGCCGCGCTCGGGTCGCTGCTCGGTCTCCCGGCCGATGCGGGCACGGCGGCCGGGGTCGAGGAGCGGGTCACCGCGGCGGCCGGCGGTGTCGGCGACGTCGTGCTGCTGGGCGTGCTCGCGCTGGTCGTCGTCGTGGTGACGGCGTGGCGGCTGAGGCGTGCACGTCGCGGCACGCGAGCGGGTAGCCCCGAAGCATGGAAGAACGCACCCTCGGAACCCGGGGCCTGAGGGTCTCCGCCCTCGGCCTCGGCTGCATGGGCATGACCTTCGCCTACGGCGGTCAGGACGACGCCGAGTCCCGCCGGACCCTCTCGCGCGCCCAGGAGCTGGGCGTCACCCTCTTCGACACCGCGGACATGTACGGCCCGCATACCAACGAGGAGCTCATCGGCGCCTGGCTCGACGAGGAGAACCACCGTCGCGAGCAGGTCGTGATCGCCACCAAGTTCGGCAACGAGATCGGTTCCGACGGTAAGGGCACCGGACGCGTCAACGGTCGGCCCGACTACCTGCGCGGCCAGATCGACGGCTCGCTGCAGCGCCTGCACACCGACCACGTCGACCTCTACTACCAGCACCGCGTCGACCCCGACGTGCCCGTCGAGGAGACGTGGGGAGCGATGGGCGAGCTGGTCCAGGCCGGCAAGGTGCGCTACCTCGGCATCTCCGAGGCCGCGCCGGAGACGATCCGCCGCGCACACGCCACCGCTGGGCTGAGCGCGGTGCAGACCGAGTACTCGCTGTTCACCCGCGACGTCGAGGACGACGGCGTGCTCGCCGTGTGCCGCGAGCTGGGCATCGGCTTCGTGCCCTACAGCCCGATCGGTCGAGGCTTCCTCTCCGGCACCATCCGCTCCACCGAGGATCTCCCCGAGGGCGACTGGCGGCGCAACTCACCGCGCTTCCAGGGTGACGCGCTGGCGGTCAACCTGCGGGTGCTCGACGAGGTGAACGCCCTCGCCTCCGACAAGGGCGTCTCGCCCACCCAGCTGGCCCTCGCGTGGGTCCTGGCGCAGGGCGACGACGTCGCCCCGATCCCCGGCACCAAGCGTCGGACCTACCTCGAGGAGAACGTCGGAGCGGTCGACGTGACGCTGACGCGCGACGACCTCGAGGCGATCGACAAGGTCGCGCCCGTCGGCGTCGCCACCGGCGAGCGCTACCCGGCCGCGGCGATGGGGTCGCTGCACCGCTGATCCGCCCGGGCGCCGTGGTCAGGCCGGCGGGTTGTCGATCAGAGGCGCCAAGAGCTCGCGGGCGCGAGCGGGGGTGGCCGTCGTACCACCAGGCGGGTACGACAACCTCGTCAACGCCCTCGCCGCCTCGTTCACCGTGCACTACGTCCATCGGCGCGGCCGCGGCGCTAGCGGCCCGCAAGGCCACCCGTACCGCATCGAACGCGAACTCGCGGACGTTGCGGCCGTGCTCATGGCGACGGGAGCGCGAGCCGTCTTCGGCCATAGCTACGGGGGCCTGCTGGCCCTGCGCTCCGCCCTGCACGACCCCGACGGGCGCATCACTCACCTCATCGCCTACGAACCTGCCGCATCGATCGACGGAACCCAGCCGACGGACTACCTCCCCGCGTTCACCCGCGCGGTCGACAGCAAGCAGCACGCACGGGCGCTCACGATGCTGCAGCGCAGCCTGCACGTCGGCGGCGCCCTCAACCGGCTCCCCGCACCGGTCGGCCTGGCCATCAACTGGGCGCTGCTGGCCACCATCGGTCGGCCCATGCACGCCACCCTGCCAACCGTGCCGGGTGAAGCCCGTGAGGCCACCCGGCTCGACGGACCGGCAACCGACTACGCCGGCATCACCGTGCCGACACTGATCCTGCTCGGAGAGCGGCCATCGCCGAAACACTGCCGCACGGCCAGCTGCAGGTGATGCCCGGACTGGACCACAACGGGCCCCCTCGTCAATGCGGCCCCGGTCGTCTCCGCCACCACCTCCTTCTTGGCGGACAACGTCACCAAGCGCGACGACGGTCAGGCGGCCTCGGCGGCCTTCCGGACCGACTCGAGGTTCTTGGCGGCGCTGCGGCGCATCGCCCGGTTCAGGCCCCACTGCGGGACCGGCACGGTGACGTCCATGGTCGACGACATCTCCAGGTGCGTGGTGCCCCCACCGGAGTCGGAGGCGGTGTAGGAGATGGTGCTCGCCTTGATGAGCGCGCCCTCGACGCACGTGAGGGTCACCGACGCGTCGGTGTAGGTCAGGTCGTACGTGGCGGTGGTGGTGAAACCGATCGCCCCGAGCGTCACGACGAGCCTCGACGGACGCCCGTCGTCACCGCGCGCGACGATCTCGGCGGACCGGGCCTCGGGGGCCCACCGGTCGGTGTTCTCGACGTCGGAGACGACCTCGAGGACGCGCCGCACGGGCGCCTGGATGTCGATGGAGTTGGTGACGGGTGCGGCCATGAGCGTGCTGTACCCGGTGGGGCGAGCGGTCACCGGCGGGAGGCGATTGGCCACACGGTGCTCGCCGCGGTGAGGGAGAGACCGGCCCGTAGGGCACTCGCGGCGTCGAGCACCGCGTCGTGGGCCGCGCGGCTGAGGCCGTTGAACCCGGCGTAGCCGTGGACGAGGCCCGGGAACCGCCGGGCGATCGTCGGCACCGCGGCAGCGTGGAGGGCGTCGGCGAGTTCCTCACCCTCGTCGCGCAGCGGGTCGAACCCGGCCGTGGCGACGTAAGTGGGGGGCATGAGGTGCAGGTCGTCGGCGTCGAGCAGGCCGGTCGGACGGATCGGGTCGGGGCCGTCGGGGAGGTAGGCGTGCTCGAAGGCGTCGATGTCGGCCGACCGGAGCCCGAAGCCGGTGCCGAACAGCTCGCGCGAGCCCCCCTGACGCGCGACGTCGGTGACCGGGTAGAGGGCGAGCACGAAGCCGGCGGTCGGTTCGCCGGCGCGAGCGAGCTCGTGGGCGGCGGTGAGCGCAAGGTTCGCGCCCGCCGAATCGCCCCCGACCGCCACCGAGGCCGGGTGGGTGCGCAGCGCCGCGGCGTGGGAGAGGACGTGGCGCAGCGCGGTCACGGCGTCGGAGAGCGCGGCCGGGAAGGGATACTCGGGAGCGAGCCGATAGTCCACCGACAGCCCGCGCACCCCGGCCTGCTGCGCCAGTGTGCGGCACAGCGGGTCGCCGGACACGATGCTGCCCAGGACGAACCCGCCGCCGTGGAAGTACACCAGCAGCCCGGACGGGGCGTCGCGGAGGTCGACGGGGGCGTAGACGCAGGCGTGCAGCGCGCGACCGCCGGGAGCCGGGATGGTCGTCGGCTCGACGACGACGCCGCCCTCGACCCGCTCGGCGAGGTCGGCCGCGGCGTCGGTCAGCCGCCGCTGCTCGGTGAGCGGGGCGGCGTCCCCCCGCCCGACCGCGAAGGTCAGGACGCGCAGGAGCAGCTGGATATCGAGGTCGAGGCGTTGGCCGTCGAGCTCGACAGCGCGCCCGGCGAGCACCCGCTTCACCGGGGCCGGGAGGCCCGCCATCCCGCGCAGGACACCGCGGAGGATCGGGGAAGTCACGCGCTCCACGATATGAGGGCGCCCGACCGGCGGGTACTCGGTCGGCATGGGGACGCACGAGTCGTCGCCCGGTCAGGGGCGCAGGAGCTGGCTCAGGGCGTCGGCGAGCCATGAGGAGAAGGCCTGCGCGCTCCAGTCGCAGTCGTGGGTGAGGCGCTGGTGCACGACGGGGTCGAGCAGCACCCACACGACGTCGACGGCCCGGTCGCGATCAACTCGCGTGTCGAGACGCCCGCGCCAGTGGAGTCCTTCGACGATCCATGCGGCGACCGCGCGCCGCTCGGCGTCGAGCTCCCGGGCCAGCTCGGCGATCTCGGGGTCGCCGCCCGCATGGTGGATGACGGCAACGATGGCGTTGACGCGGGCGGCGACGACGGCGATCTCCGCCGCGAGCAGGGCGAGGAACTCCTCGGCGCTGCCGGTGGCGGCCGCGGTCACCGCGGGGGCTCGCTCGAGCATCGCGATCGGCTCGTCGTCGCCGGCCCGGGTGACGTCGAGAACGCTCTTGAGCAGCCGCCGCTTCGTCCCGAAGACCTGTTCGATGGTCTGGACCGACACACCCGCGGCGGCGGCCACCTGCGGCAGGCTCGTGCGGGCGTAGCCGCGGGTAACGAAGAGGTCGTACGCGGCGGTGAGCACCGCATCCCGCGTACGCGCGGCCTGCTCGCGCCGGCGGGGCGAGTGGTACGCGCGCCGACCCTTGCCTGCGCTCTGGGCCTCTGTCACGCTCACCACATTCACTAGGACGGCACCATAACCAAATGGAGGCGCCGTGACGATGTCACCCGTACCACCTCCGGCCCCGGGCGAAGTCCTCGGCCTACACCTGGATGACCTGGCCTATGGCCGGCGCCGCGTCGTGGTCCGCCATCGCGGCGATCACCCCAAGGGGGCGCGGTCCAAGTCTCGGTTCGAGCGGGTCGTGGACCTGCACGAGGTGGAGACCCTGGCCGCGGTCAGCGCGTACGTGATGGGCGAGCGCCCGACCGAGGCCGAGAGCCGGTTGGTGTTCCTGATCGGGGGCCGCGGCACCCGACGTCTGGAGCCGCTGGGCTACGACGGGCTGGTGCGGATGTTCTCCCGGGCGTGCACCCGGGCCGGGATCCGGGAGCCGTGGGTGACACCGCACGCCCTGCGCCACACCCACGCGACCCGCATGTGGGAGGGCGGCATGCGGGAACTGACGCTGCAGAAGCGGCTCGGACACGCCTCACCGGAGTCGACGCGGCTCTACACCCGGGTCTCCGATCCGGCCGTTGTCGCCGACTACCACCGGGCGCTCGACGCCCTGGGCACCTCGGCGAAGGGGACCTCGTGAGGGGCGGCCCGACCTCGACCGCGGCGCTGCTCGCCGCCGCGGCCCCAGTTCGTCGCCAGCGGCCCCGGCACTGCCCCGACGGCGAGTACGAGAGCTTCGTCCGCGCCCAGGACGGCTTCAACCGCGACTACCTGAACGCCAAGCTGCGCTACCACCGGGCATTCCGGGACCGCTGGCCGGACCTGGCCAGCTGGTTCGCCGCGCCGCTGGTCGAGCGCGTGGGTCGGCCACCGGGCGCGGCCGAGCACACCGTCTCGTTCCCGGCCTCGCACAAAGCCCGGCCCTACCTGACGTACCTGGGACTGCGTGGGTACGCCACGTTCGATTACCCGTGGATGTTCGCCGCCGCTCAGCTACGCGTCCACGACCAGGCCACGTTGCTCGGGATCGAGTTGGGCACCCCAGCGCTGGTCGAGGAGGCCGTTGCGCTCGGCTACAACCGGTCGTCGGCGAGCCAGGCGATGCACTGGTCGGTGGCGCGGATCGTGCTGCGCAACGGCCCAACCGACGTCGCCGCGATCACGAGCGAGCACGTCGCCGAGGCGTTGGAGGAGATCCGGCGGTTTCCCGAGGACCCGAAGTTTGGGTCCTTCTACGCCTCGGCCGACCAGTTCTACGCCGGCCCGGCGAAGTGCTGGATCACGCATTTACACCAGCTCGAGGTGGTGCTGTTCCACCGCGGGCAGGTCGGCGACCAGCCCCGCAAGCTGATGCCGTCATGGAAGCCGCCGATGACGCTACCTCCGCGGATGCTCGCTGTCGCGCAGAAGTGGCTGGCCGCCCGCCGGCTGACCGACGCGCCGTCCACGGTGGACAAGCTGGAACTGGCGGTGCGCGTGTTCGGCCAGTGGCTCGGCCAGCAGCACCCCGAGATCACCATCTTCGCTGACGTCATCCGCGATCACTGCCTGGGCTGGATCGAGCACCTCGCCGAGGCGCCGACCCAGCGCAGCGGGAAACCGCTGGGTGTCATGTCCCGGATCCAGCGGATCTCGGGGCTGTCGCAGTTCTTCCGCGACACCGCGGTCTGGCAGTACGAGGACGTGCCCGGCCACACGCTCATCGGTGCCGGCGACGCGCCCAAGTACCCGCAGAAGGTGCCGAGGTTCATCCCCGACCACGAGCTCGATCAGCTGATGCCGGCCATCGACGCCATCGGCTGCCCATTCCAACGCGCCGCGCTGCTGGTGGCCCGTTGGTCCGGGGCGCGCCGCACCGAGATCCAGCGCCTACCGTTGGACTGCCTGGACCGCTATCCCGACAGCACGGTTGCGGCTCTCGGGCCGCAAAACCTATAAGGAGCGGACCGTCCCGCTGCACGAGGACGCCGCGCGCGCCCTGCAGGAGCTCATCGACCTGGGCACACACGCACCGGAACGGGCGTTCACCGACGAGCGCACCGGCGAGGAGATCCGCTACCTGTTCATGAGCCACGGCAAGCTGCTCTCGACCTTCTACCTGTTCGAGACTCCTATCCAGGACGCCTGCAGGGTCGTCGGGCTGGTCACCCCGGGCGGTCGCGGCGGCGCCGGTCGCGGCACCGTGTCCGCCCACCGCTTCCGTCACACCGTCGGCACGCAGCTCGCTGAGCGGGGCGCCAAGCTGCACACGATCATGAAGGTCCTCGGGCACACCTCGGTGAACATGGCCCTGGTCTACGCGCAGGTCAGCGACCAGACGGTGCTACGCGACTACCAGGCCGTCCTCGGACCCGGTGCCACGATCGCCGGCCCGGCCGCCGACGAACTACGTCACGGCAGCCTCCCCGACACCTCCATCGACTGGCTCAAGACGAACTTCTTGAAGACCGAACTCGAGCTGGGTCGCTGCCTGCGCCTTCCCGCCGAAGGGCCATGCGAGTGCGAGCTTTACCTGACCTGCGCCAAGTTCGTCACGACCCCCGACTACGCACCCCGGCTGCGCGCCCGCCGCGACGTCGAGCAGACCCTCGCCCTCGACGCCGTCGAACGAGGCTGGGACCGCGAGGTCGAACGCCACCGCTGCACCAGCGAACGCATCGAGAAGCTCCTGGCCGACCTCGGCCAGCCCCTCGACAGCCCGGCCGACGCACCGGAGGATGATCTTGATCTGTCCACATAAAGTCCGAGATCGGCTTCGGAATCACCCGGCTGCTCGGCTTCGACCTGCTGCCGCGGATCAAGCAGATCAACAAGGTCAAGCTCTACCGCGTCGGGCCCGGTGAGACCGACCGCCATCCCGGGCTGGCGCCCGCGATGACCCGCCCGATCCAGTGGGAGCTCATCGCCCAGCAGTACGACCAGATGATCAAGTACGCGACTGCGATCCGGACCGGCACCGCCTCGACCGAAGCCATCCTGCGCCGGTTCACCCGCGCCGCCGCGCACCCCACCTACCAGGCGATGCTCGAGCTCGGCCGAGCCCAGAAGACCATCTTCGTGGCCCGCTACCTGCGGCTGCGTGAGCTCCAGCGCGAGATCAACTCCGGGCTCAACGTGGTTGAGTCGTGGAACGGCGCCAACGGGATGATCTCCTACGGCAAGGGCGGCGGGCTGGCCACCAACCGCCGCGACGAGCAGGAGATGGTGGTGGCCTGCTTGCGCATCCTGCAGGCCGCGCTGGTGTACGTGAACACCCTGATGCTCCAAGGTGTCCTCGATGACCCCGCGTGGAACGACAGCCTCACCGCCGACGCCGACCGACGCGGGCTGACGCCGTTGTTCTGGTCGCACGTCCTGCCCTACGGCGAGGTCCGCCTCGACATGACCAGCCGTCTCACGCTCACGGGGTGAACCCGAGACCTCGGCCCGATCACCAGAGATCCGCCCGCTCGTGCTCGGTTGGGTCTGTTACGGCGATCGGAGGCTCGAATCAGGCGGGGCTGAGCCAGCGATCGAGGCTGTCGAAGAGGTCGTCGACGATGGGGGCGTCGGTCGTCGGCGATGCGGGTGTGGTCGTGGCCGGCCAGGCCCCGCCTGCCGGCCTCGTCGGAGATGGTCTGGATCACCCACGCCAGTGCGACCGCCTGCAGCTTGGCGAGGTGCGCTGGGGGGCGGTCGGATTCGGCGATGGCGGTGGCCAACCCGTCGGCGAGCCGGTCGGTCATCTGCAACGACAGGCGTCGCGCCACACCACGTGCGACCCGCCGACGGCCGGCGCCGCTACACCGTCACCCAGATCGCCACCGAGTTCGGCATCACCCGCCCGACCATCTACCGCCACCTCGGCAAGAAGACTCCGGAGCGGCCGAGCTGAGCAGCCACTTTAGGGCCTGCGCCACCTGCCTGGCCCCCAGTGACACGCTCCTTAACAACACCCCTACGGCCACCACCCGGGGACGTGCCCGCCGTGCGCGGCGCTGCGCTGGCTACGCCTCCTGGACGCCGCCGCGCACGGGCGGCCCGCCCTGATGCGCGCCGTCCTCCAGACCCCACCCGGCCTGGAGCAGGACCACCTCTACCCCCATCCCGACGACTCCCATCCCGACGACTCCGCCCAGGGCTCGGACGCCCCCATCGGGCCGCGCGCCGTGGGTCCCGGGGCGACCGCGCAGAGCCCGGTCTGCCGGGCGCCGGTCCCGGACCTGCCCGCGGGCATGCCGCTGCTGCGCGCGGTCCGCAAGGGCGGCACGCTGGCCGACACGGCGGTGACCGGGGACGCGCTACACGCCATGATCGGGCGTCGCGCCACCGCCGGCGGGCTGGCCGGCCCGGTCGGGTTCCACTCGCTGCGCGCCGGGTTCGTCACCGCGGCCCGCCGCGCCGGCGCCGACCACCGCGCCGTACGCCGCCAAACCCGGCACACCAGCGACGCCATGGTCGAGCTCTACGACCGTGACCACACCCCCCTGGCCGGCAACGCCGTGACCACCCTCGGCCTCTAGCCCCCCGCCGGACCGCGCCATGCCGTCACCTCCCAGGCCCCCGTTCCGCGGCACGCCCGCCCCGACCGCCGTCACCGCTGCGGCCTCCGACACCGCCCCGACCGCCGTCACGCCGGCAGCGGAGACCGCGGCGGGGTTGGCCAACGTCGTCACCTTCGATGCCCTGCGAGGAGCGGCGGGGCCGGGATATCTGGGGGAGTGGGGGCTGTTCTGCGACTACGCCACCGCCACCGACCAGCCCGCCCTGCCGACCACCGTGGCCGCGCTGACCGGGTTCCTCGCCGCGTTACCGGCCCGACCGGCGACCGTGGCGCGGCGAGTCCGCGCGATCGCGGCCGCCCACCGCCGCGCCGGCCATCTGCTCACCCTCCCCGACACCGGGCCCGCCGCCCCCCACACCCACCTCCACCCGGCCCCGGCACCCCGGCGGCCCGACCCCGCGCTGATGATCGCGGCGTGCCCCACCCGCGGCTGGCCCGCGGGACTCAACGGCCGCCGCGACGCCTTCCTGATCGTGCTCACCGAGGTCCTCGGCTACCCCCACCGCGCCGCCCGTCAGCTGCGCCCCGCCGACATCACCATCTCGACCTGCGGCGCGGCCGGCGAGAAGGTGCCGAGCCTGGCGGGGCGGCCAGTAGCCAGCTGCGGCGACCCGCGGAGCTGTCCCGCGTGCGCCCTCGCGCGCTGGCTGGACATCCTGGGCGTGGCCGACGGGCTCGGCCGCGGCTCCGCGCGCACGGCCCTGACCGCCGCCGACGCCCCCACCCCCGCCAGCCCGCACCAACACACCCCCAGCGAGCCGGCGCGGTGGCAGTCCGCCGCGGTCCTGCTGCCCGTCATCGACCAGCACGGCTGGCTCGACGACTACCGCCCGATCACCACCCGCACCATCCGCACCCGACTGGCCCAGGCTTCCGGGCGAGCCAGCACCGACGGTCTCCCGGGCGAACCGCCCGACCCCCCACCCGCAGCGACAGACCCGGCCGCGCCGACCGCCCCAGCCACCGGTCCCGCCCGGCCCGCCCCCGAACTGGACGAGGTGCTGACCCTGCTCGACGACCTCGCCGAGGACGCCGACGCCCTCAACACCCGCATCCAGGCCCTGCTCGACGACCACCACCCATCCCGGCGCCGAGCCTGATCAGCGCGGCCCGGGAACCGGGGGTATCGGGGCGCCGGCCGGGGAGCGGAAGTCGTTCACCGACCGACGTCATCGACGAGGCGCCGACGCGGACGGGGACGACGGGTTGCCGCCGCGTCGGGGTGCAGCCCGCTTCCAGCGGCCGCCGCCTTTGAGATCGGACAAATTTTCCTTGACATGGTCACGGTGCGAGAGTTCCTCGACCATGACGGCGACGTGGGTTCTGCTGAAGGGGTGCCGGACGTGAACGGATCATCCGCGTTAGGACAGCGGCTGCGGCGGGTGGCCTGCAAGCGGGTCGGGCCCACCGAGCAGTCCTTGATGGTCGCCTGGACCGGGTTCGGGGCCACCTTCGGGATCACCCGGGCGATCACCCACTGGGTCCGGGCCGGGCACGGCCCGTCGGGGGGCGGGATGAGCGCTGGCGGGCGGCATCTGCACCACTACAACATCGGCATCCTGCTGCTGGCCGCGGTGGGTGCG
>JAABUZ0100001118.1_pt1 | contig 54249 bp, 49 predicted proteins | sample 5562091 | NCBI WGS metagenome assembly JAABUZ01 (sample SAMN12813069, study PRJNA571459) | rock metagenome | isolation source: Antarctica rocks | place: Antarctica: Victoria Land, Linnaeus Terrace sud | collected 2015-12-21 | reverse complement strand
TCGTCCAACGTCCCCGCCACGCGCCCGTACCGCTCCGCGATCCCCTTTTCTGTATCCATATGCTCCAGTGTAGGAGACGCAGCCCTATTTGACTAGCTTGTTCTCTTACGACTCCTAAGCTCTGGAGACCGGACGCATCTGCCGCAGTCCACGAGGCGCCTAGAAAACGTCCAATGTCCTTCAGACGGTTGGACCGAACGGGAAAGTACACCTTCCCATAGATGTACCCCGTCATGTTGACCATTCGGCTTATAAGGGCGTCACAGTCCATCTGGTATCTTTTCGCCATCCTACTGATAGTGGTGGTCTCATAGCTCCCATAATGGTAGATCGGCGCGCCAGGCCACTCGGCTGTGACGCTAAGAAGGCGCCTCAATATCGTCACCTCCTCCTGCGGTGTATCCGCCCAAAAGGAGTGCTGGGAGATATCTTGTCCATTACGTACGAGGAGGCCAATGAGATAGTAGAATTGTTGGTCGGGGTTCCCCTCAATATCCAAGAACAACTCTGTCTGTTGCCGCGGTAGATGGGGAACCACCTGCAGATATGTCTTACCCGTTCTGATTGCCGAGGCTTGTAGCTCCAGCTTGTGCGGCGCCGGAGACGCTGGTCGCTGCTTCACCCTCTTCTGTGGCCGAAACAGGTACGACAGCTGTGTCACTGTAAAGATGCCACGCCTTTGGTAGCGTTGCCTAGCCTTGGGCGTCATACGATCCAGCAGGCTGAGGTCATCATCTTTTTCTGCCTTGTCTCGACATGATGCCTGAAACGGACAGGAGGGGCAATGCTTGTTCAAGATCACAGGAGGTGGCGCAGCGGGAAGCGCTACAGCCCATTGCTTCAACGGATCGAGCAGGACGCAAGGAAACCCTTCCGAGGGCACTGCGCGTAGGCAACCACAACCTCAGATGTTATGAGTGTCGTCATCCATTGTCCTCACAAAAACATTGTCAATGGCCGTGTGCAAGAGGTCCGTGGCCCGTGCCACAGTCGTGATCCCACCCCAGCCAGATGGTCAGGTCCTCGGACGATGCCACGGCGCGCCGCCTCCATTCGTCCACTGTCCCCGCCAAGCGGGCGTAGCGATCTTTGATCCCCTCGTGTGCCTTCATACCCCCAGTTTATGGGATGCCAGCTTACTTGACTGCTTTATTTCTGTATGGTCCTTAAACGTGATGGGAGACCGCCTGACTCCCGACGAACTGGCTGAAGCCATCGACTTGGATACAAGCACCATCACCGTGTTGGGATCTCCGCCTAGCTCACCCGAGTTTTTTAGGGTCTGGAGATACGGAGCCTTGACAAGCGGGCGACCATGCCCTATGATGGAGTTAATCGAAATGATCACGCTTGTTAAGAGAGTTTCGATTATCGCCATCGCGGCCCTGCCGATGTCGCTCAATGGCCAGAGCACAGGTTTCATACGCCTGGTTGTAGAGGTTCGAGTCCTCTCATCGGTACCAAGCCGGCGTAGCTCAATGGGAGAGCAGGCGCGTCGTAAGCGCAAGGTTCAGGGTTCGATACCCTGCGCTGGCTCCGGGTCGGTCGTCGTTATCGTTGGTAGGTGGAAAGGAAAGGGTGTAGGGAGGCTCGGATGATATTCCTCGCATGCGAGTTGGGCCAGACGGCCCCGTCCCGTCCCGCGCCGGTGCGTAGCGCCGTCCGACGCGCTACGGCTGCGTCCTCCCTTGCCTATGACGTGACCCGACCCGTCACGGCAGCGGCGGATAGGCCCGGTCTCGCGGGCAGCACACCGATTGCAGGCGACCTCCTCCCACTGAGGACGAGCACGAGCAATCCGTCGCGACTCCCGAGCGGGCCACGAGCCTTGTCGTGGGAAACGGACACCCATGGCCTTGTCCATGGCGCGTCCGTCGCGTGCAAACTCCCGGTTGTGATCGCCGTCGAGGTCTAACCCGTAGACCTCCAGGCCTCTCCGGGAACGGACCGGAGAGGCGAGCACGGCACACTCTCCTCTCCCGGTCCACCTCCCCACGTCACTCAAGACTGCGGCCGCGCATGAGCGTCGGCATGAGCTCCAGGCCCCGATGCACGTCCGGGACTCGCAATCGTCCCGACGGTCGTTCGGACGCGCCAGCTATTGATATTTATTGACGGAGTGTTTTGGCGAGGTGTAGCGCAGCTGGTAGCGCACCCGCTTTGGGAGCGGGATGTCGGAGGTTCGAGCCCTCCCGCCTCGATTGGCCGCCAGTGTGCGCGGCGGCCAGGGCGGAGACACATGGTCACGGTCGGTCCGTCATGTCAGGGCGTATCAATCTGAGGACGGGCTGTGGCCGGGAACGTGGGTGTGGCGCAAGCGCCGTCAGCAGGCGCCACACCCACGTTCCCGGCCGTCGCGGCGGGTGGAAACTCGGCACAGGAAGGTCAGGCCAGTGAGGTTAGGGCTGTCTCAGACGGGTCTGTTTGATGATCGCCGGGCCTGCGACCGCCCGGATGGACCGGGACCGGCCGCAGCCGGTCGGGGACCAGTCCGCATGTGTCGCATGGCAAACGACGCCGACTGCGGTCGGTTGAGGAACGCACGGTCTCAAACTATCCCCTCTGATTCTGCATTAGGGCAAGCCGGCGAAGCTCAAATGGAGGAGCAGCGGTCTTCTAAGCCGCTTGGTGCGGGTTCGAGTCCTGCCGCCGGCGCGGGACCAGTGGCCAGTGGCCACTGGCCAGTGGAGGCCACGGTCTTTCTGGCAACTGAGAACTGACCACTCACATGCTGGCGTAGCTTAAATGGACAGAGCAGCAGCCTTCGAAGCTGCTACGTGGGGGTTCGAGTCCCTCGGCCAGCGCGGAACGGAACGAGTTGCCAGTTGGACGTGGCCACACTGATGGGTCCGTGCGGCGCCTCTTCTGGCTACTGACAACTGACAACTGGCAACTGGCAACTGGCAACTGGCAGCCGACAACTGACAACTGACAACTGACAACTAATAGGGGAGCGCCGAAGATGGATAGAGTGCTGGTACTCAATGCGTCCTTCGAGCCGCTCAGCCTGATCTCGCTCAAGCGCGCCGCGGTGCTGCTCTTGCAGGAGAAGGCCGAGGTGGTCGAGACGGACGTCACGCGGCAACTGCGCGCGGAGCGTGTCTCGCTGCCCGCGCCGCTGGTCATCCGGCTGGTGCATTACGTCACCATCCCGTTCGGGCTGAAGGTCCCGCTGTCGCGCCGGGGTATCCTGGCGCGCGACGAGCACACCTGCCAGTTCTGCGGCTCCGTGGCGGGACCGCTGACCGTCGACCATGTGCTGCCGCGCTCGCGCGGGGGCCGCACGTCGTGGGAGAACTGCGTGGCCGCCTGCAAGCGCTGCAACCACCGCAAGGGCGATAAGACGCCCGAGGAGGCCGGCATGCGTCTGGCCCGCAAGCCGGGACGGCCGCACTTTACGCGCGTTGCCTTCGTGCTGATGAGCGAGGCGCGGTCCAACGACGTCTTTAGCCGGTACATCACATAGTGGGCAGTGGGCAGTTGCCCGTTGCCGGTTGCCGGTTGCCGGTTGCCGGTTGCCGGTTGCCCGTAGGGGCGTATTGCATACGCCCTGCCGGTTGCCCGTTGCCCGTTGTTAGTTGTTAGTTGTTAGTTGTTAGTTATCGGAAGGGGCTCCTTCGTCGTTGTGCTGGCGCAGGATGAAGGGGCTTACGTTGCGACCGCGCTCGCGCACCCGACCGCGGTCGGCCGTGGTTTGCCATGCGACCGCGGTCGCAGGCCCGTCGATCACAAACAGACCGCCTTGAGACGCCGCTAGGCTACGATACAGGGGATGAAAGGGGGAATGGAGCATGCCGGAACAGGCGTATCCGATACTGGAGTTCGACCCGACGCCGACAGCGATAATCGAGCCGCGCGGGCCAAGGGCAGCGCCCAGGTTGCCGCGGCACGCCGTGCTGTGCTTCTTCCAGGATGTCATCGCCGGACTGGTCGCGCGGCACGAGGCGCGCGTGGTCGCCACCGTGACCAGCGAGATGATGACGCACCCCGTTTATGAGCTGACGGTTGATGGCCGGCCCCTGGTCGTGTTGCACCCCGGCGTTGGCGCGCCGCTGGCGGCCGGGATGCTCGAAGAGGTCATCGCCCGGGGTTGCGACACGTTCGTCGCCTGCGGCGGGGCGGGCGTGCTGGACTCGGCCATCGCCGCCGGCCACGTCGTGGTCCCGGTCGCGGCCGTGCGCGACGAGGGCACGTCCTACCACTACCTCCCTCCCGGTCGCGAGGTCGAGGCCAACCCGACGGTCGTCGCGGCCATCGAGCGGGCGCTGCGGGCGCACGACGTCGATTATCTGCTGGCCAAGACCTGGACCACCGACGCCTTCTACCGGGAGACGCCAGGCAAGGTGCGGCGACGGCGCGAAGAGGGTTGCCTGGTAGTAGAGATGGAAGCGGCGGCGTTCTTCGCCGTGGCGCGTTTTCGCGGCGTGCGCTTCGGTCAACTGCTTTACGGCGGCGACGACGTGGGCGGCGCCGAGTGGGACGCGCGCCACTGGAACACGCACAGCGTGCGCGACCCCCTCTTCTGGCTCGCCGCTGAAGCCTGCCTGTCGTTGTGACCAGGGGCCGCGGCGGCGAGGCATTAGTCAGCATTATTTTCGAGGGGACCTCCCAGGAGGGACGGTCACGGCCACCACGCCCGTCATGAATAATGCAGGTTAGTACACGTTGGCTCACGTCCCTTGGCAATCCGGTGAGACACTGTAGTGTCCGGTCCCTGTCATGCGACTTTAGTCGCAGGCCGTCGCCGCATGCAAACGTATGGACGCCAAGCTGTACTAGTCGCTCCCGCGCGACAGGTTCCCCTCCTGCTCCATGGACGACGAAGCGGCCTCCGCGGGCGCGAGGCTGGGCAGCGCCACGACGAACTGGGCGCCTGGTCGCGCGTCGCGCTCAACCCAAATGCGTCCGCTGTGCGCCCGCACGATCGCCTTGCAGATAGCCAGCCCAAGGCCGCTGCCGGCGCGACGCCGCGCGCCATCGGGCTCCGGCCGCGACGCCGTTGTGACGCGATGGAATCGCTCGAAGATGTGGTCGAGCTCATCCGCCGGAATACCGGGGCCGTTGTCGCTCACGCGGATGGTCACGGTCGGACCGGCGCCGCCCGCATCCTCCCCCCGATCCTGGCGCAGCGTCAGGGTGACCTGTCCGTCGCGCGGCGCGTGCCGGAGGGCGTTGTCGAGCAGATTGCGCACCACCTGCCCCAGCCTCAACTCATCGCCCATGACCAGCACGGCCCGCGGCGGCAGGTCCAGGTCCACGGCGATAGCGTTCTCCGCGGCGAGCGGCCGCAGGGCGGCGACGGCCTGCCGGCACGCCTCATCGATCTCTACCAGTTCGCGCTGCATCGCAAGCGCGCCAGTGTCGGCGCGCGCCAGGGTCAGCAAGTCGTCGACCACGCGGTCCAGGTGGCGGCTCTCGTCCACGATATGCCGCAGCGCGGCGCGATACTCCTCGGCCTCGCGCGGGCGTCGCAGGGCGATCTCGGCCCCACTGGCGATCGTGGCGATGGGCGTGCCCAACTCGTGGGCCACATCGGCAGTCAGGCGCCGTCGCCGCTCACGCGCCTCTTGCAGGCGGTCCAGCATGCCGTCGAAGGTGCGCGCCAGCCGGCCCAGTTCGTCGCGGACCTCGCGCCCTGGTCCCCACACCTCGACGCTGACGCGCCGGTGCAGGTCGTCGTCGCCGATCTCGCCCGCCAGCCGCGTGATGCGGTCGACGGGGCGCAGCGCCCGGTCGGCCAGGAACAGCGCGCTGAGCGCCCCTAGCAACACGATGGCCGCCCCGGCCAGCTCCATCGCCCGCAGCAGGTTGGCGGTGACCTCCTCCACGCCGTGCGTGGTGGTCAGGACCTGGATGGTGGCCACGCGCCGTCCGCCCGCCATCACCGGCAGCGTGTCGACGCGCACCGCCGACGCCCGCGGGTCCGCGCCGGCGGCCGTCCACGTGCGCAACCCCGGGCGTAGGTCGCTCAGCGCGCCCGGCGGCAACAGGGGCAGCCGGGGTCCCTGCAGGATGGCCGTCCGCCCCCGCGCGTCGAGCACGCGTATCCAAAGCACCGCCTCGCCGAGCTGGCGGTTGCTCTCGTCCGGGGCGTCGGAGCGCAAGGTGATGCCGCGGCCGAAGCGCAGGTCGTCGCGTACATCGGCGGCCCGCTGGCGCAACGTCTCGTCCAGCGACGCGCTGGTCTGTTGCGCCGTCTCCCACAGCACGGCGCCGGCAAACAGGGCCAACCCAGCCACGAGCACCAGGGCATACCAGAGGGCCAGGCGCAGGCGAATACTCATGGCGCGGTTGCGCGTCCGGGCGTGCTCGCCGGCGTCGTTTCGCCGTCCGCGGCGTGCAACGTGTAGCCGACCCCGCGCATGGTGCGGATCAGCTTGTCGGGATAGGGATCGTCGATTTTGCGCCGCAGGTTGCGCACGAACACCTCGACCACGTTGGAGGCGTGATCCACGCCGCGCTCCCAGGCCCCGGCCGCGATCTGGTCCTGCGTCAGCACCTGGCGCGGATGGCGCAGCAGCAACTCCAGGATGGCGTACTCGCGCGCCGTCAGCCGGATCTCGCGCCCGGCCCGCGCCACGCGGCGCGTGAGTGGATCGAGCGTCAGGCCGCCCACGCCCAGGACGGCCGGGCGCAACGCAGTCTCACGCCGGCCCAGCGAACGCACGCGGGCCACCAGTTCGGCGAAGGCGAAGGGCTTGACGAGGTAGTCGTCCGCGCCCGCGTCGAGCCCCCGCACGCGATCCTCGACGGCACGGCGCGCCGTCAGCATCAGGACCGGCACGCCGAGCCCACCGGCCCGCCACTGTCGGCAGACCGTGAGACCGTCGCAGCCCGGCAGCAGCACATCGAGCACCACCACGTCGTAGAGGCCGTCGCGCAGGTCCGGCGCGCGGTCGAGCGCCGCCAGCCCGTCGACGACGAGGTCGACGATGTGCCGTTCTTCTCGCAAGCCGCGCGCGATCCCGTCGCCCAGCGCGAGGTCGTCTTCCACGACCAGGATATGCATCGCTCCGACCCCCATCCTTTCTCTTTAATCGTAGCGTACCGTCATTATCCCGATCCCGCCGTCGATCTTCAGCCAATCTTCATCTTCGCCAGGTACATTAAGTGGGGTGCGGGCAGGCAGCCTGCCGCGCAACACGCCCCGCGGCTCCCCATCAACAGCATGAAAAGGAGGATCGGCACACGTTCGACACGCCATAAGACCCGGCCCGCGTCACCGCGCGCTGGCGAGATCGCTAAGCCCCCTTTTGAGCCTCCTGTAGACGAGCCCCCGCCACGCTCACCTATAGTAGAAGCCGAAAGGAACCCCAGTCTGATGTCACGCATCCTATCCGGTTCGCTCGCCGCGCTATTCGCCGGCGCCGCTGTTTTCGCGGCTGCCCCGTTCGCGGCGCACGCCTCCCCCGCCCGGCCCTCCGCCGCGAGAACCCCATATTACTCCAGCGTCATCTACCCGCAAGGAAAGTCGATCGCGCACGGCTCGATGGCCACCCTGCCCGACGTCAACGGCCTCAGGGTCAAGTTCTACACGGGCTACCTCCAGCCCGGCCAGCTCTACCACGAGAACGTCGTCACCGGCGCCTGCGGCAGCCATGGCCGTATGATCGTGGACCTGGGCCTCAACCAGGCCGACCCTGACGGCAGCATCAACTTTGTCACCACCATCCAGCAGAGCATCCTGCCCTCCGGCGCCCTGCACGTCGACGTGGTCCAGGCCATGCCCGGCGCGCCCACCGTGGCCTGCGGCGACATCCACCCCGCCAGCGTCGTGATCCACCTGCACTCGGTCAAGACCAGCGTGGTCAGCAACGCCGGCGGCATCGGCTACATCACCTACGGCGTCCCCGGCAACGAGGTGCTCTTCAAGACGCCCAACGTCCGCGGCACCAATGTCGTCGTGTTCGCGCAAGGGCTGGAGCCAGGCACGCTGCACGAGAACCACATCCACAGCGGGCAGTGCATCCCCGACCAGAACGGCCAGGTGCGCTACGACCTCTACTATATGGAAGTGGACCCCAACGGCGAGGGCGTGGAGGGCACCTTCTTCAACGGCCGCATCAACGTGGCCAACAGCTACTTGCAGGTCCACGCCGCCAACCTGCAGTCCGCCGCCTGCGCCAACTTCGGCGGCAACGGCCTGCCGATGTAAGTGGGCAGTGGGCAGGTAGGACCAGGCCTGCGACTAAAGTCGCATGGCAGGGACCGGACACTGAAGTGTCTCTCGATGCGTTGCCCCACAACTTTAGTCGTCGTTCTTTGCCATGCGACTTTAGTCGTCGTTCTTTGCCATGCGACTTTAGTCGCAGGCCGATATCCCTGGCCACTGCCCACCGCCCACTGCCAGGGCGCATGCGATACGCCCCTACCGCCAGAGCGTATGCAATACGCCCCTACCGCCCACTGCCTACTCGTTAAGGAGGGAGCACGATGTCGGATCGAGACAAGATCAACGCGCATAGCAAGGCCCAGGATCTGGCCGCGGCCACGGTGCATGCCGCGCCGGAGTTGACAGACAATCTCGGGCACCGCATCGGTGATGACCAGAACTCGTTGCGCGTGGGCAGCCGTGGCCCCACGCTGCTGGAAGATTTCCACTTCCGCGAGAAGATCCACCACTTCGACCACGAGCGCATCCCGGAGCGCGTCGTCCATGCCCGCGGCGCGGGCGCGCACGGCTATTTCCAGGCCTTCGACGCGTCGCTGGCCCCCTATACGATGGCCAGGGTGCTCACCGACCCGTCGGTCCAGACGCCCGTCTTCGTGCGCTTTTCCACCGTGGTCGGCTTCCGCGGTTCGGCGGACACCGCCCGCGATGTGCGCGGCTTCGCGACAAAGTTCTACACCGCCGAAGGCAACTGGGACCTGGTTGGGAACAACATCCCGGTCTTCTTTATCCAGGACGCCATCAAGTTCCCCGACCTGATCCACGCCGCCAAGCCCGAGCCCGATGTGGAGATCCCGCAGGCGCAGACGGCGCACGACACCTTCTGGGACTACATCGGGCTGACGCCCGAGGCGATGCACATGATCATGTGGGTCATGAGCGACCGCGCCATCCCGCGCGCCTATCAGATGATGGAGGGCTTCGGCGTCCACAGCTTCCGCCTGGTCAACGCCCAGGGGCAATCGCACTTTGTCAAGTTCCACTGGAAGCCCGTGCTCGGCGCGCACTCCCTCGTCTGGGACGAGGCGCAGAAGATCGCCGGCAAGGACCCCGACTTCCATCGCCGCAGCCTGGCCGACGCGATCGCCAAGGGCGTGTACCCGCAGTGGGACCTGGCCGTGCAGATCGTCGCCGAGGGCGAGGCGGCGAAGTTTGACTTCGATCTCCTCGACGCGACCAAGATTATCCCGGAGGACCTCGTCCCGTTGCGACGGGTAGGCCGGATGACGCTCAACCGCAACCCGGCCTACTACTTTGGCGAGACCGAGCAGGTAGCGTTCATGACCACCAACGTGGTGCCGGGCATCGACTTCAGCGACGACCCGCTGCTGCAGGGCCGCAACTTCTCGTACCTGGACACGCAACTCAGCCGCCTCGGCAGCCCCAACTGGCCGCAGTTGCCGATCAACCGCCCGCTCGCTCGCGTGTCCAACAACCAACGCGACGGCCACATGCGCGCCACCATCGACGCGGGCAAGGTCGCCTACGAGCCAAACGGGCTGCAAGGCAACATCCCGAATCAGGTGTCCCCGGCGCAAGGCGGCTTCGTCAGCTACCCGGAGCGGGTGTCAGGCCCCAAGGTACGAGAGCGCAGTTCCACCTTCGGTGACCACTACGGGCAGGCCAAACTCTTCTGGAACAGCATGACGCCCATCGAGCGCGAGCACATCGCCAAGGCGTTGCAGTTCGAGTTGAGCAAGTGCGCGACGCGGGACGTGCGCGTGCGCATGCTGGGCCACCTGCAGCGCATCAACGAGGTGCTGGCGGCGCAGGTCGCCCGGGAGTTGGGCGAGCCGGTGCGCATCAGCCACCCCACGGCTATGCCGCCCGGCACGGCCGACTCCGCCGCGCAGACGGCGGTGCTGGCGGGCGCGACCTCGCCCACCACCGCCTCCGGCGGCCTGCAGCGCGCCAAGGGCCTGAGCCTGGTCGAGGGTCAGCCGGGGACGCCGCAGGGGCGCCAGGTGGCCATCCTGGCCGCCGACGGCGTCGCGGCCGGCGAGGTCAACGCGCTGGTCGCGGCGCTCAAGGCCGCCGGCGCGCAGGGCGTGGTGGTCGGCCCGCACCTCGGGTCGCTGGGGGGCGGCGTCGAGGCGACCGCGACCTTCGCCAACACCTCCTCGGTGCTGTTCGACGCGGTGTACGTGCCGGGAGGCGCCGAGAGCGTCAAGGCGCTGCTCGGGATGGGCGACGCGCGCGTCTTCGTCGACGAAGCCTATAAGCACGCCAAGCCGATCGCGGCGGTTGCCGCAGGCGTAGAACTCTTGACCGCCACGGCGATCGGGCAGTCGCTCGGTCGCGGCGCGTTTGCGGGGGCCGCGGCGTTCAGCAGTGCGGACAAGAAGCCGGAGAAGTCTGGGGCGGCCGACGTGCAGAACCTGTCGGAAGTCGGCCGCGTGCAAAGCGCGACTGCCGGTCCAGCGGGCGGCGCGCCGCTTGCCGCCTATGGGATCATCGTCGGTCAGGCCGCCCAACTGCAAAGTGTCACCGCGCAATTCCTGGCGGCCATCGCGCACCATCGCTTCTGGGGCCGGCCAAGTCTGGAGCAAGTGCCAGCGTAGGCGCGAACCGTCGCGGACGGGTACGCCCCGCGATTGTGACAGTGCGGCCAATGGCCTGACCATTCATGGTCAGGCAGCCTCACAATCGCGGGGTGTGCTCTCGTGAGACCAACACGTTGCACGATGGCCGAAATGCTGCAACGCACGGTCGACCCGTGCAGATGGCAGAAAATCAGCACAAGGGGAGGCAGCATGGGACCGGAACAAGGCACTCAAACGACCAGCACGCGGCGCGGATTTTTACAGAGCGCCGCCGAGGTGGGCGCGGGGATCACCGCCGCGAGCGCCGGGGTCACGGCGGCAGGCTTTGTGGGCCTGTTTGGCCTCGGACCGACAGAGGCCCACGCGGAGGACGCCGCGACCATCCTCGATCTGGCCGCGACCGCGGAAACGCTGGCCGCGACGTTCTACTACACCGCGATCACGGGGGCGACGTTCCGCATCGACGAGCAGGCCCTCGCGCACCTCAGACTGACGATGGACGCCGAGCTGCATCACCTCGAGATCCTGCGCTCGCTGGGCGGCGCCCCGCTGAGAGGGCAATTCTATCTGCCGGATCGCCTGCTGGCGGACGCCAGCGTGTTCGTGACCACGAGCCTCACGATTGAAACCGCGCTCGCCGGCGCGTACGTGGCGGCGACACACGGGCTAGCCGCGCTCGGCCAGCCGCTGCTAGCGGCGACAGCCGCGCAACTCGGGGCCAGCGCGGCGCAGCACCTGACCCTGATCGGCGGGCTTGCCGGCCTGATGCCGCACGGCCTGACGCTCCCGGCGCCGGGCTTCCGCCGCGTGTCCGACGCGACGCCGGCGCTCGCTCCGTTCCTCACCGGGGGCGCCGGCTTCGATGGGCCCGTCCATGTCCCCTCGGCGCGCCAGTACCGCGCGGCACTTGGCGTCACCCGAGCCGAACGCGTGCAGCCATTCGTCCGGGCCTACAGTGCGGCGCCTGGTACGACATAGTGACAAGAACGGGATGACTACATGGCAACAGCAGAGAACTCGCGCGGGAGACAGATGACAACCGAGACACGAGCAGCCAATCAACTCAGTTCACCATCGCAACAGGACGTGCCCCAGCGGGCGGTGGCCGCGGTGGGACTGATTGCCATCGCGCTCATCCACTACGCGGACGCATCCAGCAAGTACGCCGCTGCCGACGCGCGCTACATCTTCTGGCTCTACGTTGTCCTCATCCTGGGCTGCGCGATCGGCGTGGGCTTGCTGATTCTGCGCAATACGCGCCTGGTGTGGGCGGCCGCCGCGCTCCTGGTAGCCGGCCCCTTCGTGAGCTACGTGATCAACCGCACGATCGGCTTGCCCCGCGCCACCGACGACATCGGCAACTGGCTCGAGCCGCTGGGCGTGGTGTCGGTCGTCGTGGAGGTTCTCCTCTTCATCCTCGCTATTGTTCAGATGCGGCGGACACGTCATACCGCGCTGTGGTAGAAATAGGGTACGCGCACCCACTCTTGCCGCGTTATCGCGGTCCAAGACCGTGTTCGCGCAAGGGTGGATGGCCGGCATAAGAATCGGATCTTGCCGACCTCGTAGGGATTGGTGTCGACACATCCTTGACCACGCGAGCAGGGGTACGACTCGGCACGATCCTTGCACGCACGCTCTAAGCGCATGGCTGATAGGTCGCGACGGCAAGTCATGGCCCACTCCCTTGCCCCCGCCGGCGGTGGCGCCGCGCGAGACAGGACCAACGAGAAGGAACGACAGGATGAGCGACGAGACACAGCCCAAGGACACCCTGACGACCCGTCAGGGTCGCCCGGTCGACGACAACCAGAACACGAAGACGATCGGCCGGCGCGGACCGGCAACGCTTGAGAACTATCAGTTCCTCGAGAAGATGTCCCACTTCGACCGTGAGCGCGTCCCCGAGCGGGTCGTTCACGCCCGCGGCACGGTGGCCCATGGCTACTTCGAGGCCTACGGCACGGTCGGCGACGAGCCCGTCGCGACGTTGACCAGGGCCAAGCTCTTCCAGGAGAAGGGCAAGCGCACGCCGCTGCTGGTGCGCTTCTCCACCGTCATCCACTCCAAGGACTCGCCGGAGACCCTGCGCGACCCGCGCGGCTTCGCCGTCAAGTTTTACACCGAGGACGGTAACTGGGACCTCGTGGGCAATAACCTCAAGGTGTTCTTTATCCGGGACGCCCAGAAGTTTCCCGACTTCATCCACTCCTTCAAGCCCGACCCCATCACCAACCAGCAGGACCCGAACCGCCAGTTCGACTTTGTCAGCCTGACCCCCGAGGCGACCCACACCATCACCTGGCTGTTCAGCCCGTGGGGCATCCCGGCCGACTACCGGCATATGGAGGGCTCCGGAGTCAACACCTATAAGTGGGTCAACGCCGCGGGCGAGAGCGTGCTGGTCAAGTACCACTGGGTACCCAAGCAGGGCGTCAAGGGCCTGACCCAGGAGCAGGCCGACGCGCTGCTCACGCACCAGACGTTCGGGCACGCCACCAAGGACCTGCACGACGCCATCGAGCGCGGCGAGTACCCGGAGTGGGAGTTCTGCGTGCAAATCATGTCGGACGACGAGCACCCCGAACTCGACTTCGACCCGCTCGACGACACCAAGATCTGGCCCTACGACCGGTTCCCGTTGCGGCCCATTGGCCGCATGGTGCTGGACAAGAACGTCGATAACTTCTTCGCCGAGGCCGAGCAGTCGGCGTTCGGGACGGGCGTGCTGGTCGACGGCCTGGAGTTCTCGGACGACAAGATGCTGCAAGGGCGCACCTTCTCCTACTCGGACACGCAACGCTACCGCGTGGGAACCAACTACTTGCAGCTGCCGATCAACCGTCCCAAGACACACGTGGCGACCAACCAACGGGATGGCATCATGACCTACTACGTGGACGGGGTCGGCGAGAACCCACACGTGAACTACGAGCCCAGCGTGCTGGGCGGTCTGCACGAGGCCCCGAGCGCCGGCGGCCTCTACGCCCCTTATGTCGCCGGAAAATCGGAGCGCGCGCGCATCGAGCGCACGGACGACTACACGCAAGCCGGTTTGCGCTATCGCGCCTTCGAGGACTGGGAGCGCGAGGACCTGATCAACAACCTGGTGGCCAACCTCAAGGAGTGTCGCCCGGACATCCAGGAGCGCATGCTGTGGCATTTCTCCCAGGCCGACGCCGACTACGGCAAGCGGGTCGCCGACGGGCTGGGCGTCGCCATCCCAGAGCGGGAGCCGGAGATCCTGACCGCCATGCGGACGCAGGCCCTTGGCGACGAGGCCAACGCCGATGGCGTCGCGCCGCTCCCCAAGCGGACCGGAACGGCCGCTCCGGCCCAGGGCATGGACAAGGCCGCCGCGGCCGCGATCCTGTGCCCGACGGTGGAAGCCCTGGCGTCACAACAGTCGCTTCAGAAGCAGCCGGCGATGAGCGTCTAACCGCCGTCGCGGCGTCGCTCATGTCGCCGAGCAGCGACGAGCAGCGGTAGATTTGTCAGGCAAGACATCCCCCAGGACCGCCGACGGCTAGGCGTCGGCGGTCCTGGGGGATGTCTCCATATTGGTGTTGTGGGGTTGTGTTACGGTAGGGGTCTCTGCGCGACGGTACAAGGTCGGCACTCCGAAAGCGTGCCGGCCTTCGCTACGTCCCTAAAGGGGATAGTCACGGACGACCTGTCCACCATACGTCTCACGCTTTCATGCCAAGCAATTGGGGCACGACGGTCCCCAGCAGGTACCCTCCTCCCGCCGAGACCCCGCCCACGATCACGATCTCGAGCACGCTGCGCCCCATATTCATGCTGGCGAGTTTGCCCTTGATGACGCCAACGATGACCAGCGCCACCACGGTCAAGACGATCGAGAGGGGCAGGGCCGTATGCACGGCGAGGAAGAAGTAGGGGGCCAACGGGAAGATCGAGCCGACGATGTACGAGACGCCCATCGTCAGCGCCTCCGGGATTTTGACCGTGCCCGTCCCGATCTGGAGACCAAGCTCCTTCTCCACCATCGTCTTACGATAGGACTCCGGGTAGCGCACCAACGCCGCGACGATACGCGCGGCGTCGTCCGTGGCGACCCCCTCATGCACGAGCAGCGCGGCCATCTCGCGTTGTTCGGCCTCGGGATGCTGGCGCATCTCCTCCAACTCCTTGGCGATCTCCGTCTGCTGCACCTGGGCCTCGGACCGCGCGCCGATGAACTCGCCCGCCCCCATGGAGAGGGCGCCGGCGAAGGCCTCAGCCAGGCCGGCCACCAGCACGGCGCGGCTACTGCCCGTCCCGCCCGCGACGCCGCTGACTACGCCAAGGGGCACGAGCAGCCCGTCGAGCGAGCCAAAGACGAGTTCACGGACGCGCCCGAGGCGCTCGATGCGGCCCTTCTCAGCAAAGAGCCGCGCGCCGCCCTCGTCTTGTGTGGATGTCGTCGCGCTGTTCGTTGTGTGCATATCCCGGCCTGCTCCTTCATGTACCAACCGTCGGCCACGAGCCGTCCGCACGCCACAGCGCGTACGGGTAGCGCATGATGCGCGATCTCTAGTTGTTGCCGGAAGGCGCGGCGCCGGGGGGCGGATTGCCGGCCGCGCCGGCGACGCCCCTGGCATAGGCGTTGCCGCGCGCGTCGATCCGCACCTGGAGCGGCGCGAGCGGCTGCGGCGCGGGCCCCGCGAGGACCTGCGCCCCGTGCGCGGGGTCGAAGGCCGCGCCGTGGCAGGGGCACACCAGTTGTTGCTGCGTCGGATCATACTGCACCGTGCAGCCGGCGTGGGTGCAGACGGCGTCGTAGGCCACGAACTGGCCGCCGGGCAGATGCACCAGCACGGCCGGATCGCCCGAGATGGGGTCGGTGTACTGGCCCGCGCTGTTGACCGGCAATCCCTTCACACTGCCCAGGAGAGTAGTCCCGGCCGGCGCGGCTGGAGCAGCGGGCGCCCCACCGGTGGCTGGCGCGCCCGCCGCGGCCGGTGTCGGTTGCGCCCCCGCCGCCGGGCCGCCAGCCAGCGCCTGACCGGGTTGGGCGAACGACCGGGAGGGCGTCAGCGCCTTGGCGATGGCGCCGACAATGCCGCCGCCCACGACCACGGAGAGGGCCATGCCCAGCCCTCGCACGACCGCGGCGCGGGCAACCGCGTCCCGCGCGAACGGCGCCGGGGCCGGGACGGAGGCTGGGCGAAGCCTTCGCCCCCCGCCGGGACGGGAATGCGGCGTCGGGGCGGGACGCGAGCGGAGGGCCGCTCCGAAAAAGTACTCGTCGAGGCTGTAGCGGCCGGGGCCAGTCAGCGCCAGGGTCAGCCAGCCCAGGGCGTAGGGCAGGTCCGCGCCCAGGAAATAGGGCTGGACGGTCCAGGAGGCGGTCAGGTAGAAGGTCAAGCTGATGGCCAGCCCGCCCAGCGCCCCCAACCGCGCGATCAGGCCCAGCAGCGTGGCCAGGCCGATCCAGAGCTCGCAGAGGGCGATCAGCGCGCCGAACTGGGCGGCATGGGGGATGGCCAGGTGGGTGAGCAGCGGCGAGAGCGGTGAGCCGCCATGCACGAAGCCGCTCATCTGACGCCCGATGAAGCCGGGCGCGGTGGGGCTGAAGAACTGCGGGTCGGTCAGCTTTTGCAGACCCGCGTAGACGAACGTCGCGCCGAAGAAGAGGCGCAGGGGCAGGATGGCCCAGGCGGGGATGGAGCCGGGCGCGCGCTCCACGCCGAGGGCCCGTGCGAGATAGGCCGCTCTCATGCCTCCCTCCCGCATCCTGATCCGATAATAGTGGCCGACATCTTTATCCAGGCTCCTTCACGTGACGGGGTCTCCCGTGTCTGTCGCGGGCGTCGCCCACACGAATTGTGCGGGTCGTCCCCTCTCTAATCTCCAATCTCTTGCTCAGCGTAGGGCGTCAAAATGAAGATTGGATGAAGACCGCGCGCAAGAGCGCCGATGCGCTAGCATAAGGGCAACGGCGGGCGCGGGGACAGCGCCCGCGCGTGTCTGGCGTGTCTGGCGTGTCTGGCGTGTCTGGCGTGTCTGGCGTGTCTGGCGTGTCTGGCGTGTCTGGCGTGTCTGGAGATGAGCGGAGCAATTGGCGATGCGGATTCTGGTGGTTGAAGATGAACCGGTGCTGGGCGCGCAGGTCGCGCGTGGCCTGCGCGAGGAGCGGCATATGGTCGATCTGGTGGCCACTGGCCTCGCGGCTCTCGACCTGGCTCCGGAACTGGCCGAGGGGCGGTACGACGTGGTCGTCCTCGATGTGCTGCTGCCGGGGTGCGACGGGCTGACCGTGTGCCGGCGCTGGCGCGCGGAGGGCGTGCGCGTCCCGATCCTGCTGCTCACGGCACGGCAGGCGGTGGAGGATCGCGTGCAGGGGCTCGACGCGGGCGCCGACGACTACCTAACCAAACCGTTCGCCTTCGCCGAGTTGCTGGCGCGGTTGCGCTCGTTGGGGCGGCGCGAGCCCGGGTTGCGGGTGGGGCCGTTGCGCGTCGGCGATCTGACGCTGGACCCGGTGACACACCGGGTGGAGCGGGCGGGCGGCTTCGTCGAGTTGACGGCGCGCGAATACGCCATCCTGGAGCTGCTATTGCGGCATCAGGGCCAGGTGCTGACCCGCGACCAGATCGCGGCGGGAGCGTGGGAGTTGGGGGCTGAGCGCGCGTCCAACGTGGTCGATGTCTTCGTGCGCAACCTGCGGCGCAAGATCGACGACCCGCACGCAGTGAAGCTCGTCCACACCGTGCGGGGCGTCGGCTATAGCCTGCGCGCCTCCCGGCAGACCGGAGCGTGGAGTCTCGGAGAAGAGACCCCGTGAGCGTGCTGAGCGTGCTGAGCGTGCTGAGCGTGCGCATGCGCCTGACGCTGTGGTATGTCGCCCTGCTGTGCCTGGGGTTCGCTCTCTTCGCGGGCGCGGTGCTATGGCAGGACGGGCAAGCGGCCAGCGACGCGCTGGACCAGACGCTGCAACACCGCGCCCAGGATGTGGCGGGCGACCTCCAGATCGGCCGCTCCATCGTGTTGCACGCCGACGCGCCCGATGAAGGGGAACGGCGGCCGGGTGAGCCGGCCCTGTGGGTGCGCGTGCTCGACGAGCGGGGACGCGTCGCCGTGCGGCAGGGGCCGCCGTTGACGGGGCTGCCGGCCACCCTGTTGTCCGACACGAGGTCCGGCATACGCACCGTCGAGGCGCCGGGCGACCACCACGTGCGCCTGCTCGTCCAACCGCTGCGCCGCGACGGACGACGCGTGATGGTGCAACTGATCACCACGACCGACGCCCTGGAGGCGGAGCGCCGCCACCTGCTCGTGGCCATGGGTCTGGCCGGCATCGCCATCCTGGGCGTCGCCGCGTTGGGGGGCTTTGTGGTGGCCGATCGCGCGCTACGGCCCGTCGACCGCATCACGCGCCTGGCCGCCGGCATCGGCGCGGGCGACCTCCATCGCCGCGTCGGCGTCGAGGTGTGGGGGGCCCGGGCCACCGGCGGGCAGGCGATCCGCGACGACGAGTTGGGGCGTCTGGCGCGCACCTTCGACGCCATGCTGGGCCGGCTCGAGGAGGCCGCGGAGCGCCGCCGCATCCTGACCGCCGACGCGGCGCACGAGCTATGCACGCCCATCGCCATCATCTCCAGCGGGGCCGAGATCGCGCTGCGCCGCCGGCGCGACGCCGCCGACGACGAGGCGACGCTGCGGCACATCCTGGACGCGGGCAGGCACATGGGCCGCATGGTCGAGGACCTGCTGCTGCTGGCGCGCGCCGACGGCGGCCGGCTGCCCCTGCGGCGCGAACTGGTGGAGATCGACGAGGTTTGCCGCGCCGTCGCCCAATCGCTACAACCCCTGGCGGCGGAACGCGGCGTCACCCTCTCCGTCGACCTGCCCACAGGGACAACGCTGGTGATGGGCGACGAGGCGCCGCTGGGGCAGGTCGTGCGCAACCTGCTGGACAACGCCCTCCACTACACTCCCGCGGGCGGCCACGTGGCGCTCGCGGTCCGCGAGCACCGGGAGGGGCCGCGCGGGGAGCCGGAGGTCGAGGTGTGCGTGTGCGACACCGGGCCAGGCATCCCACCGCCGGAGCGGGAGCGCATCTTTGAACGCTTCCACCGTGTGCGCGACAGCGGGGACGGCGGAGACGACACGGCGGTCGACGCCACGCGCCACGCCGGCGGCAGCGGGTTGGGATTGGCCATCTGCAAGGCGATCGTGACCGCCCACGGCGGACGGATCACCGTCGACGACTCCCCCTCCCGCGCGGTAGATGGAGGCGGACACGGCGCGCGTTTCATCGTCGTGTTGCCCGGGGCGACCGATAATCTGGTATAAGATTATTATGTTCAGTTGCGCCTCGCCATGCAGCGGGGCGCTCAGGCAGGGGAAAAGTTAAAGGGACAATAAGAGTGCAGGCGGAACGGCAGCAGGATCAGCAGCACAGTCCGGACACGGCCGACGCGGCGGATGTCGCTAGGGCGGCGGGCTTGCGGTACGTGAGCGACCACCGGCCGGGTATCCGGCGCGAACAGAGCGGCGACGAGCTTGCCTACATCGGCGTCGACGGCAAGCCAATCGAGAATCCCAAAGTACTTGACCGTATCAAAGGCCTCGGCATCCCACCGGCCTGGACCGACGTCTGGATCTCTCCGCTTGCCAACGGCCATATCCAGGCCACGGGCCGCGACGCCAAGGGCCGCAAGCAGTACCGCTATCATCCGCACTGGCGCGAGGTGCGCGACGAGACCAAGTACGAGCGCATGATCGCCTTCGCCGAGGCGCTGCCCCGGATTCGTAGCCAGGTCACGCACGACCTCGCCAAGCACGGGTTGCCGCGCGAGAAAGTGCTGGCCACGGTGGTGGCGCTGCTCGACGCCACGCATATCCGCATCGGCAACCAGGAATACGCGCGCGAGAACGACTCGTACGGCCTGACCACGATGCAGCACGAACACGTCGACGTGCAGGGCGCCCGCGTCCACTTCGAGTTCCGCGGCAAGTCGGGCAAGGACCACAGCGTCGATGTGCGCGACCGCCGATTGGCCCGCATCGTCAAGCAATGCGAGGAGTTGCCTGGTCACGAGTTGTTCCAGTACCTCGACGACGACGGGCAGCGCCACGCTGTCGAATCGAACGACGTCAACGAGTACCTGCACCAAGCCAGCGAGGACCACTTCACGGCCAAGGACTTCCGCACCTGGGCCGGCACGGTCGTCGCGGCCGGAGCGCTGCAGGCCGTCGCCGCCTTCGACTCGCAGACACAGGCCAAGCACAACGTCGTCGAGGCCATCAAGGAGGCGGCGCGGCAACTCGGCAACACGCCGGCCATCTGCAGGCGCTGCTATGTGCATCCCGGCGTGATCGAGGCCTACCTGGCGGGCTCGCTCGCGGAACTTGACGCGCAGGACAAGACCGTCCCCGCACCGCCGGAGCACGGCCTGCGCCCCGAGGAGGCCAGCGTCCTAGCCCTGCTGCACCGCATCGAGGCGGCGGCGCAGCAGGGCAACAAACAAGGGGCAGCGTGAATCGCATGACGTGTCGTACGCGAACCGCCGCATTACTCCGTATCGTCAGTCGCCCAGCCCTCGTGGCCGGGGCACTCGTGACGATAGGGAGCATCCCGGCGGCAAGGGCGTCGGCGGCCGTACCAGCGCCTTTCGTGGCCTTCCAGCAAGCCCTCGCGGCGCTACATAGCTACCGTCAGGTGTCGACAATCGTGACGGTGGGTCACCGCGGCGCCGCCAGCACGACGGTCTCGACAACCGTGGTCGTGCGCCATGCTGGCCACAGGCGCGTGTACATCAAGACGACGACCGCGACGGGGACGCTCCTCAACGAACTGGTCGGAACCGGCGCTCATCTCTGCAGACGCAACGGCGAGAACAATCCCTGGTCTTGCACCACGCCCGACACCCTCGCCTCGGCCTTTCCAAGCACCATGTCCGCCATCCGGACGATCGATGCCGGCCTTCACGTCACTTTTCTAACCATGGGAGTGCGGCAGGGCCAACGGTGCAGGGAATATGCGCTCCGTGGGTCGAGTAGGGAGACACACTTCACAGGGACGATTTGGATCGCGGTCGCGACGGCATATCCGATCGAGGAAGACACCACCTACACCATCTCGGCCGGCGATACGCAGGCCACCTCCAGGGTGCACTTCACCTGGAGCGACGAGAACAATCCTCGTCTAACCATCCCCACGGTCCCGGCCTCCTGAGCCTTACCTTATCTTTTCCAGCGGTAGGCAGCCGCGTCGAAGCACCAGTCGAGCGAGACATTACTCTCACTCAAAGCGACGAAGGCCGTAGCAGTTCGGGTACATCGCGAACTGTGTGGAGCAACGAGAACCCCAATCTAACCATTCTTGATGTCCCGGCATCTTAACTGAGCGAAGTCGAACCCAAACGTGTGCGCATCTTGCGATCGACCAGCAATGCGGCATCAGGGCAAGAGCCGCTGTCCACGGTCGCGGGGGAGCACTGGAACGTGGGCAGCACTCGGATGTGGTACGACAAGATTCGATCTCGATCGCGGGCCGGGAACGCCCGCGGCCCCGCGCGCAGAGTCAGCGGTTGCGGGCCGCCCGCGTGCGTCGTGGGCGTGTAGATCCACCACTGCACGCTCGATGGCCCGCACAGGACGCCGCAGGTCACGCCAAGCCCCTCCAGCACGCCGCGGACCCAGACCGTGCGCCCCGCCCATGCTCGCCTGTCGTGACGCAGGAGAAGCGCCAGCTCGGTCGCCGTGTACGTGCGAATTGTCCGTACCTCAGTCCGGCTCGTCGCCTGATGCCCGATGAGGATAACGTGATTCGCAGTCACAGCCCACATGCCGGCGCCGGCGAGCCCAAGGGCGCCGAGAACGATTATCAGGCGCTTCACGTTCCTTGTCTCTCCCCACACCACGCATGCCGCAGCGGTCAGTCGCGTCACACCCGCGCATGCCAGTGGCTAACAGCCTCGCGTCGCCGCCTACCTGTCTTCAACAACGAATGGTCATAGAGAAAGGTAACAGACGTATAATCGAGATGAGTTACTCCCGGGGAGCATGGCAGAATAAAAGCATGCAATTCCCCAATAGTCAGCCACTTGGAGCGCGCCATCTCAAGAGATGCGCACGGCCCAATGGCTAACGGCTAGGGCCAACTGGTCTCAGTGGGCGGCGTGACCAGGACTTCCTGCAAGGCCGAGTTGGCGGGCATGCCCACCGCGTAGACGATCACGTCAGCGACATTGGCGGGGTCCTGTAGGTTGGCTTCGTCGGGCATGGGGATGCCCTGCTCCACGAAGCGGTCGAAGAAGTGGGTGCGCATGCCGCCGGGGATGACCGTGGTGACGCGGATGTTGCGCGGCCGGCCCTCCACGCCCAGCGCCCGCCCGAACGCGACCAAACCCGTCTTGGAAGCGTGGTAGGCCGACGCGTTGGCCCACATGCGCAGCGCCGCCGTGGAGGCGATGTTGACCACGTGCCCTCCTCCCTGGCGGCTCATGTGCGGCCAGGCCGCCTTCGCCGTCATGAAGGGTCCGCGCAGGTTGACCCCGATCACCTGGTCCCACTGCGCCACGGTCATCTCCTCGACCGAGACGGTGTGGTCGGTCGCGGCGTTGTTGACCACCACGTCGAGCCGCCCGTACCGCTCCACGATCCTGTCCACGCCGCCGAAGACGTCCTCTTCCCGGCTCACGTCGCAGCGCAAGGCCAGGCTCCGCTCCTCGCCCTCGGACAGCGACCGGCTGACCCGCTCCGCCCCCTCGAGGTTCAGATCGGCGCAGGCGACGATACACCCCTCCCGCGCAAAGGCCCGCGCCGTCGCCTCTCCCAGCCCACTTCCCGCCCCGGTCACCAGGACAACCTTACCCGTCAAATCCGTCCGTGCCATGTATCCTCCTAGCTATTAGCCATTAGTAATTAGCCATTAGCCATTAGCCTTCCGCTCTTGCCAGACCTCTCCGACACAAGAACTGCTAACTGCCAATGGCTAATTACTAACTGCTCGTTCGTACTCGCGGATTAACTCCGCGAACAACTCGGTCGCGTTGCGGCCGCGGTCGGCCACGTTGGTCGGTAGGCCGAGGTGGTACGTGCCGCTGGGCAGGATGCCGCAACCGCCGTAGGCCCGCACCAACAGGAACTGCACCACCACCTCCTCGCCGGCATGCTCCAGGGGCAGGCGGTTCCACCATGAGAAGCCGCCCACCGACAGCAGCTTGGCGCGGTCGTAGAGCACGTTGGCCCCCCCGACCCAGGCCACCTTGTAGCGCACGGCCTCCTGGGGTGATTGTGGGTCCGCCACCAACCGCTGCTCCAGGTGCAGCAGATTGGCCGCGTTGTTGACCAGGTGCCGATCCCAGACCAGCGCCAGGTTGTCCGGCGCAAACGGCTCCGGCCGCACCGGCCCGTCCCACAGCTCGATGCCCTGCTGGTGCGGACGCACGTCGTGCAGGTAGTCCAGGCCGGTGGCCGCGCAGCCCACGAAGCCGCAGCCTTCCTCGTGGATCACACGCAGCATGCGCTCCAGCACCGGTGGGTCGAGCAGCACGTCGTCGTCCAGGTAATGCGCGTAAGGCGCGCTGCTCCGCTCCAGCAGGAACTGCCGCTGCTCGGCCATGCCGTGCCGCTCGGCGCGCTGATGGAGCGCCACGCGATGGCCGCGCCACTCCAGAGCGCGCACCGCCGTCATGATCTCCATATCGCCGAGGTAGGTCTCGGCGACGGGCGTCTGGTCGGCCACCACCACATTGAAGTCGCGCGCGGTCTGGCCCAAGAGGCTCGCCAGCACCATCGCCAACCCCGTCTTGCGCCGGTAGGTAGGGATCAGCACGTCGACCATCGCCATGGATAAGCACCTCCTCATCGTCGTTGCCCGTTGCCCGTAGGGGCGTATTGCATACGCCCCGGTTGCCCGGTTGCCCGGTTGCCCGGTTGCCCGGTTGCCGACCACCTTCCGTCCCGCACCCGACCGCAGCCGGCCCGTGGTGTGCCATGCGACACATGCGGACTGGCCCCCGACCAGCTGCGCCTTGCGGACTGGCCCCCGACCAGTTGCGCCGGTCCCGGTCCAGCCGGGCAGTCGCAGGCTAGCCAGAGGCAACGGAACTCGGCGTCGCCAAAGACGCATCCGCGTGCGTGGACACGAGTTCCTGATACAACGCCGCGCTTCGCTCCGCTACCACCGGCCAGGTAAAGTACCGCTCCACGCGGGTCCGGGCCGCCCGTCCGAAGCGGTCGCGCATGGCCGCATCCGTCAGCAACAGGCGCAGCCGCGCCGCCAATGCGCCCGGATCGCGCGACGGGACCAGGAAGCCGGTCTGCCCGTCGGCGATGGTGTAAGTCAATCCGCCGACGGCCGAGCCGACGATGGGCCGGCCGCAGGCCATGGCCTCCAGGGGCGTGAGCCCGAAGGGCTCGTACCAAGGCGTCGAGACGGCCACATCGCCGGCGCAATAGTAGTAGCGCAACACGTCGGGCTGGCGCTGGCCCACGAAGAGCACGCGGTCGCGGATGCCCAACTCCGAGGCCAACCGCTGCAGCTCACCGGTTTCCCCGGCCGCATCCGGTCTCGGGTCCGGCACGTCCCCGCCGACCAGCAGCAACCGCGCACGAGACGCCTCGTCGTCGCCGCCCGCCAGCAGCGCCACGGCCCGTACCACGTTGCGCACGTCCTTGCGCGGGAGCATCCGCCCCACGTAGACGACGACCGGGCCATCGCCATCCAATCCGACCCTGGCGCGCGCTTCGTCGCGCGGTACGGGACGGAAACGCGCGTCGTCGACGCCGGATGGGATCAAGGCCACGCGCGCCGGGTCCGCGCCGTAGTCGTCGACCAACTCGTCACGCTCGGTGGGACACTGCGCGATCAGCCGGTCGGCCGCGCGCACGACCGCCCGCTCCACCTCCACGCGCTCGGGCGCGCTGGTATCCGCCTCGCCCTGGTGGCGCCGCTTGGTCAGGCCCGTCGCGTGGAAGATCTGCGCCACGGGCAGGCCCAGCCGGCGGCCCAGCCGTACTGCCACGTGGCCCGACATCCAGAAGTTGCCGTGCAGCAGGTCGTAGCGCGTGTGCTCACCGTGCATAAAGCCGAGGATCGACCGCTCGAAGTGCGGCATATAGGGCCACACGGCGTCCTTGGGCAGCGCCTCGAGCGGGCCGGCGGCGACGTTGACGATGCGCACGCCGGGAGCCCAATCGACCACGAGCGGCGATTCCGTATCCTCGCGCCGCGTGAAGACATCGACAGAGTGGCCAAGGGCGCCCAGATGGCGGCTTACCTCGTCCATATAGACATTCTGCCCGCCGGCATCCGCGCCGCCGAGACGAGCAGCCGGGCTGGCGTGCTCGCTCAGCATCGCCACGCGCAAGGGGCGCTCCATCGTCATCAAGCCTCCTTCCTTCCCAAGTGGTTAGTGACTAGTGGTTAGTGATTAGAAACGCTAGTCACTAGTCACTAACCACTAGTCACTGCCGTGAATGCGGCGTTCCAGTCCTGGATAAAGCGGTCCAGGCCGAAGCGGTCGTGGGCGAGGGTGCGCGCGTTGTCGCCCATGCGCCGCGCTTCGGCCGGGTCGTCGAGCAGCCGCCGCATGCCGTGGATCAAATAGTCGGGGTCGCACGAGACATAGCCATGCACGCCGTCCTCGATCACCGTCGGCAACTCGGTGGTGGCCAGGGCCACCATGGGCATCCCTATGGTCAGGCCCTCGACGACCGCCAGGGGCAGGCTGGTATAGCGCATGGGACTGAACAGGAAGCGGTAGGCGGCGACGCGACGGTGCAGGTCGCGGTAGGGGATGTCGCCCAGGCCGCCGAACTCCTCGGTCCCCATGCCGACCGCGTCGAGCGGCAGCCCCGCGCGGTCGCGCGCCTGCAAGAACAGATCGTAGCCCGCGATGCGCGGACGCCGCTGCATGCCGTTGGTCACGGTGACGCCGCGCGCCACCTCGCCGCCGTAGCGCAGGGCGGGGTCGATGGCCACGCTATGCTCGATCACGCGCGTGGGCGCGACGCCGTTGTCCCACATCAGGCGGTTGTAGTGCGTGACATGCACCAACAGCGTACCCGGATCGTCGGCCACCGGGTGGCGCGACTCCACCGCGTGGGGCTTGGGCGTGTTGTGCTCCAGATAGATGCGCGGCAGTCCGCGCTGCGCCTCGCTCAGGATCTCCGGCCCATCGACCAGCAGGTTCTTGGGCGTCTGGTAGATGACCAGATCGAGCGCCAGGTTTTTGACCTCCTGCACCGGTACTTCGCGCACGTAGTCGGGCAGGTCGAACGTCGGGCCGCGGCCGCCGTAGCCCTCGGGGCGACCGGGACGCACGGGCAGATACCAGTCGTGCTCGACCCGCGCTAGCGCGTTCAAGTAGCTGCCGTGGATGTGCCACATCAAGATCTTCAGGCGCTGCACTGCTCGGCCACTCCCTTCTCCAGCAAGTCCCGCGCCACCGCGACGACCCTGGCAGGATCAAGTAAGCGCAGGCAGCGGTGGTCGATGGGGCACTCCCAGTATGCGCAGGGGCTGCAAGGGACCGCGTGGCGCACGATGGGGTGCCTGCGAGCGTCGAGCGGCGCCCAGCGCAGCGGATCGGCCGGCCCGAACACGCGCACCGTCGGCGTGCCAACCGCCTCGGCTAGGTGGGCCGGCCCCGTATCGTTGCCGATGAAGAGGTCCATACGAGCCAACACCGCGCCCAGCCCGCCCAGGGACGTACGGCCCGCCAGGTCGAGGCAGCCCTCAGCCCCAGCCCCTCTCCCAGTGCGCGGGAGAGGGAGGCTATGATCTCGCTCCCCCTCTCCCTCAAGGGAAGAGCGGTGGGGTCCCACGTGCGGGAGGGATGGGTATGGGAGTCGCTCCGCCACCCGCCGCGCGGTCTCCTCCTCATCCGGGCTGCCCGTCAAGACGATCCGTGCGCCATGGTCGCGCATCAGGTGGTCGGCCACCGCCGCGAAGCGGTCGGGCGGCCAGCGGCGCGCGGGTGGGCGGGCGCCGGGATGCAGCGCCACCCACGGCCCATTCTTTGGCTCCAGCGGAGCGAGCAGTCTTGCCGCCTCGGCGCGGTCGGCCGCGTCAAGCGGGAACTCAAGCTCCCCGCCGAGGTAGGGGCAACCAAGCAGCCGGGCCAGGCCCAGGCAACGCACGACCTCCGGCAGGTCGTCCGGATACGGCGCGGCCGGCTCGAGGCCGTCCGGCGCGCACGGCCCGGCGTAGTAGCCGGCGGTGGCGCGCGCGCCGAGATCCAGGGCGAACGGGTTGCTGTCGCCGCCGCTGCCATGCATCTGCACCACCAGATCGTAGCCATAGGCGCGCTGCGCGGCCAGGAACAGGTTTGTCCGCTCCGCGTCGTAGGGCGCCTCGGCGATGCCCGGGTAGCCGGGAAACGGCACGAAGCGATCCACGTAGCCGCTGTAGCGGCGGGCAAAGGACTGCGCCCACGGCAGGCCGATCAGGGTCATCTCGGCCCCAGGGAAGCCCGCCCGCAGCGCGCGCCACGCGGGGACCGCCACCAGCATGTCGCCCAGTTGCAGCATGCGCACGACCGCGATGCGCCGGGGCGTGAAGGAGAGCGTGGTCATAACATTCCCGCCGCCGACGCCCTATCCACGGTGGCGCTCCGATCTGGGCCCGACTCTCCCGACAACAGGGACAGCGCCGCCTCGACGACCTCGCGCGGGTCGATGTCCAGGCAAGGCAGGCCGATAGGGCACTCGAACAGGTAGCACGGATGACACGGCGTGGGCCGGCGTAAGAGCGCGTGCGGCGTCGAGCGCGGTCCCCACTGCGACTCCAGATCCGTGCCCGAGAACAAGGCCACCAGCGGCGTGTCCAGCGCGTCGGCCAGGTGCAACGGCAGGGTATCGTTGCAGATAACCAGCGCGGCGCGCTCGATCAGGGCGGCGTACTGCCCGAGGCTGGTCGTATCGAGCAGCGCCCGCGCGGAGGGCGCCTGTTCCAGCACCGCCGACACCAGGCTCTCTTCACGCGCCACCCCCGTCACCAGCACGGGCCAGCCGCGCTCCGCCAACAGACGGGCGGTCTCCCCGAACCGTTCCACCGGGTAGCGGCGCGCGGCCGCGCTGGCGCCCGGATGCAGCAGCACGAACGGCCGCTGCGGGTCGAGGCCCGCCGATCGCAGGAGACCCGACACCGCCGCGCGGGCCTCCGGCGGGATCGCCGCGACCAGCCGTCGCTCGCGCACTGTGAAGCCCAGGGACTCGACCAGCCGCAGGTTGCGCTCGACCTGATGCAGGGCGTCGGGCGCGCCGCGCAACTCTGTTGAGAGCGCGCCGCCGCCGAACTCCTTGGACTCGCCCGCGCGCAACGGGATGCCCGCCAGGTAGCATACGTAACCAGGGACGTGGGGCGTCTGGCTGAACGAGGTAAAGATCAGCGCGGCGTCGAACCCCCGCTCGGCCAGCAGGGCGATCAACTCCTGCTCGCGGCCCGGATCGAAGGCCATCTTATGGCCGACGTCCTGCCAGATCGGCCGCCAACCGATAACCTCGTCGATCCAGGGCAGCAGCGCCGCCATGGCCGACCCTCCCGGCGTCGCCAGCAGGGTCAATCGGGCCCGCGGCGACGTCTCTTTGACGGCGCGCAGGGCCGGCCCCAGCATCAGCACGTCGCCCAGATTGTCCAGGCGCACGGCCAGGATGTTGCGCGCGGCGAGAAAGTTATCGGCCATCAGCGATCAACCGCCGGCCGCGCCGGCGCCTCCCTACTCGGATCGTGCCGCTGGCGTCCGCCGCGCGGCGGATCGGAGGCGCCGGCCGCGTCACTCTCGTCGCCCACGGCCGGCGTCCGCGCGCTGTCAGCCAACAGGTCGCGGGCCGCCTGCACCACGACCTCCGGGCTAACCAGGGTCAAGCATTCATGGTTGTAGGGACAGGTGCGCTTGTAGCAGATGCGACAGGATACCTCGTGGTAGAGCTGACGATGCGGCACGCGCCACGGCCCCCACTGTTCCGGCGGATTGGTCAGCGCAAACAGGGCTACCACGGGCGTCTTGACCGCGGCCGAGACGTGCATGGGGCCGGTGTTGTTCGTGATGGTGAGGTCCGCCCGCTCGATCAGCGCGCAGAACTCGTCGAAGGGCAACGAACCGGCCATGCCCAGCACCCTATCCCGGTTCGGCTCTTGCACCAGGCCAAGCACGCGCTCCACCAGGTCGCGCTCGTCGGCGGCGCCGGTCACCACGACGGTCGCGCCCATCCGCTCGACCAGCAGATCGACCACCCGGCCGAACATCTCCCAGGGATAGGTGCGCGCCGGCATGCTGCACCCCGGATGCACCACCACCAACAAATCACCGCGTCTACCCGCCTCTCCCGCAGTCAGGAGAGGGGCCGGGGGTGAGGGTTCCCATGGAGGTGAGGGTATCCGCTGCGCCAGGCGAACGTGAGCGTCGTCCGGCGCCTCGAGGACCAGGTCGTCCGCCTCGGCGCCCAGCCCGATAGCCCCGACGAGGTCCAGTCCGCGCTCAACCTCGTGCATCATACCGTCCGGGTGCTTGTGGCGCGTGGTCAGCAACGAGCCGGGTCCGTCGATCGAGGCGGCCAGGCGCAACGGGATGCCGGCCATGTAGCAGAGGTAGGCGGCCGGCAGCGAGCTCTGGCGAAACGACGTAAAGATGATAGCCCCGTCGAAGCGCCCCGCCGCCACCGTCTCGACCATGGCCCGCTCGCGGTCCGGGTCCTGCGGCAATTGCGACCAGGGGTCCATCCAGGGCGCCTGGTACACGATCACGTCGTCCACGTACGGGTTGAGCCGGCCGACCTGCGCCCCGACGGGGCTGGCGAGCAGCGTCAGCAAGGCGTTCGGGAGTGATTCCTTGATCGCCCGCAGCGCCGGCGACGTCACCAGCACATCGCCCAGGTTATCCAGGCGCACCGCGAGTATCCGACGCGCGTCGCGCCAGCGGGGATCGATGCCCTCCATCAGCCGTCAGCTTTCAGGCGCCCACCGGCAGGCGATAACGGGCTGACCAGTTCGCCGGCGGTTAGGGGTACAACAGTCGTGCTCAGCGTATCGGCGACGGCCTGACGGCCGATGGCCGATAGCCGATCGCTATCGACCGACGGCTGGCCGCTTGCCAACGGCAGGATCACGATACAACCGCCGACGTCGCGTACGGCCTCCGCCTCCGGCAGCGCCTCGTCCGCATACTCGCCGCCCTTGACATGGATGTGCGGACGCAACGCCCGAATGGTCTCGGCCGGGGTGTCATCATCGAAGAGGACGGCATGGTCGACCGGGTCGAGCGCCGCGATCAAGGCCAGGCGGTCGCGCTCATGGGTGAGCGGCGCCGCCTGACCCTTGAGCCCGGCCGCGCCGCGGTCCGTATTCACGCCGACCACCAGCACGTCGCCCAGGGCCCTGGCCTGGCGCAAGAACCCAACGTGGCCGGCGTTGAGGATGTCGAAGACGCCGTTGGTGAAGACGACCGTGCGCCCGGCCGCGCGCCCGGCCGCCAATCGTTCCGCCAGCCGGGCCATCGTCCTCTCCATCGTCTCCCCCTGGTCGTCGCGGCGGCCATGCGGCGACAGCGGCGCGCGGCGGCCGGCCTCGTGGTCGCGCAGACTGGCCCGGCGCAGCAACTCGTGGTGTGAGACCACGGCCGTCCAGCGCTTGGTCACGGCAATCCCCGCGGCGTCGACGCCGAGGCGCACGGCCGTGGCTGCGTCCGCTCCGCTGCCCAGGGCCAGCGCCGTGGCGGCGGCGAACGAGTCCCCGGCGCCGACATCGTTGGCGTGCGTCGCCGGATGGGCGGGCACGTGGAGGGGCGGCGCATCACGGCCCATCAGCAGCACGCCCGCAGCGCCGAGCGTGATCGCCACGTGCATGCAGTCGAGTTGCACGAGCAAGCGCCGGCCCACTTCTTCCATGTGCGGCAGGCGCGCCTCCGTCTGTAAAGGGGGCGCGCCCCGCTCCGCGGGCCGCTCGGCCGCCAGGGCAAGCTGCGCCTCCAGGTGGTTTGGCGTCACCACCGTGGCGCCGGCGTTGCGGAACCGCTGTACCTCCTTCGAATCGACCAGCAGCGGGCACTCCGCCTGGCGCGCCGCGCGCAACTCGCGGGTCCGGGCGACCATGGCATCCGAGGCCACGCCATAGCCGTAGTCCGAGACCACCACCAGGTCGCAGCGGGGAAAGACGCGGCCCAGCGTCGCCAGCAGCCTGCGCGCAGCCCTCGACGAGCAGGGCCCGCGAGCGCCTCCTTCGTCGAAACGCACCACGTACTGGCCGTCGGCCAGCACGCGCAGCTTATGCAGCGTCTCCGCCGTGTCGTCCTCCACCAGCCAGCGGTCGTCGATCTCCAGCGAGCGCAGCGTCGCGCGCAACAACGCGCCGGCGGGATCGTTGCCCACGACGCCTAGTAGCAGCACGTCCGCGCCGAGCGCCTTGAGGTTGGCGGCGGTGTTGGCGGCCCCGCCCGGCAGACGCTGCTCGCCCGTCTTGCGCACGACCGGCACAGGCCCCTCGCTGCACAGGCGCGCCGCGGTCCCTTCGAGGTAACTATCGAGCATCACGTCGCCGATCACCAGGGCGCGCCGGCCGCGGAACCCTCGCACGATCTCGACGGCGCTTTCCGTGACGCGATCCGTTGCTGCTACTGCCATCCCATATCCCATTCCTCCGGGCCAGTCCGTCACCGCGCTGCCCCCGGCGCCCCGGTACACATGGTCGCCCGCTCGCAGTGGGCAATAGTATCCAGGGCCCGCGCGGTATCGCGCACCGTGTAACCCGGCCGATCGTCCGCCAGGAACGCGGTGTCCACGGCGTCGTCCGCCGCGCTGTCGCCCGCCACCAGCACGGTACGGCACCCGGCCCTGCGCCCGGCCTCGGTGTCGGCCGGCGTGTCGCCGACCATCCAGGAGCGCGCCGGGTCGAGGCGCAACTCGTCCGCCGCGCGCAGGATCATCCCCGGCTCCGGCTTGCGGCAACCGCACCGTATCGCCAGCTCCGCGATCACTCCGTCCGGGTGGTGCGGACAGTCGTAGATCGCGTCCAGGGTCACGCCGCGCGCGGCCAACTCCGTCCGTAAGTGCCGGTGCAGGCCGTCGAGCGTGGCGCGGTCGACGAGGCCGCGCGCCACCGCCGACTGGTTGGTGACGACCACCAAGCGGAAGCCCGACTCTCGCAAGAGGCGCAGGCGCGGGGCGATGCCCTCGAAGAGGCGCAGGTGCTCGGTCCGGGACGGGTAGTGATAGGCGTGGACCAGCGTGCCGTCGCGGTCGAGGAAAATAGCCCGCCCGCGGCGGTCGTCCGCCTGCGGCCTCACGGGGCCCGCCCGTCGAGGCGGCCCGGCCGCCCCATCGCCATATCCGCGACGCCCTCATCGTTGCCCGCCGGGCACGGCGCGTCATCGACGAGGGCCGACTCGACAATGTCGCACAGCAGGTGCGTCACGATCATGTGTACCTCCTGCACGGCCGCGGCGTCGCCCTCGCCCGCCTCCACGGCGACATCGACCAGGCGGTGCAAGCGACACCCTCCCGTCCCGGTCACCGCCACGACGCCCATACCGCGCTGCCGGCCCGTCTGAGCCGCCCGTACCACGTTCTCCGACTCTCCACTGGTGCTGAACAGCAGCAGCACGTCGCCGGGACGCCCCAACGCGGCAACCTGCCGCGCGAACACGTCCGCGTAGCCGTAGTCGTTGGCGATGGCGGTCAGGACGGCCGAATCCGCCGTCAGCGCGATCACGGCGTACGGCTCGCGCTCGCGCCTGAACCGCCCCACGAGCTCCGCGGCAAAGTGCTGCGCCTCGGCGGCGCTCCCGCCGTTCCCGGCGATCAACACCTTATGACCCGTCCTCAAGGCCTCCACCAGCGCGGCCGCCGCCAGGGCAAGCGCATCGGGCCGCGCGGCCAGCGCAGCCAGCGCTCGCTCCAGCCCGCCGCGCCGCGCCGTCAAGACGCCGACCACAGCCTCCCGCACCTCCGATGGCGCGGCCGGAAACGGATCATGCGCGCTTGCCTCGGCCACGCGCGTCATGGGAGGGCCTGCCGGCAGCCAGGTGGCCGCCAGGGTGGTCGTCGCGGGTCGATGCGCCATTGCCGCTACCTCTCTTCCACCTTAACATCGCCAGGAGATGCCGGTGCTATGGCCGCCGCGGGAGGGCAACGACGACGTACAGGTAAATGGTAGAGGGTAGCGAGGCGGAGGTCATTGGGCGGATGCCCAATAGATTCGCCCCAGCCGGTCCCGGTCTCTGTGCAAATGCACAATTAAAGCCTATGGAGAGGTGGGGCTGAGCGAGCGTAAGAGGAGGGCGACGCGGATCTGCACTCCGTCGTCGAAGCGACGCGGGTCCAGCCCAGTTAGCGACGTGATCTTGTCCAGGCGATAGCCCAGCGTATTGCGGTGGATGGACAGGTGGTGCGCCGTGAGCGACGGCGCGCAGTTGGCGGCGAAGAACGCGGCCAGCGTCGCGAGCAGGTCCGGCTCCTGATCCAGTGGACTGAGCAGATGGGTGGCCAACTCGACCTTGGTGCGTTCGTCGGAGACGCCCACGAACGCGGCCAGGCCCAGGCTATCGAGGCAGTGGACGCCGCTGGGGCCATGGAAGCGCCGCCCCAGCGAGAGGGCGGCGCGGGCGTCCTGATACGAGCGGGCCAGTTCCTGCACGCCGGGGTGGTAGCGCCCAATCCCGATGCCGATGGCCGCGCCCGCCTCGTGCTCCAGCCGTGCCCGCAACGCCGCGCCCGCGCGCTTGAGCGCCGCCAGGTTGGCCCACGAGGCGCTGGACCCGACCGGACTGTCCGTCCCATCCGTCCAGGCGGCGAGGTCCTGCGTGCTGCTGGCCTTGAGCACTGCGACCTCGCCGTCGCCGATATAGGCGCAGATGGTGTCGTCGGGCAGATTGAAGAAGCCGACCACGCTGGCGATGACCAGTTGCGCCCGCCGGTAGGCGCGCGGATCGCTCCGTTGGCCGCCGGCGGCGGTCCCGACACACCGCCCGTCCGGCGGCAGGATGTAGGCGGAGGCGTCGATCAGGATGACCGCGCGCGGGCGCGTCAGATCCATGCCCAGGATGGTGGCCTCGCGCAAGATGTCCGCTTCGTCCGCGCCGGGACCGCGCAACAGGTCGTGGATAAACTTGTTCTTCAACTCGTGCTGGTTGGGCAAGCGCGCCAGGACCGCCGTCTGATTGACGATCAGGTCGACCAAGACCTGGGTCAGTCGCGGTGAGATGGTCTCGCCGTTTTGCGGCGCCCTGACCACGACTTCGCCGTTCTGCGCCTCGAGCCGAATGGGCAGGCGCAGCACGGCGGGCTCGCGGGCAAAGTGCTGCATATCGAGGGCCGCGCCGACGGCGCCTGGTATGGTGCTGGCGACCACCACGCCGTTGTGGTCCACCACCGCCACCTGCGCCCCCAGCAACTCGGCCGTGCGCTCGGTCACGATCGAGGCCACGCGCCCGAAGTGCTCGGCAGCCATCGTCAAGGAACTTTACCCTCCATCATCAGCATCGACGAGGCGCGGCGCCAACAGGTCGCGCCCGCGATAGCGGCAGTGTAGCGGACGCCCGGTCGCGCGTCAACTGGGTCGAGATCGACGGGCGCGCCGGGCCTGCGATTGAAGAGGCGCGCGGTAGCCCGGGCTGCACTACCCGAACAAGGCGTCGGCGTACTGACGCAGCAGCGCGGCCCCCTCACGGTCGAGTGAGGGGGACAGCGCGGCCAGGAAGGCGTCGAGCACGCCCGCGTCAAGGCCCTCCAGCTGCGGCAGCGCGAACAGCGCGACCGCCTCGGCCGGGGCGGCGGGATCGCCCCGCGCGGCGATGTAGCCCGCGGCGTCGAGGATGACCGCCGGACCCAGGGGCCGGGGCGTGGCCGCCAGGACGCGCTCCAGCAGCGCCGACGCCGCCGGCTCCAGGACAACCCGCCGCCGCACCACCTCCATCAAGGCAGCAGGATCGGGCGGCGGGACCAGAATGAAGGCGAAGCGGCGGGCGAACGCCAGCGAGAACGAGAACAGCGCCGCGCGGTCGAGCGTATTCATGGTGGCCACGATGCGCCAGTCGCCGCCGGCGCGATAGGTCGCGGGCGCCACGAACGTGGCGGGACCGGGGCCGGGCTCGATGCGCACGGGCCGGCCATCGATCGTGACCGTCGGCAGGTCGACCGGCGCGCCGGAGAGCACCGTCAGCAGCGGGCCGAAGGCCTTGTCGATGTCGGCGCGGTTGAGCTCGTCGAGCACCAGCCAGCGGTCCTCGCGCAACGCGCGCAGCGCCACCCCTTCGCTGAAATGGAGCGCCCCGTCGGCGCCAGGGATGAGGCCGCCCACGGTGTCGAAGGTCGTCCAGTCGGCCGTCGCGGTGGCCAGCAACGGCCCCCGACATAGCCCCGCCCGCGCGGCCGCCCGCGCCAGGGCCAGGGCCAGCGAGGTCTTGCCCGTCCCCGGAATGCCCATCAGCACCACGTGGCGTCCGCTGTCCACGGCGGCAACCAACTGCGCGGCAACGGATGGGGGTAGCACAAGGCCATCGTACAACTCATCGGGCGTCGGCGCGAAAGGCGGGCGTTGCGCGGCTGGCGCGTAGGGCGAGACCTCTTCGGCGACGCGCGCCCCCGCGGCGCGCGCCCCCGCGGCCTCCTGTCGCCTGAGAGGTTCCCCGGCAACCAGCGGCGGGCCGGGCGTCGGCAGGGCCAGAGGTTGGGGCAGGAGAACGGCGGCGCCCGACGCGGTCCCGGCCATGGCTGCCGCGGCCATCGCCGCGGTGAGCGTAAACGAACCGTCGGCGCTCTCGCCCGGTTCGCCGTCGCCCGTCGCGTCCCGTGCGCGGCCGGCGTGGCGGGCGAGCCGCAACAGCACCGCGCCGTCCCGATCGGGCCGCACCTGCCGCACCGGGATAGGCGTGGCCACGATGTCCGCGTGCCCGTCGTCGTCCTGGTCAGACGCCGCGTCGCCCCCGCCCCCTTCGCGGTTGGGGCCATCCACGGCAGGCCGCACGCCTACTAGCACCACGATGAGGTCGTCGCCCCTGGCGTGCGCCTCGGCCGCCAGCGCGGGCGCGTCGCCATCGGTCTCGGGCGTGAGGCGAAGCGTGCGCGCGCGCATGGACAGACGCCCCGCCGACACGGCGATCAGCAGTGGAGCGGCGCCGACGCGACGCGCCAGCGCCCGCGTCTGCGCGGGGGTCAGCGCGAAGACCGTCCCGCGCGGCTGGCGCAGCACGGCCAGGTCGGCCGTCAGAGGATCGGCGCGCAGCTCGGCGCGGGTCAGCGGGGCAAACAGGGCCTGCGCGTGGGCGGTCCGCACGGGGTAGCGGCCGTCGGGTCCGCGCGGCGCGACCGACGCGACGCGGCCCACACCATAGATCCCGGCGTCGCGGCCGGCCTGCCAGTAGTACACGGTGTCGCCTACGTGGAGGTCCCGCCCGTGGCGGGCGACGGACCAGGACAGGCTCTCCGTCCCCTGCAGGTCCGCCCCCAGGTCGCGCGAGCGCGGGGTCGCCTGGAAGATCCAGGCGCGGACGGCGGCCGGTGTCACCGCCCTCTCCTAGCGCATCAGGGCAGCACGGCGAGCAGTTCGTGCTGACAGATACGACAGCGAAAGCGATAGCCCTCGGCCAGGACGGCGCGATCCTGATAGTAGAACATCTCGTTGCGACACTCGGGGCAGGCGACGAGGCCGACGGCGAAATGATCGGCCGGAAACCCGGCCGCGTCTTTCAAGACGTGGCCGGGATCGTTGTAGACGGCAGGGATGACCGGCTCATCCGGCTCGGAGCGCCACAGGTCAAGGATGGAGGACACCACGGGCAAGGACGTCACGTCGAGCGATCCATCGCCGCCCTGGTCCGGCTGGCGCGTCCCTGGTTCGCGCGTTCCCGACTCACGCGCCTCCCGCTCGCGCAGCTCGACGGCGGCAGGACCAGGCGGGACATGGCCGATCGCCATCACGTCGGAGAAGGTCTGATCGGTCAGGCGCGCCTTCTTCTTGCGCGCATTACCATGGCCATGAGATCGGGGCACGGGCTTACTCCTCTCCGCCAACCGCCCCACTACCGACCAGCGACGAGGGACTGAGGGCCCATTCCTCGAACGCCTCGACCGAGCCAAAGCCCTTGACGACCGAGGCCCAGCACCCCTCGGAGCACAGGAAAAGGCGCCCCAGGTGGTAATAGGTCGTGCTGTCGGTGTACATCTTGAAGCCGCCGTGCGCCGTATCCTGCAGCCGCAACAGCGTAATCGGCCGGCCACAACACGCGCAAAACCGCGTCACCCGCTGTGGAACCACAACCCTCTCCTTGCCATCACCCATCCGACACCTGCTCTTTATTGTCGTCCTCGTCCTTGTACAGCACAGCCACGACAAGGCCACCCCTTCCCATACCCCATGCCGCAGGCCCGGCCCCTATCGACACTGATCGCCCAACCTCTATAACGTCTGTGACCCGCGATACGCTACATGGTTGAAGGATCAGTCGTCGGACGCCTGGCTGATGCGGGCCGCCAGTTGTCGCGACGCGGATAACGCGCGATCGGTGTGGCACACCCAGGCGCGTGCTAACTGCCGTCGTGGATATCTCCGGAGGGCGTCGATGTGTCGTCATCGCTATCCGGATCGTGGGTATGGGAAGCGGGGATAAAAAGCAGTCGGAAGAACGGTCAGACGTCAAGCCTCCACGTTCCACGGTGGGGACACATATACACTCAGATCATACACGATAGGAGGCAAGAAGTGTACCCGGCCAGACGCCGCGCCCGTTCATGTTCGGTTCATGTCAGAGGGCGTACGATAGGTAGGGTTAGGCACTGTGCCGCGGCATGAGGACTCATTTATTGTTATAGTCTTTGTCCCTTCGCTTCCGCACGGGCGATGTCTCTTCATCCCTTCATTTGCGTCGCCCGCATCGCCTCCCTCGGGTCCCGATCGCCATGGCGGTCGGGACCCTTTTTCATGGCGCGGTTGAATGGCGCGGTTGATAAAGGCGGCAAACCTAACCGTTTGGATAGCGGCCTACATAGCCAAATGGGGGGATTGGGAGTAGTGCTCCCGTCGGGTACACTGGTAGGAGAGAGTGCGTCGGCACGGATCGTGCCCTGTCTAAGGGGGAATGTGCGATTCTCCACCATCAAGGACGGCCTCAACCGGTAGGTGGACTCTGAAAGAGTTAAGGTTATTGACCATGAACGACCTATTTGAGGATGATGTCCAGGCCATCCAGTTGTCGTGCGCGGAGTGCGGCACGGCATTGGAGATCGCGCGGAGCGCCCTGAGCCTGTTTGAGTCGGAGGACAAAGTCCTGTGCGTCGAGTGTTTGGTGCGCGTCGGCGATACGCCGACCCTGCGGACCACCACCCTGGAGGAGCGCGCCGCGCTGATCGACGAGGTGGTCGAGAACTTCGGGACTCGCCTGCGCACCGTCCTGCTACGCTCCGTCCGATCCGATTTGAGCTGGAATAACAACCACAGCTTCGAAGAATGGACCGATCCGGCGGATTCGATGGTCGCGGCCCACGCGCCCGGCATCTGGTACGCCAGTCGCCGGACGGCACACGCGATACGGCACTCGTCACGCTGAGCTGCAGCCCGGCGCTCGTCCGCACAGCGGTAGACAGAGAGAACGGCCTGGGGATGCTGACGCGTTCAACGGCGCCTCGGGAGCAGCGAGGGAGCCAACGATGGCGATGAGTGCCGAGTTGCTCCATGTGACCCGCGGCGAGTTGGCGGAAACAGTGCAGCGGGGCCACCTCGCGGTGGTCGACGCGCGTGGGACGCTCCTCGCCCGCTGCGGCGATCCGCATATCGTCACCTATATGCGCTCCTCGGCCAAGCCGCTGCAAGCCTTGATGGTCTTGCGCTCCGGCGCTGCCGCGCGCTTCGACATCACCGGCCCGCTGCTGGCCGTCTGCTGCGCCTCACATCAGGGCGAACCCGGCCACGTCGAAGCGGTCAAAACCATCCTGGTCCGATCGGACCTGTCCGAAACAGCGCTACAATGCGGCGTCCATCCGCCCGTGCATGTCCCGTCGGCGGCCGCGCTCTGGCGGGCGGGCGCTGAGCCCACGCCGCTGCACAACAACTGCTCCGGCAAGCACACGGGAATGCTGGCGGCGGCGCGGGCGCTCGGCGCCCCACTCGAGACGTACCTCGACCCGGCGCACCCCGTGCAGCGGGGCATCCTGGCGGCGGTCGCGGCCCTGAGCGGCGTTGCGCCGGAGCGGATCGTGCGGGGGGTCGACGGCTGCAGCGCCCCCGTGCATGGGCTCCCGCTCAGCGGCATGGCCCGCGCCTACGCCCACCTCGCCGGTCCAACGGAGGACGCTCACGGCTACGCCGAGCCCCTTCAGACGGTCGCCGCGGCCATGACCGGCCATCCCTGGTACGTGCGCGGTACTGGTGGCCCCGACACCGTCATGATGGAGCGCGCTGGCGGGCGCCTGGTGGTCAAGAGCGGCGCCGAGGGCGTGCTGTGCGTGGGCGTGCGAGATGCGGGGGTCGGGCTGGCGATCAAGGTCGAGAGCGGGCGCAACGAGGGCAGCCACGCCGTGGCCATCGCCGCCCTGCGCGCGCTGGGCCTGCTCAACGAGCGCGACGAGCAGGCCATGGGCGAGCTTGCTGCCCCGCCCGTCCGCAACCACCGCGGCCTCACCGTCGGCGTCACCCGCCCGGTGCTTGCGCTCGAGGCATGACCCACCCTGTCGTCCTGCCGCTCTAACTCTCTCCGCCCCTTCTTCGGAAGGCATGCGCCGAGCCTGGTATGCTCTCTGGGATAGCTACTTTATGGCGCGTCACTCACGAGTATACAGGGTGAAGGGCCACACGAAGACCAGCAGGCGACGCATACCTGACCGGGCTTGAGTATGGTAAACTGTGCAAAATTGATGATGTAGTGTTGTTGGCGCAGGGGAAAAGATCATCATGGTCATGGCGGTGTATTCGCAGCTTGGGCGCCTGCTCGCCGCGCGCGACGTGGCGCTGGACAGCCTGCGCGCCGAGCTTTTGGCGCGGTATAGCCTGGATATCGACATTCACTCTCTTGAAACGCTCGCTCGGGAAGGCCGCTTGCAGCAGCCGAACATCGAACTCGTCGCGGCCATCGCTGCCATTCTGGAGGTGCGCCTGGACGACCTGCTCGACGCGCGCGACGTGTGGGATGAGGCTGACGCCTCTCCAGAGTCCCAGCAGCAAACGGATGCCCGCGCCGATCTCTCCCCGGCCGACGAGCGCCGTCTGAACCATCTACTGTACCTGCGCGACTGGGGGGACGATCCCCTTACGAAAGAGGACGAACGCGAATTGGAGGCGTTGACCGCGCCGGTGGCCCGCGCTCTGATCGACGGCGATATCTCGATCTTTGCAGCATCCAAAGGGATTTCGTTCGCCGAGGCGCGCGCGCAAGTCGAGGCTGCAGCCGAGGACGCGGCCGCCTACTGGTCGGCCCTGGTCGCCGATCCGTCGCTCATGGCGGCCGAGGTAGCCAAGACCAAGACGCGCTGACAGGCTGGGGACAGTGAGGCCATGCCAGCGCCCTACGATTCCGGGCTGAACGCCCGCATCGCCGATCTTAACCGTCGGCGTCTCCCCCGGCACGACCCACAGGATGCGATGATACGCGATCTCGTGAGCCAGCGGGCGACCGACGCATGCGAGTATTGTTTGATGCCGACCCACGGCAAGTTCGAGGTCGAGCACATCGTGCCAGAGGCGCGTTGGCTCGAGTACCTGGCCAAACAGTACCCTGGTCTGCGTCCCGCTGAGCGACTTAACCTTCCCGACCACGACCATATCAACAACTTTGCCTGGTCCTGCTTCTTCTGCAACCGAGCCAAGGGTGGTCAAAAGCGATCGTTTAAATCCACACGTCTCTTCGATCCTCGCTACGACCAATGGCCCAAACATTTCCGGTTCTCGCGGACGAAGGGCTATGGTGTGATCCTCCCCCTGACGACAATCGGCGCGCATACCATACGGACGCTCAAGTTCCACGAGGGCGGTCCAGAAGGGCCGCTAGCGGAACGCTACGCGGTCACGCTCGATGGTAAGTACCCGCCGCCGTGGCTGCGCAACGCGTACGGGATATAAGCCGCGCCCGTGGGACCACATCCGATACCCGACGTTTGTCCCCTATTCCGTCACGCGCAGCGTCGTCAGTTCCCCACTTTCGCGATCTAGCAGACGCACGGCGTGGTTGTTCGTATCGGCGATATAGAGCAGACCGCTGCCGTCGTCGCTCACGCGGATGCTCGACGGCTCCCAGAGACGCGCTGACTCTCCCATCCCGTCCCGGAAGCCATGCGCGCCGTTGCCCGCCACGGACCTGACCTCGCCCGACGTTATGTCAATTAGCCGGATGCGGTTGTTGTACGAGTCGGCCACATAGACCGCGTCGCCGAGCGCGCAGACGCCAAGGGGATGTTGCAGGCGCGCCTCCTGGCCGGGGCCATCGCGGTCGCCGAAGACAAAGAGCCCCTCGCCGACCAGGGTGCGCACGCCCCCGCCGGGCCCGCGCGTGTCGACGGCGCGCACGGCGCTGGTCTCGCTGTCGGCCACGTAGAGCAGCGACGGATCGCCGTTGCCGTCGGTGGCAAGCGAGAGACCGGACGGCTGGGCATGCCAGGCGCGCGCCCGCACATCGTCCTTGATGCCCTCGTGGCCGGTACCGCAGTAGGGACCGATCATGCCGCTGGCGAGGTCCAGCGCCCACAGTTGGTGGAAACCAGCCATGGCGATGAACAGCGTGCCGCCGTCCGGGGAGAGCGCCAGGTCCCATGGCGAACTGAGCGCCACCTCGCGCGCGGGCCCGCCGCGGTGGAAGCGCTCGGCCTGCGACCCGGTTCCGGCGACGGTGGCCACCGTCCCGGCGGCGAGGTCGACGCGCCGGATGGCGTGGTTGTCGCTGTCCGCCACATAGAGCGCGTTGCCATCGGGCGCCAGGGCCAATCCGCGCGGCAGGTTGAACCCGGCCTGCCCGTTGCCGTTGGAGAAGGAGGCCACGCCGCGGCCGATGACCCGCCGCACCCGACCCTCGGGGTCGGTGATCAGCAACCGATGGCGCCCCGTGTCGCTGATCAGCAGACGCCTGTGCGCCAGGTCGGGCAGCACGGTATCCGGGAAGGCCAGCGCGCCGGCCGGCAATGGCTCCGGGCGCAGCGGCAGCGGCGCCTCCTCCGCCTCGTCCGGGAACATGCCGGCGTCGCGCATCTGGTGGAGCATGGTCTCCACGACCGCGCCCAGCTCGGGGAACCGCAGCTCGCCCGCGTGCCCCCCGATGACGCGCCCGCGCGGATCGACGAACATCAGCGTGGGCCAGGCGCTGACGGCATAGCCGTCCCATAGCGCGTGGTCGGGGTCGTTGACCACGGGATGCTGCACGCCAAAGGCCAGGCAGGCAGCGCGGACGTTGGCGGTGTCCTTTTCGGCGGGGAACTTGGCCGCGTGGACGCCGACCACGGTGACGTGGTCGGGGTAGGTCTGCTCGAGCCGCCGCAACTGCGGCAGCATATGCTGGCAGTTAATTCAGCACTGCGTCCAGAAGTCCAGGATGACCAGCCGGCCGCGCAGGTCGGCCAGCGAAAGCGGGCGCTCGACGTTGATCCAATCGAGCCCCGCCGGGAAGTCGGGCGCCCGCACCGTGCCCGCGAACGGGATGTTACTCACAGCTGATGCTCCTTAGCGCGAATGGCGCGCCCGATGACCACGCCTCCAACCTGGGCGCGTACACGACGCGCGCCTCCTCACTTCATGGTACCAGCACGTCCGACGGATGACAGGGCTATGTAGCGGTCGATCACGTGAGCGATTCTTTGGGGGATCCAGCCGTCCTGCCTCGAGAACGACATGGCCCTGGCGGATGATGGGAGCGTGTGCCGGTACAGCCCGTGACGTTGCCGTGCAGGTCCAGGGCGCCGCACAGGGGGACGTGCGCCAGGCCGTCCAGGCCGCGGTTGCACCGCAGAACCTCGCCCTCCACATTGGGGAAGGATGCGGCCACCATCGCGCCGCATCACCCACGGGCGCTGCTTAAGCGCCGGCGAACGTCCGGAGATAAGCGAACGCGCTATCGAGGGCGCACCGCAAGGCGCGCGCATCCTTGCGCGTCTGCGCGAGCAGCAGACCGCCCTGGATGCTCGCCATCGTCGCCGTCGCCAGCACGGTCGGATCGGCCGCGGCGCGTAGGTCGCCGCGCGCGCGCATGCGATCCAGTCCCCGCGCGAGGTACCCTTCCCAGCGGTCGAAGGCGGCGACGAGATCGACCCGCGCCGCCTCGGCCTGATCCGCGAGCTCGCTGGCCAGCGACCCGACGGGACAACCGCCGACGCAGCCCTGCCCCTTCTGCATCGCCACGAGCAGGTCGAACCACGCCGCGATGGCCTCCCACGAGTCAAGCGCGTCCAGCACGGGCCGCTGTCCGTCGAGGACGCGCTCGGTCTGGCGGGCGATCACAGCGCGCACCAGGGCGTCCTTGTCGGCAAAGTAGTGGTAGAACTGGCCCTTGCCCACGCCCGCCGCGGTGAGCACGTCGTCCAGGCTCGTGCCGCGCACTCCCCGCAGGAACATCAGGTCCGCCGCCGCCGCGACGATGCGCCCCCGGCTGGCCCGCCCGCGCCGCGTCTTCGGTTCCGTTGTCATGCCCCCATTCTACCACCACCAGACAAAAAACTGTACTTCTTAGTCCAAAAGATGTACAGTGTACTAAGCGGTACAACTGAGCGACCGCGACCACGGGTAGCGTGCGGACGCACGAGGAGAGCAGTATGACCATGCGCTTACAGGGCAAGACCGCGCTGATCACCGGCGGGACCGCGGGGATAGGCCGCGCCATCGCGGAGGCGTTCACCCGCGAGGGCGCCCGCATCGTCATCGCAGGCCGGGACACGGGGCGCGGCGGCACGGCCGCCGCGTCCATTGGCGAGGGCGCGACATTCGTCCAGGCCGACGTGTCCTCCGTCGAGGACGTGCGCGGGTTGGCCCGCGCCGCGACCGAGGCGCTCGGGCAGGTCGATATCCTGGTCAACAACGCTGGCATCGCCGCCTTTGCCCCGACGCACGACCTCGCGGAGGCGGACTATGACGCCCTTTTCGCCACTAACGTGAAGGGGACCTACTACCTGACGGCGGCGTTGGCCCCGGCCATGGCGCAGCGCGGGGCGGGCAAGGTTATCAACATCACCACGATGGTGGCGTCTTTTGGGATGTCGAGGCTCGCGGCCTACGGCGCCTCCAAGGCGGCGGTCGAGTTGCTGACCAAGGCCTGGGCCGCCGAGTACGGTCCCTCCGGCGTGAACGTCAACGCCATCGCGCCCGGCCCGATACGCACCGAGCCCTCCGGCGCGCAGGCGGATTTTGCAGATCAGATGGGTAGCGCGGCCCCAGCCGGCCGCGCGGGACGGCCGGAGGAGATTGCCGCCGCGGCGGTCTACCTGGCCAGCGACGAGGCCGCCTTTGTCCATGGAGTTATCCTGCCCGTCGATGGCGGGCGCGTCGCCGTCTGACCCCCCCGACGCCATCAGCGGCCAGGTCTCCCTCTCCGCGCTGCTCGAGCGCGGCCCCGTGGCCCTCGTCTTCTATCGCGGCGAGTGGCGCCCCTACTGCAACCTCACGCTGCGCGCCTACCAGACCATCCAGCCGCAGATTCAGGAACTCGGCGCCACGATGGTGGCGGTCTCGCCGCAGACGCCCGACAACTCCCTCACCACGGTCGAGAAGAAGGGCCTGACCTTTCCCGTCTTGAGCGATCAGGGCAACGCCGTGGCGCGAGAGTACGGGCTGGTGTGGGCGTTCTCCGATGGGCTACTGCTGGTGGTGCAGGCCGACGGCAAGGGCGTGCCGCTGGTGCAACCGCCGGCGGGGGTGCGCCTCCCGCGCTTAGGCAAAGGGCAGAAGCGCACCAAGAAGAAGGAGGCGGTGGTGACCAGCCTCTACACCATCGCCCCCTACGTGCGCAGCCCGCGGGACGTGGTGGCCGCGTTGCTGTGTGACGACGACGACGACCGCCCTCCGCTGGCGCCCCGTCCCCAACCCCAGGGCAAAGAGCTGCGCGCCACCTTGGACGGCAAGGAGGTCGCCCTGACACGCCTGGCGGGGCGGGCACGGCAGCGCGAAGGGACACAGATCCACGACCGTGTGGCCCTGACCGACGGGGCGGAAGCCCTGCAGAGGCAGATCGAGGCCTACGTCCCGCAGCACACCCTGGTGCTCGACATCATCCATGCCACGGACTATCTGTGGGATGCGGCCACTGCCCTGCTCGGCGAGGCCCATCCCGACCGCACGGCCTGGGTGCGCACCCACCTGGAGGCCCTGCTCACGGCCCGACGCACACGGTCATCACCGCAACCGCACTGGAAGCCGCAGCGCAGGAGCCAGCGCGCACGGCCGCGCAGCGCAAAGTCCTCCTAGTCGCCGCCGGCTACTATCGCCGCAACGCACCCTACATGCGCTATGACGTGTATCTTGCCCGCGGCTGGCCGGTCGGAACGGGCGTCGTGGTTCGCGTGTTACTTGAAAAGTAGTATCATCGTAGTGTGATTGCGAGCCTGAATACATGACTAAGCTCGACAATCTCATCGATAAGATTCGTGCTCGACCGGTAGAAGCGCATTTCAGCGACGTGCAAAGGCTCCTCTACGCGTTTGGATGGACGATCGGACGCGAAAAGGGCAGTCACGTGTCTTTCGTGAAAAATAGCCAAGCACCACTGGTCATCCCTAAAGCGAGAGGCACAATGGTATGGATGTCACCTTTGGGTTGGACTTCATTTCTAAAAGAGACCTGAACGACGACGTGTTCTTTCTTTTTCAGGATGTAAATCTTCCTGTCAACACCTGGCCGTATCTACAAGAGATTGTAGCGAATGTGATGGGGCGGCTTGGTTGGGCATCATTTACGCTTCCTACATTTAAGGTTGGTACCGTGCCTTCTACACGTCCCAATCCTTCGGGAGTTGAAAAAAAGACGACACGAAGCCGACAAAAGAAGTCGGTGTTGTCGTGAACAATCTGCTAGCTTATCTTCAGCCCCGCCTCGACGCGTTCCTCCGGGACCTTGCCATGCTCTCCGGCATCGACTGCGGCACGCGTGACAAAGCTGGTGTCGACGCCGCGGGGCGTGCCATGCGCGAGCGGCTGGAGGCGGCCGACCTGACCGTCGAGGTCTTTCCTGATGGGACTATGGGCGACGCGCTGGTGGCGCGCCTGGCCGGTCCCGGGCGCGCCCGCGTCCTGCTGGTCGGTCACCTCGACACGGTCTACCCGGCTGGCTGGCCCGAAGCCCATCCCTTTACCATCGACGGCGACGTCGCCCGTGGACCGGGTACCGCCGACATGAAGGCGGGCTTGCTGGCCGGGCTCTACGCCCTTGATGCCCTGCGCGCCAGCGGCTTCGACCGCTTCGCCGAGCTGGCCTTCGTGCTCAATAGTGACGAGGAGATCGGTTCGCCCTCCTCCACCGACCTCATCCGACGCGAGGCGCTGAGACGCGACGCCGTGCTGGTGCTCGAGGCTGGCCGCGCCAACGGCAACATCGTCTCGGCGCGCAAGGGCTCGGCGCACTTCGACCTCACGGTTGCCGGCCGCTCCGCGCACGCCGGCGTCGAGCCACGGAAAGGACGCAGCGCCGTGCTGGAGCTGGCGCACCAGACGGTGGCCTTGCACGCGCTCAACGGGCTGGTCCCCGGCGCGACGGTCAACGTCGGCGTCGTGGCCGGCGGCACGGCGCGCAACGTCGTGCCCGCCGAGGCGAGCGCCCAGATCGACGTGCGCGCCGTCGACCGCGCCGGCCTCGACGGCATCATCGCCGCTATTCGGGCACAGGCGGCCCGCAACACCGTCCCCGACACCACGGCCACGCTCCACGGCAGTATCACCCACCTGCCAATGGAGCGAACCACGGACACGGCGCGCCTCGTCGCCTGGTGCCAGGAGGCCGCCCGCGAGGCCGGCTTCGACATCGACGAGACGGCCACCGGCGGCGGCTCGGACGGCAACACCACCGCGGCCATGGGCATCCCCACACTCGACGGGCTGGGTCCCGTCGGCGGCGCGGCGCACAGCCCCGACGAATACGTCCAGGTCTCCTCCATCGTGCCGCGCGTCGCCATGCTGGCCGGCCTCATCGCCCGCGTCTGCGACGCATAGCCGCTCTATATACCCGACATACCCGACCACAAACGGCCCGTGCGAGCGGAGGCTAACGCCTAACGCCTAACAGCTATTACGCCACGTATTCCCGATCGACCTCGCCTTGCAGGTCGGTGGCGCGGAGCTTGGCCAGGGCCTCGGACTCGATCTGGCGCACGCGTTCGCGAGTGAGCTGCAGTTGCTCGCCGATCTCGCCCAGCGTGTGCGCGCGCTGCCCTTGCAGGCCGAAGCGCAGTTGCAGCACCATGCGCTCGCGGTCGGACAGCTCGGCCATGACCGTTTGCACGTGGCTGCGCAGCATGCTCTTGCGCGCCTCCTCGTCGAGCGCGGGCAGTTCGTCATCGGGCAGCACGTCGCCGAGCGTTCCGCCATCCTCGGTCACCGGGGTCTCCAGCGAGGCGGGTTGGCGCACCGACGCCAGGGCCAGGGCGATTTTCTCCTCCGGACAGCCGAGCGCGAGGGCGATGTCGGCCGTATCGAGCTCGCGGCCCAGGCGCTGCTCCAACTCACCGGCGACCTTGGCCACGTGCGCGGCAAAGTCGACCATATGCACGGGGACGCGGACGGTGCGGCCGTAGTCGGCGAGGGCGCGCGTGATGGCCTGCCTGATCCACCAGTAGGCATAGGTGGAGAAGCGATAGCCCTTGTGATGGTCGAACTTCTCCACGGCGCGGAAAAGGCCCAGGTTGCCCTCCTGGATCAGGTCGGGCAGGGGCAGGCCACGGCGCAGATAGCGCCGCGCGATGCTGACCACCAGCCGCAGGTTCGCCTCGATCATGCGGCGACGCGCGTCCTCGCCGCGCGCGACCAGGCGCGCCGCCATGCTCTGGTCCGCCAACGGCACCTCGCCCGCCGCCAGCGCCCGCCGCGCCTCTTTGCCCTGGGCGATCACCTCGGCCAGCATCTTCTCTTCATCCGGGGTCAAGAGCGAGACGGAGCCAATCTCGCGCAAATAGATTGGCAGACCCTCGTCCGGGGCGATGGAATCGGCGCCGACGATCTCGCGCGTGGGGCGAGGTCGCGCCTCGTTCGGGGTCAAGGTGGGCGCCGACGTGGGCGCCGACGTGACCACCGGCGTCGCCCATAGCGCGGTAGGAACGGTCTTGGGGTCATGCCACGCGCTCTCTTCGTGCCGATCACCCGTTGCTGTCGACATGCCGCCTCCTCGCTAGAAGGACCTGCCCGTGTTCGCCGCGGGCAGGATGTGCGCTGGCATGCCGTGGAGGGCTCCAGCGGTCAAAAAAAGAGGGCCGCGCTGACACTCGCCGGGGTGCCAAGGCTGCCCTTCCTCACGTCTCCTCTCATGGGTCCGTCAATGCGCTTATAGTACGTCCATCGGCTCTCATTTGTCAAGCGCCGGGCACTACGAGCTAGCGGTCTTCCCCAACGGCGAGTACGTCGGGCCGCCCGAGGACGCCTTCCAGGTCTCGGCCCAGCTCTATCTGACGGGCGATTAGCCTCGACCATGGCCGCCATCGTTAAACTCATGCGCTAACCTGTACCACCACGTCGCCTATTTTGACGTAGCTCTCTTCGGGGGATAGCGACGGTAGTTTTGGTGCATCGTTAGGTTTTGTTGCTACTAGCCCCTTGCCGATACCCAACACGTCAGCCAGGATTGTCGGCGCCCACGTCACACGATCTCTCGGGTCGTATGTGGAACAGATAGTCAGCCGCTCTTGTATCTTTCTGGCCTCAACCCGAACTTTTTCGCGCACGATCGTTCCGATAACCTCATGCGAGTCGGGATCATGAATCTCTAGAGGGTGCGGTACAAGGACGGCAAACTTCGCGCCTTCCATTACCCCATCCCGGCTTCCGATGTTGATCACAAGGTCGCTGTCGCTCAGAATCTGCGCAACCTTGCCCCTAAGCTCTTTCTGTGTCAGCTGTTCCTGACTCATCATGTTGCCCCTCTGCCTGTTCAAGATAGTAAGACGCCCACCGCTTGTGTCCGTACCTGGTCTTGAGCGCGTGCCACTTCAAGCATACGCCCCCAGAATAGCTTGTTATACGCATCGCTTGCATTCATTGGTCGCACTAGACACTCGTCGCCGCTCACACCATCTACTGTGACCCTTCCCAACTGTTCGCCACTTGTCGGGTTGATAATCAGCAAGATGTCCCCTTGGTTAGCAGCAAGCAACGGTGGAAAGGCAAGGACTAGATACAAGTGGTCTCCCTTTTCAACCGCCCCAACTATTGAGAAGGGCTGCTCGCGAAAACGAACGGCTGCGGATTGACCAAGGTCCCGAGCAAGAGCCACTTGGTGCTTCCAAAGACCATACAGTGCGTTACAGTGCGCTGTACCATTGAATCCTCTGCGCACGGGTGCGTTGGCGGCGATATAGTAATCTCCCGAATGGAACGAGCACTGGCAGCGTTGCAACTAATGACAGTACGACAATCGTGAATACAACCAGTCGAGACAGATTGGGAGCAGCGACGAAAAGACCTATCGACAGGACGATCGCGACAATGCCTGTGATGAAGCTACCGACAGCGAGGTAGGTGTTCAACCAAGAGGGTAATTCGAAAGCAGGCCAATCCGCAACTGGAGGTTCATCTACGCTATTGTCTACGGCCTCCTTTTCTCTAACACAGATATTCTCCCCAACTGATAGGGCTAGCATCTCAATTGGGTCATCCTCCTCACGACATTGTCGGGACGACGCGGAAGGTATGCGTGGCGCGAGCGGTGGCGTGGCCGATAGTGACGGTGAAGGTCACGGTGTAGCTGCCAGGCGCGGCGCCGTTCAGACGCAGGTGGTCGGATGCGGTGTTGTCGCCCGCGAACGGCCGATCCCCGATGCCGTTGCGGTAGAGCGCCGTCGCGCTGCCTCGTGCTGTCACCGTCTCCGCGAGCGTCTCGCGCGCGTTGGGGCCGACCGGCCCGAGGCGCCACAGGACGCGCCAGTACACGACGCCGCGCGGGCGGAACACGTCGCTGGGCCGACCGCGCCCGGTGGTCGTGACCAGCGAGACGATGCGGGGCGACGGCGCCGCCGTTGTGGCCCGTCGTGACGGCCGGGTTGGCGGCGTGGGCGTCGCCGGTGGAGCCTGGAGGGCGGCCGCGCGCAGCCGCCGGTCGGCGATGCCAGCCATCTCTTGCAGCAGGGTGATCGAGGCCTGTGCCCCGGCCGCATCGTAGGCGCCGACCACGCTGGCGTACGGCCCGTCGCCAAACACGATGACGGCCCACTCCTCACCATGGCTCCCACGCTCCTGGTAGGCCAGCATCGCCGCGTCGCCGTACGTCCCATTCAGGGTAATCCGCGCCGCATCGCGCGAGTGGGCCACCGCCGCTGCCTCCGCCGCGACAAACGCGGGACGGTCCTGACGACGGTGCAGCAACGCGACGTAGTCCACCACGGCCTGGCGTGCGCCGCGGTAGCCGGCGAAGGCGCTGGCCGCCACCAGCGGAGCGTCGCCGTCGTTGCGCGCCGTGGCGTCGGCGTTTTCCAGGGCGTCGTCGGACACGTAGCTCGGCGGGAGATCTGCCGGCAGCAGCAGCAACGTGGCCGGTAGGGGCGACCGATCGCCGGCAGCGTCGGCGCCACGACCAACGATCAGCCGCGCATCCCGAGCGCAAGCGGAGAGCAGAGCCAGGACGACAAGGCCGCGTGTCGCGAGGGCCGGACGGGTCTTGATGCGCATCTTTCATCCTCACAGCCACTATCGCACCACTCCTATGGTTCCGCGCGACCCTATGGTACGTGCCCGAGGGAGGGCTTGTCAAGCGCGTCGCCTGGTGCGGAGACGCCGACTTGATATACTACAAAGTACAGCACTGCAAGAAAGGAAGCATCTCGTGAACTTTACGATCCAGTTCTGCATCGTCTGAGACTACCTACCCGATGCCGTCAGTTTGACGGAAGAGCTTGTCCGCGCCTACGGGCGCAAGATCGCCAACCTGAACCTTCAGCCGAAGGGCGGCGGCCTCTTCGAGGTTTCCTACAACGACGAGGTCATCTTCTCCAAGAAAGCGTTGGATCGCTTCCCGGAGAAGGGCGAGATCGTGACACTGGTCGATGCGCGCCGGTAGCCCCGGTGTCATCCTTCCTTGTCGTGGGACACCGGCGGTTGGTACCATTCCTGTCGGAAGAGCAATGTATGCCAAGTATGCCGAGGTGTAGACGCTTCTCGAGGAGGAAAGGGGACAGCATGCCACGGACGTTATTCCCGCGCGGGCTGGTCCGACGGCGACATATCCTGGGTGCGCTCCTGGCGGCGTGCTGCGCGCTGGCGCCCCTCGCGGCGTCGCCGACCTCTGCTGGCGCGGCCAAGGCCCCGCCGCCCATCAGCATCGCCGGCGTGGCCGAGTGGAGCAGCAACTATGGCTACTTCAACCTGCGGTCCGCGCCCGACCCCGGCGCCTCTGCCATCGGGGTGCTCCACCCCGGCGACGCGGTGCAGGTCGTCGGCTCGCTCCGCGGCGGCGCGGTCGACGGTTACGATCTGTGGTATCACTTGCGGGTTAAGGGCGCGACAGGCTATGTCCTGGCCTCGGCCATCGGTTATCTGAGCGTGGCCGCGCCGTGGACCGGCGTCGCCAGTACCAACGCCGAGCCCGGCGTCAGCGCCGTGTTCAGCCTGTCGTCCCCGCGCGCCGACGCCGACGCGGACGGCTCGTTCGCGCCAGGTATTACCATGACCGTCGTGGGGACGGCCGAGGGCGAGGCGCTCGAACCCGGCAACGACGTGTGGTACCGCGTCGACACGGGCGACTACCGCCCGGCCTATGTCTACTCCGCCTACCTCAAGTTTGTGCGACTAGGCGCCGGACCGGCGCCGGCGCCGACGCTGACGGCGGCCGAGGCCCTGGCCGTCGACCTGGATACGCTCCATCCCCTCTACCGCCTCAACGACACGGCGCCGCGGCCTCCGGCCAGTCTGGTCAAGCTGATGACGGTCGCCGTGGCGCTCGATCACCTGCGGCCCGACGCCGTCCTCACCGTCCCCGATGGCGCGCAGAGCGTGGCCGCCGATGTTGGCGGCACCACCATGGGCCTGGCGCCCGGCGAGCGCCTCACGTTGCACGACCTGCTCTACGGCATGTTGTTGCCGTCGGGCAACGATGCCGCCTACACCATCGCCAACGCGGTGTCCGGGAGCCAGGATGCGTTCGCCGCGCTGATGAACGCCAAGGCGGGGCAACTGGGGCTGACCGGCACACACTACGTGCAGGGCTACGGGCTTGACGCCGACGGGCAATACACCACTGCCTGGGGCCTGGCCCGACTGGCCCGTTACGACCTCGCCCACTATCCCCTGGTCGACCAAATCGTACGCACGGCCCACCACGTCCTGCCCGCTGGTCCGACCTACCCGGCGTTCGACCTCTACAACACCAACAAGCTGCTGGGCGTCTATCCCGGCGTCTTTGGGGTCAAGACGGGCACCACGCCCAACGCGGGCCAGAACCTCATCGCGGCGGTCCGGCGCAACGGCCACCGCGTCCTCGTCGTCATCATGGGCGCCACCGACCGCTACGCCGATGCCACCGCGCTGCTCAACTATGCCGTCGCGACAGATAAGTGACGAGTGACGAGTGGGATAAGATGGTAAGATGGGCGTGTCGCCAACACAGTGACTCATCGACACCGACGCGCCTGTCCTGTCTCAATCGTCACTCGTCACTCGTCACTCGTACCTCTCGTCCTGTCTCACTCGTCACTAGCCACTAATCACTGGCCACTCGTCAAGAGATGTGAGTTTTGCATCATGCGCGGGGACGGGGCTCGATGCTACCATAGTCGTGGATGGGGACGGCGGGGCCGTTTTGGGGACGCCGGTCCCGTTATGTCCCCTCCACACATCCTCTCCTCTCTGGACACGCTGGCCACAGCGGTCACTCTCCCCTCGTCGGCAGATGCGAGGACGCCTGTCACCTCCGCCTCGGCGGCCGAGGCCACGATGCCCACGACGAGTAGCCGGCTGATGTGCCGCTGCAAGGAGCCGTCAGCCTCCCTGACAGCAGCGCCAGTAGGGCTCTCATTTCCGCACACGTTCTCCTCCCACACCCCGTCCATGCGGACCTCCTGGCCCGTCACAGTGGTGCAGCGGGCGCGGGTCCTCTCGGTCCTCCCGGTCCCCCGGCGTGTAGACGTGGCTGGTAGAGACCCGCGACCGCCAGACCTCGCCGCGGGGATCTCGCGGCCGGCCCGTTGGACAGATCGAGGCGCGGCGCAGTATAGTGAGAGCGCGCTGCTTGCCCGTGTGGAACGCCACCAGACGGAACGACACGCGGACGTAAGTGGGACGGGACAGGACTTGACAAACTATTGGGAGGGGCCTTGATGCCGGCCGACACAATCGAAGAACTCAATGCGCGCTTCGCCATCGCCGACCACGTGTCCTTCGCCGCCGGTCCCGGTGGCTTGCCGGTCGTTATGGTGCGCAACGCCCACGCCAGCGGGACGATCAGTCTCCAGGGCGCCCACGTCACCGCCTTCCAGCCCCACGGCCAAGCCCCCGTCCTCTGGGTCAGCAGTCAGGCCGTCTACGCGACGGGCAAGGCGATCCGCGGCGGCATCCCGATCTGTTGGCCCTGGTTCGGGCCGCATCCCACCGACCCGACGAAGCCCGACCACGGCTTTGTGCGCGCCCGGCCGTGGACCGTACGCGGCGCATCGGTCGTAGAGGACGGGGCGACGGAGGTGCGTCTGGGGCTGAGCGTCGACGGGGACACGCGCGCGATCTGGCCCCACGCCTTCGACCTCGAGTTGACCGTCATCGTCGGCCCCGCGCTCCGGGTGGCGCTCCTGGCTCGCAACACCGGGTCCGAGACGTTCGTCTGCGGGGGCGCGCTGCACAGCTACCTCGCCGTCGGCGACGTCACCTCTATCGCCATCGACGGACTGGACGGCTGCGAGTACGTCGATAAGGTCGATGGTGGGCTGACCAAGGTCCAGGAGGGGGCGGTGACGATCGACGGGGAGACCGACCGCGTCTACAAGGAGACGACCACGCCCTGCACGATCGACGACCCCGCGTTGGAGCGACGCATCGTCATTGTCAAGGAGGGCAGCCGGTCCACGGTCGTCTGGAATCCGTGGCGCGACAAGGCCCAACGCATGGCCGACTTCGGCGACGACGAGTACACGCGGATGGTCTGCGTCGAGGTCGCCAATGCGCTCGACGACACAATCACGCTCGTGCCCGGCGACGAGCACCAATTGGAGACGACCATCGGCGTGGAGGCGATCTAAGAGCCGCGCAGGTAGGGTTCCCAATCGACGCCCGGACCGGCCAGCCCGATGATCGCGCGCAGGGTCTCCAGGATCTCGCGCTCCTTCGCGCTCCCGTGCATGGACAAGCCCATCACACGATTGGGGAGATGGTCATAGCCGTCCGGCAGCACCTGCCCGTAGCGGTCGAGCATGAACAACTGCCGCTCATCATCCCACTCGTCAAACGCGGTCCAGAAGCGATAATGCCGGCGCACCAGCTCGTCCTGTGCCGGTGTCCTCGACACGTCGG
>JAABUZ0100001117.1_pt1 | contig 54289 bp, 64 predicted proteins | sample 5562091 | NCBI WGS metagenome assembly JAABUZ01 (sample SAMN12813069, study PRJNA571459) | rock metagenome | isolation source: Antarctica rocks | place: Antarctica: Victoria Land, Linnaeus Terrace sud | collected 2015-12-21 | reverse complement strand
ACACGCGGCACCAGAAGATGAGGAACACAGCCACCATGGCGGGACAGAAGATCCGCATCAGGCTCAAGGCCTACGACCACGAGGTCATCGACAGCTCGGCGCGCAAGATCGTCGAGACGGTGACCCGCACGGGCGCTCAGGTCGCGGGTCCGGTGCCGCTGCCGACGGAGAAGAACGTGTACTGCGTCATCCGCTCGCCGCACAAGTACAAAGACAGTCGCGAGCACTTCGAGATGCGCACGCACAAGCGCCTCATCGACATCCTCGACCCCACGCCGAAGACCGTCGACTCGCTCATGCGACTCGACCTGCCGGCGGGCGTCGACATCGAGATCAAGCTCTAGGGACGCGAGACGATGCCATCCAACCGCAGCATCCAGGGCGTCCTGGGTGAGAAGCTGGGCATGACCCAGGTCTTCGACGCCAACAACCGGATCGTCCCGGTGACCGTCGTCAAGGCCGGGCCGTGCGTGGTCACCCAGGTGCGCACCCCCGACAAGGACGGCTACTCCGCCGTGCAGATCGCCTACGGCGCCGTTGACCCCCGCAAGGTCACCAAGCCCGAGGCCGGTCACTTCGCCAAGGCCGGCGTGCCGCCGCGCCGTTACCTCGTGGAGATCCGCACCGGGGACGCCGCGTCGTACTCCGTGGGTCAGGAGATCGGTCTCGACGTGCTCGGCGAGCTCGGTGACAAGCCCCTGCGGGTCGACGTCGTCGGGACCAGCAAGGGCAAGGGCTACGCCGGCGTCATGAAGCGCCACAAGTTCAAGGGACTGGGCGCCGGACACGGCGTCAAGCGCGCCCACCGCAAGCCCGGGTCGATCGGCGCCTGCGCCACCCCCGGACGGGTCTTCAAGGGGACCCGGATGGCCGGCCGGATGGGCCACGTACGCACCACGACGCAGAACCTCACCGTGCACGCCCTGGATGTCGAGAAGGGGCTGCTGCTCATCAAGGGCGCCGTCCCCGGCCCGACCGGTGGCCTTGTCCTGGTCCGCACCGCCGTCAAGAACGGCCTCGCGAAGGGCGGTGTCACCAAGTGAGCACGGCCACCGAAACTCCCGTCACGCTCACCGTGCCGGTCCAGAGCGCCAGCGGTACGACGGGTCGCACCGTCGACCTGCCGCCCGACGTCTTCGGCGTCCAGGTCAACATCCCGCTGATCCACCAGGTCGTCGTCGGCCAACTCGCGGCCGCACGTCAGGGCACGCACTCGACGAAGACCCGTGGCGAGGTGCGTGGCGGTGGGCGTAAGCCCTACCGGCAGAAGGGCACCGGCCGAGCCCGGCAGGGCTCGACCCGCGCACCGCAGTTCGTGGGCGGTGGCGTCGTGCACGGCCCCAAGCCGCGCGACTACTCCCAGCGCACGCCGAAGAAGATGAAGGCGGCCGCGTTGCGCGGGGCGCTGTCGGACCGGGCCCGTCACGCACGGATTCACATCGTGGACAGCCTGGCCGGGGGAGACGTCCCCTCGACCAAGAGCGCTGTTGGCCTGCTCGCCGCGCTCAGCACCCGTCGGCACGTCCTGGTCGTTGCCGAGCGCACCGACCAGGTGGCCTGGAAGTCGCTGCGCAACCACGAGAGCGTCCACCTGCTCGCTCCGGGCCAGCTCAACACCTACGACGTCCTGGTCAGCGACGACGTCGTGTTCACCGAGGCGGCTCTGCAGGCTTTTCTGGCCGGCGCACCCAAGGGCAAGTCGGCCAAGGCCACAGCGGTCTTCGCCGGTGACCTGCCCGGCAGCGCCACCGGCGCCGGCGAGGTCGTCGAGGGCGGTAGCGCCGGTCCGGGTGAGCCCGGCACCCCGGGTGAGGACCTCACCCCGCACGTGATCGACAGCAACGTGCCCTCCGTGGCCCCGGCCGTTGAGGCGCCCGAGACCGAGGAGTCCGAGTGAGCGACCTGACCGACCCGCGCGACATCCTGCTGTCGCCGGTCATCTCCGAGAAGAGCTACGGCCTGCTCGACGAGAACAAGTACACGTTTCTGGTGTCCTCTGGCAGCAACAAGACACAGATCAAGATCGCGGTCGAGAAGGTCTTCGACGTCAAGGTCAGCGACGTCAACACCCTCAACCGCAAGGGCAAGCGCAAGCGCACCAAGGGCGGGTTCGGTCAGCGCGCGTCCAGCAAGCGCGCCATCGTGACCCTGCGCGAAGGCCGCATCGAGATCTTCGGGGGCCCGGTCGCTTAGGCGGCCGGACCCGGAGCTGGAGAAGGACTGACATGGGCATCCGCAAGTACAAGCCGACGACACCGGGCCGACGAGGCTCCTCGGTCGCCGACTTCGCCGAGATCACCCGGGACACGCCGGAGAAGTCGCTGACCCGCCCCCTGCACAGCAAGGGCGGCCGTAACTCCTACGGCCGGATCACCACCCGCCACCAGGGTGGCGGCCACAAGCGCGCGTACCGCTTGATCGACTTCCGGCGCCACGACAAGGACGGCGTGCCGGCCAAGGTCGCGCATATCGAGTACGACCCGAACCGCACCGCGCGCATCGCGCTGCTGCACTACGCCGACGGCGAGAAGCGCTACATCCTGGCTCCTCGCGGGCTCAAGCAGGGCGACTCGGTCGAGGCCGGCCCCACCGCCGACATCAAGATCGGCAACGCGCTGCCGCTGCGCAACATCCCGACGGGTACCACCGTGCACAACATCGAGCTCCGGCCCGGTGGTGGCGCGAAGGTGGCCCGGTCGGCCGGTGCGGGCGTCCAGCTCGTCGCCAAGGACGGCCCGTACGCGCAGCTGCGCATGCCCTCGGGCGAGATCCGCAACGTCGACCTGCGCTGCCGCGCGACGGTCGGCGAGGTGGGCAACGCCGAGCAGTCCAACATCAACTGGGGCAAGGCCGGCCGCATGCGCTGGAAGGGCAAGCGCCCCAGCGTCCGCGGTGTCGCCATGAACCCGGTCGACCACCCGCACGGTGGCGGTGAGGGCAAGACCTCCGGTGGTCGCCACCCCGTCAACCCGGCGGGGAAGCCCGAAGGCCGTACGCGTCGTCGCAAGCCCAGTGACGCCCTCATCGTCCGCCGCCGCAAGACCAACAAGAAGCGCTAGGGGTAGACAGCCGTGCCGCGCAGTCTGAAGAAGGGTCCGTTCGTCGACGACCACCTGCTCAAGAAGGTGGACGTCCAGAATGACAAGGGCTCCAAGAACGTGATCAAGACCTGGTCGCGCCGTTCGACGATCATCCCCGACATGCTGGGGCACACGATCGCCGTGCACGACGGGCGTAAGCACGTCCCGGTCTTCATCACCGAGGCCATGGTCGGTCACAAGTTGGGCGAGTTCGCCCCGACGAGGACCTTCCGCGGGCACATCAAGGACGACAGGAGGGCGCGTCGTGGCTGAGAACAAGACGCGGCACCTGCCGGCCGGGTCCGCCCTGGCCCAGGCCAAGTACATCCGGATGACGCCGATGAAGTGCCGACGCGTGGTCGATCTCGTGCGGGGCATGCCGGTCGACTCGGCGCTGGACGTCCTGCGCTTCGACGTGCACGCCGCGTCCGAGCCGGTCGCCAAGGTGCTCGCGAGCGCCGTGGCCAACGCCGAGCACAACAAGCACCTGGACCGGCGCGACCTCTACATCGCCCAGGCCTACGTCGACGAGGGTCCGACGCTCAAGCGCTTCCGGCCCCGCGCGCAGGGGCGGGCGTACCGCATCCGCAAGCGCACCAGCCACATCACCGTGGTCGTGCAGTCCGTCCTCGCCGACGCTGCCACCACCTCGAGCTCGAAGGGCGGGACCCGCTAGTGGGTCAGAAGGTCAACCCCCATGGCTTCCGGCTCGGTATCACCACCGACTGGACGTCCCGCTGGTATGCCGACAAGAACTACGCGGACTACGTCAAGGAAGACGTGGCGATCCGTCGGATGATGAGCAAGGGCATGGAGCGCGCGGGCATCTCCAAGGTGGAGATCGAGCGCACCCGGGAGCGGGTGCGGGTCGACATCCACACCGCGCGTCCCGGCATCGTCATCGGTCGCCGCGGCGCCGAGGCCGATCGCATCCGCGGCGACCTGGAGAAGCTCACCGGCAAGCAGGTGCAGCTGAACATCCTCGAGGTCAAGAGCCCCGAGAGCGACGCGCAACTGGTGGCCCAGGGCGTCGCCGAGCAGCTGTCCAGCCGCGTCAGCTTCCGTCGGGCCATGCGCAAGGCGATGCAGTCCGCGATGAAGAGCCCCGGCGTCAAGGGCATCCGCGTGCAGTGCTCCGGACGTCTCGGCGGCGCCGAGATGAGCCGCTCGGAGTTCTATCGCGAGGGCCGCGTCCCGCTGCATACGTTGCGCGCCGACATCGACTACGGCATCTACGAGGCTCGGACGACCTTCGGGCGCATCGGGGTGAAGGTGTGGATCTACAAGGGCGACAAGGTCATGTCCCGGGCCGAGCGGGAGGCCCAGGAGGCCGCGCAGCGCCAGCAGCGCCGCGACCGGCCGGCCCGCCGCGGCCCGCGCTCGGGCAGCACCGGTACGACCACGGGCGGCACCGATGCCGGTCGGCAGGCCGAGACCGGCTCTGCCTCCGGACCCACCGCGCCGCAGGTCGACGGCGACGTCGTCCTTCCGACCGCCGCCCCCGACCTGGCCAACGCGCCGGCCGAGCGCACCCCCGACGTCGCCGACACGCCGGCGGTGCCGCTCGCCGAGGTCTCGACGCAGTCCGGTGGCGACACCGGCTTCGACCCGACCCGTCGCGCGGCTGACCATGCTGAGCCCACCGAGACCGAGAACGTCCCGGCGACCGACGAGACGGAGGCCTGACCATGCTGATCCCGCGCAGGGTCAAGCACCGCAAGCAGCACCACCCGAACCGCTCAGGAGCAGCCAAGGGCGGCACCACGCTGGCCTTCGGCGAGTACGGCATCCAGGCGCTCGAGTCGGCGTACGTCACGAACCGCCAGATCGAGTCGGCGCGTATCGCCATGACCCGGCACATCAAGCGCGGCGGGAAGGTGTGGATCAATATCTACCCGGACCGTCCGCTCACCAAGAAGCCGGCCGAGACGCGGATGGGCTCGGGCAAGGGCTCGCCCGAGTGGTGGGTCGCCAACGTCAAGCCGGGTCGCATCCTGTTCGAGCTCGCCGGCCCCGCGGAGCCGCTGGCCAAGGAGGCCATGCGACGCGCCATGCACAAGCTGCCGATGAAGTGCCGCTTCGTCGTGCGGGAGGTGGGTGACTGATGGCCGACAGCCGGACCAACGAGCTGCGCGAGATCGAGGACAGCGAGCTCGAGACCAATCTTCGCGAGGCCAAGGAGGAGCTGTTCAACCTCCGCTTCCAGGTGGCGACGGGGCAGCTGGACAACAACCGTCGGCTGCAGACGGTGCGGCGCGACATCGCCCGCATCTACACCGTGATGCGCGAGCGCGAGCTCGGCATCGTGCGAACCGCCAGGAGTGGTGTCGCATGACCGAGACAGGGACCCAGATGAGCGAGAGCACCTCTGCCGGCGCCGACCAGGCGCGCGGCTTCCGCAAGACCCGCGAGGGCCTGGTCGTCAGCGACAAGATGGACAAGACCGTCGTGGTCGCCGTCGAGGACCGGGTGCAGCACCCGCTGTACAAGAAGACGCTGCGCCGCACCAGCAAGCTCAAGGCGCACGACGAGCAGAACGGCTGTGGCGTCGGCGACCGGGTCCTGCTCATGGAGACGCGGCCGCTGTCGGCGACCAAACGGTGGCGCGTCGTCGAGGTGCTCGAGAAGGCCAAGTAGCGCCGGGCGACATGCCGTCGGGTCGTACAGAACAAGGAGCCAGTCCTGCCGCCAGGTGGGGCCGAGAGGTTGCTCTTCGCGCAGGCGGAGGGTGTCCGGAGGAGAAGAAGTGATCCAGCAGGAGTCGCGACTGCGCGTCGCCGACAACACCGGTGCCAAGGAGCTGTTGTGCATCCGGGTGCTCGGCGGCTCGGGGCGGCGCTACGCCGGAATCGGCGACGTCATCGTCGGGACCGTCAAGGACGCCCTGCCCGGGGCAGGCGTCAAGAAGGGCGATGTGGTCAAGGCCGTGATCGTGCGCACCATCAAGGAGCGCCGTCGGCCCGACGGCTCCTACATCCGCTTCGACGAGAACGCGGCCGTGCTGATCCGGGACGGTGGCGACCCGCGTGGGACGCGCATCTTCGGTCCGGTCGGCCGGGAGCTGCGCGACAAGCGGTTCATGAAGATCATCTCGCTCGCTCCGGAGGTGCTGTAGCCATGGCAGGTCTGTTCGTGAAGAAGGGCGACACCGTCCAGGTCATCAGCGGCAAGGACCGCGGGCTCAAGGGCAAGGTCATCGCAGCCTCGCCGGACAGCTCGCGGGTGCTCGTCGAGGGTGCCAACCGCATCAAGAAGCACACACGCGTCACGCAGTCGGCCCGGGGGTCGCAGCAGGGCGGCATCATCACCCAGGAAGCGCCGGTGCACGTGAGCAACGTGCAGGTCGTGTGCCCGGCCTGCGGCAAGCCCTCGCGGATCGGCCACCGGCGCAGCGAGGCCGACGACAACGGCAAGACGCGCAGCCTGCGCATCTGCAAGCGCTGCGACGGGGAGATCTGATGACCACCACCATGCCGGAGGCGCGCGAGCTGCCGCGTCTGAAGCAGCGCTACCGCGAGCAGATCAAGCCGGCGCTGACCGAGCAGTTCTCCTACGGCAACCCCATGCAGGTCCCCGGCGTCGTCAAGGTCGTGGTGAACATGGGTGTCGGGGAGGCCGCCCGGGACGCCAAGCTGATCGACGGCGCCCTGAAGGACCTGACGGCCATCACCGGCCAGAAGCCGCAGGTCCGGCGGGCCACCAAGTCGATCGCGCAGTTCAAGCTGCGCGAGGGCATGCCGATCGGTGCGAAGGTAACGCTGCGCGGGGACCGCATGTGGGAGTTCCTGGACCGCCTGGTGACCCTCGCGCTGCCCCGCATCCGCGACTTCCGCGGGCTCTCGCCCAAGCAGTTCGACGGCAACGGCAACTTCACGTTCGGGCTGACCGAGCAGTCGATGTTCCACGAGATCGACATCGACCGGGTGGATCGCACCCGTGGCATGGACATCACCGTCGTGACGAGCGCGACGAACGACGACGAGGGTCGCGCGCTCCTGCGGGCGCTCGGCTTCCCCTTCAAGGAGAGCTAGACCATGGCGAAGAAGTGCCTCGTCGAGAAGGCGAACCGCAAGCCCAAGTTCGAGGTCCGGGGCTACACCCGCTGCAACCGCTGCGGTCGACCGCGGGCGGTGTTCCGGACCTTCGGCCTGTGCCGGATCTGCTTCCGGGAGATGGCGCACGCCGGCGAGCTGCCCGGTATCACCAAGAGCTCCTGGTAGCCGGGGCCCGTACCACCAGCACGTAGGCTGGCGGGCTCCGCCCTCCAGCTGCTCGACCCCACCTCTTCGTCGTAGGCCCCTCCTCGTAGTTCGTCGCAGGAGACGGGAACCCCGGCGGGAAAGGCCCCGTGGCCACATGACCATGACCGACCCGATCGCCGACATGCTCACCCGCGTGCGCAACGCCAACTCGGCGTACCACGACCGCGTGAGCATGCCGCACAGCAAGATCAAGACGCACATCGCGGAGATCCTCCAGCAGGAGGGCTACATCGCCGGCTGGGGCAGCGAGGACGGCGAGAAGGGCAAGATCTTGTTCGTCGACCTGAAGTACGGCCCCAACCGCGAGCGCTCCATCGCCGGGGTGCGCCGGGTCTCCAAGCCCGGCCTTCGCGTCTACGCCAAGGCTGGCGCGCTGCCCAAGGTGCTCGGTGGCCTCGGTGTCGCGATCATCTCGACGTCCTCGGGCCTGCTGACCGACCGTCAGGCGAACAAGAAGGGCGTGGGTGGGGAAGTCCTCGCCTACGTCTACTAGTCGGCCGGAGGTATCGACACAGTGTCCCGCATCGGTCGCCTGCCCATCACCGTCCCCAGCGGCGTCGAGGTTGCCCTCGACGGCCAGGTGGTGACGGTGAAGGGCCCCAAGGGCACCCTCACCCACACGCTGCCCGAGCCCATCCGCATCGACCGCGGACAGGACGGCGTCCTGTCCGTCACCCGCCCGGACGACGAGCGGGCGAGCCGGAGCCTGCACGGGCTGACCCGCACGTTGGTCAGCAACATGGTCGTCGGCGTGACCGACGGCTATGCCAAGGCCATGGAGATCCGTGGCGTCGGGTACCGCGTCGCGGCCCGGGGTTCCGACCTAGAGTTCGCGCTCGGCTACAGCCACCCGGTGCCCGTCCAGGCGCCGTCGGGCATCACCTTCGAGGTGGCGAGCCCGACGAAGTTCACCGTCCGGGGCATCGACAAGCAAAAGGTCGGCGAAGTCGCCGCCAACATCCGCAAGCTGCGCAAGCCCGACCCGTACAAGGGCAAGGGCGTCCGCTACGAGGGCGAGCAGATCAAGCTCAAGGTCGGGAAGACGGGTAAGTGATGGCTGACATCTCCACGACGCGGCGCCTCGGGCGCGCGCGACGGCACTTCCGCCTGCGCAAGAAGGTCTCCGGTACGCCGACGAGGCCGCGCCTGGTCGTCACGCGCTCCTCGCGGCACATCACCGCGCAGGTCGTGGACGACCTGGCCGGCCACACGCTGGCCAGCGCCTCCACGCTGGACGCCAGCATCCGCGGTGCGGACACCGGTGCGCGCGGCGACAAGACCGCTCAGGCCAAGAAGGTGGGCGAGCTCGTTGCCGCCCGTGCGAAGGACAAGGGCGTCGACACCGTGGTGTTCGACCGCGGCGGCAACGCCTACCGCGGCCGGATCGCTGCCCTGGCCGACGCGGCCCGTGAGAGCGGGCTGAGCTTCTAGTGAGCAACGACGCGATGACCGAGCACGCAACCAACAAGAAGGACGTCTGATGCCTGGACCCCAGCGCCGCGGCGGTACCGCAAGCGGCCCCGCGGGAGCCGGCGACCGTCAGGGTGGCCGTGGCGGCCGCAGCGGCGCCCCTGAGAAGACCGCGTTCCTTGAGCGCGTGGTCGCGATCAACCGCGTCGCCAAGGTCGTGAAGGGCGGTCGTCGCTTCAGCTTCACCGCCCTGGTGGTCGTCGGCGACGGCGACGGCCAGGTGGGGGTGGGCTACGGCAAGGCCAAGGAGGTGCCCGCGGCCATCGCCAAGGGCGTCGAGGAGGCCAAGAAGCACTTCTTCCGCGTCCCGCGGATCGCCTCGACCATCCCGCACCCGATCCAGGGCGAGGCGGCGGCCGGCGTGGTCCTGCTCAAGCCGGCCAGCCCGGGTACCGGCGTGATCGCCGGCGGCCCAGTGCGCGCCGTCCTGGAGTGCGCCGGGATCCACGACGTGCTGAGCAAGTCGCTCGGGTCCTCCAACCCGATCAACATCGTGCACGCCACGGTGGCGGCCCTGCAGGGCCTGGTGCGGCCCGAGGAGATCGCGGCCCGCCGCGGGCTGACCCTCGAGGAGGTCGCTCCGGCGGCCATGCTCCGGGCCCGCGCGGCCGCTGCCTCGGCCGCGCCGGCCGTGCACGCGGGGAGCTGACATGGCGCGTCTGAAGGTCACCCAGATCAAGTCGGGCATCGGCGGCAAGCAGAACCAGCGCGACACCCTGCGCTCGCTCGGGCTCAAGCGGATCTCCGACACCGTCGTCAAGGAGGACCGTCCCGAGATCCGCGGGATGGTCGACACCGTCACCCACCTGGTGACGGTCGAGGAGGTCGAGTAATCGATGGCGCAGTCCACCCAGAGCCCCCTGAAGGTGCACCACCTCCGGCCAGCGCCGGGGGCCAAGACCGCCAAGACCCGGGTGGGTCGTGGTGAGGCCGGCGGCAAGGGCAAGACCGCCGGTCGTGGCACCAAGGGCACCAAGGCCCGGTACCAGGTGCCGGCCGCCTTCGAGGGCGGGCAGATGCCGCTGCACATGCGGCTGCCCAAGCTCAAGGGCTTCAAGAACCGGTTCCGCACCACCTACCAGGTCGTCAACCTGGACCGTGTCGTCGAGCTGTTCCCCGAGGGCGGCGCGGTCGGCGTCGATGACCTCGTCGCCCGCGGGGCCGTCCGCGAGAACTGCCTGGTGAAGGTGCTCGGTGGCGGCGACGTCACCGTCGCGCTCGACCTGACCGTGCACGCCTTCTCGGCCGCCGCCAAGCAGAAGATCGCCGCGGCGGGCGGCACCGCCACCGCCCTGTAGCCCCGACGCCGACCGGGCCGCCGCACCCCTTGAGGGCGCGGCGGCCCGCGGCGTCCCCGCTGGGCCGCCCGCCCTCGCGAGCCGGGGGACGAGCCGGGGCGGCTGTTACAGTCGCCCCACGCAGCGGCTCGCCCCTGCTCCTGTCCCGCCCATCCCGCCGCCTGACCCGTCACCGACGTGGCGACCAGCGACTCGACCCGTCCCGCCCGCCGCGGGCGGGACGCCAGGAGGAGCCGTGCTCACCGCCTTCGCCCGGGCATTCCGGACGCCGGACCTGCGCCGGAAGCTGCTGTTCACGCTGGCAATGATCGGCGTGTACCGGCTCGGCGCGGTCGTTCCCGGCCCCGGGGTCAGTTATGTCGCGATCCAGGACTGCCTGGGTCAGGTCAAGAACAGCTCGCTCTACGGCCTGGTCAACCTTTTCAGCGGCGGCGCGCTGCTCAAGCTCAGCGTGTTCGCGCTCGGGATCATGCCCTACATCACGAGCTCGATCATCGTGCAGCTGCTGATCGTCGTGATCCCCCGCCTGGAGGCGCTGAAGGAGGAGGGGCAGAGCGGTCAGGCCAAGCTGACGCAGTACACCCGCTACCTCACCGTGGCCCTGGCCATCTTGCAGTCGACGGGCATCGTGGCGCTCGCGCGCTCGGGCAACCTGTTCCCGTCCTGCACCGCGAAGATCATCCCTGACCAGTCCCTGTTCCGCATCAGTGTGCTCGTCATGACGCTGACCGCCGGCACCGCCGTGATCATGTGGTTGGGCGAGCTGGTGACCGACCGCGGGGTCGGCAACGGCATGTCCGTGCTGATCTTCACCTCGATCATCTCCTCGATGCCGTCGCAGGGCGCGCGCATCCTGAACCAGCCCCGTGGGGGGTTCATCCTGGCGGCCGTCATCCTGCTTGCCCTGGTCGTGATCACGCTCGTCGTCTTCGTCGAGCAGGCGCAGCGTCGCATCCCGGTGCAGTACGCCAAGCGCATGATCGGCCGGCGGATGTACGGCGGGACGAGCACCTACATCCCGCTGAAGGTCAACCAGGCCGGCGTCATCCCGGTGATCTTCGCGTCCTCGCTGCTGTACCTGCCGCAGCTGCTGGCGAACGTCTGGAGCAGCAACCAGACCTTCACCAAGTACGTCGCGCGTTACCTGACCTCGGGCAACCATCCGGTCTACCTTGCGGCGTACTTCCTGTTGATCATCTTCTTCACGTACTTCTACGTCGCGATCACCTTCAACCCGGTCGAGGTCGCCGACAACATGAAGAAGTACGGCGGCTTCGTGCCCGGCATCCGGCCGGGGCGGGCGACCGCGGAGTATCTGGACTACATCCTGTCGCGCATCACCAGCTTCGGGTCGCTCTACCTGGGCCTGGTGGCCGTCCTGCCGCTGCTGCTGTTCAACCTCACCGCAGGCGCGAACCGCTTCCCGTTCGGCGGCACCTCGGTGCTCATCGTCGTCGGCGTCGGGCTCGAGACGGTCAAGCAGATCGAGAGCCAGCTCATGCTGCGCAACTACGAAGGCTTCCTGCGCTAGTGCGCCTCGTCCTGGTCGGGCCACCCGGAGCGGGCAAGGGGACGCAGGCCCAGTTCATCGCCGAGCACCTGTCGGTGCCCAAGATCTCGACCGGCGACATCTTCCGGGCCAACGTCAGCTCCGCGACCCCGCTGGGGCTGCAAGCCAAGGCGTACATGGACCGCGGTGACCTCGTCCCGGACGACGTCACCATCGACATGGTGCGGTTGCGCCTGCAGGAGCCGGACGCGAGCCAGGGCTTCCTGCTGGACGGCTTTCCCCGCACGGTGCCGCAGGCGCAGGTGCTGGACGACATCTTGTCCGAGACCGACGGCAGCAAGCTCGATGTCGTCCTGGAGCTGGTCGTGGACTCCGAGGAGGTCGTGCGCCGGCTCTCGGGGCGGCGCACCTGCCGCACGTGCAACCACGTCTGGCACCTGGACTTCGACCCACCGACGGTCGAGGGCACGTGCGACCTCGACGACGGCGAGCTCTACCAGCGCGACGACGACCAGGCCGAGACCATCCAGAACCGGCTGGAGGTCTACGAGCTGTCGACCGCGCCGCTGGTCAACTACTACGCCGGTCGCGGCGTCCTGGTCGGTATCGACGCGACTGGACCGGTGGACGATGTGACGGAGCGGGCCATCGACGCCCTGCGCCCGCTCGAGCACTCGCCGAAGCGCCCGAGCCACGGCGCTGCTGACCTGCCGCCGTTGCCTGACGGCGGGTGAGTCGCGGCGCCCGGCGGCCCCGTGGGGTCACCGTCAAGACCGACGAGCAGGTGCAGAGCATGCGCCGGGCCGGGCTCGTCGTGGCGGAGGCACTGGCGCAGGTGACGGCGGCCGTCGTCCCTGGGGTGACCACCGGGGAGCTGGACCGCATCTCTCGCCGGGTCATCGCCGAGGCCGGGGCCGAGCCGTCGTTCCTGGGCTACCACGGCTTCCCGGCCACGATCTGCGCCTCGGTCGGGGGCGAGGTCGTGCACGGGATCCCCTCCGACGCGCGGGCGCTCGTCGAGGGCGAGCTGATCTCGATCGACTGCGGCGCGGTACTCCAGGGCTGGCACGGAGACGCTGCGGTCACCGTTGCGGTCGGTGACTGCGCGCCCGAGCTGCTCGAGCTGTCGGCCACGACCGAACGTGCCCTGTGGGCCGGGGTCGGCGCGGTCCAGCCCGGCGGCCGCTTGTCGGACGTGGGCGCCGCCGTCGAGCAGGTCGTGCTGCCGCACGGGTACGGACTGGTCGAGGACTACACCGGTCACGGGATCGGCCGGTCGATGCACGAGCCGCCGTACGTCCCCAACCTGGCCCCCGCAGGCGCCGGCCGGGGGATGGTGCTCGAGGTCGGGATCGTGCTGGCTGTGGAGCCGATGGCAACCCTAGGTTCGGCGCAGGTCCGCGAGCTCGACGACGGCTGGACGGTCGTGACACGAGACGGTCGGCCAGCCGCGCACTGGGAGCACACGGTGGCCGTCACGGCCGACGGACCGTGGGTCCTGACGGCCTTCGACGGCGGAGCAGGCCACGGGCTGCGGGTGCCAGGATCATGAGTTGCGGCCCCCGCGCCGGCGGGCGCGCGGGCCACCGAGTTGGACCCGGGCACGTTCTCGACGTACGATGACCCGTCGGTCTGGCACCGGTGCCAGTCGGCATGCCCTTGCCCCTGTCGCAGGCACCCGGTTCGCTCAGCCAGAACCGGCACGTCACGCGCTCAACCCACCCACCACGACGGATCGCGGAGGACATGCCGAAGAAGGACGGGGCCATCGAGATAGAGGGCCGTGTCGTCGAGCCGCTTCCCAACGCGATGTTCCGCGTGGAGCTGCAGAACGGCCACAAGGTGCTGGCGCACATCAGCGGCAAGATGCGCCAGCACTACATCCGCATCCTGCCCGAGGACCGCGTGGTCGTGGAGCTCTCGCCCTACGACCTGACCCGCGGTCGCATCGTCTACCGCTACAAGTGACCCGGCGTGCGTCGGCCCTGTGCCGTCGCGCCCCAGGAAAGGGAACGAGTCCGTGAAGGTCAAGCCCAGCGTCAAGCCGATCTGCGAGAAGTGCAGGGTCATCCGTCGCAACGGCCGCGTCATGGTGATCTGCTCGTCCACCGCCCGCCACAAGCAGCGGCAGGGCTAGCGGGTCACACCCAGCACAGCACGACCACAAGCACAGCACGACCACAAGCACAGCACGACCACAAGCACAGCGCACTCCTTCGCTCCGGTACGCCGGGGCGGCACCCCCGGTCGGAGGCCGGGGCCCCTCCCGGGCAGGAGGGGACGGGCTGCGTCAGACCTCCGTGACAGGAAGTGAGATCGCCCGTGGCTCGTCTTTCCGGCGTCGACCTCCCCCGCGAGAAGCGGCTGGAGATCGCGCTCACCTACATCTACGGCATCGGCCGTACCCGCGCCAAGGCCACCCTCGCCGAGACCGGCGTCTCCCCGGACGTGCGGGTCAAGGACCTCGCCGAGGACGACCTGGTCAAGCTGCGCGACTGGATCGACCAGAACTACAAGGTCGAGGGCGACCTGCGCCGCGAGGTGGCCCAGGACATCCGCCGCAAGATCGAGATCGGCTGCTACCAGGGCATCCGGCACCGCCGCGGCCTTCCCGTCCACGGCCAGCGCACCCACACCAACGCCCGGACCCGCAAGGGCCCGAAGAAGACCGTCGCCGGCAAGAAGAAGCCCAAGAAGTAGACGTCCGGGGCCGCGCCCCAGACACCCCGGAACGTCGATCACCTCGAGCAAGGAGAAGCTGTGCCCCCCAAGAGCAGGACCGCCCCCGGCGGGGTGAAGAAGGTCCGCCGCAAGGAGAAGAAGAACGTCGCCCACGGCCACGCCCACATCAAGAGCACCTTCAACAACACCATCGTGTCGATCTGCGACCCGCAGGGCAACGTGATCAGCTGGGCCTCCGCCGGCCACGTCGGCTTCAAGGGCTCCCGCAAGTCCACGCCGTTCGCGGCGCAGATGGCGGCCGAGAACGCCGCCCGCAAGGCGCAGGAGCACGGCATGAAGAAGGTCGACGTCTTCGTGAAGGGCCCGGGTTCGGGCCGCGAAACCGCCATCCGCTCGCTCCAGGCCGCCGGCCTGGAAGTGGGCTCGATCAGCGATGTCACCCCGGTGCCCCACAACGGCTGCCGTCCGTCCAAGCGCCGCCGCGTCTGACACCGGAACCAGGAGAACAACGCATATGGCTCGTTACACCGGTGCGGACTGCAAGCGCTGCCGCCGCGAGAAGATGAAGCTGTTCCTCAAGGGCAGCAAGTGTGAGTCCCCGAAGTGCCCGATCGAGATCCGCCCGTACCCCCCGGGCGAGCACGGTCGCGGCCGCACCAAGGACTCCGAGTATCTCCTGCAGAAGCGGGAGAAGCAGAAGTGCGCGCGCATCTACGGCGTGCTGGAGAAGCAGTTCCGCGGTTATTACGAGGAGGCGAACAGCAAGTCCGGCAAGACCGGCGAGAACCTGCTGGTCATCCTGGAGAGCCGGCTGGACAACGTCGTCTACCGGGCCGGCTTCGCCGGATCCCGCGACCACTCCCGCCAGGCCGTGCGCCACGGCCACGTGCTGGTCAACGGCAAGAAGGTCGACATCCCGTCCTACCGGGTCACCGCGAACGACATCGTCGAGATCCGGCCCAAGAGCCGCGAGCTGACGCCGTACGTCATCGCCCGGGAGACCGCAGGCGACCGTCCGGCACCGGCCTGGATGGAGGTCATCTCCAGCCAGATGCGCGTGCTGGTGCATGCGCTTCCGGCCCGGCAGGTCATCGACACGCCGGTACAGGAGCAGTTGATCGTCGAGCTCTACAGCAAGTAAGGGGTCGCGGCCGGAGGGGAAGCCCTCCGGCCGCTGCCGCACGTCTCCACCTGCCCGGCCCGCCCAGCCGAGCATCACTCGCGGCGTCATATGACGGTCGCCGCGACGAACCTCAGGGACGCACGCGTCCCGGAAGGACACTACGTGCTCATCGCACAGCGCCCGACGCTCACCGAAGAGGTCGTCACCGAGCAGCGCTCGCGCTTCGTCCTGGAGCCGCTCGAGCCAGGCTTCGGCTACACCCTCGGCAACTCCCTCCGCCGCACCCTGCTGTCCTCGATCCCCGGGGCAGCGGTCACCAGCATCCGCATCGACGGCGTCCTGCACGAGTTCACGACCGTGCCGGGGGTGAAGGAGGACGTCACCGACCTGATCCTGAACCTCAAGGAGCTCGTCGTGTCCTCCGAGTCCGACGAGCCGGTCGTCATGTACCTGCGCAAGCAGGGGCCGGGTCCGGTCACCGCCGGTGACATCGCACCGCCCGCCGGGGTCGAGGTGCACAACCCCGACCTGCACATCGCCACCCTGAACGGAAAGGGTCGGCTCGAGATCGAGCTGACCGTCGAGCGCGGCCGCGGCTACGTTTCGGCGGTGCAGAACAAGCAGGCCGGCCAGGAGATCGGTCGGATCCCGGTCGACTCGATCTACTCGCCGGTGCTCAAGGTGACCTACAAGGTCGAGGCGACCCGCGTCGAGCAGCGCACCGACTTCGACAAGCTCATCCTGGACATCGAGACCAAGAACTCGATGACGCCGCGCGACGCCGTCGCGAGCGCCGGCAAGACGCTGGTCGGCCTGTTCGGGCTGGCGCAGGAGCTCAACGAGCAGGCCGAGGGCATCGACATCGGCCCCTCGCCGACCGACGCCGCCCTCGCGGCCGACCTCGCCCTGCCGATCGAGGAGATGGACCTGACCGTCCGTTCCTACAACTGCCTCAAGCGCGAGGGCATTCACTCCGTCGGGGAGCTCGTCAGCCGGTCCGAGGCCGACCTGCTCGACATCCGCAACTTCGGCTCCAAGTCGATCGACGAGGTCAAGGTCAAGCTGCACGGCATGGGCCTGGGCCTGAAGGACAGCCCGCCCGGGTTCGACCCCAGCCAGGTCGTCGGCTACGGCACGGACGACGCGGGCCTGGACGGCGACGACGACGCCGGGTTCGCCGAGACCGAGCAGCTCTAGGCACCCGCGTCTGCACCGCCTCCTGCGCCCGCCCCCGGGTCGGCGCAGGAGGTCCTGTCGGGCCTTGGCACCCGCCGCTGGCTCCCACGGGGCGTACGTCGCCCCCGCTCTGAACAAGGAGATGGACATGCCCACCCCCACCAAGGGCCCGCGCATGGGCGGCAGCCCGGCGCACGAGCGGCTCATGCTCGCCAACCTCGCGACGTCGCTGTTCGAGCACGGCCGGATCACCACCACCGAGTCCAAGGCCAAGCGCCTGCGGCCCTACGCCGAGCACCTGGTCACCTTCGCCAAGCGCGGCGACCTGCACGCCCGTCGCCAGGTGCTCAAGCGGCTGAACGACAAGAGCGTGGTGCACACCCTGTTCGCCGAGATCGGCCCGCGCTACGCCAACCGGCCCGGCGGCTACACCCGCATCGTCAAACTCGGCCCGCGCAAGGGTGACAACGCTCCGATGGCCCTGATCGAGCTGGTCGAGCCGCTGACCGTGGGTCAGCAGGCGGTCGGGGAGGCCGAGCGCTCCCGCGGGACCCGGTTCGCCGCCCCGCGGCCGGTCACCGGTGCCACCCGCGAGTCCGCCGAGGCCCTTGCCGGCGAGTCCGGCACGGCGGCCGCTGTGACCGCTGCCGCCGCGCCGGTCGACGACGCTCCGCTGGTGCCCGAGGACGCGCTCGCCAAGGAGTCCGCCCCGGACGCCGGCACTGCCGCTACGCAGGAGTCCGCGGCCGAGCCGGGAGCGCCTGAGCACGTCGTGACTTCGCCGGAGGCAGCGGTCGACGAGGCCGCCGGCTCGGAGCCCGACGGGGCCGGCGAGGACGCGAGCTCGCAGGCACCTCCGGAAAAGGACGCCGAGTAGACCAGGATCAGCCGGCCGAGCCCGTCCTGCCGTACGCGGAGGGCGGGCTCGTCCGCGTACGCCTGGACCTGGGCTATGACGGGACGGCCTTTCGTGGTTGGGCCCTGCAACCGGGCCTGCGCACGGTGCAGGCCGAGCTCGAGGCCGTGCTGCAGACCGTCAGCCGGCTGGAGGTGGGCCCCCGCAGCACCGTGGCCGGGCGCACGGACGCCGGTGTCCATGCTCGCGGCCAGGTCGTGCACGTCGACCTCCCGCCCGGCGCGGCCGGAGACCGGCTGCTGCTGCGTCGGCTCAACGGGATGCTGCCGCGGGACGTGCGGATCCACACGGCCGGACCGGCCGCACCCGGCTTCGACGCGCGCTACTCCGCGCTCTCGCGCACCTACCACTACCGGGTCGCCGACCGTCCTGAGCTGGTCGACCCGCTGCGACGGTCGGACACGCTGGCGTGCTCGCGCCCCCTGGACGTCGCCGCCATGATCGAGGCGACGGCCGGGCTGCTCGGTCTGCACGACTTCGCGGCCTACTGCAAGCGCCGCCCCGGCGCGACGACGGTGCGGGAGCTGCAGCAGCTGGACTGGCAGCGGTCCGGTGACGGGGTGCTGATCGCGACCGTGCGGGCCGATGCGTTCTGCCGGTCCATGGTGCGCTCCCTCGTGGGGGCGCTGCTGGCCGTCGGGACCGGTCGGCGCCCCGTGGACTGGCCTGCATCGCTGCTCGTGCTGGACGCACGGGCGCCCCACCTCGACGTCGCCCCGGCGCACGGGCTGGTCCTGGAGCGGGTCGACTACCCGCCGGACACCGAGCTGCTCGTCCGGCAGCTGGTCACCCGCGCGACGAGGGCCCGCGAGACCGGCTGAGCTGAGGTGCTGTTCGGCCACAACCTGGTCGCGCACCTGCCCGGCGTACAGCAAGGATGGGGGGATGGGCCACGTCGACGTGCAGAGCGTGGGCGTGGTGCTGCCCGACGGCCGGCCGTTGTTCGAGGGCGTCGGCTTTCGGCTGGGTGAAGGCAGCCGGACCGCGCTGGTGGGTGCCAACGGGACCGGTAAGACGACGCTGCTGCGCGTCATCGCGGGTGACGTCGCGCCGAGCGACGGCGGGGTGGTGCGGGACGGCGGGCTCGGTGTGATGCGGCAGTTCATCGGTTCGATCCGCGACGCCTCCGAGGTGCGGCACCTGCTGCTGGACCTCTCCCCGGCGCCGGTTGCTGCCGCCGGGCGGGCCCTCGAGCTGGCCGAGCTGGCCATGATGGAGCGCGAGGACACCGACACCCAGATGGCGTACGCGCAGGCGCTCGCGGACTGGGGCGACGCGGGCGGGTATGCCGCCGAGGTCCTGTGGGACGTCTGCACCACAGCCGCGTTGGGCGTGCCGTACGACGGCTGCCAGTACCGCCGCCTGGCGACCCTGTCCGGTGGCGAGCAGAAGCGGTTGGCGCTCGAGGCACTGCTGCGCGGGCCCGAGCAGGTCCTGCTGCTCGACGAGCCGGACAACTTCCTGGACGTGCCGGGCAAGCGCTGGCTGGAGCAGGCGCTGCTGGCCAGCAGCAAGACGGTGCTGTTCGTCAGCCACGACCGCGAGCTGCTGCACCAGGTGGCGAACCGGGTCGTGACGATCGAGGCGCACTCAGCCTGGGTGCACGGCGGCGGCTTCGCGACCTACGCCGAGGCGCGCACCGCGCGTCGCGAGCGCCTCGCCGAGCTGCACAAGCGCTGGGACGAGGAGCGGGAGCGGCTGCGCAAGCTGGTGATCACCCTGCGGGAGCAGGCCAAGATCAGCCCGGACATGGCGAGCCGGTACGCAGCCATGCGGACCCGCTTCGAGCGGTTCGAGGCCGAGGGGCCGCCGCCGGAGCAGGTCGTGGACCAGAAGGTGACGATGCGGCTGCGCGGGGGGCGCACCGGCGTCCGGGCGGTGACCTGCGCGGGGCTCGAGCTGACCGGGCTGATGCAGCCGTTCGACCTCGAGGTCTTCTACGGCGAGCGCGTGGCGGTCCTGGGGAGCAACGGCAGCGGCAAGTCCCACTTCCTGCGCCTGCTGGCCGGCCAGCCGGTCGCCCACACCGGGACGGCCCGGTTGGGCGCGCGCGTCGTGGCCGGGTGGTTCGCCCAGACCCATGACGCCCCCGAGCTGCCCGGCCGGACCCTGACCGAGGTGCTGCACCGCGGCGATGACGCGCGACGGGGGATGGACCGGGGCCAGGCCGTCGGCGCGCTGCGCAACTACGAGCTGCACGGGCAGGCCGACCAGCGCTTCGAGACCCTGTCCGGCGGCCAGCAGGCGCGGTTCCAGGTGCTCCTGCTGCAGCTCGGCGGCGCGACGCTGCTGCTGCTCGACGAGCCGACCGACAACCTCGACCTGGCCTCGGCGGAGGCGCTCGAGCAGGGTCTGGAGGCCTTCGACGGCACCGTGCTCGCCGTGACCCACGACCGCTGGTTTGCCCGCGGCTTCGACCGCTTCCTGGTGTTCGGGTCGGACGGGCAGGTCTACCAGGCGCCGGAGCCGGTCTGGGACGAGGCCCGCGTTGTACGGGCCCGAGGTGAGCGGGTGACGGGGTGAGCGGGTGACCGGGTGACCGGGCGACCAGAGACCGGGCGACCCCAGGTGCGGGTCGCGCTGGTCGGGCCGGAGGACTGGGCGCTCTGGCGCGAGCTGCGGCTGGAGGCGCTGCTGGACACGCCGATCGGCTTCGGCGAGCGGTACGCCGAAGCCGTGCGGCGAACCGAGGAGCAGTGGCGCGCGGTCGTGGCCCGTCCCGGGCTGTATCTGCTCGCGCACGACGGACAGGGGCCGGTCGCCATGGCCGGTGGGTTCCTGGACCCCCAGGACCGACCGACACTGTTCACGGTCTACGTCCGACCGAGGGCCCGCGGACGCCGGGTGCTCGACCCGCTCGTGGAGCAGGTCGAGCGCTGGGCAGCGCCGTCGCGGCTGCGGCTCGAGGTGCATGAGGACAACGGGAGGGCAGCCTCGGCCTACGCTCGGTTGGGGTTCGTCGCCACTGGGGTGCGCCGGCCCTACCCGCTGGACCCGACCCGGTCGCTGCTCGAGATGAACCGCCCCTGACCGGGCGGTGCCGCTTTGGCCGCCGCGCTCCGGCTCGGGTACTGTGGGCGGCTGTTGCGCGGCGCGGCACCTTGACGTGCGCCGGTCGTAACCCCACGCCAAGTCCGAGGGAAGAGCCGTTCCGTGCGCACGTACAACCCCAAGCCCGGCGACATCACGCGCCAGTGGCACGTGATCGACGCCAACGACGTCGTGCTCGGCCGGCTCGCGAGCCAGTGCGCCAGGCTGCTGCGCGGCAAGCACAAGCCCTACTACGCAGCACACATCGACACCGGCGACTTCGTCGTCGTCATCAACGCGGGCAAGGTCGTCATGACCGGGAACAAGGCCCAGCAGTCGACCGTCTACTCGCACTCGGGCTTCCCCGGCGGTCTGCGCAAGACGTCGTACGCCGACGTGCTCGCGACCCGGCCCGAGCGCATCGTGGAGAAGGCGATCAAGGGCATGCTGCCGCACAACACGCTCGGCCGGCAGATGGTGTCCAAGCTCAAGATCTACGCCGGTCCGACCCATCCGCATCAGGCCCAGGGCCCGGTCCCCTACGAGCTCACCCAGGTGTCGCAGTGACTGCCGAACTCATCCAGACCGTCGGCCGCCGCAAGGAGGCTATCGTCCGCGTGCGCCTTATCCCCGGCACCGGTCAGTACAAGCTCAACGGGCGCACCCTGGAGGGGTACTTCCCCAACAAGGTGCACCAGCAGGCCATCAACGAGCCGTTCGTGACGCTGGAGAAGGCCGAGCAGTACGACGTGATCGCGCGCCTGCACGGTGGCGGGATCTCCGGCCAGGCCGGCGCGCTGCGCCTGGCCATCTCGCGCGCCCTCATCGAGGTCGAGCCCGACGACCGTCCGGCGCTGAAGAAGGAGGGCTTCCTGACCCGCGACTCGCGGATCAAGGAGCGCAAGAAGTACGGCCTGAAGAAGGCCCGTAAGGCCCCCCAGTACTCCAAGCGCTAGTACTTCAAGCGCCAGTCGCCTGTCCGCCGAGGTGGTCCCCCTGTCCGGGGGGCCGCCTCGCGGCACGTCCGGAGGTATCCATGAGCCGCCTGTTCGGGACCGACGGGGTCCGGGGGCCCGCGAACGGCGCGGTCCTGACCCCGGAGCTCACCCTGGCGCTGGCCCGCAGTGCTGCGCAGGAGCTCGGCGGACGCACGGTCGTCATCGGCCGCGACACCCGGCCCAGCGGGGCGATGCTCGAGGCCGCTGCGGCCGCGGGTTTCGCTAGCGCCGGGGCCGACGTCCTGCTGCTCGGCGTGGTCCCTACACCGGCGGTGGCCCACGTCTGCGCGACCGGTGCCGCCGCCCTGGGGCTGATGATCTCGGCCTCCCACAACGCGATGCCCGACAACGGCTTGAAGCTGTTCGGGCCCGGCGGCCACAAGCTTGCCGACGAGGTCGAGGACGCCGTCGAGGCAGGGCTCGGTGCGGCCGGTGAACGGCCTCAGGGCAGCGCGGTCGGCCGCGTGCGCGGGGCGGCACCCGAACTGCTCGAGGGCTACACCGCTGCTCTGCTGTCCACTCTCGAGGCGCCGCTGGAGGGCCTGACCGTGGTCGTGGACTGCGCCCAGGGGGCGGCCTCCGCGCTCGCTCCAGAGCTGTACCGGCGGGCAGGCGCGACTGTGGTCGCGATCTACTCCGACGGCGACGGCGATCGGATCAACGACGGCTGCGGGGCCACCCATCTCGGGCCGCTGCAGGCCGCGGTCGTGCAGCACGGCGCGGATCTCGGCATCGCCCACGACGGAGACGCCGACCGGTGCCTCGCGGTGGACGCCGCCGGGCGCGTCGTCGACGGTGACCAGCTGCTCGCCGTACTGGCCCTGGGTCTGCGTGCGCGCGACCTGCTGGGCACGGGCACCGTTGTCGCGACTGTGATGAGCAACCTGGGCTTCCACCAGGCCATGGGCGCCGCGGGGATCTCGGTCATGACCACCGCCGTCGGGGACCGGTACGTCCTGTCGGCCATGCGCGCCGGTGGGCACGCGCTCGGTGGTGAGCAGAGCGGGCACGTCGTGTTTGGTGACCACGCCACCACCGGGGACGGCCTGCTGACGGCCCTGTCGCTGATGGGCCGGCTGGCGGCGACCGGTGCCCCGCTGAGCGAGCTGGCCGGCGTCGTCGTACCGCTGCCGCAGGTGCTGCTCAACGTGCGGGCGGAGCGCTCGCGGGCGACGGCGCCGGAGGTGCTCGCGGCCGTGGTGGCCGAGGAGGCGGCGTTGGCCGGCGCCGGCCGGGTCCTGCTGCGCCCGTCGGGGACCGAGCCGGTCGTGCGGGTCATGGTCGAGGCGCCGACCACCGACCGGGCGCACCAGGTCGCCGAGCGGCTGGCGGCCGTCGTCGGCGCCTGAGCGCCCGCGAGATCGCGGCTAGGTTGCGCGGTCATGAGGAACCTGACCCGCGCCGAGGCCGTCACCAGGGCCGGACTGCTGACGGTGACGTCGTACGACGTGGAGCTGGACCTCACGGTCGGCGAGCAGCGGTTCCGGAGCAGCACGGTGGTGCGCTTTGGCTGCCGCGAGCCTGGCGCGACGACGTTCCTGGAGCTCGACGCACCGGAGCTGCACGAGGCGACCCTCAACGGGGAGCCCGTGCAGATCGAGGGCAACCGGATAGCGCTGGCCCCTCTGGCAGCCGACAACAAGGTCCGCGTCGTCGCGAGGTGTGCCTACACCAACACCGGGGAGGGGTTGCACCGGTTCGTCGACCCGTCGGACGGGGCGGTCTACCTCTACGCGACGGCGTTCCTGGACGATGCCCAGCGGTTCTACGCCTGCTTCGACCAGCCCGACCTCAAGGCGGTGTTCCGGCTGACGGTGCTCGCGCCGCCGGGCTGGCGGGTGCTGAGCAACATGCGCGGCGAGCAGGACGGGGGCCGGTGGAGCTTCGGCGAGACGCCGCCGCTGTCGACCTACCTCCTGACGCTGGCCGCTGGGGACTGGGTGGGTGAGCAGGTCCGGCACGACGGCATCGAGCTCGGCGTGTGGTGCCGCCGGTCACTGCGGCCGCACCTGGAGGCGGCGGAGCTGTTCGACATCACGCGGCGGGCGTTCGCCTTCCAGCAGGCGCAGTTCGGTTCGCCGTACATGTTCGGCGACACCTACGACCAGGTGTTCTGCCCGGAGTTTAACGCCGGCGCGATGGAGAACCCGGGGATGGTGACCTACAGCGACGAGCTGTTCCTGTTCCCGTCCCGGGTCACCGAGGGCTCACGAAGGCTTCGCGCACAGGTCATCTCGCACGAGATGGCGCACATGTGGTTCGGCAACAAGGTGACGATGCGGTGGTGGGACGACATCTGGCTCAACGAGTCCTTCGCCGAGCTGATGGGGCTGCTGACCGTCGACGAGGCCACGCCGTACGACGGGGTGTGGGCCGACTTCTGCCTGGGGCGCAAGGCCTGGGGCTACCGGGCGGACCAGCTGCCGACCACCCACCCGGTCACCGGACAGGTGCCGGACAACCGGTCCGGGCTGCTCAACTTCGACGGGATCTCCTACGCCAAGGGCGCCAGCGCCCTGCGGCAGCTCATGGCTTACCTGGGGCGCGAGCCGTTCTTCTCGGGGGTGCGCGCCTACCTGGCCGAGCACGCGTGGGGGAACACCACGCTGGCGGACCTGCTGGCGGCGCTCGAGACCGCGAGCGGACGCGACCTCACCGGGTGGGCGGACAGCTGGCTGCGTACGCCAGGGGTCAGCACCCTGCGTGCCGTCGGGCAGGAGCAGGCGCAGGTGCGGCAGGAGTCCGACGTGCTGCGGGAGCACCGGATCGGCGTGGGGCGGTACGACCTCGTGGACGGCCACGCGGTGCTGCGCGCCCGCGAGGAGGTGGACGTGACCGGCGGCACGACCGCGTTGCCCGGGGAGCCGGCCGACCTGCTGCTGCTCAACGACGGGGATCTCACCTTCGCCAAGATCCGCTTCGACCCACGCTCGTTGGCCACCGTGCTCGGCCACCTCGGTGCCCTGGCGGACCCGCTGGCGCGGGCCCTGTGCTGGGGCGCGCTCTGGGACGCCACCCGCGACGCGGAGCTCGCACCCGCCGACCACCTGGACGCCGTGCTGCGGGCCGCGCCGACCGAGACCGATCCGGCGCTCGTGGAGACCCTGCTGCAGCAGGTGACGTCGGCCGCGTCGGCGTACGTCCTGTCGGGTGCCGGGTTGCGCACGCAGATCGCCGACGACTGCTGGAACGCGGCGCTGGAGCTGCCGCCGGGCAGTGACCTGCAGCTGACCCGCGTACGGGCGTACGTGCAGGCGAGCGTCGAGGTCGCGACGTTGGAGGCCCTGCTGGACGGGGGCGCCCCGGACGGGGTCGTGGTCGACACCGAGCTGCGCTGGTGGGTGCTGCGTCGGTTGGCGGTGCTCGGCGAGGTCGACGAGCAGCGGCTCGCGCGGGAGCTCACGCGGGACCGGAGCCACACCGCCCTGCGGCACGCCGAGTGGTCCCGGGCCGCCCGGCCGGAGCCGGCTTCCAAGGCCGGGGTCTGGGACCTGCTGACCGGCGACGCGCTCAGCAACGCGCAGGTCAGGGCGCTCGCCGGCGGGTTCTGGCAGTACGGGCAGGACGCCGTGCTCGAGCCGTACGTCGACCGCTACCTCGCGGCGGTACCTGGTTTCTGGTCGGGGGGCACACCGCAGAACGCGCGCATCGCCACGCTGCAGCTGTTCCCGTCGACCTTGGTGCGCCAGGACGTGCTCGAGCGCGTCGAGACGGTCCTGGCCACCGACCTGGTCGCCGGTGCGCGGCGCATCGTGCTCGAGCAGTCCGACGACCTCCGCCGGGCGCTGCGGGCCCGTCAGGCGGCCCCCGCGGGCTAGCCTGACGCGCATGTGCGGCATCGTCGGCTACGTCGGCCAGCAGGACGCCCTCGAGGTGGTGCTCGACGGCCTCCGCCGGCTGGAGTACCGCGGCTACGACTCCGCCGGCGTCGCGATCCTGTCCGAGGACGGTGAACTGGCCGTCCGCAAGCGCTCGGGCAAGCTGGCCAACCTGGACAAGGTCCTGGCCCAGGACCCGCTCGCGGGGACCCTGGGGATCGGGCACACCCGCTGGGCGACGCACGGGCCGCCGACCGACCGCAACGCCCACCCGCAGGTGGACTGCTCGGGCAGGGTCGCCGTCGTGCACAACGGCACCATCGAGAACTTCGAGGTGCTCGCCGCCGGGCTGGAGGCACGCGGGCACCGGCGCGAGTCCGACACCGACACCGAGGTCGTCGCCCACCTGATCGAGGAGAAGCTCAGCCGGCCGGAGTGCGCAGGCGACCTCGCCGCCGCGGTCCGCAGCGTGTGCCGCGATCTCGAGGGCTCCTTCGTCCTGGTCGTGGCGCACGCCGACGAGCCCGAGCTGGTCGTCGGCGCCCGGCGCAACCTGCCGCTGGTCGCCGGGGTGGGCGACGGGGAGAACTTCCTCGGCAGCGACGTCACCGCCTTCATCGCGCACACCCGCGAGGCCCTGGTCATCGACCAGGACCAGGTCGTCGAGCTGCGCCGCGGCGGCATCACCGTCACCGACCTGGCCGGCGCCGTTGTCGTACCGCAGGCGATGCACGTCGACTGGGACGCTGCGGCCGCGGAGAAGGCCGGCTATGAGTTCTTCATGCTCAAGGAGATCGACGAGCAGCCCGAGGCCGTGCGCCAGACGCTCGGCGGACGTATGGGACCGGACGGGCTGCTGCAGCTGGACGAGATCGCCCTGTCTGACGACGACCTGCGCGGCATCGAGCAGGTCGTCATCATCGGCTGCGGCTCGTCGTACCACTCCGGGATGATCGGCAAGTACGCGATCGAGCGCTGGTGCCGGCTGCCGGTGCAGGTCGAGCTGGCCAGCGAGTTCCGCTACCGCGACCCGGTCATCGGGCGCAACACGCTGGTCGTCGCGGTGTCGCAGTCCGGCGAGACGGCCGACACCCTGGAGGCCGTGCGGCACGCCCGCAGCCAGCGGGCCTGGGTGCTCGCCGTGTCCAACACTGTCGGCAGCTCGATCGCGCGCGAGGCCGACGCGGTGCTCTACACGCGCGGCGGCCCCGAGGTCGCGGTGGCCTCCACCAAGGCCGTGATGACCCAGATCACGGCGATGTACCTCGTCGGGCTCTACCTCGCGCAGGTCCGCGGGACGCGGGACCCCGACGAGGTCCGCGCCCACCTGCAGGACCTCGAGAGCATCCCGGACCTGCTCACCGAGCTGCTCACCCGCTCCGAGGACGTACGGGCCGTCGCCCGCGAGATCGCCGACGCGACGCGGGTGCTGTTCCTGGGCCGGCACGTCGGCTACCCGATAGCCCTGGAGGGCGCGCTCAAGCTCAAGGAGCTGGCCTATGTCTCCGCAGAGGGCTACTCCGCCGGTGAGATCAAGCACGGGCCGATCGCGCTGGTCGAGCAGGGCACGCCCGTCGTGGTGCTCGCCACGCGGCACGCCCTGCAGGCCAAGCTCATCAACAACGTGCAGGAGGTCCGCGCCCGGGGCGCGCGGACCATCGTGGTCGCGACCGACGGCGACGACAGCGTCACGCCGTACGCCGACCACGTGCTGCGGGTGCCGGACACCAAGTCGCTGCTCGCCCCGCTGCTGACCATCGTGCCGATGCAGGTCCTGTCCGCCGAGATCGCCCGGCTGCGGGGGCTGGACGTCGACCAGCCCCGCAACCTCGCCAAGAGCGTGACGGTCGAGTGATCGTGGGCGTCGGGATCGACGTGGTCGACGTCGGCCGACTCGCCCGCGCCCTGACGCGCACGCCCCGGCTCTGCGACCGGCTGTTCACCCCAGGCGAGCTGCTGTCGACCCGCCCGGAGTCGCTGGCGGCGCGCTTCGCCGCCAAGGAGGCCGTCGCCAAGGCGCTCGGTGCGCCCGGTGGCCTGCGCTGGCGCGACGCCGAGGTCGTGAGCGCGCCATCCGGCCGGCCGTCGCTGCGGCTGCACGGCGGGGTGGCCCAGGAGGCGCAGGCGCAGGGGATCGGGCGCTGGCACCTGTCCCTGTCGCACGACGCGGGGATCGCCACGGCCGTCGTCGTGGCTGAGTCGTGAGGCCGAGGTCCCGCGCGCCGAGCGCCGCCGTACGGCCCCGTCCCACGCGCCGCCGTCCCCCACCGCGCCGATCAAGGCGAGAGGCCCATGATCGCGCGACTGATCATGGGCCTTTCGCCTTGATCGGCGCAGGAGGGTGCGCGGGCTACGGCGCCGCAGGAGGGTGCGCGGGCTACGGCGCAGCAGGAGGGGGTGGGTGCGGCGCGGGGCCGGCCCGGCAGGCGGCCACGTGAGGGTGGCGTACAGCGTTGCGCAGGTACGGGCAGCCGAAGCCGCGTTCATGGCGACGCTGCCCGAGGGCGCGCTGATGCAGCGGGCGGCGACCGGGCTCGCGGCCGCCTGCTCCGACCTGCTCCCCAGGACGTACGGCGCCCGGGTGGTCCTGCTGGTCGGGTCCGGCAACAACGGGGCGGACGCGCTGTGGGCCGGGGCAATGCTCGCCCGACGCGGTGCGCACGTGACGGCCCTGCTGGCCGCCGAGCCGGTGGCCGATGCGCTGCAGGCACTGCTGCGCAGTGGGGGCCGGGCCGACCGGGTCGCCCCGTCCTGGCGCGGCGGCCAGGACGCTGGACAGGCTCTGGCGCGGGCGGACCTGGTGCTCGACGGACTGGTCGGTATCGGTGGTCGTGGCGCGCTGCGCCCCCTCGCTGCGGCCCTGGCTGACCAGCTCGAGCAGCACTGCACCGTCGGTCGGAGGGCGGCGCAGCGTGGGTCCGGCGCCGTCTGCGAGCAGCTGGTGGGTCGGCGCAGTGCCCCGGCCACCGGTGGACGGCTGCCGCTCGTCGTGTCCGTCGACGTGCCGAGCGGGGTCGACGCCGACACCGGTGCTGTGGACGGTGCGGCGGTCCGCGCCGACGTCACGGTCACCTTCGGCACGCGCAAGGCCGGGCTGCTGGTCGGGCAGGGGCGTGGGTACGCCGGACGGGTGCTGCTCGTCGACATCGGGCTCGGCCCGTGGCTCGAGCCGGCGCCCGTCGAGGTGCTCATGGCGTACGACGTCGGGCTGCTGCTGCCCGACCCCGGTGCTGTCGCCGACAAGTACTCCCGCGGCGTGCTCGGGGTCGCGGCGGGTTCGCAGCAGTACACCGGTGCGGCCGTGCTGTGCACCGGGGCCGCTGTGCGGGCCGGCGCCGGGATGGTCCGCTTCGTGGGCGCGCCGCACGCCGCCGAGCAGGTGCGCAACCGCTGGCCGGAGACCGTCGTGACGGAGGCGACCGGCGCGGACGTCGTCCAGGCCGGCCGGGTCCAGGCGTGGGTCGTGGGACCCGGCCTGGGCACAGATGACCTGGCGGCGCGGACCGTCGAGGCGGTGCTCGCGCAGGATGTGCCGGTGCTGGTCGACGCCGACGCGCTGACGGTCTGCGCCCAGCACCCGCAGTGGCTGCAGCAGCGCACCGCCCCCACGCTGCTCACGCCGCACGACCGGGAGTTCGCCCGCTTCGGCCACGAGGTCGGGCCGGACCGGGTCAACAGCGCCCGCCGGCTGGCCCGGGAGCTCGGCGTACACGTGCTGCTCAAGGGTGACGCGACCATCGTCGCCGGTCCGCAGGGCCCGGCGCGCGTGAACGCCACGGGCAGCCCGGTGCTCGCGACCGCCGGCTCCGGGGACGTTCTTTCCGGGGGAGCGGGCGCCCTGCTGGCGCAGGGGCTGGGTCCGCTCGATGCCGGCAGCGTGGCCGCCCATCTGCACGGCCGAGCGGGGTCGCTGTCGGCCGCAGGCGCCACGACCAGCGCGTCTCTGGTGCTGACGGCGTGGCCGCATGCGGTGCGCGAGGCGCGGGCTGGGACGATCGAGCCATGACGGGTGTCGGCGCGCAGGACGGTGCAGCGAGGCGGACTCGGGTCGTCATCGACACCGACGCGATCCGCGACAACGTCGCGGTGCTCCTCCGGCGGGCGGCGGGCGCGCAGGTCATGGCCGTCGTGAAGGCCGACGGCTACGGCCACGGGCTGCTGCCCAGCAGCCGGGCGGCGGTCGCCGGCGGCGCGAGCTGGCTCGGGGTCGCCTTCCTCGAGGAGGCACTGGCGCTGAGGGCGGCCGGGCTGCAGGTCCCGGTGCTGGCCTGGCTGTACAGCCCGCTGGAGGACCTCGCCCCGCCGGTGGCGGCCGGGATCGACCTCGGTGTGTACGACGTGTCGCAGCTCCTCCGGGCGCAGGCCGCCGCAGCAGCGACCGGCCGGACAGCCCGGATCCAGCTCAAGGTCGACACCGGCCTGTCCCGCGGCGGGGCCACCCCGGCCCAGTGGCCGGACCTGTGCGAGGCGGCCGCCAAGGCCGAGGCCGCCGGTGGCGTACAGGTCACCGGGCTGTGGAGCCACTTCGCTTTCGCCGACGGCGGACCGGACCACGAGGTCAACCTGGGCCAGGCCGCCGTCTTCGCCGAGGCGCTCGAGGTCGCCGACCGGGCCGGGCTGCGGCCCGAGGTGCGCCACCTCGCCAACTCCGCCGCGACGCTGACCGCCCCGGCCACCCACTACGACCTGGTCCGCCCCGGCCTGGCCGTCTACGGCCTGTCCCCGGTGCCGCAGCTCGGCCGGCCGGCCGCTTTCGGGCTGCGGCCGGCCATGTCGCTGCGCTCCACGGTCGCGCTGGTCAAGCGGGTACCGGCCGGCGCCGGGGTCAGCTACCGGCACCGCTACACGACCTCGCGCGAGACGACCCTGGCCCTGGTCCCTCTCGGGTACGCCGACGGCGTACCGCGCTCGGCGACGAACACGGTCGAGGTCCTGCTGGGCGGCCGGCGACGCCGGGTGGCCGGGACTGTCTGCATGGACCAGTTCGTGCTCGACGTCGGCGACGACGACGTGGCGGCCGGCGACGAGGTCCTGCTGTTCGGCCCGGGCGACGACGGGGAACCCACCGCCCAGGAGTGGGCCGACGCGCTCGACACGATCGACTACGAGATCGTCAGCCGCGTCGGCGCCCGGGTGCCCCGCGAGCACGTCGGGGAGTTCGCGTGAGGCGCGGGCTGGTCGGCGGCCTGCTCGGCGTCGTCGCCGTCGGGGCCGCGGCCGGTCTGACGGCCGAGCGGTACGCCGTCGGTCGGGCCCGCCTCGCCCCGGACCCCGAGGAGCGGGAGCCGTTCTTCGACCTGCCGGCCGACCGGGTGAAGCGGGTGCCGGCCGATGACGGCGTGCTCCTGCACGTCGAGGAGCTGGGCCCGTCCGACGCCGAGCTGACGATCGTGTTCTGCCACGGCTACACCCAGCAGCTGGCGGTGTGGCACTACCAGCGGCGGGCCCTCAGCCAGGACAGGGGCTCGCGCAAGCTGGTGCTCTGGGACCAGCGCTCGCACGGTCGCAGCGAGCGCAGCAGCGCCGAGCACTCCACGATCGACCAGCTCGGCCACGACCTGCAGACGGTCCTGGCGGACTGCGCCCCGACCGGGCGCATCGTGCTCGTGGGCCACTCCATGGGTGGCATGACGATTATGGCGCTGGCCGACCAGCGACCGGAGCTGTTCGGCAGCCGCGTCGTCGGCGTCGCGCTGATGTCGACCTCCACGGGCAAGCTCGCCCTGACGCTCGGCCTGCCGGCGGCCCTCGGGCCGGTCACCGGCGCGGTCCTGCCGTGGCTGACCCGTGGGATGAAAGCCCGACCGCGCGTGTTCGAGCGCGGCCGCCGGATGGCTACCGACCTGGCCTTCGTGGCGACCCGCCGGGGCGCCTTCGGCTCCAGCGACGTCAGCCCGGCGCTGGTGGAGTTCGTCGAGCAGATGACCGAGCAGACCCCGGTGGACGTGATTGCGGAGTTCTACACGACCTTCCGCAGTCACGACAAGCTCAAGGCCCTCGAGGTGCTCGACCAGGTCGAGACGCTCGTGCTGGTCGGCAGCAAGGACGTGGTGACCCCGGTCAAGCACAGCCGGGTCATCGCCGAGTTCCTGCCCCACGCCCATCTGGTCGTCGTCGAGGGCGCCGGGCACATGGTGCAGCTCGAGCGTGCGCCGCTGGTCACCCTGCAGCTGCAGGCCCTGCTGCGCCGCGCGACCCGCGCGCACAGCCGTACGGCGTGAGCGGACCGGCCGGTGACCCTGGCGCCGGCGTACGGGAGGCGGCCCGCCGCGCCCTCGACTGGCACGATCTCGCGGCCGCTGCCAAGGGCTGCACCGCCTGCCCGGAGCTGGCGGCGACCCGTAGGAACGTCGTCGTGGGCTCCGCACCGGCGGGTGCCCGACTGCTCGTGGTCGGGGAGGCTCCCGGCGCACAGGAGGACGGCGGCGGGCAGCCGTTCGTCGGCCGCAGCGGACAGCTGCTCGACCGGCTGCTGGCCGAGGCCGGGCTGCCCCGCGAGCAGGTCGCAGTGCTCAACACGCTGAAGTGCCGGCCGCCCGGCAACCGGGTGCCGACCCGTACCGAGACCGCCGCCTGCCGGGGCTGGACCGAACGGCAGGTGGAGCTGCTCGACCCGGCAATCGTCGTCACCCTGGGGCTGTCGGCGACGACCTGGTGGCTCGGCCGGACGACCCTGACGGCCGCGCGCGGCCGGGTGCACCGGGTCGCCGGCCGGCAGGTGCTGGCTACCTACCACCCGAGCGCCGCTCTGCGCCACGGCCCTCGCGGCGAACCGCTGCGGCTGCTGCGAGAGGATCTCGCCCTCGCCGTACGCCTGGCCTCGCCGGGATGAACGAGATCGTCGAGCTGCCGACCGTGCAGGACACGCGGGCGTACGGCGCTCGGCTCGCCTCGGTCCTGCGCGCCGGCGACCTGGTCGTGCTGTCCGGGCCGCTGGGCGCCGGCAAGACCGCCCTGGTACAGGGGATCGGGCTGGGGCTCGGGGTCAGCGGCCGGGTCACCAGCCCGACCTTCGTGCTCGCCCGGGTGCATCGTGGGCCGGTGCCGCTCGTGCACGTCGACGCCTACCGCTTGCGGGGGAGCGCGTCGTCCGCGCTCGAGCTCGACGACCTGGACCTCGACGCCGACCTGCCCATCTCGGTGACCGTCGTCGAGTGGGGCGACGGACTCGTCGAGGGTTTGTCGGAGGACCGGCTCGAGATCGCACTGACCCGGCACGAGGACGACCGGCGTACGGCGGTCGTCCGCGGCGTCGGCTTCCGCTGGGCCGGGCCGGGCGGGCCTGCCCGGCACCTGTCTGATCGCGGGGGAACGCCCCTGCTGCGGTGCTGCGCCGCGAGGCCGCCCTGAGCGTGGCGGAGGGCGACGCTCGAGCACCCGACAAGACACGTCCGGACAGGGCAGACTCGACGCCGACCGCCCTCGAGCCCCGGAGCTGCCCCCATGCCCCTGTCGATCGCCAGCATCCTCGCCGAGTCCGCCGTGCGGTATGCCGACCGGACCGCCGTCGTCCTCGGCCCGCTGCGGATCACCTACGCCGAGCTGTGGGACGAGGCCAAGCGGTACGCCGCGGTGCTGCGCAGCAAGGGGATCGGCGAGGGCGACAAGGTCGCGCTACTGCTGCCCAACACCCACCACTTCCCGCTGGCCTACTTCGGCGTGCTGGCGCTCGGCGGCGTCGCCGTGCCCGTCCACGCGCTCCTCAAGGCCGAGGAGATCGAGTACGTCCTGACCGACTCGGGGACCAGGGCGCTGGTCTGCGCCGCGCCCCTGCTCGGCGAGGGCGCGAAGGGCGCCGAGCTCGCCGGCGTACCGGTGCTGGCCGTGATGGACGGCGGGGACGCCTCGGTGGAGCGCCTCGACGAGTTCGCCGCCTCGGCGCAGGGGGTCGAGGCGATCGTGCCGCGCGACGCCCACGACACGGCGGTGGTGCTCTACACCAGCGGGACCACCGGCAAGCCCAAGGGCGCCGAGATCACCCATCTCAACGTGACCATGAACGTCGTCGTGTCGGCCCAGCACAGCTTCGACATCGACGAGACCGACGTCGTGCTCGGCTGCCTGCCGCTGTTCCACACCTTCGGGCAGACCTGCTGCATGAACACCTCGTTCTACGTGGGCGCCACCGTGGTGATGCTGCCGCGCTTCAGCGGGCCGGCCGCACTCGACCTGCTCGTGGACGAGAAGTGCACGATCTTCATGGGCGTCCCCACCATGTACGTCGGCCTGATCGAGGCAGCCAAGAGCAGCGAGAAGCGCCCCTCGCTCAAGAGCGCGCTGTCCGGGGGCGCCGCCCTGCCCGAGGCCGTGCTCGAGCAGTTCAACGAGCTGTACGACACGCAGGTGCTCGAGGGCTACGGGCTGACCGAGACCTCGCCGGTGGCGACCTTCAACCAGAAGGGCTTCCCTCCGGTCGCCGGCACGGTCGGCAAGAGTATCTGGGGGGTCGACGTCGAGATCGCCAGGGCCGAGGTCGAGGAGCGCATCGAGCTGCTCCCGACCGACGAGCTCGGCGAGCTCGTCGTACGCGGGCACAACGTGTTCAAGGGCTATCTCCACAAGCCCGAGGCCACCGAGGCGGCCATCATCGACGGCTGGTTCCGCACCGGCGACCTCGGGACCAAGGACGCCGACGGCTACGTGCGCATCGTCGACCGCAAGAAGGACATGGTCATCCGCGGCGGCTACAACGTCTACCCGCGCGACGTCGAGGAGGTGCTGCTGCGCCACCCGGCCGTGGCGCAGGTCGCCGTGATCGGCCTGCCGGACCCGACGTCCGGCGAGGAGATCTGCGCCGTCGTCGTCCTGGACGGCGAGGTCAGCGAGGCCGATCTGGTCTCCTGGTCCAAGCAGCACCTGGCGGCCTACAAGTACCCGAGGCGGGTGTTCTTCACCGACGCCTTCCCGCTCGGGCCGTCCGGCAAGGTGCTCAAGCGCGAGCTCGTGGCGACGTACGCGGACTAGCCTCGCGCAGGTGCTCGTCCTCGGCCTCGACACCTCGACGCCCGCAGTCTCGGTGGCGCTGGTCGACACCGGCCGCGGCGTGCTCGCCGAGCGGGTGGTCCTCGACGGGCGGCGGCACGGCGAGGTGCTCGCGGTCGGCATACGTGCGGTCCTTGCCGAATCAGGCGTCCGGGCAGGCGATCTCGGCGCCGTCCTGGTCGGCCTCGGACCGGGGCCGTTCACCGGGCTGCGGGTCGGGATCGTGACGGCGGCCTCGCTTGCCGACGCACTGAGCGTCCCGGCGTACGGCGTGTGCTCGCTGGACGGGTTGTACGTCGACGGGCCGGGCGATCTCGCGGCGGTGACCGATGCCCGCCGTCGGGAGGTCTACTGGGCGGTGTACGACGGCGACGGTACCCGCATCGACGGCCCGCACGTGACCAGGCCCGACGTTGCGGCCGCCGCGATGGCCGGCTGCCGGGTCGTCGGCGCCGGCGCGCTGCTGTACCGCGAAGCCTTCGCCGGGCTGGACGTGCGCGAGCAGCCGACCGCCCCTTCAGTGGGACGGCTGGTGCACCGGGCCGACCTCGGCGGCGGTCCGGAGCCGCTCGTCCCGCTCTACCTGCGGCGCCCGGACGTGACCGAGCCGGTGCCGCGATGAGCGCCGTGGTCGAGCTGTCCCGGATGCGCTGGTGGCATGTCGATCCCGTACTGGCGATCGAGCAGGTCCTGTTCGGGGCGGAGCCCTGGACGGCGGCCACGTTCTGGTCCGAGCTGGGTCAGGTCGACACCCGCTACTACCTGGTCGCCACGGACGGGGAGCGGCTCGCCGGGTACGCCGGCCTCTGCGACTACCCCGACGAGGGGTTCGTGCAGACGATGGCGGTCGCGCCGGGCTACCAGGGCCAGGGGCTGGGCGAGCTGCTGCTGACGGCGTTGCTCGAGGAGGCGGGACGTCGCGTAAAGCGCACTGTGGTGCTGGAGGTGCGGGCAGACAACGAGGTGGCTCAGCGGTTGTACGCGCGGCACGGCTTCGTCCGGACCGGGGTGCGCCGCGGCTACTACGCCCCGAGCGGCACGGACGCCTGGGTCATGACCAGGATGGCACCGTGAGTGGCCCGTTGGTGCTCGGCATTGAGACGTCCTGCGACGAGACGGGGATCGGGATCGTGCACGGCCGGACGCTGCTCGCCGACGCGATTGCGAGCTCGGTCGAGGAGCACGCCCGCTTCGGCGGCGTCGTGCCGGAGGTCGCCTCCCGGGCGCACCTGGAGGCGATGGTGCCGACGGTGCACCGGGCGCTGGCGTCGGCAGGCGTGGCGCTCGCCGACCTCGAGGCCGTTGCCGTCACGGCCGGCCCCGGTCTGGCCGGCGCGCTGCTCGTCGGCGTCGCCGCTGCGAAGGCCTACGCGCTCGCCCTGGACCTGCCCCTGTACGGCGTCAACCACCTTGCGGCGCACGTCGCGGTCGACGTGCTCGAGCACGGCCCGCTGCCCGAGCCCTGCCTCGCCCTGCTGGTCTCCGGCGGCCACTCCTCCCTGCTGCTCGTCGAGGACGTCACGTTCGCCATGACCCCCCTCGGCCAGACCGTCGACGATGCCGCGGGTGAGGCGTTCGACAAGGTCGCCCGACTGCTGGGGCTGGGTTTCCCGGGCGGTCCGGCCATCGACCGGCTCGCCCGCTCCGGCGACCCGGCTGCCGTGGCCTTCCCGCGCGGGATGGCCGCCGACCCGTCGTACGACGTGAGCTTCTCCGGGCTCAAGACGGCGGTCGCGCGATGGGTGGAGCGGCAGGAGGGACCGGTACCGGTGGCCGACGTCTGCGCCAGCTTCCAGGAGGCGGTCGTCGATGTGCTGACCGCGAAGGCGGTGCGGGCCTGCCGCGAGCACGGCGTGGACCATCTGCTGATCGGCGGGGGGGTTGCGGCGAACAGCCGGCTGCGCGCGCTGGCCCAGCAGCGGTGCGACGCGGCCGGCGTACGCCTGCGGGTGCCCAGGCCGGGTCTGTGCACCGACAACGGGGCGATGGTCGCAGCGCTGGGCGCGCGGCTGGTCGACGCGGGCGTCGCACCGAGCCCGCTGGACCTGCCCGCGGACAGCGCCATGCCCGTCGAGCTGGTCCTGTGCCGCTGACCCCCCGGCCACCTCGCCGGGGCAGGCTTGTGCGGCTGGCACTCGACTGGTTAGAGTGCCAACAGCGACCGGCACCTGACCCCGCGACGGCAGGCACCGAGCTCGCCCCCACGTCCACGCTCCACAGGAGGAACAGTGACTACTGCGACCAAGGTCGCCATCAAGCCGCTCGAGGACCGCATCGTCGTCCAGGCCGTCGAGGCCGAGACGACGACTGCGTCGGGCATCGTGATCCCCGACACCGCCAAGGAGAAGCCCCAGGAGGGCACCGTCCTGGCTGTCGGACCGGGTCGGTTCGAGGACGGCAACCGCGTCCCGCTCGACGTCAAGGTCGGTGACAAGGTGCTGTACAGCAAGTATGGCGGCACCGAGGTCAAGTACGCCGGCGAGGAGTACCTCGTGCTCTCCGCCCGCGACGTGCTGGCCGTCATCGAGGGCTAGCGGCCCTGCTCGACACAGCGACGCCCCGAGACCCCGCCCGGGGACCCGGGGCGTCGCTTGCTTTCCCTTCGTACCACCGTCTCCAGCACCACCGAGAGGACCCTGCATGAGCAAGACCCTGAGCTTCTCCGAGGACGCCCGCCGCTCCCTCGAGCGCGGTGTCGACACCCTCGCCAACGCCGTGAAGGTGACGCTCGGCCCCAAGGGCCGCAACGTCGTGATCGGCAAGAAGTACGGCGGCCCCACCATCACCAACGACGGCGTCACCATCGCGCGTGAGGTCGAGCTGGAGGACCCCTACGAGAACATGGGCGCCCAACTGGCCAAGGAGGTCGCCACCAAGACCAACGACGTCGCCGGGGACGGCACCACCACCGCGACCGTGCTCGGCCAGTCCATGGTCCACGAGGGCCTCAAGGCCGTCGCGTCCGGCATCAACCCGATGGGCCTGAAGGCCGGCATCGACGCGGCCGTCGAGGCCGTCAGCGAGGCGCTGCTCGCCGCCGCCAGCCCGGTCGAGACCCCCGCCGAGGTCGCGGCCGTCGCCGCGATCAGCGCGCAGGACCCGCGCGTCGGCGAGCTTGTCGCCGAGGCGATGGACAAGGTCGGCAAGGACGGCGTCATCACCGTCGAGGAGAGCCAGGCCACCGGCCTCGAGCTCGAGCTGACCGAGGGCATGCAGTTCGACAAGGGCTACATCAGCCCGTACTTCGTCACCGACGCCGAGCGCATGGAGTCCGTGCTCGAGGACGCCAGCGTCCTCATCGTGAACGGCAAGGTCTCGGCCATCGCCGACCTGCTGCCGTTGCTCGAGAAGGTCGTGCAGTCCGGCAAGCCGCTGCTGATCGTGGCCGAGGACATCGATGGCGAGGCGCTGTCGACCCTGGTCGTGAACAGCATCCGCAAGACCGTCAAGGTCGCCGCGGTCAAGGCGCCGGGCTTCGGTGACCGCCGTAAGGCGATGCTGCAGGACATGGCCGTGCTCACCGGCGCCCAGGTCGTCAGCGCCGAGGTCGGCCTCAAGCTCGACCAGGTCGGGCTCGAGGTGCTGGGCCGCGTCCGCATCGTCACCGTCACCAAGGACACCACCACGATGGTGGACGGCAACGGCAGCAAGGAGGACGTCGCCGGTCGGGTCGCCCAGATCAAGCAGGAGATCGAGTCCAGCGACAGCGACTGGGACAAAGAGAAGCTCCAGGAGCGGCTCGCCAAGCTGGCCGGCGGCGTGGGCGTCATCAAGGTCGGCGCGCACACCGAGGTCGAGCTCAAGGAGCGCAAGCACCGCCTGGAGGACGCCATCTCGGCGACCCGCGCGGCGGTCGAGGAGGGAATCGTCCCCGGCGGTGGCGCCGCGCTCGTGCACGCCGCCAAGGCGCTCGAGGGCGGTCTGGGCCTCACCGGTGACGCGCTCGTCGGCGTCAACATCGTGCGCAAGGCGCTGGACGAGCCGGCCCGCTGGATCGCCGAGAACGCCGGCCTGGAGGGACGCGTCGCCGTCAACCGCACCCGCGAGGCCGGTCTGGCCGACGGCCCGCGCTTCGGCCTGAACGCCGAGACGGGCGAGTACGGCGACCTCGTCGCCCAGGGTGTGGTCGACCCGGTCAAGGTCACGCGCTCCGCCGTCCGCAACGCCGCCTCGATCGCCGCCATGCTGCTGACGACCGAGACGCTGATCGTGGACAAGCCCGCCGAGGAGGCCGACGAGGCCGGCCATGGCGGTCACGGCCACTCGCACTAGGCACCCGCACGAGACGTACGGGCCCGGCACCTGCACCTGCAGGAGCCGGGCCGTACGTCCTACGAGCGTCAGATGTGACTGCTAGCGTCGCGCGCTCCACGACGAGGGAGCCCCATGGCGATCCGCAGGGCCAAGCAGAAGGCCCAGGTCATCTCCAAGCTCAGCCAGGCGGCCCCACCCGGCGAGACGTTCATCGCGTGCGTGCACTGCGAGACCGGGCCGAGCCCGTGGTTAAACAGCCTGTTTGACGAGGTGCCCCTCCTAGGGCTGGTCATCGCGCTGACCCGCAAGTTCTACTTCCTGACGCTGACCAACACCTCGGTCATCGTCAACTCGGCGAACCGCTTCACCAACCGCCCCGGCGAGGTGGTCCTCGTCTACTCCCGCGACCACTTCCCGATGACCAGGGCCAAGCAGGGCCGGGTGTGGAGCTCGATCTACCTGCAGTTCGCCCGCGACGGCAAGCCCAAGCGGCTCAACGTGCACCGGTACTGGCGCAAGGAACTCGACCAGCTGATGGCGGCCTTCCCGGCCACCCCCGAGGTGGAGGCGCCCGCAGCCTGATCGGATCGACCCGCGGGCCCGTCGTGGTGGCTGCGTGTCTCCTGCCGGCTCAGACAGCGGTGGCGTGAACAGTGCCGAGGATCTCCTCGCGGTCGTGCTCGGACAGACCGCCCCAGACGCCGTACGGCTCCCGCGCGGTCAGGGCATGCTCGCGACAGGACATCAGGACCGGGCAGATCGCGCAGACCGCCTTGGCGGAGGCCTCGCGATTGGACCGCGACGGTCCGCGCTCGCCCTCGGGATGGAAGAACAGCTCGGTGTCCTCGCGGCGGCAGGCCCCGAACATCTGCCACTCCCACTTCTCGAGCTGCGGGCCGGGGAGGCGGGAGACGTCGGTCATGGCCTGTCCTGTTCGTCGGGTCGCGCTGCTTCTCTCGGACGCTGTGTAGACGAACCTATAACCGATCCATGAGTTGTTCAAGCCGCTGGCGCAGCGACTTGGGGTGACGGCGGCCTCCTCACTGGGCGCGACGATCGGGTCACCGGTGGTCCAAGTTGTGGGCGCACCTCGGCGCCCGCATGCTGGAGCACGATGACCGGGGACGAGCACGCGCAGCCCGACCCCCGGCTCACCGTCGCCGCCGTCGCCCACCGGCTCGGCATCGCGCCCGGGACGCTGCGCACCTGGGACCGCCGGTACGGCCTGGGCCCCAGCGAGCACGCGGTCGGTGCGCACCGGCAGTACACGGGCCCGGACCTGGCCCGGCTCGAGGTCATGCGGCGGCTCATCCTGGCCGGCGTCGCGCCCGGGGAGGCGGCCCGGGTCGCCCTGGCCTCGGCTGGTCCGGACCACAGCTCGAGCCTCGCTCGCCCATTGGGCAGCGCGGCATTGCCCGACCGGCAGGGCCGGCGGCGGCCGGGGCCGGGGGGCCAGGTGCTGGCGCTGCCCGGTGCTGACGCAGTCACCCGCGGTCTCGGGCGGGCGGCCATGGCCCTGGACAGCGGGGCGGTGACCACCCTGGTGGAGGCCGAGCTGGCGGCGCAGGGCGTCGTGCACACCTGGGAGCACGTGCTCGTGCCGGTGCTCGTCGCGGCGGGCAACCGCTGGGCAGCGACGGGCGAGGGCGTGGAGGTGGAGCACCTGCTGTCAGAGTGCATCGTCGCGGCACTTCGGCGGCACAGCGGGCCCGGCGTCCCCGAGCCCCCGCGCCCGGTGCTGCTCGCCTGCGCGCCCGAGGACCAGCATGCCCTCCCGCTGCAGGTCATGGCTGCCGGACTTGCCGAGCGCGGTACGGCGGCCCGCATCCTGGGTCCCGCGCTGCCGGTCGAGGCGCTGCACTCCGCCGTACGCCGGACCGGGCCCGCCGTGCTGTTCCTGTGGTCGCAGCTGCCGACCAGCGCGGACGCCGCCGTGCTGTCGGGGCTCCCGGTGACCCGTCCCGCGACCGCTGTCGTCGTCGGCGGACCCGGCTGGGACACCGTCGAGCTGCCCGCGAGGGTGAACTCCACAGCAGACCTGACCGGCGCGCTGGACCTGGTGGAACAGGCGCTCGGCCGGTAGCGCGGGCCCGATTCGGGGTGAGCGTACCCCGGTACCGTCTGGGCGTGACCGGACTTGGGCTCCCCGAGCTGCTCGCGAGCGGGGAGCACGCGGTGTTCCACGGCCGGCCCGCGGCTGCGGTCGGCGTTCTGGAGCAGGCCGTGGTGCTTGCGCAGTCCCAGGGGCTGGTCACCGAGGTCGCCGAGGCCGCCTGGCTGCTGGGCGTTGCGCTCGGCGCCCGCGGTCACTACGGGGGCGCGCTGACCGTCCTGTCCCCTCTCGTCGCGTCCGGTTCTGAGCAGGGCGCGAGCCCCGAGTGCCGGTTGCTCGCTGCACTGTCGGGATCGACCGTCGCGAGCATCCACCGCCAGCTCGGCCGGCACGCGGTCGCCCGCGAGGCGGACCTGGCTGCCCTTGCCCTCACCGACGGCTCCGGCGAGGCGGGCTTCGACGCGCTGCTGGGGTTGGCCTCCGACGCGATCGGTCTGGACGAGGGCGACGAGGCCGTCGAACGGCTGGCGCAGGCGGCGGCAGCGCTGCCCGCGGGTGATGAGCAGTGGTGGCGCCAACGGGTGCGGTGCGGATGGACGACCGCGGAGCTCGCCCTGCTGGAGGGCCGCACGGACGACGCCGCGGCGCACGCAGCCGCGGCCGTCCAACGCGCCGAGGACGCCGGCGCCCCGCGGCACGTGGCCAAGGGTCTGCTGCTGCTCGGGCTCGCGGAGGTCAGCGCCGGCAACGACGAGGCCGTCGGGACACTGCGGCGCTCGGCGACCGTTGCCGAGCCGCTGGCCGTGCTGCCCGTCCTCTGGCCGGTACACGCCCTGCTCGGGGCTTTGCTGGCCGACACCGACCGGGTCGAGAGCGACCGCAGCCTTCGGACGGCCCGTACAGCCGTGCTCGCGATCGCGGGGGACCTGCCTCCTGTCGTGCGTACGGCCTGGCTCGGTCGCCCTGACGTCGCCGCCCTGCTCGAGACCTGACGGCCCCTGCTCGCCTCTGAGTCAGGGCCGGCAGGGCCTCACGTCAGGGCGCTGTCCTGCCGAATACCTCCAGGAACGCGCCGCTCGACACCGCGCGACCCCTGCGATCCGAAGGCGACCCTGTGACCACCGTGCTGATCTGCGACGACCACCGCACCGTGCGGGAGGGGTTGCGGCAGTTCGTGTCCGGCGTCCCGGGCGTCAAGAAGGTCCAGACCGCGGCCAGCGGGGAGGAGGTGCTCGCACGCTATTCGCTGGAGCACCCGGACCTGGTCTTGATGGATGTCCGCATGCCCGGGCTCGGCGGTCTCGAGACCACGCGACGGCTCGTCGCGGCCCACCCCGAAGCCAAGGTCATCATGCTCACGGGAGCAGACGACCGGGACCAGGTCGCTGCGGCCGTGTCCTACGGTGCCCGCGGTTACCTGCTCAAGGAGGTCAGCCACGAGGAGTTGTGCGCGGCAGTCGCCCACGCCCTGGACGGGATGGACCTCGTGGCCTTATCCGTGCGCCGCGGGCCGAGCGCCTGCCGTCCCGTCGATCCCGGGGCGGCGTGCCCGCCCCAGCTCACCGAGCGTGAGCTGCAGGTGCTGAGGGGCATGAGCCAGGGCAAGAGCAACGGCGCCATCGGGCGCGAGCTCTACCTGTCCGAGGACACCATCAAGACCCACGCCCGGCGGCTGTTCCGCAAGCTCGAGGTCAACGACCGGGCGCAGGCGGTGGCGCTGGGCTTCCGGCGCGGTCTGGTCAGCTGAGTGGCGGCGGCGGTTCGCGTCCCAGGCGCGGCGCTCGGCGTCGTACGGCAGGTAGAGTTCGGGCTTGTCCCGACGCCCCTGCAGGGAAGCTGTGATGACACCCCTCGACCCGCCGGCCACCACGAAGTTCGCCGGGATGGGGCTGACGTTCGATGACGTGCTGCTGCTCCCGGGCGAGAGCGACGTCATCCCGCACGAGGCCGACACCTCGACCCGGCTGAGCCGGCGCGTCACCCTGCGCATCCCCCTGCTGTCCAGCGCGATGGACACGGTGACCGAGGCGCGCATGGCGATCGCGATGGCGCGCCAGGGTGGTGTCGGGGTGCTGCACCGCAACCTGGCGATCGAGGACCAGGCGGCGCAGGTCGACCTGGTGAAGCGCTCCGAGGCGGGGATGGTCACCAACCCGGTCACCTGCGCCCCCGACGACACCCTTGCCGACGTCGACCGGTTGTGCGCGCACTACCGCATCTCGGGCGTGCCGGTCGTGGCGGCCGACGGCATCCTGCTGGGCATCGTCACCAACCGGGACACCCGGTTCGAGACCGACCAGGAACGGCTCGTGCGAAACGTCATGACCCCGATGCCGCTGGTCACCGCGCGCGTGGGTGTGTCCAGCGAGGAGGCGCTGCGGCTCCTGCAGGCGAACAAGATCGAGAAGCTCCCCCTGGTCGATGGCGCCGGGCGGCTGAGCGGGCTCATCACCGTCAAGGACTTCGTCAAGCGCGAGCAGTTCCCGTTGGCGACCAAGGACGCCGACGGACGTCTCGTGGTCGCGGCCGCGATCGGCTTCCACGGTGATGCCTGGAAGCGGGCGATGGCCCTGGTCGAGGCCGGCGCCGATGTGCTGGTCGTCGACGTCGCGAATGGTCACGGCCGTGGCGTCCTGGACATGGTGGCTCGCCTGAAGGCCGACAGTGCCGCCGCGCACGTCGATGTCGTCGGGGGCAATGCGGCGACGCGGGCAGGGGCGCAGGCCCTGGTGGACGCGGGCGCCGACGGCGTGAAGGTCGGGGTCGGCCCCGGCTCGATCTGCACCACCCGGGTCGTGGCCGGCGTGGGCGTCCCCCAGGTCACGGCGATCCACGAGGCGTCGCTGGCCTGCCGCCCGGCCGGCGTACCGGTGATCGGGGACGGTGGTCTGCAGTACTCCGGCGACATCGCCAAGGCGATCGTGGCGGGTGCCGACAGCGTGATGCTCGGCTCGCTGCTGGCCGGCGTCGACGAGAGCCCGGGCGATCTGGTCTTCATCAACGGCAAGCAGTACAAGACCTACCGCGGAATGGGCTCGCTCGGCGCGATGCAGTCGCGCGGCGGCAACCGGTCGTACTCCAAGGACCGCTACGCGCAGGGCGACATCAACTCCGACGACGCGCTCATCGCCGAGGGCATCGAGGGCCAGGTTCCCTACCGGGGGCCGCTGTCCTCGGTCGCCCAGCAGCTCATCGGCGGCCTGCGCCAGTCGCTGTACTACGTCGGCGCCGGGAGCATCGCCGAGCTGCAGGACAGGGGGACCTTCGTCCAGATCACGGCCGCGGGCCTGAAGGAGAGCCACCCACACGACGTGCAGATGACCGTCGAGGCCCCTAACTACAGCGCGCGCTAGGAGAGCTGTGCCCGACATCGAGATCGGCATCGGCAAGTCCGGGCGGCGTGCGTACGGCTTCGACGACATCGCGATCGTCCCCTCCCGCCGGACGCGGGATCCCGAGGACGTCTCGCTGGTCTGGGAGATCGACGCCTACCGCTTCGAGCTGCCGCTCATGGGCAGCGCGATGGACGGCGTCATGTCGCCGGACACCGCTGTCGCCATCGGCCGGCTCGGCGGTCTCGGCGTGCTCAACCTCGAGGGCCTGTGGACCCGGTACGACGACCCGCAGCCGGTCCTGGAGGAGATCGCGGGCCTGTGCGAGCTGCCCGAGGAGCAGGCCGCTGCGCGGATGCGCGAGATCTACGCCAAGCCGATGGAGGCCGACCTCATCACCGCGCGGGTCAAGCAGATCCGCGACGCGGGCGTCACCGTCGCGGCCTCGCTCACCCCGCAGCGGACGGTGCAGTTCGCGCAGACGGTGCTCGACAGCGGCGTCGACCTGTTCGTCATCCAGGGCACGGTGGTCTCGGCTGAGCACGTGTCCTCACGTTCAGAACCGTTGAACCTCAAGCGGTTCATCGCCGAGCTCGACGTACCGGTCATCGTGGGGGGGTGTGCGACCTACCAGTCGGCGCTGCACCTGATGCGCACGGGCGCCGCCGGGATCCTCGTGGGGGTCGGCCCCGGTCAGGCCAACACCACCCGCGCGGTGCTCGGCATCGGCGTACCCATGGCGACGTCGATCGCGGATGCTGCCGGGGCCCGGCGGGACTACCTCGACGAGTCGGGCGGCCGTTACGTCCACATCATCGCCGACGGTGGGATGAGTACGGGCGGCGACGTCGCCAAGGCCATCGCCTGCGGCGCGGATGCCGTGATGATGGGCAGCGCGCTGGCCCGCGCTCAGGAGGCGCCCGGCGGGGGCTGGCACTGGGGGCACGCCTCGCACCACCCGGTCCTGCCGCGCGGCACCCGGCTCAAGGTCGACCAGGTCGGGTCGCTCGAGCAGGTGCTTCTCGGCCCCGCTGTCACCGACGACGGCACGACCAACGTCTTCGGCGGCCTGCGCCGGGCCATGGCCATGACCGGTTACAGCTCCATCAAGGAGTTCCAGAAGGTGGAGGTCATGGTGGCACCGGCACTGCGGACCGAGGGCAAGGACCTGCAGCGGTCCTCCCGCCCCCGCTGAGCCGCGACCAGTACAACAGCAGGTCGGCGGCCCGTCGCGTCCGCCCAGGACGCTCGCCGACGGCTCACCTACTGCTCGCAAGTTCCGCGAACTTGCTGTTGTGCTGGTGCGGCCGCCGGCCGAGGCCCAGGCGGCCGTCTTCGCCGTAGAATCGCGGGGGTGACCGACACCGTCCTCGTCGTCGACTTCGGGGCGCAGTACGCCCAGCTCATCGCTCGCCGGGTGCGCGAGTGCCAGGTCTACTCCGAGATCGTGCCGCACACGATCACCGCTGAGCAGATCCGGGCGCGGGCACCCAAGGCCGTGATCCTGTCCGGCGGCCCATCATCGGTGTACGCCGACGGTGCCCCGCAGGTCCCGCCCGGCTTCTTCGACACGGGCGTGCCGACCTTCGGCATCTGCTACGGCCACCAGGCCATGGCCCGGGCCCTCGGTGGCCGCGTCGCGCAGACCGGGACCGCCGAGTACGGCCGTACGGCGCTCGCCCGGACCGGCGACTCGCTGCTGTTCGCGGGACTGCCTGATCAGCAGTCGGTCTGGATGTCGCACGGCGACGCGGTGGCCCAGGCGCCCCCCGGGTTCACCGTCACCGCGACGACCGAGGCGACACCGGTTGCGGCTTTCGAGGACACCGCGCGTGGGCTGTACGGCGTGCAGTTCCACCCCGAGGTGCTGCACTCCGAGCACGGCCAGCAGGTGCTGCGCCGCTTCCTGTTCGAGGCGGCGGGCTGCGAGCCGACGTGGACGACCAGCAACGTCGTCGAGGAGCAGGTCGCGCTGATCCGCGAGCAGGTCGGTGACCGGCGGGTCATCTGCGGCCTGTCCGGCGGTGTCGACTCGGCCGTCGCGGCTGCACTCGTGCAGCGCGCGGTCGGCGATCAGCTCACGTGTGTGTTCGTCGACCACGGCCTGCTGCGCAAGGGCGAGGCCGAGCAGGTCGAGCAGGACTTCGTCGCCTCGACAGGCGTGAACCTGCACGTCGCGGACGCCTCGAAGCGGTTCCTCGACGCGCTGGTGGGCGTCACCGATCCGGAGACCAAGCGCAAGGCGATCGGCCGCGAGTTCATCCGCGTGTTCGAGGAGGCCGCCCGCGAGGTCAGCGCCGACGCGCCCGTCGACTTCCTCGTGCAGGGCACCCTCTACCCGGATGTCGTTGAGTCCGGCGGGGGCGCGGGCACCTCCGCCATCAAGAGCCATCACAACGTGGGCGGCTTGCCCGAGGACCTGCAGTTCGCCCTCGTCGAGCCGCTGCGCGCGCTGTTCAAGGACGAGGTACGACGGGTCGGCCTCGAGCTCGGGCTGCCCGAGGCGATCCTCTGGCGGCAGCCGTTCCCGGGCCCGGGGCTCGGGATCCGCATCATCGGCGAGGTCACGGCCGAGCGCCTCGAACTGCTCCGCGAGGCCGACGCGATCGCGCGGTCCGAGCTGTCGGCGGCCGGGCTCGACCGGGACGTCTGGCAGTGCCCCGTCGTGCTGCTCGCCGAGGTCAGGTCGGTGGGCGTGCAGGGCGACGGCCGCACCTACGGCCACCCGGTCGTGCTGCGCCCGGTGTCGTCGGAGGACGCGATGACCGCCGACTGGACCCGCGTCCCGTACGAGGTCCTGGCTCGCATCTCGACCCGGATCACCAACGAGGTGCGCGAGGTCAACCGGGTGGTGCTCGACGTGACCAGCAAACCGCCCGGCACGATCGAGTGGGAGTAGACGATCCGAAGGGCGGGGAGGGGGGAAGGTTGTCCTCACGGTGAAGGTGCTTGACCTCCGAGCGCGGCCAGGGGCCATGGTGAGGGGTGTCCTGCACAGACCTGCAGCCCCGAGGGAGCGCCGTGCTCGAGGTGACCGACAGCGCCGCCACCATGATCCGCGACCTGGTCCACGAGGCCGAACTGCCCGCCGGTGGCCTGCGCATCGCGCAGCGCGACGACCATCCGGCGCTCGCCATGCGGCTGACCGGTGTCGCGGAACCCGACGATGTCGTGCTCACGCAGCACGACGCGACCGTCTTCCTGGGACTGATCGCCGCCCAACGCCTGGCCGGGCAGACGTTGGACGCCCGAGCCGGCGACGGGGGCACGAGCTTCTTCCTCGGGGCCTGAGCCGCTGTGACGGTTCGTTGATCATCAGAAGTATCGAGGGGCGCAGCGCCACCAGATCAGCCGGATGATCATCGAAGCTTCTGATGATCAAGCGGATCTGGTACGGCTGGGTGGCGAAGGCGGGGGCCGCAGGTGTGGGAGGACGTCCTCGTCACGAAAGCAGCCGGCGCTGCCGGGTACGGCCTCACCAGGGGAGCGTCGGGCGGCCGGCTTCCAGGTCGAGCAGGAACTGCTTGCGGGCGAGCCCCCCGCCGTACCCGGTCAGGCTGCCGGTGCTGCCGACCACGCGGTGGCAGGGCACCACGATGCCGACGGGGTTGCGGCCGTTCGCCAGACCGACCGCGCGGCTCGCGCCCGGCTGCCCGAGCTCGGCCGCGAGCCGGCCGTAGGACCACGTCGAGCCGTACGGGATCCGGCGCAGCGCCTCCCACACCCGCACCTGGAACGGTGTGCCGCTCATCGCGATCGGCACGTCGAAGTCCAGGAGGGCGCCCGAGAAGTACGCGGTCAGCTGCTCGCGCACGGCAGGGAGCCCGGCCTCGTCCAAGGGCCCGTGGGTGGAGGCGCCCGGCAGGTGACGCTGGGAGTCCATGTACAGCCCGGCGAGGGCGCCGTCGTCGGCGACGAGAGTGAGCGGTCCGATCGGGCTGTCGATGACGGTGTGGGTCCTCACGGGGGTCCTCCGGGACGGGTCGGGGCGAGCTCGGTCGGCATGACATTGACGGCGTGGTCGCCGACGGCCCACAGGTGCTGTACGGCGTAGGCCCGCCAGGGACGCCAGCGCTCGGCGCGCGCAACGAGCCCGGCGCCGGTCGGCAGACCCAGCCGTCGGGCGAGTGCGACGACACCGAGGTCGGTGGGCAAGAAGGCGTCCGGGTCGCCGAGGGCGCGCATGGCGATCGTCTCGACGGTCCACGGACCGATGCCGGGCAGGGCGAGCAGCGCCGCGCGGGCCTGCTCGCGGTCGGCCCCCGGGTCGAGGTCGATGTCGCCGGCCGCCAGCGCGCGGGCGAGGCCGAGCAAGGTGCGGATGCGGGCTCCCGGCAGGGCGAGCGAGGCCGGATCCACCTCACTGACCGCACCCGCAGTGGGAAACAGCGAGGTGAGACCACCGGCTGGGTCGACGATCTGCTCGCCGAGGGAGGCGACCAGCCGCCCGGCGTGGGTGCGGGCGGCCGCCGTGCTGACCTGCTGCCCGAGCACGGCCCGCAACGCCAGCTCCTGCTCGTCCACGGTGCGCGGCACCCGACGGCCCGGGGTGGCCGCGACCAGCGGCGCCAGCGCAGGGTCCTGGGCCAGCTGCGCGTCGACGGCCACGGGGTCGGCATCCAGGTCCAGCAGCCGCCGGGACCGGGCGATCGCCACCGACAGGTCACGCAGGTCGGTCAGCGCGAGCCGGCAGGCCACGTGGCCGGCCCTGGGGGACAGCGCCACCACGCCCGTGCCGTGCGGCAACCGCAGCGTGCGCCGGTAGGCACCGTCCCGCCACTCCTCCACTCCCGGTACGGCGGTGGCGGCCAGGTGGCCGAACAGGTTGTCCGGCCACAGAGGCACCCGGAACGGCAACCGCAAAACGATGGTCCCGGCGACCGTAGGCTCGTCCCGCCGGGACCGCGCGCGCAGGTCACCCGGCGTCGTGGCGAACACCTCGCGCACCGTGTCGTTGAACTGCCGGACGCTGCCGAAGCCGGCGGCCAGCGCGACGTCGGCCAGTGGCAGCAGGGTGGTCTCCACGAGCAGCCGTGCCGTCTGGGCCCGTTGCGCCCGGGCGAGACCGAGCGGACCTGCGCCTAGCTCGGCGTGCAGCAGGCGCTCGAGCTGCCGCCGGCTGTAACCGAGCCGGGCCGACAGGCCTGGCACACCCTCGCGGTCCACCACCCCGTCCGCAATCAGCCGCACCGCCCGGGCCACCACGTCTGAGCGCAGATCCCACTCCGGTGAGCCGGGCGAGGCGTCGGGGCGGCACCGTTTGCAGGCCCGGAACCCGGCCGCCTGGGCGGCCGCCGCACTGGGATGGAACCGGACATTCGAGGCCTTCGGCGGTACGACGGGACAGCTCGGCCGGCAGTAGATGCCGGTGGTCACCACGGCGGTGAAGAACCAACCGTCGAAGCGGGCGTCCTTGCCCTGCACGGCGCGCAGGCAGCGTTCGGTGTCGGTGTGCACCCACCGAGCATCCACGCCGTATGAAGGTGTGTCTGGCGGGATCGCGACATCACCCTCACCTGTGCTCTGCCTCACACAGGTCGGACTACGGTGCATGGCATGACACAGGTGCAGACCGTCCGTGGTCCCGTCGACAGCGCGATCTCGGGCGGACCTACATGCACGAGCACGTGTTCGTGCTCACGCCGGACGTGCAGCAGAACTACCCGCAGGAGTGGGGCGACGAGGACAGCCGGGTGGCCGACGCGGTGACCAAGCTGACGGCCCTGGCGGCCTCCGGCGTGCGCACCATCGTGGACCCGACGGTCATCGGACTTGGGCGCTACATCCCGCGCATCCAGCGCATCGCCGAGCAGGTGCCGGACCTCAACATCGTGGTCGCGACCGGCTGCTACACCTACGACGACGTGCCGTTCTTCTTCCACTACCGCGGGCCGGCGCTCAACGCCGCGCTGGGCGCGGACGTCCCCGATCCCATGGTCGACATGTTCGTCGCCGACATCACCGACGGAATCACCGGCACCGGGGCAAAGGCCGGGATGCTCAAGTGCGCCATCGACCACCAGGGCATGACGGGCGGGGTCGAACGGGTGATGCGGGCGGTCGCCAAGGCGCACCTGCAGACCGGCACACCCATCACGGTGCACACGCATCCGGGCAGCGAGCAGGGCCTGCAGGCGGCCCGCGTGCTCGGCGAGGAGGGGGTCGACCCGCGCCGCGTGGTCCTGGGGCACAGCGGGGACACGACCGACGCCGACCACCTGCAGCAGCTCGCCGACCTCGGCTTCGTGCTGGGCATGGACCGCTTCGGCATCAACCTGGACACGACGTTCGAAGCGCGCGCCGACATCGTCATCGAGATGTGCAAGCGCGGCTACGCCGAGGCCATGGTGCTGGCGCACGACGCGTCGTGCTACATCGACTGGCTGGCGCCCGGTGTCATGGACTTCCTGCCACAGTGGCACTACCTGCACATCGAACAGGACGTGCTGCCCTATCTGCGCAGCCACGGTGTCAGCGACGCCCAGATCGAGACGATGCTCGTGACCACACCCCGCCGCTTCTTCGAGGGTCCGCAGTGAGTCCCTTCGACAGCAGCGGCGTCACCCGCCACCCGGACGGCATCAAGCGGTACGACGACCTGGCGGCCGGTGTCGTGTCTATGTTGCGTGCCTCGGTCGAGCGCGGCCCGCAGGACGAGGCGGTGGTCGAGCTCGACGGGCCGCGGGTGTCCTACCAGCAGCTGTGGGACACCGCGTCGCGCGTCGCCGGGGGGCTGCGGGCGGCCGGGGTCACCCGCGGCGACCGCGTGGCCATCCGCTACGGCAACGGCGTCGACTGGGTCCGCGCGTTCTTCGGCACGTTGATGGCGGGCGGCGTCGTCGTCCCGGTGAACACGCGCTTCACCGACAGCGAGGTCGCCTACGTCCTGGAGGACTCCGGGGCGTCGTACGTCTTCGAACCTACTGCGGCGCTGCCCGACGGCGAGGCGTACGTCGAGCAGGGCCTGGCGCTGACCGACCTGGCGGCAATCTTCTACACCTCGGGGACGACGGGCTTCCCCAAAGGCGCGATGACCTCCCACGAGAACTTCCTGTCCAACAGCGAGAGCTGCCGCCGGGCGGTCGGCCTGCCGCGGTACGACCCCGAGGTGCGCAACCTGATCAGCGTCCCGCTGTTCCACGTCACCGGCTGCAACTCCCAGCTCCTGCCGACCCTGCAGGGAGGTGGTACCGCCGTCGTCATGCCGGTCTTCGACGTGCAGCGCTTCCTGCAGGCGATCGCGCAGGAGCGCATCGTCGTGGTCACGACCGTGCCCGCCATCTTCTGGTTCGCGCTGAGCCAGCCGAACGTGGGCGACATCGACCTGTCCGGCGTGCGCTTTGCGACGTACGGCGGGGCGCCGATCGCGCCCGATCTCGTCCGGCAGGTGAAGGCAGGCTTCCCATCGGCGAAGGTCGGCAACGGATTCGGGCTGTCCGAGACGTCGAGCCTGTCGACCTTCCTGCCGGACGAGTTCGCCGCAACGCACCCCGACTCGGTGGGCTTCCCGGTGCCGGTCGTCGACCTCGACCTGCTCGACCCCGACCCGGAGACCGGCGTGGGCGAGCTGCTCATCCGGGGCGCCAACGTCGTCCTGGGCTACTGGGGCAAGGAGCAGGCGACCCGGGAGAGCTTCGTCGACGGCTGGCTGCGCACCGGCGACCTGGCCCGCATCGACCTGGACGGCTTTACCTACATCGTCGACCGGGCCAAGGACATGATCAACCGAGGCGGCGAGAACGTGTACTGCGTGGAGGTCGAGAACGTCCTCGCGGCCGCGCCGGGCGTCTACGAGGTCTCCGTGGTCGGGGTACCGGACACGATGATGGGCGAGAAGGTCGGCGCGATCGTCGTTCCGGTGCCGGGCACGACCTTCGATGCGAACGCCTTCCTCGCCCACGCCCGCGAGCACCTGGCCGACTTCAAGGTCCCGCAGTACGTCGCGGTGCGCGGCGAGGTGTTGCCGCGCAACCCCGGTGGCAAGGTCCTCAAGCCGGTGCTGCGGACGCAGACCGAGTGGGGCGCGCCGGTCCGCTAGCCCGGCCGGCTCAGCGCCCCAGGCTGTCGAGCGCGGTCATGTCGGCGTCGGTCAGGGTGAACCCGTCGACGTCGGCGTTGGCCGCGATGCGCTGTCGGTCACGCGACTTCGGGATCACGACGACGCCGTGCTGAAGGTGCCAGCGCACGATGACCTGGGCCGGGCTGCGGCCGAGTCGCTCCGCGATCGCGCCGATCGTGCTGTTGTCCAGCGTGCCGCCGCGCAGGGCGCTGTAGCCCTCGAGGACGACGCCGCGGTCCCGGTGCCCGTCGAGCTCGGCCTGGTCGAACAGCAGCGGGCTCCACCTGATCTGGTTGACGGCAGGCAGGACCCCGGTCGCGTCGGCGAGCTCGTCCAGGTCCTGCAGCGAGTAGTTGCTGACGCCGATGTCGGTCGCCAGGCCGTCGGCCTGCGCCTGCAGGAACTGCTTCCACACGGAAACGCTGGTGCCGCGGCCCGAGGGCTTGGCGTGCACGAGCCACAGGTCCACCGACGGCACGCCCAGCTGCTCCAGGCTCTGCTCGAGCGTCGCGCGCTCCTGGCCGGCTTTCCCGGGCGGCAGCTTGGTGGTCACGAAGACGTCCTTTCGGTCCGCCCCACTGCCGGCGAGCGCGGCGCCGACCTCGAGCTCGTTGCCGTACATGGTGGCGGTGTCCAGGTGTCGGTAACCGGCCTCGAGTGCCCAGGCAGTGGCCTCGCGAGCCTCGGTTCCCGTGAGCTGCCAGGTGCCGAAACCCAGCAGCGGCTTGTCGGCGCCGCTCGGCAGGGCGGACGTGTTGGTCTGTGGGGTCGTCATGGCGTCGGCGTCCCCCTGGTCGACGCCTGGCGAAACGCGGGGACAGCCGTCCTCATTGTGCTGCGGCGGCCCTTCCGCGCTCGGCGCTGCCGACGACGTCTTTGGACCCCCCGATGCCTTGACGACGCGTTCCTGACCCATCCGCGCACTGCTCGGGCCGTAGGGTGCGGCGCGTGGTCCGGGTCGCGGTCGTCTCAGGTGGTCTGTCGCACGAGCGCGACGTGTCGGTGCGCAGTGGGCGGCGGTTGACCGAGGCGCTGCAACGGGGCGGGCTGAGCGTCGAGGACTGGGACGTCGACGAGCGCTTCATGCGGCTCCTGACCGATCATGACGCGGATGTCGCCTTCGTCGCCCTGCACGGCGGATCGGGTGAGAACGGCACCGTACAGGCACTTCTCGAGCTTGCCAGCGTCCCCTACGTCGGGTCGACCGCCGGTGCGTGCCGGGGCGCGTACGACAAGGCGATCGCCAAGACCCGGATGGCCGACGCGGGCGTGTGCACCCCCCCGTGGGTCACCCTGCCCAGCAGCATCTTTCGTGAGGTCGGCCCGCAGAACCTCTACTCGCTGGTCGATTCGGTCATCGGGCTGCCCCTGGTCGTCAAGCCGGTCGCGGGTGGCAGCGCCCTCGGCGTGACGGTCGTCCGGGAGGAGGCCGACCTGCCCGGCGCGCTGGTCCAGGCCTACGCCTACGGGTCCGACGTGCTGCTCGAGGCCCATGTCGAGGGTTTCGAGGTCACGGTCCCCGTCGTGGACCTCGGGGACGGCCCGCGCGCGCTGGCGCCGATGCTCATCGAGCTGCCGGAGGGCACGACCTACGACTACCAGGCTCGCTACGACGCGTCGTCCCGCGTCCGGTACACCTCTCTCCCGGACGACAGCGACCTGCTCGACGTACCCGTGCTGAAGCGGGTCGCCGAGCAGGTGCACGGGCTGCTCGGCCTGCGCGACCTGTCACGGGTCGACGTGCTCGTACAGCCGGACGGCGTGCTGCAGGTGCTGGAGGCGGCGGTCACGCCCGGCCTGACCGAGACCTCGACCTGGCCGCTGGCCGTGACGTCCTCCGGCCTGGACCTCGCCGAGGTGTACGCCACGCTGGTCGAGCTCGCCATCGCCCGCGGCGGCTGAGCCGGTCCGAGCACCTCCGGCGGCCGGCCCCACTACCCTGCTGCCCATGCTGACCGCGCTCCTCGACGGCGCCGTGCTCGCCGAGAGGACCGGCGCCGGCGACGCTCGCGTGCTCGCTCTGCACGGTTGGGCCCGCACCCGCGCGGACCTGCTGCCCGCGGTCGAGGGTTGGGCGTCGCTCGTACCCGACCTGCCTGGTTTCGGTGCGAGCCCGCCGCCCCCGACCGCCTGGGGCTCACGCGAGTACGCCGAGCAGCTCGCCCCCCTGCTTGCGGACGGTGGCTGGACCGTGATCGGGCACAGCTTCGGCGGCCGGGTCGCCGTGCAGCTCGCGGCCGGCTGGC
>JAABUZ0100001116.1_pt1 | contig 54291 bp, 63 predicted proteins | sample 5562091 | NCBI WGS metagenome assembly JAABUZ01 (sample SAMN12813069, study PRJNA571459) | rock metagenome | isolation source: Antarctica rocks | place: Antarctica: Victoria Land, Linnaeus Terrace sud | collected 2015-12-21 | reverse complement strand
TACCCCCCTTTACAACCCCCCCCCCCCCCCCCCCAACTGCTAACCCCCGCCCTAGGCTGGCAATGCTCCCCCACCTCCGGCAACGCCGCCTGCTCCTACGCCGGCACCGTCTACCCCGACTCGGGCAGCAACTTCACCGTCGCGCAAGGCGACGCAGCCTGCAACTCCACCTCCACCTCCAGCACCCCTGCTACACTCCCTCCAGTCACGCCCATCCCTTCAGCTACCAGCCCCAGCGCATCCGCCTCTCCAGCCAGCGCCGCGCTCACGAGCACGACCACAGTCCGCGAGAGCACGGCTCAGACACTCGCGCTGCCGAGCTCCGTGCCCGTGGCGCCCGGGAGCGGGGGGTATAGCAACTCCAGCAGCACTTTCGTGGGAGGTGCGACCGCGCCTGTGGGCACTGGAGCGCCGACTCAAACCACCCTCGCTGGGACCAATGGAGGTAGCGGCGCAAGCAGCACGAGCTCGCCCATTGCGGGGTTCACTGGGAGCGCAGGGACTCTGACTTCGACGCGCCAGGGGGGTTTCGCGGCTGTGCTGGCGGGGTTGCTTGTGGTGTTGTGGTGCTAGTAAGGGGGGTGAGGGAAGGGAGGGATAGGATATGTTGCTTGGCGTGGTGCTGGATAGGGGGGGGTTGTGGCATTGGCTTTTGCAGGATGTTGCTTTTTGAGGGTATTTGACGGCATGATTTTGTTCTCAATTTCTCTGCTGGCAGAGGCTGTGGAGCTTGTGGTTTGCAATGGTTAGTATCTAGGAGCTTTAGCGGCTGTGCTCTAGCAAGAGAGTAGTAATTCTCGTCTGCTACACGTGTGTTGCCTACGCCTCGATAATTGCTGTTCATCATCGACAGCTAAGATTCAGAGCGATGCTGATCGGAAAGCCAGATTGCACCGTGAGATATGTCTATGGGGGCGCAATGCTGTTTATACTTCTATCAACCTCCCACGTTGCTTTCGCATACCCAAGGGCAGCAACGTCACGACCAAGATATCCTACCCGCGCGAGTCAGCAATCTCAACCCATGATCCGCAACTACACATCAGAAAAAAAGAAACAACTCACCCAAGCATAATCCCCGCCCCCACCGCCATGGCCCCAAACTGCATCGCCGTCTTCCTCACCTCCACCCCTTTATCCGGCCCCGTCTCCAAAAGCTCGGGTATCACCGCCACAGTGCCCACATACAGAAACGTCCCCGCCGTAAACGGTAACAGCAAATCGCCCCACCCCAGCCCCGTGCCCACCAACCCCTTCCCTCCAACCTCCCCCCTCACCCCTCCCTCCCCAACAATACCGCTCGACCCCAACTCCTGCACTAGTATTCCTAAGACAGTGCCGAGAAACGCACCGAGCGCGGTAACGAACTGCGCGCCCATGGCCATCTGCTTGCTGAAGCCGGATTGGATCAGCAGCGCGAAGTCGCCGACCTCGTGGGGGATCTCGTGGAAGAAGACGGCGACGGTGGTGGTGGCGCCGAGGGTGGGGGAGGCGTAGAAGGAGGAGGAGAGGGCGAGGCCGTCGGTGATGTTGTGTGTGAAGTCGGCGAGGAGGTTGAGGTAGGCGGAGAGGCGGATGGAGGGGGAGGCTTCTGCTTTTTTTTCTGTGGGGGATGAAGACGCTGGGGAGGTGGAAGGAGGGGCGGATTTGCGCGCTTTGAGCTCGCCGTCCATGGGTTTGGGGGCGCTGCTCGTTGTTGTGGCGGTTGCGTCTTGTTCCTGTTCGGGGCTGGAGGGGGCCTGGCTGTGGTCATGGCCGCCTTCCCCGCCGGTGGCGATCCGGAGCCCCTTGTCCATGGCGACGAAGGTGAGGAAGCCGACCATGATGGCTACGCCAAGTAGGATGTTCTTGTTTGGGTTCACGAGGATGAAGCGTGCGTGGGAGGGTTCGGCTTCGCCGAGGAAGATCTCGGGGAGGAGGTGGAAGAGTGTGTCGCCTAGTAAGCCGCCGACGGCGAAGGCGACCATGATGGAGAGCGAGGAGGGGTCGATGTTGGGGGGACATAGTGCTAGGAGGAAATCTGGGAGATGTTAGGACGAAAGACACCATTGATGGCATAAGCAACCAGGCAAGGACAAACTTGGAGGGCCTGAAATGTAGAGAGTTGCAAGAAGGGCATTGACGGCTGGCGTGGACGGGAATATGATTGAGAAAAGTTGGGAGGTGAGGGAGGAGGTCGGGGGGTTTGTGCTGGCAAGGTGACGATCGAGATCTTGAACGATGGGGCATTGCTGCAAGGACGGATGTCAATGGTTCTTTCGTTCTTCAGCTTAGGACGAATAGCTTACATGCAATGCATCCTCAATCTCTCCAGCGCTCATTTGAGCTACTGAAAGTCCATTGACAGCCTTAGCTGCAACCTGATGAACACATATAGCCACTAATGTAAGACACAAAAGGACAGTGCGCCGTTGAGCACCCCATTGATATATCATTGTGATCGCAGCGTCTCAAAGATCGTTTCTTCAGCGCTCCTGTCAATAAAATTGTTTGATCTTCAGAACACGTGACTCTGAAGACTAGCAGATTCAGGGGCTCAACGGGCTAATGCGGCCTTCTAAAGCTTGGCATCTAGCGCTCCCGTCCCTCGACCCTCGGTTAGATTACTTGAAGAAAGATCTCTGTGGGCAAGACATACAATATAATTCCTTCAGGCAGACTCTCCCCACGTCATGGGACGCACCCTCCAAAAGAAGAAAAACCGCTCCTCCATCCCCCGCGCAAGCCTCAAGCCCAAATCCAAAAAGCTCCCCATCAAGTCCTCACCCCTCATCGCCGCCCATTGGAACAAGCACCTCACCCTATCGCAAAACTACCGCAACCTAGGCCTAGCAAGCAAGCTCAACTCCCGCAGTGGGGGCACAGAAGTGAAAGCTCCGAAGGATGTCGAATCCAAAGAGTCAAGGCAGGGGCAAGATCCCCTCGCCATCGGCGCATCAAAACCTGCAACTGCGACGGTTTTGAGGACGGCAAAAGTAATCCGCGATGCAGAGGGCAAGATTTTGGAAGTTATACACGAGGACGCCAGCAGCAATCCTCTAAACGACCCTTTAGCTCCTTTCGACCATGCAAGCGATACCGATACCCCATCTCTCCCCCAAGGCCACAGCAACCACGACAGAAACAGCGGCGTGGTACCCGCGCTCGAAGCGGCCCTTACCGCCGAACTAGCAGAAGTCAGAGCACGGAAGAAGCCTCGGAAGCAGAGCGAGAGGGAGCAGGAATGGATCGAGGCGTTGGTGGTGAAGTATGGGGATGATGTGAGGGGGATGAGTCGGGATCGGAGGTTGAATCCGAATCAGCAGACGGAGGCGGATATTGCGCGGAGGGTTGGGATTTGGAGGAAGAGCAAGGGGAATAATGAATGATGATGGCCGCTTGTCATGAGAATGGTATGATGAACATAGGGTCTTGTTCGCCTTTCGAAGGCTTGGCCCGGTGGGCCCCTGCTTGTCACCTGTCGTCGATACGGCGTGAGCTCTCTACTTGTCGATTGCTTGAGCAAGATGTTGTTCGCGGTCTCGGACTTCAGGTACAAGAGCCTCGCCTTGTCTGTCTCATCTTACTTTACACTCGAATCCACGGATCATGATCGCTCCTGCTGAGTTCCTTGGCCGTGCAAGTGGAATGCATTAATGTTTTGCCTCTTTAGCTATGGATCTTCATTGGTTGGTTTGCACATCGTTATTTTATCATACCGTTGAATCGTTCTATCCAGGAGTGCCAAGATATCATTCACGACACCAACCAAACAGCCACCATCACCCCAAGTATCACACAGAGATGACTTCTCCTCGCCGTCGCTGCCTCTCCCTTGAAGCCTTCAATTGACCCTGTAGCCTTCGGCGTAGCTTCCGCTGTCGGACCAAACCCGCCTATGATCGCCCCTCCCAGCCCCTCCGTACTCGTCCCAAGAACAACATCTGATACCCCAGGCGCCAGACTGATCGGTGTGCCACTAACCGTTATCACGCCTCCGGGCGTCAAGGTCTGCCCACCAATGATATACTGCCCCTGAGCATTGGCCGTCACTGTCTGGGAGCCTATAGTGAGGGTAGGAGATGCAGTGACTTGCCCCGCGCCGGCTGACAAGGGGAGAGTCTTGCTTCCTACGACAAGAGCGGATGCTGAGGGGCCAAGGCTAATGCGTGTGCCTGAAATGGTTATTGCGGGTCCACCAGGAGCGAGGGTTTGCCCGTCGATAACGTATTGACTTGAAGGATTGGCGGTAAATATTTGACCCGCGATTGTCAGGGTAGGTAAAGCGCCTGGGGCAATGAGGGGAATGGTGCTGCTTCCGACTACTAGCTGGGATGCTGAGGTGGCAAGGCTGAGGCGGGTGCCGGAGACGGTTATGGCTGGACCGCCGGGCACGAGGGTCTGACCTGCAATCACATACTGGGATGCTGGATTGGCGGTGATGGTTTGGTCGCCGATTGTCAGGGCTGGAGCTGCAGTGATTGGACTTGTGTTGGTGTTCAAAGGTATCGTGACGCCGTCGATGACGGCCTGGGAGGCTGATGTAGCGAGGGAAAGACGGGTTCCCGATACAGTGATGGCGGATCCCCCTGGAGACAAGGTTTGTCCTGCGATGATAATCGGGGCTGTTGGATTTGCTGTGAATGTAGAGCCGCCGAAGATGAAGGCTTGCGAACTCGGTGCAGGAGTAATTCCGGGCGAGTGATTCAAGGCAACAGTGCTGCTTCCGATGACGATCAATGCGGCAGAGGGTCCTAGACTGAGCTTCGTGCCGCTGACTTCGATGGCGTTGCCTGGGGATAAGGTTTGGCCGGCGATGACGAATTGGGATGATGGGTTTGCCGTTATGATAGAGGCACCAAAGGTGATTGATGGAGGACCGGCGGGGCTTGGAGCTGTAGCTGCAGCAGGGACTGGAATGATTTGGCCGCCAATGTTGATTTGGGAGGGACTCACCACGACCGGCTGGTTATTGATCGTGGTCGTGATTGCAGGGGAGCCAGGTGTCTGAACAAACGTTTGCCCGTTGATGATGGCAGTGTTTCCAGATACCGAGCTGGGGATGTTGCCAACGGTTGTCTCGAATGACTGAGGAGCGCCTCCAGCATTTCCTGAGTTTCCCGAGTTACCTGAACCGCCCTGACCACCGTTGGCTCCTGCGCCGCTACCTGATCCACCTTGTGCACCCTGTCCATTCTGTCCATTCGAACCGCCTTGACCAATTCCTGGGCCGGCACCGCTTGAGCCGGTATCGATGTTCGACCCTCCCTGATTTGAGCCACCCTGGTGGCCGCCTGGGGCTACTTGATGTGAAGACCCGGAGTTGACAGAGTTTGGCCCCGAATCACCGTTTGATCCGCCTTGAGTCGAGCCCCCATTCGAACCGCCATTGTTTGAAGTTCCTTGCGATCCACCTTGATTAGAGCCTCCTTGATTAGAGCCGCCTTGACCAGAGCTGCCTTGACCAGAACTGCCTTGACCAGAACTGCCTTGACCAGAGCTGCCTTGACCAGAGCCTTCATGCCCAGAGCCTCCTTGGCCGCTCGAAGCGACTAATGGTGTGTTCGGTAAAGACGGCTGCACACTCTGCTGCGACCCGATTGCTCCAGCCGTAACACCTGCAGGAATTGGTCCCACAAGCGGTACAACCGCAAGCGGGTCAGCCATTACTGTCGAAGTGGGTTCTGCAGGAATTGGTCCTACAAGCGGTACAACCGCAAGCGGGTCAAACGTCACTGTCGAAGGGGGTTCGGTTGTCGTCGGAGTTAGTCCTCCGAGAACGCTGACATGCGCCTCAACCGGAGAAACCGCGCCCCATTCTCCAATCGTGACCAGAACGACCTGGACAGTCGGTGTTCCACGATAAGTACCTGCAGCACATCTTGCGACATAATCGCCTGCCCCCGCCGAGGCCAAGTAGCCTGGAGCATCAGGCACAACGGGACCGGTCGCATTAGGTACCGAGTAGTTGCCAACGAAATTTCCCGTGTACGGTCCAAAGAAGGGGACCGGAGCGGTAAACGTCACGGTTGAGGTGGCGATGGTGGGGATCGGGCCAGGTGCGACGTATTGAGACTCTATCTCAAATACCGAGTAAAGCACGTTCGGTTGGGCAGATGTCCTACGGTAGGTTAGAACTGTGTTTCAGTCTCTCGACCAGGGCTCAACGTTATTCCGAACAGGCCGTCAAACAGGCTACTTTCTCAGAAGAGTCCCGTAGAATTAGATTTTCGTGCGCCTGGGGGAAGCAGGCGTAAGAGTAGATCACTTACGCTGTGTACGCGTATGTCCAGCCATCCTGGGTCATATCTGGCAGCAATACATCGCTGGGAGCGGAGTAAGGGGGAGTTGAAGTACTATTTAATGTACGCGAATAGGTGGTGGCTACACAGGTATATGTCAGTAGGGCCTTTATCTGAATGCTGTGCAAAATTTGTGTGCCACATGCAATCTTGAGCATCCAGTCACGCTATCCAGCCTTGGAGTAGAAAAAGGAAACACACTTACTATATCCGACTACAGTGGTTTCGTACACGAGGGTTACCTTGGAATACGTAGAACCGTTGTCTTCAAAGTTTGTAGCTGTCTGTGTGCGGTCCGTATACCCACTGACTCGGTCAATCAGAAAGGACGTGCTTGTCGGAACATAAACGAGCTCTGGTGTGGTCCAGGTACTGATAGTACGAGTCGCCGGAGCGCCAAGTGTATATGGGTCCGGTGTACTCTGATTTCTGATGCAAAATTGTCGGCCCACTGATAGGCTAACCGCAGTACCCGTGCATTGGTACAAATCTAGTGGATACTTATCCCAATAATAGACATTGGCCCCAATCGCATTTACGGTACATGGGGCTAGGGTCTCCGTGATAAAACGGGTTGAGTGAATTGTAGTTGTAGAATTTGTATCACCCAAAGTACCGTTTCCGGCCGGATAGTAGCCGCCTGTACCGACAGGAAGGGATCCACCACGGGGCGCCGTGGACTCGGTAGCAGAAGGGTAGGATAGGGTGGTATACCATTGGAGGGCGATCCAGTACTTGTGGGCAAGGAGCCGTATCCGCCAGAGAAGAAGTTTCCCCTTGACGCAGTGTTTGCAGCGGTACCAGTAGGGGAGGGGTATGGAGGAACAATGCCCGAAGAAGGTGCAACGCTGCTCGAAACGCTGTTACTGCTGAGCAAGGACCTATGAATGGAAAAAGGCCGCGAAGTGGCACTCGACCACATTGATGGCAATGGTCTGGAGCTAGAGGCTTGACCGGTAGATGCTATTGCTGTCGTTGAGTCATTGTTCCTAGGATAGAAGCCGCCATAAGGAGTTGCCCAGGCCGTAGAGGCCAGACCTGCAGCATCGGCGGTCAGATCGGCGCCTGTTGATGCGAGGTAGCTATGAGATTCAAAAGATTGTGCAGACTGCAGAGCAGTGACTACCATGATTGACTGAACGACCTGACCAATGCTTGACCCAAATAGACGGCTCCGGCACAACGAGCCTCAAGAACCATGACGCCGGAATTCACAAGACAGTCAAGCCACAAAGATCAAGCGCTCTTTATTATGACTTACTAGAAAATACCACAGCGACCACCCTTAGTAAAGGAGACAGCCCCATGTTTGCGAATTGAAGATATTACGAGAGGTGAAAACTCGTACAGCATAAGCACATATGCGCCCGGCAGGAGTCGCGTTGTATGTCCAAGGCCAGGATCGACGGAGGGCTCAAGCGACGGCAAGACTATGGAATGAAAATGAAAACGAAAAGAAAGTAGAAGAAAATGTCCAAAGATGGAAGAGCTCGACAAGAGCCTCGGAGACTTCGAGCTATCCGTGTGGTTCGCCTATCTCCATTGCGGCAAAGGACCATGGAGGTCCGTACTTCGTATCATCCATGCCATCGAAGCTAAGCTTAGAACAGCAACGACAGTCCTACTGAACCTTGGCTGTGCAAGAGCTGAGAATGATTGACTAGACGTCAGGTTTCTGTTAGCCAGTAAGAATCGTGCTGTTAGCGCCAGGGCTGTGGGAGGATGAAAGAGTTATGAAACATCCTCTTAATTTTCCTCAGCCTCTGCAGGCTAATGCAGGATCTACAACCATAATAACGGGGCTTGTACGAATGTTCCCGGGAAACCAGCTGACAGCAGTGCCATGCCTTGAATATTGACTACGCTCCTGCAGTACCACGTGGGGTTGCACCAAGTCATCGGGCTGGGTAGCATCTCCAAGAAGATCGCATCGAGGAAGCTTAGCAGATGGTTCAGAACACATCATGCTTCAGTACTATGACCGAAGTCATGAGCTCAGAGGTCGACAAAAACCACCGGCATTTAATCCAAGGATATTGAAAATGGAGGGAATATCGAATGTGGTTGCCCTTGAGGCATGGAGGAAGCCTACGAGCGATTACCTTTCTGGGTTTACCTTGAGGAAACAGATGGATGATGCTTGGTTCGCGCCTGAGGGAACTAAATATAGAATGCCTTGATTATGAGTCGTCAGCCGGGAAGCGGGCCTGTCAACCCGCTAAGTGAACTAGTACAACAGTCCTCAAGGTAAGGTTGCACACGCCGGATCTTGTATACTGTCTACATGCATTTAGATGGCAGAGCACCACAGCGCGCACCAAGACGAATAAACATCACCATCTAGATTCTCCCAATGTACACAAGTAATCGTGACTCGTTTCACAACCTTCTTTTCTGCGCAACCCAAGCTTCTGATCTAAGCAACTCCGAGGAACCAGCAATTCTGAATTGCATCTCTCAGTACATGGTTACCCTATGCGTCGGTGAGGAGTGGTGCATCCTTTCCATTCCCTGGTACCACTGAGAAAGGCGACCTGACAGAGTAACGTTGGATAATTAACCAGTCAAGTCCCACTGATGGCCGCACGAAGCGTTAGAATACGCGATATCTGTAATCATAGCACTATAGAGGAGACATGCAATGTTTGAAGACAGTGGGACCGTAATCCAAATGGCCTGAAGAATGCACCACATCAAGCCGTGGACAACGTTCAATGTTATCCCCCATGCACCAGTCCCAGCGCCCACCAGTCACATCTGGAATTAGCTGTCGGATCCTTGGCTGGGACTACAACAAAGCAGTGCGCTTTGAGGTTTAGAGGAGACATGGAAACCGCAATAGGTGCCGCCAGTTGTTACCAAGCTTATCTGTGCCTTGCTGGCTCGGTACGTCGAGTAGGTTAAATCGACTTCCGGTAAGAGAGCCGCAGAAGTGAAAGCTGCGAATTATCACCAGGACAAAAATTCACAGTGATAGGTATATTATGGTGCGGATAAATCGTCTGTGCATATCAGCGAATGAGACCGTAACAGTACTGTATGCTAGAAATAATAGTGTTTGAGCTCCATGTTCTCCACGGCAGATGAGATGACGGACAAACGAATAGAGCGAGATGAAGACAGGATACCCCATGGTTCTACTGAATATTTATAAGCGGGTATGGTGTCCTTGGGCATCTGGTAATCGTTTGATCGCCAGTATCATCCGGTAAGAAATCGCCTTGGGATGGATTGATCGGTCTCGCGTGCAGCCCGCAAGAATACTTTGGCTCAAGTCTTGGCCGAAACAATTTGATACCCAACAGTCGCGATCGGCTCTGGAAAGCTTTTGGAAGTCATAGCGCAAGGTGTGGAGCGAAGGAAAGGGAATTAAAGGCGCAGGGTACCCTGCAAGTGCAGAGGTTTTAAAACGAGCAGGTGTGATATGGGATGACTTTGCATCTTGAGAGACTTGGTACAACCGCCAGATCCGGCCACCACCATCAAGTGGTTATCGAAGGTTACCATTAAAGCTCAGTCCCTGCACAGCTCTCCTCTTTACCATTCTGACCCACCTTCTCCTCCTCCATTCCCCTGTCTTCTCCATGGTCATATCCTCCTCCCAATCAGGACTCTTTTTCTTCGCTTTTTCCCATAGACTGTCAACACCGTCCTCTTGAATCCCATCAAAGGCGAGATCGACAACCCATCTTTCTCCTTCTTGCTCAACCCCTACCCCTTGACATGCTCTCCCCGCCACCCAATCCTTGCTCTCCAGATCAAGCTCCCACTTCTTACCACTCCACTCCCAGCCCTGAGGGGCCTGTACATCGTCGAAGAAATGAGTGCCTTTTACTCGCTCGCCTGCTATTCGAGAGGGGGACAGTGGGTCATATGGCGCCGGAGTGAAGACCCACGGTTCCCATTCTCCACGGTGTAAATGCTGTAGTTCGAAGATTTCAACTTCCCGCTGTTCAGGTGGGGAGTCGAGACTAATGTCCGTCGCGATCCGAGTATTGTAGAAGGATTGTGCGGTTTTCTCGTGCGGGCGGATATGCGAGACGCGGATTGCAAGTGCGAACTGTTGGATGGCGGGGTGTCCAAAAGGTATGATGGTCCAAATGGCTGTGAGGGCTAGGAAGCGCCAGGGTAGGAGGTGCGAGGTTATGAACAAGAGGCATGTGGCCACGAAGAGGATGAGAAAGATACTTGAGCTCAAAGACTCGTTACTGAAATTCGTTGACGGCGTGACGCCTGCAATGAGTGCATCGTGCGCGGTTGAGAAGTCGTCCATGCTATTCTGGAGATCGCGCATGTTGCGAAAGAAATCTTTGGACATTTCCGAGGCTGGACGTATGGTGCGTGCAGGAGCTAGTGGGGGCCCCTGAAGAGAGTAGGATGACGCGGTGGGCGAGGGAGGTAATGGATGCCGAGCCAGAAACGCAGGAACGAGGAGAAAGATAAGGGATGAAGCGAGAGGAAGAATGGGAAGAAGATAGGGGTCGAGGCAAACGAAAGTGAGGATGGCTAAGAGTGAGAGGGTATGCGAGGTGGTGGACCAGTTGAGCAGGCGAATGAGGCGTGTCTGGAGGACGAACACCACTCCGATCCTAGCATATAGTTAATAGCAGTCGCTGAGACTCGCAAGTCTCTGATCCGCTGTAGAAACATCGTCGAGATATACTAGAATATTTGGGGAATATACCTCGCATTAAACCGTCGGAAATTGTTGGTCATCAGAGGAAGACTGAAGCTCGGTCGCTGGACGTATTTCGAAGACCGCTCATCCAAGGGTGCATCTTCATCCCCAACATCTTCCTGAGGAATGACTTGCTGCATCAACCTACGACGTCGACGCTTAGCCCGCCATAATCTGAAGACGATGACAGCAGATTTGCGGATCGGCATCGCTCACTTGCTGAGAAGACGATCCTGAAGAGAGTCTCCGGTGTGGCGGTGCTTGCCAGCCTCATGTAGCTTTTGCGTGAGCTTGGAGCCTGACAGCTTTTCCTTCAACCTAGAGCGTTTGCTCTCCGCGTGTTCATCGTCAGATGACGTGGCGGAGGGCGCGTTGACACTGGACATCGTAAGGGCTGGCGCAGGCTCATCTCGGTTCACGATCGCGTCTGCTGCGCGCCCTTCCATGTTGGAGGCACCGCTCTCATGTGCTGTTACATATCTTTGAGTATTGATGGGGAGAGCAGTCAAACGGAGATACATGTAGCTAGTGGCTTTGCCGAGAGAACCTTGCTGAGAGGACGGACGGGCGTGTCGTCGCACGAAGGGCTTTCCGGCCGGAATAGGGGTCAAGTAAGAGTTCTAGGATGCACCTCCATGGGTTTGTAAATGGCATACTGATCACTGAGAGGCAAAGTCGAGATTCAAGAGTCTAGTTCAAGTATTCTCAAAGCTTCGGAAAGTGAAACTCTCGTCGTTGTTTGGACATCGGAGCAATATACCTATGTGCAACCAAATCCTTCGCTCCAGTCAAAGCCAACATCAACGCCACGCTTTGCAAATATACACGCGCTTCTCCGCCCTTCAAGCTAAACCTCTAAGTGAACTCCACATTCCCCCCAGTCCTCCCCTCCCTCGCCAATTTCGCTTGCGCTCTCTCCGCTCTCCTCCTCTTTCGATTATTCGCATAGTCCGCGCTAGCCTCCGTCGTAGTCCCATCATAAGTCCCCGGACTCCCCACACTCCCCGGCCCCGGCGGTCTTAAACCTGGCGAGCTCCCCGGTATAGGCGGTGGCACAGGAAGCGGCACTGGAAGGTTTTGCTGTACTGGCGGTACTGCTTGTTGCTGTTGTTGCGCTAGCCTCTCATTCTTGAGTCTCATTTGCTCCACTGCTTGCTGCTGTCTTTCCAGTGCCTCGGTCCTACGCCATCGGTCACCGCTCGTGCCTTCGGTGTTGCTTAGATCGCTGCCGCTTCCGCGTCGTCGTCGGCCGTTGCGCTCTTTGCGGCGTGCTTCGCGACTTACGGCTGCCTCTTCTTCGGGGAGCCGTCGAAGGGTGACGTGTCGGCCGTCACTATGCATTTTCACTTTCACGCTAACGGGCGGAGAAGCTACGCTGTCTCCTCCACTGCCAGAGTGATGGCGGCTTCGATCCCGACGTTTTGAAGCTTCAGCGGCAGCTAGACCGCGTGCTGCGCCGCCTGCGAGAGCTGCTGCTGCTGCGTCACGACTTGGGCGTTGATGAGCGGCGCTAGTTTCGGAGCCTGAGTAATTTTGGTGGAGGATTCCTTGAGAATCGGGGGGTATGGTAGGCATGGAGGCTGTTGGAAGGGGGGGTGCGGCGCCGGTCATAAAAGGATTGCTCGCGCCAAGAGTGGTGTTGTGCGGCGGAGGTGGTAGCCGGTTTCCAGACTGAGCGCCGGCACCAGCAACGCCTGGGTAGACGCCTGCGGCAATCGGGACAGAGGTGCCAGGGTTGCCCAGAATGGGGCCTCGGCCGGGGAAAGGATCTGTCGAGGCTGTGAGATCAGTGCTTGTGGTCACGGACCCGTGACGTCTGTGCCGCCTTGGAGTACCGTCGCCTGTCAGACGTTGATTTCGTTCTCGATCCAACCTTTCAGCTTCAAGCCTCTGGTCGAGCCGTTTCTGCTCCTTGCGCTCTCGGCGCTTCTTGAAAATGTTACGCGCAAGGCCGAATGCTCCAAGGCCTGCAACGGCATCCCGTACGCCGTGGCCGCCTCGGCCCTCCTGGCTGGCGCTCATGTCACTGCTATAGGTCATGGAGCTTGAGCTGCGTCTGTGGTGCAAAGGTTGATTCAGAGGGTGTTGCACACTTGGTGGTACAGGCGCAGTCTCATTGATCCTGTTCCTGCTGCCTCGTTGATCGATGGTGACATCGCCACCGAGCGGAGGACCATAGTGCCCTGTGTCACTGTCTTGATCTCGCCTCTTCCTTCTGTCAAAGAAGCTTTTCGCGGCTTCTGCAGCTCCTGCGACAGCCCCGATCTTCAGTAGTCTATCTCGCCAGCCACCGCCACGCTCCTCGTCTTCGTAGTACTTCTCATCCTCGATGAAAGAGCCCGAGTGCCTTCGAGAGCCAACAACTTCGGGTTGATCTACTCGATCTTGGCTTTTTGACCTTCTTCGAAATCTGTCTGCTAGAGCAGCAATACCAATGCCAGCTGCACCGCCTTTTAACAGGTCTCCCGTTCTTGAATGTCGATCTCTGCTTTCAGCCACGCTGCCTTGTCCGTAACTATATCGACTATCGTAATCACTCTCGTAACGGCGATCTTTGATATGTTCCATGATGAAATAGATCAAAAGCAGAGAGAAAACCGCTAATGCATATAATACAAACAATGCAACGGGCGAGCCGTACAGCGTCAGTCCAAGGGGTATTTGTGCAAGACCAAGAAGTGCAATGGTTCGCCCGAGCCAGTGGTGAAGCTGCAAATGTTAGCTGATTCATTTCGCAGCAACTAGAGCACATCTTACCATGGCTGTCAATGGCGTATACAGCGTCTTCCTCTTCTTTTCGCGCTTGTGTACCCGCCAGCCCCCTATAAACTGCACAAGAACCAGGATGAAGATAGCCAAACCAATGCCATGGTGAGGGTTCGTCAAGCTCCGCTTCGGTCCCACAGCAAAGAATGGTAGGATGAAGACCACCGTTGTGAGAAGTAGAGTGAGAATCTGTAGCCAGATGTGTAGCTTCTGAGCCCGTCGGTGATTGCTTTTGTGAAAACGTAGGGTCATGATAGCGGTCGGAACGATGAAGAGGAACACCATGGCAGCTATAATTCCATGAGCACGAATGAGACTCCGATACTGGGGCTGCTCTCGAAAGCGGTTTCCCATGCCTAGCAAGGTCAGTAGATGCTACGCTTGGGAGAAACGTGTACTCTACCATTATATCGCATAGTCGCAAAATTTAGGCCTACAAGATTCGGGAGAAGGAAGGTATCCTTTTCGGTGTCCCATGTGCCGTCGCCCACATGCATCGTATTCGACGAGTAGGTACTGCTGCCCGCTGGGGCAAGCTGCGGAGCGGGCGACATTGTGCTGCTTGAGCGCGGATTTTCCCCTTCGCAATCCTGCAATGCTGGCGCACCGAGCGCAGGAGATTCTTAGATCTCCAGATATGCAAAGTCCACCATGCGACAGCCCTATATCCTCGAAGTCTGAAATAATACTGTACACTGCCCTCGAGCTCCTATCTATGACGCTTCGTCCTCGGGTTTGCCAATTTGTGGGAGATGGGTGGGAGTATGAGATGTTGTTCTGTCGACCGTGAACGACGGTAATATGGTCGCACTGTATCTGAGCGTCGAGTAGAATCGTTTATGAGCCACAAGGAGCCCGTTTGCTTCATGGGGCAAAGCAAGCTTCGTGAGATGGACAAGCCGGTTTTCCTAGCGGAGTAACAAAAGTTGAGGGGGAAACCGGCTCTATCGATAACGAATCAGAACTAAGGCTGCTTGGCGAGCTCAATAAGGTATAGCGCTTGTCCAGACACCTTCGACTAATCTTCATTTCCTGAAAGTAAGGCAAGGTACCCTCGAAATCTCTGGATCGCAAAATAGAATGGTTGCGGACACAAACCTCGCTTTCACAATAGGTCAGAGATTCGATGACGAGTTGCCCAGGGGCTTAGATCGGTCGAAGGACTCAAAGTAACCACTTGTAAACGTTGAATTCTTTTGATTCCGACTTGATCACCGGGGCGGAGTTCAGCCCGTACTCCTTCCCCTTTTCATATTTCGTTGACGTACAATCTCATCATATCGCGATTTGCAGCAGATGGTCACATACTTGTTGCACTGCTCCCGATGTAAAAGAGATACAAGACGACGGTCTTCGACAGCACGTTGACCTACTATGAGATAGGGCCAGTTATCCTCGAGGACTTCCCGTCTATAGTGCGCGAGCAGGGCAAGTATGCAGTTGCACCAGAACCACTGGTCAAGGCAACGAAGAGCATGGAGGGCATTCACAAGGGCTTCGACACGCTAAGATTGGGGGTGTTAGCGAAGAAGGTCGCCGTTGAGAGCGAATAATTCTACTTGTCAAGCTCGGTAAACAATACCCCTGCACATGGCCACCTTCTTGGAAAGAGGATGGTAATCCTTCGGTGACGGCGACGCAGGACATCTCTCTTTCTTGTCTATTTGGTTTCGAATGGAAGTCTATCAGAGCGTGAACAGAATTTATCGTCTTACGATTATCAGCTATCTCCTTAAAGTCTTGATGTGTAGCTCCTGAAGACCGAGGTAATGTTTTCACAAATCGTCACTAATCCAGTGTCGGGCGGGATGCATCTCGTGAAGTCGTGAAAGTGTCCAACCGTTTGGGTTGCTCAAGTGCTCAAAGAACGTTTCACTTAGCGTCACGCTTTTCAACACTTACGGAAGCAGAACGTAGATCAACCCGATTCAACGCGCCATGTCTTATACAAGCTTACATGCCCAACCGAGCTGACCTTTCCGATATACGATTCTCAAAGCTAAGCAATCACTGAATACTTCTACAACATGGCCACTCGCACAGTCATGCGTGGCATCTGCAGCAAGAAGCTAGCAATTCCTCATCAGCTCTTTCATGGCTTCCGCTCGCCATCTCGATGCTTCCATGGCCTAGTCGCTCGCTCTATTGAGCCTCATCGAGTTGGTTCCCAAAGCCAGACAGCATCCACTCCTCTGGTAAGTCTCCTCCAGCATTGCATCAAAATCGCTTACTGACAGTTGCGAAGGCCCAATTTGTCCGCCACTGTCACACTGCCAAAGGTTGGCCCCCAGCTCTGGCCAACCGCGCCCATGACATGGAAGATATTGCCCAAGACAAGTATGACAAAACCGTCGAAGCGAACTCCCATAATCAGAGCGGCGGTCGAACATTTGGAGACGGACACGACGAAGTTGAGCATAGGAAGGAGTTCGACGACATGATACATAGAGTCAAGCTCTTACTGAAGGAAGTTGAGGTTGTGATGGACAACATGGACAAATCGAGGAAGAAGAGATTGGATAATCTCGTGAAGATGGTGGATGATGCACAGAAGGTGATAGCTCTCCAGAGGAGCCTGGATAGTGATGATGAGAAGCGAGGGGATGGTTTCGAGAACAAGATGGGCGATGCTGAGGCCGGCGACGGGGGAGTCGATCAACATGACGAGAACGGACGCAACGATCTTGTGGACGAGAACAACGACGACGATCTGGGAACCGGACCTGACGACGTCATGCATAGGCTTGCTGCCCTCGAGATTAAGGCCAATGTTCTCAAGATGGATATCAACGATATCAGGAGCCAAGCCAATGCGGACTCGACAATCAAGTCGATGGAGAAAATGATCCGCCTGACAGAGAAGCTTCCTCGGGACTAGAGACTCTAGAGCTGTACCATTCCTTTTAGAAGAGCCTCATAGACAGAAGAACCTCATAGATCCAGGGAAAGAGCATGCCCCTTTTTGTCCGTGCTGCTCGATTTGTTCTGTGATGCGAGCACGCTCTCACCTGAGTAGTTTCAAACGACATGAGTCACTCATACTCGGAGGGATAGGATGCACTGGGTAGTAATATTACTAAATTTGAGTTACGAGCTTCATGGACTGCATCGGCATCGTTCGAATCCGAGGCTCTTAGGTGCTTGACTGGCAGCTTGAAGATCGATAATGCCAAGTTCTGTCTTTGAGGTAGGACCATGTACCAGATCCCCATTGCACTTTATCATATCTAATCTCGTTGATCTCCCGGCCTTCTTCAAGTCGAAGCGCCTTCGGCGTCCAGACATGGGTGGACTTACAATCCGTTGATCCGTTGATGCTCTCAAATTGACGACAACTCCGACCAAGAATCTTCCTTGTAAAGCTGCTTGATGTAGACCGGGGAACGATGGCGCAGCGGGATTATCCTCTAGAAATTTCAATTATTGAGCTCTTATCTGTCGCCTGATGCCTTTGATCATGATTCTCTCGCTCGCTGACGTTAGGGTTTTCCTAAATTTACATTCACAAGGTAATACCTTAAGGCAACAATCAACACTATTCATCGATTTCATTGAGGTCGGCTTCTTTCATTTACGCCTTCGGAATTGTTTCATGATAGGCATTTGTACCCTACTGAATATTGGCACACTCTCAGTCTCTCATAAACCTTCCTTCTCTCAAGATGCTTGGTCGCTGTGCCCTCGGTGTCATCGCCAGCAAACGCTCTTTAAGCTTCGCTCGAACCGTCAATCTATCTATCCTACGACCTCGAGGCGTTCTAAGCACGATCGCTCGCAACCCAACGTTACTCATAACCCGATCCGTGAGCTCGAAGACACCTAATCTTCCTGTACGTCGTCTCTTCTAAGATTGCAGTTCAGACGCTCATTGATCAACAGCCGACAACAATGCCCCCTTCCCTCATCCCGCCAGGCTGGACCGCTGATCACGAAGAGATGGCCGACTGTACAGAATACTTTGGCGAATTACTAAAGCTCGAAAAATACGACATTTCCAAGTCCGGCATCCCACGTGCCCTTCTCGCAGACGACGTAAGCGGTGTTCCTGATGTCTTGGTCGAAATTTCAGATCCCAACGGTCAGCACGACTGCCAACATTACATTTGGAACCGACTTAGCGATTATGTCTCCAAGGTTTCAGCACCAAATACAGCGAAGGAGATCATCCCACTGTTGTTGACTAATGGTAAGACTAAGAAAGGGTTAGTTATCCGGAAGCTGGAGTCCTTTGGAGCTCCGGTAGGTATTATTGGGAAGCTGGATAAGCCGACCTTTGTCGTGCCCCCGGGCTGGACCACTGACCCCAAAGAACTGGACTTTTGTTCCGAATGCTTTGGCGATCTAATACAGATCAACAACTATGATACCCCAGTCTTCGGCATCCCGCGTGCGCTTCTCGCCGACGACAAGAGCGGCGTTCCCAATGTCCTGGTCAAAATCTCAGATCCAAATGGTCAGCACGACCGCCAATATTACATCTGGAACCAGCTCACCAATTTCGTCTCCGAGGTGTTAGCACCGAAGACAGCGAAGGAGATTGCCCCGCTGCTGTTGGCTGATGGCCAGGCTAAGGAAGGGTTGGTTGTCCGAAGGCTGAAGTCTGGTGGGGCCCCGGTGATTATTGCCACGTCGGACAAGCCGACCTTTGTCGCCCCCCTGGGATGGACGGCTGATCCTGAGGAAATGGCCGACCTCGACGAAGCCTTCGAAGAACTGATACGGAACCAATACGACATCCCGAAATCGGGGATCCCACGTACCCTCCTCGCCAACGAGGGCGCGGTCCCTGATGTCCTGGTCGAACTCTCAGCTCCCAATGGTCAAGACGACCGCCAGTATTACATCTGGAACCAGCTCAGTGGGTATGTGTCGAAGGTGGTGGCGCCGACGACGGCGGAGAAGATTGTCCCTCTATTGACGAATGGGGGGGAGAGGAGGGGGAATTGCATACTCGGCTGTTGGAATCGATCAAGCCCTACTAGTCGGGATGAGGGGGGAGTTACGAGTGCATTTTCCTGTAGGACGGGATGAGCGTGGAGTTTGGTGGATGGGAAATTTTTCTCGCGATGGACTTGCATATCACGAGATACCCCAGGTGGCATCAGGCCGTGGACGGGGATCTTTGGAGTGGTATTCCGCTTCTGAACTGGGTGGAGGTTGAGTTGGTGGATCGAGTCTCCTCCCACGATGGGATTGCATATTATGAGTAGGTCGTGGATGAAAATCTTTGAAGTGCGATCCCGCTTACGGACTGGGTCGAGCGTAGAGTCAGTGGATGGGCCTCTTCCCCAACGGTGGACTTACATTCGATCAGATACCCCAGATAGCATCAAGTCATAGACGAGAACCTTTTCTCTGAAATCCCGGTCAGACTGAGTGAGCGTGGAGTTTGGTCCATGGAAACTCATCCTACGATGGAAATGGATTTCGGCAGATACCCCAGATAGCATCAAGTCATAGACGAGAACCTTTTCTCTGAAATCCCGGTCCCGAACTGAGTGAGCGTGGAGTTTGGTCCATGGAAACTCATCTCACGATGGAAATGTATTTCATGAAATATCCCCAGATGGCACCTGGTCGTAGATCGAATCACCTCTCACGACAGACTCGTCTTTCACAAATACCCCCAGATAGCATCGTGTCGTACATAGCACCGATTGAAGTGGGATTCCGGGCTTTAGACGCGCATTTGATTGTTGGGCTGCCTGATATCACAGGTGCATGCAACCTATCCCTTCTTCACATATCTCTTCTCTCCTTCTCCAGTGTCAGGCTGCTCCTTGTCCGTGATTGAACAAGTGGTATTCTTTGACGGCTTGCCACTTTCAGCTCTAGGTCTTTCCGTTGTCGACAAGTCCAGCATTGTCTACTGGCTCCGTGCTCATCGGCAACGAGCGAGATAGAAAAGGGACAGCCGTCAGCGCATGATATGATCACTCTCTGGCAGCGTGCACTCTTCGAAGATGGCAAGAACAAGTTGCGATTGAAATCTCGAGATCCACTGTTCCATATATACATGAAGCATCTCCCCACGATATCCTAAAGTCAACCCTTTTAGAGACACGGGAAATTGGTGTCACGCCATTAAGCCTTCCTCATATCGACCACGCACCGGATGCAGCCCCCATCCTTCATATCCGAGAAAGCCTGGTTAATGCCCGCCAACGGCTGCCGATGTGTGATGAACTCATCGACCTTCAGCTTGCCGGTCATATAGTCGTCGACCAGGTCCGGCAGCTGAGAGCGGCCTTTGATGCCGCCGAACGCGCAGCCTTTCCAAACGCGGCCCGTGACGAGCTGGAAGGCTGGTGCGACGTCAGCGTTCGTGGTGTCTCTAGAAAGAGTGGTAGGGACTTACGCCTGGTACTTATCTCCTGCCCTGCCGCCGCGACGCCGATGACGATGCTTTGGCCCCACCCCTTGTGGCACGCCTCTAATGCCGCCCTCATAACGCCTACGTTCCCGGTGCAATCAAACGTGTAATCACACCCACCATCTGTCATCTCCACCAGCTGCTCCTGGATACTCTTCTTCCCCAGCTTCGTTGGGTTAATGAAATCCGTAGCGCCGAACTTCTTCCCCCACGCCTCCTTCCCGTCGTTCACATCCACCACAATGATCTTCCCAGCACCGTTCTTGACCGCACCCTGTATGACACTCAGCCCCACACAGCCAGCCCCAAAGACCGCGACGGTGGAGCCCTTTTCCACATTGGCGGTTACCACGGCCGCGCCGTAGCCGGTCGTGATGCCGCAGCCGAGGAGGCAGGTCCGGTCCATGGGCGCTTTGTCGGTGATGGCGACGACGGAGATGTCGGCTACGACGGTGTATTGCGAGAAGGTGCTGGTGCCCATGAAATGCAGCAGGTCTTTGCCGCGGGCTTTGAATCGCGAGGTGCCGTCTGGCATGACTCCCTTGCCTTGGGTGGCACGGATCTTGCCGCAGAGGTTCGTTTTGCCGGATCTACAGAACTTGCATTCGCCGCATTCGGGGGTGCTGAGAGAAACAGGGCAGTCAGCTTGGGAGATGGAGGAGGACAGAGGATGGCGTACTAGAGCGCTACGACGTGGTCGCCAGGTTTGACTGTTGTGACGTCTTCGCCGACGGATTCGACGATGCCGGCACCCTCATGGCCGAGAACGATTGGGAAGGCGCCTTCGGGATCTTTGCCTGAGAGTGTGTATGCATCTGAGGATGTTTAGTCGGATATCCCATCTGATGGCGGCATGAAGCGGACCTGTGTGACAGACGCCTGTGTAGTATATTTCTATTCGGACTTCGTGAGCCTTGGGAGCCTGGACCTCGACATCCTCGATCGAAAGATCTTTGCCAGCTTCCCAAGCTACGGCAGCCTGTAGCAGTACGTTAAGTGGGGTTCGTGACTTCGAGTCCTATCGGTACCTTGCAGGTAATGGTCTAGAAAGGATCCAATCGTCAGCAGATGTTAGAGTGCCGCTGAGTCGAGATAAATTGATCTTTGGCTGACCTTCCCCGCTGTGTCTGCTGGCATATTGGTTAAAATCTGATATCTGCGCTTGATATCCAAAATTAAGTCGTAATACAGAGTCGTCGATTGATATGAAATATGCAGGCTCTTGCTTGTGACGTAGGCGTTTTGTTGATTGCAAGCCTCCTTCGTACGGGGTGGTGGGGCCGGCCCGAAGGCAGCTCTTCTTCCTCCGAGACGGCAATGCTGCCCGAGAGCCGGATGGAAAAACACTTCCTGTAAAGTACTCGTGTCGGAGTACTGTATGAAACGGGTACTGGAATGGCGAAGTTTCCTGATATATTTTCCTGGATTTCTTTATATATACCAAAGCTATAAAAGATCCAAGGCAAGCTTTGCAAGAGGTGGGTACCTCATGATCGATAGCTGTGGTGGAGAGATTTTTGAATCAAGTGCTACTCAGTAGGAACAAGTACATAAAGGAACCTAAGATTTCAAGCATATAATAGTAAATCGAAACCCTTGTCACGTTCGTCATCTAAAATGATGACAGGAAAGCTCCTCGTAAGTGGTGGGGTTAGTTCGATCTGATAACAGTCCGGATGATGGAAGCAATTCAGTATAGAAAGTTTACACAAGAAAAGTCTCGAAGTCCAGACTAATTCAGAACAAGGGATTGGCAGGAAGAGGGTTTCGAAAGCATGCTGAGGCTAGACACAGTCTTGATCAGTAGATAGTCTCGCAATATTCTAGAAATCAAACGCGAATCCATAGGATGTAAGCACGTACTTGATTCATACTTCAGCTTTGCACGAAAGAGATGACAGTCGGATCAGCGACTGCAAAGACACGTCCATTGTTCAACAGTCCTGAACGAGAAACTGTATTAATCCCAGACAAAGTAGCTGCCTCCGACCAGAGTTCACTGGGTAACCTGCGCGAACGGCAGGAACGTGGTGTGCGGATCTTCGAGGAGTGGATTAAGATACCCCCAGGAGGCTTCCGGAGCTGGAACTTCAGTAGCCGGGCCACTATAGCTTCTGCTGCCAGAGCAGGACGGGGCATCACTTGCTTGTCACTTGTGTAGACGCTCGATCCCAATCCCCATCCCATCATTGTCTGCACAACACAACCGTTCTTATTCGTACATTCCCCCACACATCTGCTCCCTTTACAGCCCAGGCATCTGCCCCGTCTGCATCATCTGAGCGTTCTGCTCTTGGAATCTTTGACCTAGTCTCTCCCCTGCCTTCAAATTCTTGTCCACACATCTCATGACGCAAGACTCTTCTCTTGAATGAAGCGATTTGGTGGTGAAGTCATGAATACAGTCGTCAAAGCATTTCTGGATCATCTTAGAGTACATCTGGCCCACAGGTCAGCTTTCTTTCATCCAGGCTGTGTTCCAGCTTCTCCAGGAACAAGGCAGGTGGTTGATGTGCCTTGCACACGTACATTGGCAAAGTCTTTCATCTGGTTCTTCTCCAAGCGCTTCTGCAGCTCCTGCTGCTCAGATTGGTTAAGCCTAGTCGGAGACGAATGTGTCAGTGGAAGGATGCGATGCACACAAAGAAAAGACGTCAAACAACAAGACTTACGAGTCCATTTTGTGTACTTCAACGAAAGAGCGCCTGGAAACAGCCAATCTGTACTGTAGGCAATATCTCAGATCGACCTGAGTTGCGCCAGGAGCATTTATACAAGAGTATTAGAATGAGGACTTTCCATTGGAGTGAATATGCTTAAAGAAGTTCACTTGGCATCCATTTCACCCGGTTTGACCAATTGCAGGCGGTCTTGGCTAGCTCACTACGGCGGTCAAAGGACGCATTTTTGCACCAGCCTCAGCCTCAGCCTTTCCCTCCCTGTCGCAGCACGTTTTCTGGAGTTCGTGACCCATTTCCGTGGGCCTTGTGCAAGCTTGTGGAGTCTTGTCATTAAGAATGCTCAACAGTCGTCTCTTTGCTCTGCCATCAATGCTTCAGCTCCATCCTCCGTACGGCTGATCCCCTCGTCGCTAGGCTCCAGCTTGCTAACCATCCCCTTCACCCCCTGTCAAGGCTTGGACGAGAGCCCATCAAAAGGTTCGAGTCGTCCTCACTCACAATCCTGCCCTCGCGACGCGATACGGCGAGCTTTGCGTCACTGGCAGGCTTCTTGAAACGTCTAGACAGTCAGAAAGCTGCTTATCTGTCCCTGCGACAGGTCGCAATCAAATCGCCTTGACCATTGACAGGCACGAGCGTCTTCTAAACTTGGCGCATCCGGACAGCGAAGCAGAACAGCATCAGCCAATACCAAGCCTCATTCCAGGCATCAAGGTTGTATCAAGTCAACTTTCGTCCTTAGCTGCAGCTACACCAGTCAAAGGCACAACGCTCATACAGGAGTTCCTCCCACCGCAACCGCGGCGCGTTCCGAGCCGTGGGGTATACAAATCGTAATATCTGCCTTCTGCTTGTATTATATTCGTTGCGCACGAAGGCTATCGTCGGTTGCTATCAAGTTCACTGGAATAGCGATTGCGCTGTTATTTCATCCTTTCGGTTTGGAATGCTCTAATATTCTAGGCTTGAGGTTATACCCAACGGAGAACGAAGGTTTCGACACGCAACCAGTCAATTTCGAGAGACTGCCCTCCGAGACCCATTTCGCAGCAATACCTACCAACATGACGTCAACCAATCTTTCCAACCTGAACGCACCACCTCCGTTTGAACAACCGGCGTCACAGCAAGCTGTGTCTCCTTCTTCAAAACGCGACTTAGCTTCCTGGTGGAAGAACTTTAAGAAGAACTCGAAGAAAGAGGAAGAGAAAGGTGAGTCTATTGGTACCTGAAGTTGCCCAATTTTGTATTGCGAGCAATTCCTCTCTTATCGCGCGAACCCTCCAGAAGAATACCATCCTATTCACTTAATCTCAATCACCCATAGGTTGAAACTCGTTTGCTAGCTCGTCATCTCCTTTCGTCTGGTTGTGCACTCTCGCTGACACCTTCGGTTTGTCCAGTGGCACCTACTGGCATATTCGGCGTCCCCTTGTCCACCAGCATAAAGTACGCCAATGTTGCAATATCTCTTACAGACCCAGATGGCAAACAATTCACTTACGGCTACGTCCCCATTGTTGTTGCCAAATGTGGTGTTTTTCTAAAGGAGAAGGGTAAGCATCCACGTTCACAGAAGCATTGAGAGCATGCTAACCCTGCTGTGCTCTCAGCTACCGATGTCGAGGGCATATTCCGTCTGAACGGAGCCGCGAAACGGATTAAAGATCTGCAAACACTGTTCGACACTCCCGATCGTTACGGCAAGGGGCTCGACTGGACAGGATATACCGTCCATGACGCTGCAAACATCCTCAGGCGATATCTAAACCAGCTACCTCAACCTATAGTGCCATTGGAATTCTACGAGCGGTTCCGCGACCCCCTTCGCAGCCACCAAGCGCAAGCTGTAGGAGACACGGACGCACAGAATCACGGTACTCCGCAAGCTGGAAACTTCGATCATGCTGCTGCCATCTCCACTTACCAGCGGCTGATCACCGAAATTCCGCCTTTGAATCGTCAACTGCTTCTGTATATTCTTGATCTTCTTGCGGTCTTTGCTTCGAAACAGGAACAAAATCGTATGGATTCTGCAAATCTAGCGGCAATTTTCCAACCAGGCATGCTATCTCATCCATCTCACGACATGAGTCCAATGGAGTACCGCCTCAGCCAGGATGTGATCATTTTCTTGATTGAAAACCAAGACAATTTCTTGATCGGCATGAACGGCACAGCTGCTGATGAAAAGACCGTTCAGGAGGTTCAAAGTGGCGCTCAGCCTCGTCCGCCGAGCTCACCAATGCCAAAGAGTGGCACGATCGGAAGGTCCACATCGAATGCGAGTGCCGGGGCAGATAGTCTTCGTAAGTTTGGTATCCGCCGCAATGTGTCTGTCTCGTCAAAAAATTCAAAGTCGTCACAAAACATGCCAAGCCCTAACTCACCACCCCTGGGAAGCCCACACGCAAGCATCACCGGCAGCGGCGTGCACAGAAGCAATACTCTACCTTCCAAGAGGTCACCAGGGATATCATCAGCGTCACGATTCCAAAATCCCTTGGATTCACCAAGTGCATTGACTGCTAAAACATCTTCGCCTGGCTACCTTTCAGCCGGTCGTACAGCATCGCCTAGTTCTAGACTTGCGCCCAGCAACTCAGAGAAAAATGCTGCATCTGCCCAGTCTCTAGTCACACCTACGGCTGGACAATCGCCTATCTTAGTCCCCGTTGCAGAAGTCCCGACTCAGGAGCGAAGCAAGGAAAGACCTGAGAATGGCGAAAAGCTCACCTTACAGCCCCCTTCACCAGCCTTGACTGGTCAGGCATCCCTTGGTACGCCGAAGGCAGAGCGCAAAGTTTCAGGCTTCTTCTCCAAGTCACCTACCAGCGACGGGGAGCGAAGTTCGCTCAGGCAGCCGAACAAACTTCGCAAGAAGCGTCCTGAAGGCTCGACGATGAGCGCACATAGCTCCACGCAATCCCTACATGCTACGCCACAGTCTCCGTCCGAGCAAGCTTTTTACACGCCGCTACCTACACCCGGTGGAGCAACCCAAACCGCAGCTGATCCAATAGCCTCGCTACCACCGACCTGGTTAAACACAGCTGCGACTCCGTTGTCAGAGACGCCCACTCCCGTGAACGAGGGGACCCAAGGAACGAGTGGTCTGGTTGCACAGGCGGAAGTCCGGGAACCAACAACCAAGAAGCTAAGACGTGGAACGTCGCCTTCAGGATCTATACACTCGCGCTCATCTGTCACCGACGCCTCTGAAGCTGATCAACTGGACGACAGTAGAAAGAAGAGCGAAAAGAAAAAGCATAGCTGGAGGTCGTCCTTCTCTTCCAAAAAGAATGGTGACAGTCGCCCAGCTACCTCGGCACAGCTGGGAGTGAACCCTATTGCCGAGAGAAGTGCACACTCGGTCTCCAGCGCAGCGAAGCCAAGGAAGTCAATCACAAACGACACTCAAGTGACCGGCACAAGCACCGCTGCTGAGAACTCTGGGCCACCCAATGTGCAGACTTCTAGCAATGAGACCATAACTTCTACGGAGAGAGAAGCGGGCAGAGAGAGGGAAACCACTCAAGAAACGAGTGAGAAGAAAGGGCCGATCGGGTGGTTTAAAGCCAAGGTCGCCCAAGCGAAGGAAGAGCGCAGAGAGCGTGAAGCGGAAAAGGAGCGAGCCAAAAGCCCTCCGCGCAACATTGCTGGCAAGACGGGAAGCAAGCAAAGCCTGTCTGCCATCGCCTCAGACCACAATCCTTCACGGGGCAGGTCAATGGATGCAAGCAGAGCGGAAGGCGAGGGGCGCGAGGGTAGCGCAGCAGAAGCAAGTACTTCTGCTGCGCCTGAGGGCTCGAAAGATGTGTGAAGCGCGAAGAAATGGTTCCATAGCAGGCTCCAAATTGCCGGAAAATTGTAGGATTGCGCGAACGACGTGACGGATACTTTCAATCGGATACCCCAGATGTAATGGCGATTTGCCCTCTTGGGTGTCACTGATCAAGCCTTTACGTTTTCAAAGTTAATACTTCGAACCTTATTGATACACTTTGATAGCTGGACAAACTTCGACTTTCTCGTGCCTAAAGTACTTATATTAATGCTCTTGAAGAACCGTGAAACAATCATGAAATCACTGCTCTTGCTTTTCGCCAATGAGACATGGTTTCCTCTGGTACCGCTTGCGTACCCTGTTCACGGACTGCCTTCGTGACTTCGTGTTCAAAACATATCACTCCACTAATACTGAGAAGAGCATGTGACCCGTTGATAGCAAATGATACGAAGGGCGTCAGCAAAAATGAATCATTACTCGACAGATAAGCTCGTCGCTTGGGTAGAAGAACGACCTTGCCAACGCCACGTTGATCTCCCTAGTATGCTTGAGTCTTCGCCAATCTTCGCCAAGTACAAGTAAAGTTCCTCTAAGGAAATGTTTGCCAACGTCATAGGGATCCACTGTTCCAGATTGGGTTGTGTCATCTGAAATAGCACCGACTTACTAACCAACCTTGGCGCTCTCCCATCTCCCTCCAAATTTCCTTTCTGCAGTAAACACAATAACCTCCTTTCTTTCTATACTTCACATATTACTCGTAAGCTTCGCGTAATTCATTTATTCCGGCTGCGAACGTGTAGAAGTACTGATGACGGAGTAGCTGCAGGTTTGGAGAGGGGAAGCTTCACCACACGCTCGCTTCGTTTCAGCTTCGCCACCTGACCTCCAACCTACCACGGTACCAGCAACTCACTACCCATGCGGCCCGCCCTAATATCAGCCATCGGATCGTAACTGCGTAGTGAATACGACGTGAATACGAAGTGGGGGAAGGCCAAGACACCTGTGCTTGCCACATTTCGGTCGGTACTTCCACTCATTAGATCCGTGGGCCAAAAAGCGGTTATTACACTGTACGGAAACACGTTCTGTTACTGACACTGAAGCCCCGCAGCACATATTTTCTTCTCCTTCGAGCTTCCTGCTCTCCCTTCCTCTGTCCATATACATACGACAACGATGCTATCCCTACGCCGCCTGTTGCCGGTCTCGCTTCTCGTTGTGCTCCTAGGCGCCTGTGCTGCGGCGTCAACGCCTGACGGTTCGGCAGCGGAGAAAGAGACTCAGAAAGATTTCGAGGAGTTTCAACGACTGCTAGATCAAGCAGACCCTCCATCCCTACACTCCGCTCTCCATGATTACTCACCCAAGAAGTTCCGCCATGGCATGTTCGAGAAAGACCGCACTGCTGCCGAAGTCCTCCACCGCGACGACGCTTCCTTAGCCAGCAGCATCGTCGCCCTCGCCAGACGTCAAGATAACAGCACCACTACCGCATCTCCCGCGCCCGGACAGTCCGTAAGCACCAGCTCTACACCAGGTCAATCGCCAAGCACCCATGTCACGCCTGTTCCACCCATCGCTACCAATTCCGTGTCGTCTTCCATTGGCGGCCCGACGACCGGAACGTCTAATACACCTGCAGCGGGTTCTTCACCAAACACCGCTTCGACAACCGCAACCGGCACCTCTTCCCTGGGCCCAGGCGAGAGTTCCTCCTCCGCTGCAGGATCTCCAGGTGAGAGTTCCTCTTCCGCTGGAGGGTCAACGCCTGTCTCCGCCTCTGGTTCCACGACCTTAGCTCCAGGCAGCAGCCCCTCGCCTACGAATGGAGAGGTAGTAACGACCACCAACGCCCAAGGCGTGACTATCGTCTCTACCGTCGGTGGCGGCTACAGCACCCTCTCCCCCGGCAGTAACCAAGGATCCTCGATGACCTCGGGCTCTCAAGGATCGCAATCACAATTGCAATCGCACACGACAACCTCCCGACGCACCACAACATTGCCGAACGGCAGTCAGAGTACCGTCACGGCTGTGACGGTCGTCGCGGGCAATGCAGCAGATACGACGGCGCCAAGTGGGACGGCCGGGGTGGGGTCAGTTTCGGGAAGTTCCACAGCGACCGGGAGTCCCGGGTTGCAGACGGGCGTGGCGACGAGGATGGGGTGGGGTGTTGAGGTTTTGGCGGTTGTGGGTGGGGCTGTTGGGGTCGCTATGATGATGTAAAGAGAAGTGGGGATAGGATTGTACAAGAAGAGAATGACGACAGGCATTTCCACTGAAGTTTGCTGAATTAATTCTCATACACGGATATTTCATGGAGAGAGACGCACAAATGTGAAGCCTTCTGCAACGTGTGAGAGCACATATAGCAGCAAAGTCAAAGCTAAGCGGGATTACAAACAACCTTGGTCGTGAAAGGCTGGAAAACCGAGCATTTGCTCGAAAAGGAAACGAGGCCAATAATATATAACAGCGGCAGATGATGGATTTCTGTACATATGGGCCTGTGGTTATTTTTCAAGGTTGGGGTTTACACAAATATTTCAAGCGTTGGCACTGAACTTTGTTGTTAAGCATTTATTTCAAGTCGGCGATAGCCTTCAACCGCTGGCTCTTTTCGCAATGGACTTTCATTATACGTTCTATCAATCTATCAATCTATCAGCAATCCGCCCAGATACAGGGCTGTCACAAGAGTGTCCAGAAACCGCAAGTCCTTGGAGGTAGTGCCCCTGCCGGCGTACCTCACCGCCAGCTTGGCATCTGCGTATTCTTGACCCATTTCCTAAAGAGGATGCAATAGGTCGGTAGTGCACAGCGGCCAACAGATCCGAGGAACAGCGGTTGAGGGGAGGATTTCCATTGTTGTCTGGGTATAGTAATACGATTACAGCATCTATCTAAACTATTGAATGAACGAGATGAAAACATATCGTTAGGTCTACGCTCTTGTGGGCATCGCCTCGGCCTTTGGAGCAAAGCGGACGATGGCACCATGTACGATCAGGGGCGCAGACAAGACCGAGGTAGCTGCAGTTGCTGAGGACAGGAAGGTCGGAGCTCTGTTCACGACGGGGGGTGTATCTAGCGTATTTGGGAATTGATACAGAGTAGACGCTGGTGTAGAACGATTCAGTCCTTGCTAATCACTACTACGATCGAGGTAGTAATCCCTGTGGTTAGCCAGCTACAAATTGCTGGTGATATCGAGATGGGGCTTTGTAAGCTGTTATATTATCAATCTTTGGGAGAGCCTCTGTCTCTTTTCTTTAATCAGCATCCTCGCTCTACGAGTGATGTTAGGCTCTTGGGGGTAGTCAGATCTCTTGGTGTTGGTATCGCTAATAAGCCGACCATTGGTATAGAAGGGGGAAACAAGGTACGTGGGACACAGAGACGGACCACCCACCGTAAAGTAGCCCTCGCAGCATCCGCCATCTATTCCATTTGCGAGGTCTTAGGACGAATCGATTGGGAGAAGATGGTCACATTTGTAGAAGGAGAATGGGTGTCCTGACTAACGGGACGATGTTCGTGTATAGAGAAATGAGAAGGGAGAAAGATTATACTCGAATTTTCCTAATCCGCTCATGGCTTTCTCGACTCCTTGCTGTCCTCTCGTAGTTTCGTACCTTGAGGAGCAACTTCACTTGTTCTTGACCCCCTGCAAGGAAATGTAGGCCGAAATGGTCTCCAAAAAGTATCCGGTGCGGTGGCGTGCTTCACTCCCTCGGGACTCTGCGCGTCAATCTCATTGATCGGTTCGTCGTTCGGACGCCCTTTACGGGTCTGTTTCGTTGGCTAGGTGGGATGCCTCAACGATTTGCCTTGTTGACGGTAGATTGTTGCTGCTTGGTCGGTCCACGGACGTTGGATTAAGACGTCTTCCTTCCAGGAAATGGTAGCTGATCCTGCATCATTGGATGCCAGTGCATGGGATGGTAATTGCAGTCACCCCACCATAAATGTTGTTTTCTGATCTTGCTTTCATTTCTTTTCGATCTACTCGGATACCTATTTTTCAGTGTAAAAAGAGGTATCTTCCCGGAGGAAGGTGTGACTACCGAAAAGGGGGGTGTATAGACTGATTTCCTATTTGAATGGCGGACCGTCGCTGCTGGAAGCACCTCATGCTGTACTTCCAATTGAGATGTCGGCAACATGGTATCCCCCGGTCTTCAACCCAGCGCTCGAATCGTATGGCTGAAGGGAATTGAGTACCACCATGAGGTAGGTAACATACACGTTGTCACGGAGATGGCGATGGCCATGGTTTTTGTCTAGTGAAGCGCAGATATTTGTGGGCAATTACATGGCTTAACCGGAGAACTGTGATCTGGCAGGCTGCAAACAAGAATATACGCAGTTGAACGCCACGTCGTGCAGGACTGTCAGTCCCGATCTGGAGATGATGCCTGCATCTTCTGTAGTTCAAGTCATATTACTGTTCAGGGTAGTGAGGCGTACAAAGCACACACATTCGAAGCTAGAAGCTACATTTCTGTTTGGAAGTCCATCATCCCATGCGTTCGCGGAAGGCCAACTCCTGCCTGCAGACACTTCACTAGGCAAGGACCAGTCGCGTTGCAAGCCCCAAAAACGTATTAGCGACATGACAATGAGCTGAATAACCAGTGACGGCCCAATGTCAAAGTGGCAAAACGTTGTTGTATCGTTGACTAGTCTAAGACCCATATGCCTCTTCATCTTTCGACCTTGGCCTACGAACCGCCACTGCCACCAGTCCCACCAGGCGGTTGCGGGTTTTGCATGGAGGTGTTCGGTGGAAGCTCCATGTTGGCTATTTCGTTCAACATCTCCGCCAAAGCACCTATAACCCCTGGACCGATCCCCAGGTTCCTCTCGTTTGCAGTCGCCTGTTCGAATGGAGCCGCGGCAATCTCGATGGCGTCACGGGCCCATTGCTGCGCGCGTTGCCCAATCAAGACAAAATAGTCGTCTGTGAACAGGCCACGAGATTTGGGACCCCTAAGTCTTGCTGGATGAAGCCGAACTGGGTGCGGACTTGCTGGCGGACGGATTGAAGCGGAGAACTGCATCCGGGGTATTGAGGTATTCAAATGTTGCGAAACCCTAAGAGTTTGACAAGCACGTCAGTCAATTCGCCCTTAGTTGAGAGTGACATCCGAAGCGTAACAACTTACGATTCGAATCGACTGAAGCAATTCGTCGGCCAACCCCTCAGCATCGTATAGCACCGCATCATTCGCCATCCGTTCAATTCTTCTAAGGTCAGTGGCAACGCCACCTCCCATGATTCGACCTTTTGGACCATTGATCATCTGCTCAACTGCCATTAACGGAGTCGGATAATCACTAGTTCCAAAGCTCTCCATAACGCGATCGTTTGGGTTGGCGTGCTGGATGCCATTAGGGCCTCCGACCGGAGGCCGGTTTCCAAGCTGAGCATTATCGACGAGCCATATGCCCTTCTGCCAGAAACTGCGGGGAATCACGGGTAGATTGGCTACCTGCCCGGATTGGAGAATGCCACTGGTGCATGTCCTGGCGAATATCCCCATGACTTGTCGCTGGATGTTGGTCAGTACTCGAGTGCATTCAAGTCGAAGTTAATAAGACTTACATCAAGGACATGCTCCGTTTCAAAGCCGCTCGTGTCGTCAGTAGTAACAGTATGACCAGGTGGTATGTCTGGCGTCTGGAGAGCGGTACCGGTACAGTAACCTGGTATAAGCCGGAAGAACCGGCGAAGGATCTGCACGCCGTTTTGTAGGCCGAATAACTCAACTAACCTCGGATAAGCAAGTCCGATGATCCTTATGCCAACGTTGTTGCCTAGATTTATATAGTAGGTTTTGTCGTTCGCCCGTTTCTGAAGAGTTTTCCAACTTGCAGGATCACTCTTAATAGAAAGCGCAAGGTCTCGCTTTGTAAAGCCGTTGGCACTCTCGTCATCGCTGTCATTAGGATAGTAGCCCGGTATTTTGCTGCAAAGATCGGCACTGCAACTCGCTGGCTTCGGCGGTGCTTTCTCCACGGTACAGCAGGCTGCCTTTGTTCTCCCGTCTGTCAAGGGGTTCGATTAGCATGCGGAACGTTATCCGTCAAGCTACAAGCTTCGGTTCCTAGCCCGTCAGGCCGGTTGAACTTACAACTACATCCCCCAAGTTCAGAGCCTCCAAATTGAGCCCTGTCAATTTCGAGCTCAGTCGCATTACACTTGGCGTTAGCGCAATCCTCGCCTGCACTACCGTCGGACCAGTGGCAAGCCGTCAGCTCGGTAGGATCAGGACAACAGTATTGCTTCTTGCCGACGAAGCATTCACCGGCCTTAGCAAAAATAGAGGTCTTGCCGGTGGGGCAGTTGGCTCGGCTATGGTTTGGGGTCAGACACTCAAAGTTGAACTTCATGTACGAAAGGCGAACATACCAATTTGCATAAGAGCATCCAGTGGTTACCTGTTGAAAGTCAGGGTTAGGGCAACAGAATACTTTATAACCTCGGCCGCATTTGTTCGTATTGCCATCGTTGAGGAAGCCGCCACCCCAAGATGATCCTATTCCCTGGATATTTACTTCACCGGGCGCGCACTGGGCGCTGCAATCTGAACCGGCGCCCTGTCCATTGTTATCACCACGCCAGATGCAGTTCTTCGGCGCAGTATTAGTCGGACAGCAAATTGGTTTACCACAGTGCTAGGTTATCATTGTCAGACCATGCAGAAGTCCACAAAGTCGGCGGATCAACAGGAGACGGCGTCGGGCACTTACACATTTTTTCTTGCCGCATCCGGCATCATCAAAGCCAATCGGGGTGTTACCGGATCCGCAGGCTTGAGCCATGGCTTGGTTATCGTTGAGGTTCACACATTTGCCCTGATACGCAAAACAATTTTGTCCGTTGGAACCGGCTAGATCCTGTATAACAGACTGCGGGTTTGACAACGCTTTATCTATCTTCTGCAGTGTCTGAGTTGATTGCATGCTTCTTCCAAGTAGCCCGGCGTGAGCTGAATATTTGTCATCGTCTATTTCCATGATTAGTGGACGAACCATGCCTGTGATTGTTCGCAACCACCCCGACCCAGGGAAAGCAGCAAGGTGACCTATACATACCAAGATCTGACGCCCAGATAAGCGCGCCTCCAAGTCCAACACCATTCGCCCAATCTACTTTCTGCTTATACGTTTCTGCGTCATCATATGACACCCACTGATCGTTTTCGAAAGTGAAATAATTGACAGCATCCTGAGAAGTTTTAGAGTCAGCAAAGCTTTATGAAACCAAGCCGTGGAGTCAAGTGGCAGGTCGCTCAAAGCGGCTGCTGCAACGAGATCTCCTAAGCCTCTTGTAAACCTCTGAAAAGGGTATGAAATACAAAAAATATCAACACACAGATATATCGTGAGTCGGTGTAATGGCCGCTCTTTTTTTGGACGTCGCCCCATTCAAGATGCCCATGATTTCGTAGTAGGACAAAATGCCACCAGTGTCCGAGCAAGGTCCAGGATTGGATGCTCCCTTGAAAGCACAGTCAGGTGTCGCACAACCAGAGTCGGCCAGGGTGAAAGATCTACCATAGAATCCAAAGCCCATAACAATCTTGGCAGGCTTGAGTAAACCTTGAAGTCAGCACTGCTCTATAGAGTTAAAGCGCTGAATGGCGTGCCGGGTCGCTCAGCGCGGTAGCCGCTAGGACGCTTCTTCAAACCTTTGAAGAGAGGGAAATCGGCGTCGGGTATCTACTTACCGGAATATTGACACGCCAAAAGAGCTCCGCTGCTAATTTGATCTCCGTGAGATTAGTATGACCTTGAACAATGCTGCCAATAGGATTCGTTGCATCCCAAACGCCATGAAGGTCATAGCTCATAAGGTTGATCCAGTCAGCGTACTTTATCATCTTGGGCAAGTCGAACCATCGTAGATACCAATACGATGATGGCGCTGTGAACGATAGGCCGAACTTGTTTCCGCTGGCGTCGAATGTCTGTCGCAAAGTCTGGAGCAACGCCACGTAGTTATCGGTATCTTGAATCTTGCCCCCTCTATCGGTAGCACCAGGATACTCCCAATCGATGTCGAGTCCGTCAAATCCTATTGCATTTACATTAGCTCCGCATCTGGAGCCCTTTGATAGAAGGGGCTTATAGTGTGGAGCTTTTCCCTCGCGATTGGCAAATCCGACAACCTACCATATTGCTTCATGAAGTGCACAACATTATCGGAGAAAGTTTGTCTCTTAAGAGGGTCGGCGGCGATTTCACCATACAATGGCTGTGTTACGGTACCATTATCTGAGAAAGTCCTATAATTTGGTGAGTAAACGTATCGTCATCATTTGTTGGTATCCGAACACTTACCAGCCACCAACGCTGACAAATATAGTGAGGTCCTGCTTAATAGACTTGAGATTTCCTGTGTCCTGGAAGAGACTGGAGGGGGTTAATGAGTCCATTGTCACAATTTGGTATGAACCCGGATCGATGTACGCAAAGGCGAAATTTACGCTGCGGATTGGTAAGTGCGACTGCATCTTCAACGACGAAGATATCTCACTGTGTAAGCGCATCTAATGGCAAATCTGTGGGAGCGACTTTGTGGCAGTTCTTTCGAGCACTCCATGATTCGTAATATCCGATAACCTTATTCTGGAGGATTCCTGTGGAAGAGCCACCGCCTGGCGGGCTTGGATTCAGCACGCAGTTGCTTTGGCATCCCTCTGTTACCGTTTAGCGCGATCGAGTAGATCGACTGATAACCTTGGAAGAGATACGCACTGGAGCAGAATTCTTCCGTCGTTCCGCAAAATCCAAATTGGCTGCAGCAAGTATTGAGAGGACATGTTGACCTGAAATCTTCGCATATTTTCCACACTCTGCTACAGCACCGCAATTGGAAACGCATCCTGAACCGCAGTAGGTCGGGCCGTAGCCACAGTAGCCACTACCTCCACAGCATGCTCCGTTGCTGCATGGTTTACTTTGGCTACACTGAAAAGTGTCCCGTGGCAGCAGAGTTGCGTTAGAGCGGACATCGATGTCTTCTGCAAAGTTCTACTTCGACACCTCGAGGGGCAAGATGTATAGTAGATGGTGATTCTGAATCATGATCGGGCCAAAAGTGAATGCAAATAATGAGCAATACGACAAAAAGTACACTCCGAGTACTGCTAACTAATTTGCGTACAACATACTGCACAGACGCCATTGGCAGCGTCTCAAATGGCAAGACGTATTACGTCCTCGACGGAAATTATTATGCAACCGAATTGATTAAAGACGCGATTTTAAAGAGAAGATGACTTCCTAAATATACATTGAGGACTTTCACAAAATGGAACTGGAGTAGTGTAAGAGAGGAAAGACCCGTTGAAGGAATGGAGGGGTGAGCGGCAGCCCAGAGTTTCGGGAATATGACCATTTGTAGGCATATTCGCAAGCGAAGGCTCTGGCGATTTGTCAAAGGTCTGTCTGGTTGAAGTTGCACATGCGCAATCTTTCGATCCTACCCATCGTTCCTGAGTTGTACTTCCTTGTTGGGAACCAGCAGGGAGAAGTAGATGTTTCAGACACGACTCAAGGCAGAAGGACTCCACCCGTACTATAGACCCGATGCATACTCGTCTCAATTTCCCGATCATCTCGGACGAATGAGACTATTGTCATTTGTAGGGTCTCATGTCTGGCAATCCTTCAATTCCTGCTCTAACGGCTTCGAGAATGGATTGTTGATTGACGTCAAAATTGTCATACAGGATATCGGAGTTGGATCTACAACAGGCGCGGCGCCAAGTCTTTTGAGAATCTACCAATCATAGATACTCATTAGGCGCTCATCTAACCTTATCAAGTATGTTCCGCAAATCCAGCAAACACATAATGAGACGCCCCAAACAGATCCAGACGCATGCTCAATCCCGCGCGTTAAGGTGCGCCAGTCATAATTTTAGATAGTTGAGTCTGGCAGTCCGCTGATCCTTTTTCCCGCAGCAAACATAATAGCGCCCTGGCGCACCGGCGACTCAGCCCCTATTTTAGCCTCCTGATCCTACGAAAAAATCGAATCCTTAGGCACACCGCCGAAAACCCCCGCGCAGAATACCCTATGCGAACCCACAATGTGGAAGACACTTACTCACAAGAAAGCAAGTGTTTGGGGACCCCTGTAGTGGCTGTACGATCCTTCGTCTAACAGATACCCACGAAGCCGAGGAGTGTGGAAGACAGCTGTACAGCGAACCCCTTGAACGTTGCGATTTGCAAGTGGAGGGACGAGGGTATTGATTTGACCAATTGGTAAACAATACTGCGATCTGCAACAAGCGGTCACGTTATACTCGTTAAAAGGCAGTCACTAAATGGTGGAAATGTTGTGGCTGTCAAGCGCGAGCACGAAGTGGTGCACTCGATCCTTGAAAAGAATGCAAAGACGCAAAGTCAATAAACTGAATCACCAATGAAGGCCCATAGCTGAAGAGGCAAACCGTTAAAGCGTTCCACTCACTCAGTCAAATTACCTAAGAGCGAGGCTCGGAGAAGGTCCCTGAACTCACAAGTGATACGAGGAACCCCTGAAAAGGGCACAGTGCCGGGGCTTGGGATGATGCATGCCACACGGCGTACCCTGATCACGGCTTCTGGGATCGACTCTGCATTCAGCTCTTGCGGCTCATGAGGCAGCAACGGTCGGTAGGATTCGTGGAATGCGCATTTGCAATATTCCGACCTCCCGTCTTTAGTCTCGGTCGTCATGCCTTGTAACAGGGCGTCTCATTTTCCAGCATTTTCATTCTCCTAAAATTTGATCCAGCGATATCAGATACAGCAACTGTGATCTCGCCGCCGCACCTATTTACAGAGCGTCTGCCCCGAATCTCGAAGATGATAAGCTCGCGGAGCATGTGTGCCGCTGTTGTAGCATTCTTCTTTGGCTCGACATGGGCGCAACAACTTTCCGGCGCGCAAATGTACATGGGATATCCGGGGCTCAGCACGTCTTGCGAAAACGCCTTGAACACGAACGTCTCCTGTCCCATATACTTGAGTCCACTTTCCGTAAAGTCAGTCATCCTATGCCATTGCTTATAATCCTGAGCTTTGCTTCAGGAGCGTCCAAGCCTGTCTTTTCATTCTACCATCCACTGACATTCGAGCCAGCGGCGCCATCCTGAACACCGATGAGGTCGAAGCGCTCTGCGTGGAGTCCTGCTACACTTCTCTGGAAAGTGCCAGAACAACCATCAAAGGAGCATGCACCGCTAGTACAGACGTGATTGTCTATAATAGCATCGCATATCCAGGTATCTCTCTCTGTTTCGAGACGCCCTCTACTCTCATCAATGTTCCTAACAAATCCTCCAGCAACATTCGTTGTTGACAGCTTTCTGTTCACCTATAGTGTCTCCTGCAAAAAGGACAGGTCTGTCGATACCTTTGCCCAGTATTTTTGATCATCTGGTCTGATCAAACGCCAGCAAAACCGGTGAATTCTGCGATCCGCAGATCCTAGCGTGGTCCAACCAGTCTTACCTGACTACAGCCCAGAGCTGCTCAGATCGCTGGTTGGGAGTACAGGCTCTGCAGATGAGCAACCCACTTGGCTACGATGATGGTCTTGCAAGTAATCTCGCTTTTCTGACCTCCAGCTGTAGCGCGAATGGGTATGCCTTCATCTCTCCTACAGCCTACGCCCTCAACGCAACGGCGACCGATGTTCTTCCGACTGTGACAGCGACACATCCACCAACCTGTACGGGTTCTTACACCGTACAAGCAACAGACGATTGCAATTCTGTGGCAAAGGCTCTCAACGTTTCGACCTACATTCTACTATACGAAAACAGCTTGGACCTCTACTGTCATAATTTCGTCGCCGCCGTCGGCACAACTCTGTGTATACCCTCGCAGTGTAATACATACACTTGGAAAGCGTTGGATTCATGTAACAGCGTGGCCAGTAATTTCACCGGTATAACTGTGCCGCAGTTCCTGTCGTGGAATCCAAATTTCAACTCGCTCTGTCAAAACAGCCTGAATTACGTCGGATATGAAGTCTGCGTGAGGTAAGCTGCTTGCGTGTCTTGCAAGCACAGAATCGTTCAGGACCGCTGATCTCCATCATTGCTAGTCCCCCGGGTGGTTATCTCGATTACAAGACTGGTAGTAATCTGGGCGTAACGAATGCCGCAACGGTTGCTATGCCGGCGCCTACGAACGCTATGAACGGATCGAACAAAAATTGTGGTAATTGGTATACCGTAAGTCCCTCATTCTCCAGGCAGTATCTTCATGCGTTCATTTTCGTCGGATAATAACATGGGCGCTCAGATCATAGAAGGTGACACGTGCGGCCTAGTGTCTGTTGCAAACTACATCTCTCTGTCCGACTTCTACTTTCTTAACCCGGAGATCAATGAAAATTGTTCGAACTTAGACCTTGGTGTCGCCTACTGCGTAGAACCCGTCGGAAAGCTCGCTACGTACTCAGGTTATACCTCTACCGGAGGTCCGACAATCACGGTCCCACCAGCTACTTTCTCATCTATTAACACGGCAATTCCCACCAGCAGCGGCGACCCTGGCTACATGGCGACGAGCTCGCTACTACCAAAAGCCTCCGGGACCGTCCAAGGGTGTTACAATTACCGAAATTACGATGATAAAAATGGACTTAACGACTGCTCTTATATCTCTTTCGCCTACTCTGTGACAATCGATCAATTACGGGCTTGGAATCCTAGCCTTTCGTCAAGTGTTGGTACCTGCGATTTCCAATCCGGCTACAGCTACTGTGTCCTGCAGTCTCAGAGGATTTGTAAGTCGAGCGTAAGAACAGCACTGGCAGTGGTTACTAACCCTACCAGCGACTGTGACCACGTCTGACTATTGTTTACCGATCAATGCCACCGAGCCTGGAACCGTATCAACGTGTGATTGTTTCACCCGAGTCCATGGATACCAAAATTCTAGTGGTAAGTCTTGGGCTTCTTGGCCCATCTGCAGGAAGATCAAAAAGATGTCGCCCACTGACTCTTGTCGTAGGCTACAATTGCGGACAGATGTTGAGCGACTTCTCGATCACCTTGACTCAATTGCAGACCTGGAACACCTGGCTGGGCTCTAATTGCGACACGGCGCTCTATGCCAATCTCGGCAAGCTAGATACACGCGCAATCTGTATTGGTGTGAATGCGTCTGCGCCTACGGGCAGCGCAGCTGCACCGCCGTCTAAGATCCCCACTCAGACTGGCACGAAGCCTACAGCCTCCATGGGGCCTACGCAAACCGGCGTTGTTGCAGGATGTCAACGATTCTATACGGTCCAGTCTGGCGATTCTTGCACTAATATCGAAACTACTTTTGCGATCACTTTTGCGCAGCTCTATCAATGGAACCCAAGTGGTATGTCTTCCATTGCTCCATCTCTCATCCTTTCGTGGTGTTACTCCACGTCGATGATGGAGAGGATCCTTCCATCCGCTTGCGCATATCTGACGTGGAGACAGTGGGAAGCAATTGCGAGAACCTGTGGTTAGGCTATGCGTATTGTGTGCAGGGTCCTGCTTCAGCCACGAGCTCTGTCAATCCGACGTCTACACATCCAGGCCCGACAAGTCCGACCCAGTCAGGCATCGCGTCAAACTGTAACGAGTACTACACCGTGGCCAGCGGGGACTCGTGCACGAAAATAGAGACCCAATTCAACATCACCTTCGCCCAGCTCTATCAGTGGAACCCGGCTATCGACTCTCAGTGCGCGAATTTGTGGGTCGGATATGCTATCTGTGTCGCTGTGTCTGCGTGAGCTCTAAGATAGTCTCTAGAGGGGTCCGGGTTTGGTTTGGTATATGTAGCGCATGACATTCCACATCCTCAACGTTCTTTAGAATTAGCTTGCCTCGGTTGCTGCAATATCATGAGCGGCTGCCCATTGAATCCTAGGCATCGTCGTCAGAATGAAGTATTTCAGTAATGCGCGTCCTAAACCAATCAAGTGAGCCGTCTGCATTCGCGATACACTGGCTTTGCTCCTTTTTCAAGTTTGAGTTCTGTATAGCAGGATATCGATCGCCGTTTGCTGGAGCGATTTGATTGCACTGCTCCTAGCTTTTATTCGCCTTCCTGCGTATGTAATAAGATCAGTAATCGTTCGTGAGGAAACGCCTTCCGGACATTGATAGACGTCAAAAAGTATTCCTGTAGTATTAGAACGTGGGTAAAGATGCCTGGCTGATAGCGACGATAAGTTGTTAAAAACATAGATATTCTATAAACGTTTGCGATTGCTACTCGATAGGCAATTGCTCATTCTTACTGGAACTAACCATCCCATACGGGCGCGGTGGACCGTATCTGGGTTCATCGAGTCCCATATGTTTTCTCCCAATATCTCCTTCAGATCGCCGTAGGGATCTTGCACATTCAATGTAGATACTTTGACGGTTCATCTCTCCAACTAAGCCGCTTGAATGTGGCCGATGCTATCATTGAGGACAGAATTTTGAGAAGCGCCGAGAGAAGGAAACGGGTACAATATCCCCGGCTAGCGCGATTAATATTAGACAGGTTGCGCAGCTCCAAATATTGCCAGGATGCGCTATCTGTTTTGGGTAATCGAGGTTTCTTCGTTAGCTCCCGTCTAGCTTCCGTAAGGTAGCCAGAACATCAAAATTTTGAAATATTTCAATTTTCGTTCTTACTTGGTGCACTTTGAGTCCACGCAATGCGCCACCGTACAAGTTGTCAAGATAATCGCAACGTCTGTAGAGCTAGATTTGCGCTTTCTTTTGATGCAAAAATTGTCAAAATCGAGTCGCTTTTGATGTAGAAGTGCTGCGTTCAAAATCGAGAGCAATTGAAGCAGCCGCCAGTTGAATCACTGTTGCAAATTTTGTAACAGTGATTCAATTGCCAACATTACTCCTTTAGGCAAGCCGTATTCTTGCTTTTCAACTACAACCCAACTTGGTAATCCGTCAATTGAATCGCTTTTACAAGTTCCTCCGGTATCACGCTACTACTAGCCCCCGCAAAACCAATCGTATCACTGATTCAATTGAAGCTGCGCAACCTCCCTATTCTATCTAATCTGAAATCTTCTTACCTGTCAAAAGGCATTCTTCGAGTTAACTATCTCTTTCGCTCATTTGAGTATTTGGTTTCAAGGATAAGCGAACTATGGAGTAGATACTTAGAGTGACTAAGAGGAGAGAAGCGTGTAGGGTGCTCAGCAGGATCACTTGCCTGATGATAACACGTGTTATCCTATTAAGGGAAACATCATGCTCTTCCGACACCAGCCTCGACCTGCGTACGACTGAGAAGCTTCGCCATGGCCTCATTATTCGACCATATGAAGCAACATGGACCCCACACACCATCTCCACGGACGCCTAAATACTCCACGCATAACAACAACGCCGACAATATCGAGAGGTATCTTCAGGAAGATGATCATCGAACGTGGGGCTTCGTGATCTATCGCTGCACCTACGAAAACGACGACGATTGGGATGAGTTCATGGAGCGTCTTCGGTACCAGACCCGGGACAGTCTGGAGGCATATAATGGACTAGATATGATGGACAGCCTCAGCATGACCGTCTTCGAGGACCAATCCGTTTTCGACGGCGCCAGCACAACCATTGTCCGCGAGCATTTCAAGCAATGGGCCGCCACTGCACCACAGCAGGAGCAAGGCACCGGGCCCGCCCTTTCCCAGCGCTACAGGTACTGTGTGCAGGTGGACGCCGTAGCGCTGAAGTCTGTCATCCACGACGCACCGGCACCTCCAGCAAACGACACTTTTGATGAGGGTTTCGTCAACGTTATATGGCTGGACTGGGTGCCGTCGAGCCCGAATGCCAAGGGAGAGGAGATAGGAGAGCCGATCGAAGGCTGCATACTGCAAGATGTGGGTTGGATGAGGGTTGCTTACCAAGATCTCACGGTGGGGATGTATTACTTCTTGCGCGACTACAACGCCTGGTACCATGAGTATCGCCGCCCTCCTATAGTGGCGCATTCTTAAGAACGACATCTTTCTTCATCCAGCACTGAACTACAAATTATCAATCCTGGGCAGAGAAAGTCCGGCTCTTGCAACGATGTTGGAAGGTCGCAGCGTTATGAAGTCTTCCTCATATAATAATCTAGGCGCTGATGATGAGTGAAAACTTGGTATTTGACAATTCTGTTTTAATTCTGATTAGCATTCCTCTTTCTACTTTCATGTTTCGCAGTCAATCAAAAGTCTTGCATCCGCATCCGGGACTCTTCGCCACCCTTCAATCAATGGATATTCTGGTCTGCCAATCACTGCACCGCCGTTGCGTGGTTCCTGAACCTGGTCGACAAGACTAGCAGCCGGAAGAATTCTCCCTGCGGGTCTACGCAGATCCAAGATCTCAGTAACGTGTTGGTCAACAGCGACCAGAAATACAGCCGAGCGAGCATGCACCTTGTGGATTCGGATGAGAGTGCGGCCTCCGCGACTACTGGGGCTGGCAAGCTGGGTGGAACAGTCAAGACGGGTTCGGTGGTGGATGCAAACCTACCCTCGTATATGTTATTCCAGTGAGCTTAATCTCCTCCTTTTCCAGAGTGAAATTTAGTGACGGCGATCGACAGCTGACGGGTACTGTAGATCTAAGACTATGGGTTGTGTGTATAAAATGGTGGATCATTTGAGACCGGGGGCTTGTACTGTAACCACATCAGAGCCTCCATTGTGGGCAGACTACCTCGTTATGCGAATATCTCTTCCAAGAACCAGCTTGTTGATAATTTTGAAAGAACGAACCAATCTCAATATGAACTCCATACATACGGCCACTCTCTCTTAGGTGTGGAGGTCAAGTGCTAGGGAGGGAGCAAATACTTGTTCGCTAATGCGACACCGGTAGGTTGGTCTCTCGTAAAATAAATATGACCTTAGGTCCAAAATCGCTCTACACTGTTGAAATCACCTGAAGAATCTCGAGAATGTGATTGAAGCCAAGTGTACGACTTGAAACTTTCCTGGATGTTCAACAGAATCCACTAGTTTGATGCAAGCCTCGGAGCGGCGCGGCACTTTGGTGATAATATCGCGGTAGAATTCATCGAAATTCGATTTCACACCCAGGTCAAGACTTACTCTAAACAAGGTTAGCGAGCCTACCTTGTCACGAATCTTTGGCTGAAAGATCCAAATACATAGCAGATCTCGCCGTCAAAATCCAAGACAACCTTAATAGTACGCTTGCGCGCCTTTGGAAAGAGAGCTCTTCCGAAGTAGGGCGCCCTACGCTCGAGATCCAAGTACGTACTAATCCTACGTATCTTACCACATTGGCCAAGCTTACCACGGCTCAGCTACACATTATTTCGAGATCTCCGGGCAATCATCAGAACACATCAGCTTACGGTCAGTCATGTTAATAGCAGAGGATGAACTTTAGACAGGTAAATTGCTGGTCTTGCATGGCATCATTGTTATTGACTACTCTCTGTAGTTACCAAGAAAGATATTCCAGCGTTGTCTTGGTCTTCGGCTGATCTCTAAGACTGGCCGTCGGACAACGATGGCTCAGACCGACACTCGCGGTACACCCAGGAAGCTTGTGCTGATGAAGTCTCCGTTCTTGTGTCTTCCGGCTGAGATCCGGAGAATGATCTATCGTTACGTTCTGATTGCCCCATCAGGCACGATATACAGCAATCCATTGTATAGCCGAACGCTCAGCCTGGATTGGGATCTCTCCAAAGACATCGCTTTGCTCAGAACCTGCCGCCAAGTCCATGAGGAGGCCTCGGCGATCTTATACGGAGAAAACCATGTTCACGACTTCTGCTTTGAGCCAGAACTCCGCGGCGGATGCGAAAGCCACCGTCCCTTCCATTTCCCCCTCAATCTAGTCCAGAGCCTAGAAATCACCTTTTATGTCTCCTACTACGCGTCTATGTCAATCGAGGGTATATGTACCTTCTTGAAGAAAAGCCTTGTTGCTCGACAATGTTCATTTAAGCGAATGATCCTACGCTACAAGCATACATCAAGTAACGAACGCGACCTCCTTGACCTAAAATCCGGTAGGGGCTTCGAGCTATTGAAACTAATATTCGCCGTCCAAGTGCTAAGGGAGCTCGAGATCATCTTCGGGTGCTGGGAGCCCAAGGCTTGCCTCAAGCCTAAGGCTTACCTCGCTGCATTGTGGTCAGAACCCATTCAGCGACTCGCAGTAAGGAAGTCATGGACAGCCACCGAATCCTACGAAACATCGATTCCGCTCTGTAATTTTGAGGATCCTGAGGTTGAGATGAGGTATCTCGTCCGTCCTGAAACGGCTATCTTCAGAAGAAACAACGATCAACCCTTCTGAGAAGACTCTTGAGCGGTCCCGTGGAAGCAGCTGTTCATGAGATCACGAAATACGGACCAATGATGACTTGATGGCATTGGGATGTACGACCGACTCTGCAATGGTTCATGGAAACTCGGGAGGCGGTTCAATGAGACTAAGGGTTATCATTTCTACCCGGGCATCGTGACGAGACTAATCAATTGCGGACCGAAACCGACCCCTTTTTCCATTTGGAGTTGATGCTTAATCCTAGATCGTAGCGATGCTGCAAAGGTTTGTCAGCTCCTCGTGTATGGAACTTCTATAGAGCCACCGCCGGCGAAGTGGCTCTGTCTCAACAAGCTTTCGATATCGCCACCGCCATCAAATTGACTACAAAAACCGCTCAGCTCAGCGCGTATCAAAACTCTCCAGAAGACTACTCCAACTACTAGTGTTGTCATCGCGCCTAGGATATATAAGCTATCATTTCGATACATCGCTAAGCCCCAACCCAGCTCTACCTTCCCTTCAGTCTCACCAAGCACCCCTTCCAACCCGTCTCTACCTTCCTTCCATCCTACCAAGCAGCCTCCTCAACCCATATCTGCCGTCCTTCCTATCCTACCAAGCAACCTTTCCAACCCATTCTCTACCTTCCTTCCATCCTACCAAAAAACCTCCCCAACCCACAATCCCCTCCCCTCTTAATTCAAGCATAATCTTTCCTCCCCATCTACCCCAAACCACTCCTCTCACGGCCACCCAAACACCCAAAAGATTGACCCACCGTCTCCGCTCCGCCATCGCTTTACAACAGAGCGAGCCTAGAACATGTATGGAGACACCGCACTACCTCCAAGATCCACATCAAACCCAGCAACTCCCCCCCAATCCCAGCCCAAAAGCCCCTCCCACCCTCCCACTCCGCTTCGAGAACCAGCAATGAAAACGCATACATTCACTCCAATCCCAAATCTCAGCCCGCGCTCGCTTGCTTGCCTGCCTTTATCCTTGCTCCATCGATAATGAATGGGCAAATCGGAAAGATTATCGCTCACGCATGTGGACAGAGCTGGATCGAAGGAACTAGATTAGGGTTCTTGATTTTTGAAGTCCTCTTCGCATTAGGGGACGGGCTTGAGATGATGTTTCGTTATCTGGGGGTATGAGGTGCTGCTGGTTGGGAAGTATGGTATTTCTTGCCCAGGTGGTTTTGAGAAGGGAAAGTGAGATAGGGTATATCGCACGTTGCTGGTATAGGGTATGGGGCTGCGGTGTCGACTAGGTTTGATCCGGGTGGCAGGAGTGGAGGTTCTCTGAGTAAGGCCGAAACATCTCGCTTTGCAAGCTAACTTGCTCTGGGTGATATGGCTTTACCTATGATAGAAGCTAAGGCGATCTCTAAGAGTGCTCGTATAGGGATAGGCGCGGCGATGCAAATATTGATGATATTGCTGTGGGGTTTTGGGGTTGACAATTGCGAGGCACTCATTCATAGATAGGCTTTGGAAGGTTTGGAGATGGAACTAGAATAGTGAGGATATATAAGTAAGTAAAGTAGAGAGGTGAATAGTCGAGGGGCATAATTTCATTGATTAAGACATGAAGGAGGATTATAGAGATGGAAACGAGGGTTTGAGGATGAAGGTTTGTCTAAGTGAAGTTGATGGACCCTTCTGATCGATATAATGTACGCCTGATCAGCCGTTGGATTTTTGATTGTAGAATGAAGGTGGTAGATATTGGGGAGATGGAATCTTGAATCTCAACCATGAAATTGGAGTTTATGCGTTTCTTAAAATCATACCTATTATACCATGTGCCATTACCCGGTGAACCTATCTACTCATTTGATAGTACCTGCCTTCAATCGGCCTCTTCATTCTATAGTGACCACCAATAGAGAAGTCAGAGCATAGAGAGTATGCTTGCCGAAAGAAAAATAACCGCCTGAACCCCTTTTTAATTCGCTCTATTTTTTTGGGTGTTCTTATTGCAAAATTGATATATCTTGACGGTTTTCCGCTTCAGCTAAAGGTCTCGAGTGCCAGACCGTCCATGGACAAAATATTAATTCGTTGTTGAAACAGTCATAAGGACTTGAGAGCCCCAGCAATGAGCATGCTGGCTACCACTGTAGCTGTTCACTCCTCTCTAATCATCTGTTGTCGAATCGACACATTCTAGTTCGGTGCCTTGACCTACAATCACGCCGTAGTACCACACCGTCCCCCCCGTGGGGTTCTCAGCCAAGATAAATCTGTTCTGCACATGAGGGAACCCCTTGGCCAACCGTGCGTATGATCATCCTCGCAAAATCGTAGCTGCCTATGGCCAGAGCCCATGCAGGGTCATCTTCAAGGAAAGTAGCCATGAGCATAGAACCAGCCTTTACCGTTATATTGCAATCAAGAGCGAGTCCCAATGCAAACAGTCCACCCGTCTGCAATAATACTCCATGAGAACGCATCTGCAGTAATCAGGAAGTCGTCCGCATGGCGCTTGGAAAGCGATTAGAATCAAGGTAATCTCTCCGTGACTGTGCCATAATATGTGAGGGAGATTTTTGGCAATCTAAAATATGAGAAATGAAAAAAATGGTTTACGAGTTGCCTAGAGCTGCGGTAGAGACTGTATGGTTTTTCCCTACGAGGCATTGCTGGCAGTAACCGTTTCGTAAGGGGCGAAAGGTACTGCGAACACTGAATCGAATGACCCGGAGGTTGGAGGCCGTGCGAGGACGGGACGATTGGAGTCGGCCACATTCATCAGCGTTGATCTAGAAAGTCGTGACCATCGGCATAGACTGCTTTTGCCTGTATGATATCCTTTGAGTAGGTGGACCCGTAGCAAAGGTAAGACAAAACAATGAGTCGCGGTCTAGTACCTTTCCTACGAGCAGCCCTTAAGCCGGTTTGATTGAATCAAAACCGCTGGTGTACCAGTGGTGCTGAATGACGACGAAGTTGTTGGTGTCCGACGTATCAATACCATCGGCTCTTGCTCGGTCATAATAAAACTGTCTACTCCGTCTTCGAGATCTCAGCTTACGGAGCAGACCGTCGCCCTCGCTGTATGTCGACCGAGCTAATCTGGATGTGATTCAGAGGGCAAGGACATGAGAAAGCCATTTGAATAACCACGAAAGTGGACTTGGTGTAGCATCAGCATGCGGGAGAGGCAATTGAAGAACTGAGAAGACACAGCTTTCGAAGTCGAGAATGACTGCGAATATACTTAACAACGACCTAAGATTTTCGCTAGCCCTAGAACCGCAGGTGGTGTACGCTTTACTGCGTCATCTACCTTGGCCACTAGTCACACCAAATGGCCCAAGTATAACAAAATCTATTCTCGAAGACGCAACCATGGTCATAGTACTCGCTTGTCCATAGACATCGATTGCCGTACATTGACCCAGCCCCTGTGCGCTGGTTTTGGTTGCGTATCGGAGTGCCTGGACCAGATCGAGTACAGTAGCCGTCTATAGGCAGTCCAGGTTGCAGGCGATTAGTGACAAGTGTTAAGGAGGCCCTACCGACCATTGTTACCTTAGAGCCATATCCAGGACGACAGATGAATTCTCGTGCAACCGCGCGATAGCTCCGAATCAGCCTTTCCTCTTCGATGTTGTTTCCTTTTCAAGCAGGCGCCACGCAGCATGTTATGCCGTATTGGATTGCAGCCTAGCTTCGAGTAGCCGACGACATTTTGATTGGCGCCGCCAACAAAGCCTATCTTTTGAGATCTATCAGATCTAGCCATCCAGCCTTCTACGTCGTCTATCTCTATCTCACTCATCCTATTTTCCATGACCCTCATCTGCAAGCTCTAGTCTTTCGTTACCTTTTCTTAGACTGTGACAGAATCCTTCAGTTGCTTCGAACGTGGCAGTGTCGACAGCTGCGGAATCCTAAATCTTTATATCAGTATCACCTTGCAGAGCTCTCTTCCTCCAAGCCATGCACGCCGTGAAATCAATTATACAGCGTACAATACCGCCAATACTCGTCCCGCCTTTCATGATAGATGACAGTGTCTATGATGCGCTCGCCGAAACACCACGGCTCGAAGCAGACATGACATCTCCATTGCGTGAGCGCTACATCTAACGACCGTGTTGGGGACTAGCTAAGAATATAGCATCATGGCTTTTCGCGAAGAAAGGCAAGACTGGGGTCAAGGTGCCTCAGACAATCGCCCACCGAGGATACAAAGCAAAATATCCCGAGAACACGATGGGCGCTTTCGAAGGCGCAGTCGAATTTGGAGCGCATGCGCTAGAGACGGATTTGCACTTGTCGAACGATAATGTGGTGGTAATATCTCATGTATGTCGGGGCTCAAGTATTACCGCCTTGAATTCGTCAACTGATCCTGGGGTGATAGGATGCTACGTTGAAACGATGTTATGGCATAGACAAGAAAATCATAGACTGCGACTGGGACTACCTCAGCCAGCGACACACACTCCGCGCCCCTCACGAATCAATGCCTCGACTTATAGACCTTCTCACATACCTCGCAAAGCCCGGACTACAACACATATGGCTGTTGCTGGACATAAAGGTACCCTCCCTCGCCTCCTCTCCATCCATGGAACCTGTGTTGACAGCTCCGAAAGCTCACCAACAACGCCGAAGATATCATGCGCCACATCGCCACTGCTATTGCCTCAGTCGCGCCCTCCTCCTCTACCCCCTGGACTCAGCGCATCGTTCTCGGCATTTGGGCCGCAAAGTTCCTCCCCTTTTGCGCGCAACACCTGCCTGGCTACGCAATCTCGAACATCGGCTTCTCCATTCCCTATGCGCGCGGGTTCCTCACCCTGCCTCATATTTGCTTCAACACGTTGCAGCATTCGCTCATGGGCCCTCGCGGCCGGTCGTACATCCGCGACCTCCAGGCGAAAGGGAGGCCGCTGTTAGTGTGGACCGTGAACGTCGACTATTGTATGCGATGGAGTATTGATCGAGGCGTCGATGGGGTGATCACGGACGACCCCAAGCGATTCCAAGAAGTCGTTAGAGAATGGGAAGCGGGGAAAAGGGAGTTGGGGCGCATGACATGGAGGCAATGGGCGTTTTTGGTGTGGCTGAACATCATGGTCTTGGTGTTCGGGATAGTGTTTCGATGGAAATATGGGGGAAGAAGGCTTGGGGAGCAAGTGAGGAAGGCGACGGCTGTGGCGGCCGATGGGCACCGGTAGCCAGAGCCATGGATGGAGAGGTGTAGCATCGACCGCATCTGCTAGCTCAGGTGATACTACCGTCCTCAGTCGGGTCACAGACGTTAGGTTTCGGATTTTCGAAACCATAGAAAGCTCTATTGCAAGCTCACATTGGAATACTGATGACAATGTTTATGACCGTCACCAGAAAATTCAATCTGCATTATTGAACGGTAGAATCTTATTGCATCTTCAAAGGGTTAGGGCTCGCCTTTCGGAAGAGCGGTCTGCGCTTTCTTGCATTCCGGGGCCCTGCATACAAAGCCATTACGATGGTCCTACTTACTCGGAGGGAGATATTGCAACGAGGAGCAATGAGCCAGTACTTCGTACATCGAGTCCAAGAGCGCCTGTTTCGCTTCCGCTTCCAGATCCCTTTCACCCCTGTCCAACGGGTAAGCTACTGCACGTGAACCGTCTTTCCCCTTTCCATTGCTAGTCCCCGAACTCAACAACCAGTCAGACCTCGTCGCCCTCCTCCACCTTCAGCTTGCTGGCGCTTACCTCGCAGCTTTCATCACCCATTGGCGCTCGTGCACACTCTAAACTCTCCATGCCCAAGGCGTGCAGGCCTCAAAAACCATGTACGAGAACCGCCGCTTCTTGTGCGACGACCTCCGCTTTCCTCGTTCCTGTCCTCATGTCTCTCGAGACCTGGCCCCTCATCTCTTCAGCATCACCTTTTCAAGACCTCACCTCTGTCGTATGAGCCTACCGCTGCTATGAGAATTCCTTCCTTGCTGACCTCCATTCCCCGCCGCTGGCGGACTCCGCGGGCTATCCTCTCCCTCTTCATCGTCGAACTCCTCCTCAGCGTCGCCGCCCTCGCCCTTTATGGCATCGCCCAACCAGACCTCTACCGCACCCGCCTATGGAAGGAAGGCTCGAACCATGGCTGGAACAGCAACCCCAACGAGATAATCTACGCCTACGCCAACTACCGCCCCATTCCGACCCCTTTGCCATGGAGCCAATTCATCACGAACTTCAACGTCGTGATCGCTGTGCTGAGCTTGTTCATACTGCTCGTGAAGGGGATTATGTTCATCACACATGTCTTCCATCCGTTGCTGAGTGCGGTCGTGCATGCGGTGCTGGTCGCGCTGTATGCGGTTAGTATCCATGCGCAGACGGCGAGTGACATGAGCGATCCGAAGCATCCACAGAAGGGGGCGCCATGGTACATTACGAAGGGTTGCGGGGCGCCTGTGGATCCTGCGTTGCATGGGTACTGCCAGCAGGCGACGGGGACATTGGCGGTTACGGTTCTGCTGTGGTACGTCCTCTATCTCCTCTCATTACCCCATCTAGAATCCCATTTTACCACTCCTGATCGCAGAGTTGAAGACCCAAAGCACAGACTCGGCTAACAAAACGACAGCACCCTCTTCACCATCTACCTCATCCTCTCCCTCGTCTCCCTCTACCCCACTGCTTCCCACCGCGCCTCCGTCGCTTCGAAGATCTCGGATTCCGAATCCCAATCACACCCATGGGAAATGATGCAAGTCCCGCCAACGCCAGGTACAACAGGTGGGCTCAAATCGCCGACGACACCGCGGACGATGGCATTTCAGACGCTTGGCGGAGAACGGAAAGCGGGGAAGGCGCGGGGAAAGGGAAAGGGTAAAGAGGCGACCCCACTAAAGGAGAATTATGGAAATGCAGAAGGGCAGACGAGGGTGGGAGGCGGCAGCGGCGGTCTGCCGTTGAGGCATCATATCAGTATGGGGAATGAGACGTATGAAGGGAAAGGGAAGGCCGTGTATGCTTGAGAAACAGCAACCTGGGCCAGGGGAGGGTAAGAAAGTGTGGTGGCATAGTGGCTCTAAGCGGAAGAGGCAATGGCGTTTGCATGGAAGTGCTGGCCTCGAATGGGAAAGGGGAAGAGACGTTTTGAATGCCTCGAGCATCGAAAGATGACGTGCTTCGATTGATTATGAGAACTCTGTATATACCCATATCTTCCCTTCCTTACGTGTACAGCATATTCCATGGAGAAGAATTTACCAACATGACAAGTCCCAGACAAAGCTATGAGCACAGGAAGAGTGTCTCGACTCGTCTTTGATCTTTTCTGACAGCCCACAGCATCATTGGTCTGTTCATGAGTCCTAGCACCAGCAGCTCTTCACAACAAGGAGGTTTTCTACTCTCGCAAGTCCTTGTATCCTCAACGTCTATGTCTCTCGAGACGCACGTCTCGGTACACCTCTTCTTGCTGTTTTGGAATGTCTCCGAGACATATTATAAGACACACAAGCCAATCGAGTTGATCGCTCACGTGGTACCCAATACTCATTATCGTAGGGCATATGTAGGAACTCGACCTTTCTGAGACATTTTCAACCCCTATCTACTTATTAACAAGGTCGCGAAGACCCTCGAGAGTCTCCAATTATGTACCATTGTGGAGAGCATTCATATCTGCTTCTTCCCTTACCAGCGCTGCACAGAAGGAGCCGAGGTTGCATCAACGTTAAAACGGACGCAAGTCCGCCAAGCGGACAGGAATCGCAAGACTTCTGCCACGTTCTACGGTTCTAGACACGGGCGCCAAGAATCGCCCTTGCATGGTCAGATCGTGTCGGCGGCTTTGTCGGATTCGGGTCTGGGCAAAGGTGTTGTCATGCGATGACAGCTCCCAAGACTCTTAGATCGCCTCAACCGGTTTGTGACCTGTCGACCTCATCACCGCAACCTCTGCTGCCTTTGACACATCCGACTTGAACCTCCTGTTTTCCTTGTCTTCGTACTCATCTTTCATCACATCTCGTACCACGACACTATTTATCGCCTTTGTCCAGCTGTACTTAAATCCATCATCCTACCTCTATTGATACCTCGTCTATTCGATTCTACACATTGCCCGTCGCAACAACGCCACTCAATCGAGTCCTCTCAAAGTCAAGACAACTCCATTTTCCTCGCCGTTTCTGAGACGCCATCCTCCATTCCTACGATCCAAGCCAAATCTGCCGCCTATCCAAACTCCGTCGTCATGCGTATTTCGCGCTCCTCCTCCACCGCCTCTTCGACCTCCACCTCTTCCGAAACAACCGAGTCTCGACAAATCTTCGTAAAGCTGCTCTCCGGTGAAAGTACGCCATCCTCCCCTTTCCTTCCCATTATTCAACTAACATCCTCCCAGCAATCCCTCTCACCATCCCCACCTCAACCTCCATCTCCACCCTCCTTCACCTCCTCTCCCTCCGCACCTCCGCTCCACCATCGACCCTCCGCCTCGTCCACGCCGGCAAACACCTCACCACTCCCACCAACGCACCCCTCTCCCTATTCACCCTCGCTATCCCGCCCAACGCCACCCTCCATGTGACGCTTCCTCTCCGCGGTGGCGCGCCCAAAAAGAACAAGTGCACATTCAAGGACTGCAATCAATCGGCACAGCGTATCGTAGGAGATTGTAGCTTCTGCAATGGGAAGTTCTGCCAAAAGCACCGGATGCTAGAAGATCATAAGTGTACAGGGCTTGAGGACTGCAAACAGGAGGGGAGGGAGCGGAATAAGGAGCAATTGGAGAGGGAAAGAACGGTTGTCGTGAAGGGAATTTGAGGTCATCGTGAGAATCATAGTGTAGCCTGAATGCTAAGCGAGGGTGAGGTGATTATTGATGGATGGGTCTTGCGAAATTTAGCCGGCGTATGCTTCTAGCGATTGGGGAGCGCAGCTGTATTGTATACGACCTCTGGCTACTAGGCTTCTGAATGCCACAAGTCTGTCGTTCGCATCCGTATATCCATATCATTCACCTGTTCTATTACCGTGTTGCAGGTCTCTGAGTACAAAACAAACGTCGTAATACTATTTGATCTCCAGAGCCTTCTTGTTCGGTCTATACATTTATTCCCCTCAACGATGAACCAAATGCTGCCTCTTAAGTCCATCATAGATCCGCCGATTGCGAGAACCCCGCCGTCACGTTGGGCTAGGGTTGCTATGGGGTTGTTTGCCCATAATGTCGTTCGAGATCCAAACATCGACTTCATTCAGATTGCCCTAGAGCTGCTCACTCATGGCCACCTCCGCCCCCTCCTCCACCACGACGACCGCCCCTACCCTCGCCGCGACTACCCCTCCTCCCCGCAGAATCACGCCCACCTCCCAACCCATCCCCCTCCTCTCCACCCCCCTCGCCCGCACCTACACACACA
>JAABUZ0100001113.1_pt1 | contig 54388 bp, 60 predicted proteins | sample 5562091 | NCBI WGS metagenome assembly JAABUZ01 (sample SAMN12813069, study PRJNA571459) | rock metagenome | isolation source: Antarctica rocks | place: Antarctica: Victoria Land, Linnaeus Terrace sud | collected 2015-12-21 | reverse complement strand
TGGGCCGGGTTGACCGCGCCTTCGATGCCATTGACGACAAACTCATGGAAGCCGTCCTTGACATACGGCGTCGGGTTGTCGGCGACGCCGTAGAGCCGCTTTTCGTTGGTGTTGTTCTCGGTGAACAGCAGTGCCGGGCTGCCTTCGCAGAACAATGAGCGGCGGCCTAAATTGTGCTGCTCACCTTCAATCACTGTCTGCGTGCCAGCCCCTTTTTTGAGGCTGGGCATGGGGTTCGGCCAGCCCCAGGTCCAGATGTTGCGGAACCAGAGCGTCGGCAGGATGTCTAAAGTCGCCGTGTCCGGGCCGCGATTGGCCGCCGTGATCTGAATGAGAATGTCGTCGGGCGACGCTTTGGCGTATTCTACGGTCACGTCCCAGTAGCGGCTGTCCGCGAAGACGCCGGTGTCTAAAAGCTCATATTCCGGGTCGTGCTTGGTGCGGGCGGCGTTCGTTTTGACTAAATCGTCATACGGAAACGCGGCCTGCGGGTACTTGTAGAGCATCTTCATATAGGAGTGCGTCGGCGTGTTGTCTAGGAAGAAGTAGTATTCTTTGACATCTTCACCGTGGTTGCCCTGCGGGCCGGACAGCCCGAACGGACGCTCCTTCAAAATTGCATCTTTCCCGTTCCAGAGGGCCAGCCCGAAGCACATTTCCTGGGAGCTGTCGCAGATCGCCGCCAGGCCGTCTTCGTTCCACCGATACGCTTTGGAGCGGGCCGAGTCATGGGGCAGATAGTCCCATGCCGCGCCGTCCGCCGAGTAGTCTTCGCGCACGGTTCCCCAGGCCCGCTCGGAGACATACGGCCCCCAGCGCCGCCACTCTGCGCCGGGTCGCCTCTGCCGCGCCTCTTCCAGCCGCTGCCGTTCCTGATCTTCACGCCGTTCCTGATCTTCACCTTGATTAGCCATGCTGCTAAGTTCGGGAAGCAAGCGGCGGTTTCCTGCCTCCTTCCCCTGACAATGGGGAAGTTGGAGAACCTACCCCGGCTCGTTCCTCGCCACCCCTCCCGAAGCGGGAAGGGTAGGAGATAGGAAACGTGGGCAGGTGGGGCATGGGTTCGTTTTGGCAAATTTCGCGCGTTTCGGCCATCAAGTCCCCGACGTGCAGGTCCCCGCCGTGCAAGTCCCCGCCGTCGGGTGCGCCTAGTCGTTCCTCCATAGCGGCGTGAACAGTTGCTCCGTGAACGGCAGGTCTGGGGGCGCAGACGCCAACCGCCCTGCCCTCCGGGTAGCCAGTGCTGCGGGCGGGGAGATTGGGAAGAAGTGCGTCAGGCTGCGGTTCGGCGTCAGGCGTGTCGAGGGGGGCGACGGACAGCTCATTGACGGCTTGGTTGGTGGACTTGCGGAGCTGATACAGGCGGTTGCGGGTTTCCATCGAGACGCCCATGTCGAGTTCGCCGTCGGCGAGGCACTCCCGCTCGGAGAGCTGGAGGTCTTCGAGCGCCTGTTCGCGCAGACGCCGGGCGTAAAGCTGGGGAACGTCTTTCGCAAGCATTTTGACGGCGGTGTCAATCTGCCGCTGCAGGGCGGTTTCATGGCGCAGGACTTTGTCAAGCTTGTCCAGCCGCGTGTCTTCGGTGAGCGTGTCGTCTTCAAAAAGCTGCGCCTGCCAGCGGTGGAGGCGACGCAGACGCCAGGAAGCCGCCGCGATTTTTTCAACATAGTGGCGCTCCAGCAGGTTGCCGGGGCGAAGCTGGTCAACAAGCTCGTCCTGGACCTGCTGGTAGCCGCCGGGGTCTTCGCCGAGGCTGGGGAGAACAATATCACGGGCAAAGACGCCGTGGGTCGTGGCATTGCGGCTGGCGATGGCTTTGCCGTGTTCGGTGTTTGGTCCGGTACTGGTGGGCATGGTCGTGGTCCTGTTCCGCTCTCCCAAGCGATAACTTATGTCTACTAGTATAGCGGCAGTATGAAGGAATGTCAAGGGGTTGCTTGGGGCGGCGGAAAACATGTTACGTAGAGGAACGAGGGAGTGAACTCCCTCGCTGGAAGGTAATCAGAATTACCGCCTGTCCAGGGGACAGAAGATTTAGGAAGCATCCCGGCATTTTGCCGTTTGCCTGCCTTGACATTCATTGGAATTATTCATATAATAGCACACACCGCAATTTCGCGGCAATTCCGTATGCTTTGTCTTCCTAAAGAAAGATTACATCATGTCCCACTTGTCTCTGCGGTCGTCCCTCGTTCTCCTGCCTGCCATTGTCTGTATTTTTTTCGCGGCCGGCGCTTCCTGCTTTGCTCAAATCCCTGCTCCCGCTGCTGCTGCGGCTATTCCCGCTGGGAAAGTTGATGTTCCTGAAGGAACGCAAGTCCATGTTTCTCTGCTCAAAAACCTGAAATCCGGGGGCAACAAAGCGGGGGAAGAAGTGCCGTTTGAGGTGGCGAAAGACATTTACGGTCCCGGTCATGTCCTGCTCATCGCTGCCGACACGCCGGCTTTTGGAAAAGTTGTTGAGTCCAGCCGGCGCGGCATGTTCGGGAAATCCGGGAAGCTCAAGTTCAGCATTGATTACATTCTCGCGGCCGACAAAACCCAAATTCCGCTGCGGGCCGACGCCCAGATCGTCCGGGGCCGGGACAACCGCACGGCGTCCATCGCAACGGCTATTCTGCTGGCTCCCATCGCGATCTTCATCAACGGCAAGGATGTTTCCGTGAACAAGGGGCAGGACTTCGTGATGTATGTGAACACCGACACGATCACCTAGTCTCCGCTGATTGCCCCTTCCCCGTCCGCCGCTCCTGCCGCCGATGTCCCGGCTGCCGCCCCGGCCACTCAGTCCTTGTTTCTGCTGACGGACGGAACTCAGGTGCAGGGAACTCTGACAAGTTTCGACGGCTCCCAATACATCGTTGCTACAAGCCAGGGAACACGCACCCTGAAAGCATCCGACATTAAATCCGTCTATGCCCTTGCCCCGACCCCAGCACCGGCAGCGCGTTAGCAAACAAAGCAAGCGACCCAGCTTTGGTATAATACAAAGCAGCCAAGCATTTTTGGTGCGCTAGTGGCAGATTATGCATCCGTTGGCGCGACTGAACTTTGGCGTTTAGCCACGAATGTTGACGTTTCAGTTATGTCTCAAAACGAAGGAGAACACAGGTTGAAGGTAAGCATCAAGAAGTTTGACGTTGCAATGGAAGTAAAGACCAGTGGTATAGAACTGGACGTATATGACAATAATGGTGATCACTTAGGCGATTTGGTGGTTACAAAAACAAAGCTCATCTGGTGTGCCGGAAAAGTTAGATCAGAAAATGGCAAAACTATCACATGGCAGCACTTTATCGATTTTATGAACCAAAGGCCCTAACCATTGCGGCCAAGCAATGTGTTGCACCTGACACCGCCGACATATTCTGAGAAGAAACTCCCTGCCCTAAACGGCAGGGCTTTAGAAATGCAAGCCCCCACCTTCGTGGGCGAAGAATTCAGAACCAGGTGTTGAAACACACGGCTAATCAGCGAGGACGCTACAAAGCGCCGCTTCGCGGGGCTGGGAGAAAGGCGTGTTTCCGTGCGGATGGGTGTAAACTATTTCTATGAACACGAAGCAGATTATTACGCTGGAGCCAGGCAAGCGCGGCGGCAAGCCCTGCATTCGGGGAATGCGAATTACGGTTTATGATGTGCTGTCTGATCTTGTGGCAGGCATGACGCAGCAGGAAATCTTAGCGGACTTTCCCTCCCTGACGGAAGCGGACATTTTGGCGTCCTTGAGCTACGCAGCGGCACGAGAGCAGCGAACTTTGGTCGTTCAGGCGTAAAGCAATAGCATAAAGTTGACGATGAGCGCAGTCAGCGAGTTTATCAGGGAGGAGAGTGTGTGCCAGATTTCATCAGCCCAGAAGAGGTGCGGTTCAGCCAGGAGAGCATCAAAGGCTTGTTCAAGGCGGGTGGTACGATTGAGGAGATGGCGGAAGGCCTCAAGAACGGAACGGTTGCCCCGGCGGGTGTTGCTCCGATTCGCCTTGTAGAGAAAGAAGGCCAGTGGTTTACGTTGGACAACCGGCGGCTAGAAGCGTTTCGCAGAGCCGGGGTTTTAGTCCCTTACCGAATAGCGACACTGGAAGAAACGGCAGAGGAGCAGTGGAAGTTCACGACCCATAACGGTGGAACATCTATCCGCGTAAGGGAAGAACAGTGTGAGGAAACAGCAATGCGACTAACTGATAAGACCTCGTTTGTATATACCCGTGAGGATTTAGCGCTTTTTGTTCAGGAGTTGGCGCATAATCTTCGCACTCAACCACAGGAATGGGAGAACGGGACGCTGCCGGAGTATTTGGAGGCGATGGCGTCTTGGATCGAAGATGCGGACGGCTATTACAGCAATGCGGGGAAGCCGGTCCCGCAATCGCCAAGCTGGCAGAACCTGGCGGAGATTTTGCTGGCGGCGAAGCATTACGAGTAATGGTGAATTGCAACGCATTCGCTTCGTAGCGAGGGAAGAAAATGACAACAGCGGAACCGACGGGGCGTGAGCCTGTGGAGCATTTTGTGGCGCGGAACATCACCTATGTTTTGGAAAGGGAAGGGCGGCTGCTGGTGATTGAGAAGGTTTTATTGGGTAATGTGCCGGCGCGGGTGTCCGAGGAAACTGGGGAGCAGTTGTTTTCGCCGGAAACGGCCGAGCGCATTCAGCAGACGGCGTGGGCGGAGAAGAAGCCGGCGCGGGTTTTGGAGACGCCGGTATACGACGCGGCCTGAACTGTCAGCGGCCTTGTCTACGAAGAGGTATAATTGTGACATGAGCGTACAAGATATTCAAGCGGCGATTACGGAATTGCCGGCGGGCGAGTTGGAAAGCCTGATGGCGTGGATTGAGGAGTACCGAGCAGAGGCGTGGGACCGGCAGATCGCGCAGGACGTGGAGGCAGGGCGCTTTGACGCCTTGCGGGAGCGGGTGCGTCAGCAGCGGCAGGCGGGGCAGTGCCGGCCGGTATGAACCACTTTACGACGCCGGATTTCTGGCAGCACTACAACGCCCTGCCTAAAGAAGTGCGGGAACTAGCCGACAAAAACTACGGCCTGCTGCAGAGCGATTCGGCTCATCCGTCGCTTCGCTTCAGGCGGATCAAGCAGGATGTTTGGTCGGTTCGCGTCGGGCAGGGTTACCGGGCGCTGGCATTCGAATCAGAGGCCGGTTACGACTGGTTCTGGATCGGCCCACACGCCGAATATGACCATCTTCTAACGCATTTGTGATGGGCCATGCCCAGAGGGCGGCGGCAAGCCCCGCCCCTACAAGTCAATGATGGTGCAGCGTTGTTTAGGAGCTACTTGGACTTTTCACCTGTGCGGTTGATGTAGGTGAGGCCCATCACGAGAAGCAGGATGCTGACGATGCTGACGAACGTACCGGCGGCGCTGAGGAGGAAGGGCAGGCCTTTTTCGCCGGTCATGGAGGACTCGGCTCCGACCAGCAAGAGCTTGCGGACGATGGACAAAATGGCGACGACGAGGAAGGCGCGAACGAGGGGGCGGGAGCTACGGTCTTGGAGGAACGTGAGCGTGGTGTGCAGGACTTCGAGCAGGATGACGGCGAATAGGATGCTGCTGAAAAACTCGATGGAGCTTTGGATGAAGGGGTCCGGCGGATGGCTGTCGCCGCCGGAGGGCGGCGGCGGGGGCTGCAGGGCATGAGTGAGCAGCGGCATCTGGTGAGCGTAGGACAGGCAGGCGTAGACCAGCACGAGGGCGGTGAGGGCGAGGAGGAGCAGGGCGACGGCGACGTGGGCGAAGTCGCCGAGGCGGTTCAAGCGGCGAATGGCGCTGTCTGGGATGCTGCCCGCTTCCTGCGGGTCGGGTTGTTCTTGCTGTTCGGATTGCTGAGTGTCTGGCATAGGGTGAATGTACCCAAAGCGGGCGACTGGAGTCGCGGCAACAAGGGCACGAAACCTGCCTTCGCAGGTTAGGAGAAGAAAGCAGGGTTTAGAGGTTGTATAGGAAGCATCGCCTGCCCTGAACGGCAGGGCTTTAAGAGTGCAAGCCCCCGCCTGCGCGGGCGAGGAATATTCTGAACTCTTTGCCCGCGCCCCTCCGGGCCTGCCAGTGCAGAGGCGGGGAATTGCTTTCCCAAAGCACACGGATTCAACCCCGCGTCCTGTTTCTATACAGTTTCTTAGCTGTCGCGCTCGACGATGTAGTGAGCCAGGGCGCGGAGAGGGTCGGCTTCGGGGCCGAAGTTTTCTAATGCGGCGAGGGCGTCGCCTGCGGCGCGGCGGGCGAGGGCGCGGGAGGCGTCAATGCCGAGGATTTTGGGGTAGGTGGCTTTGTCTTGTTTCAGATCGCTGCCGAGAGGCTTGCCGAGTTTTTCGGCGTCGCCTTCGAGGTCGAGAATGTCGTCGGTGATTTGGAAGGCGAGGCCGGTCTGGGTGCCGTAGGTGTGCAGGGCGTACTCCTGGGCTGGGGTTGCGCCGCAGAGGCGAGCGCCGGAGAGCAGGGAAGCGAGAAGGAGTGCGCCGGTTTTGCGGGCGTGGATGGAGGCGACGGTGGCGATGCCCAGGTCGTCGAGGCCTTCGCTTTCGATGTCGGAGACCTGGCCGCCGACCATGCCGCGGGTTCCCGAGGCGCGGGCGACCATCTGGGCGGCGTCTAAAACGCGGTCTGCGGGGACGTGGACGCGGCACTCGGCGATGAGGTCGAAGGCAAGGGCAAGGAGGGCGTCGCCGGCCAGAATGGCCATGGCTTCGCCGTAGACGACGTGGCTGGTGGGGCTGCCGCGCCGCAGGTCGTCGTCGTCAATGGCGGGCAGGTCGTCGTGGATGAGCGAGAAGGTGTGGATGCATTCGACGGCGCAGGCGAGCGGGATGACCCATTCCAAATCGCCGCCGACGGCTTCGGCCCCGGCGAACACGAGAAGCGGGCGAAGGCGCTTGCCGCCGCAGAAGAGCGAGTAGCGCATGGCTTCATGCAGGCGCGGCGGCAGGGCATGGGCGTCCGGCAGGTAGATGTCAAGCGCCCGGTCGGTGAGAGCGCGATGCTCGGCGACATAGGCAGTAAAATTGAAAGCCGAGAGATCAAAAGCGGTCAGGTCGAAAGGCATAAAGAGTTTAGGACTTTCCAGCCGCAGCGAGGGCGGCGGTGAGGGTGTTTCGCAGGAGCATGGCGATGGTCATGGGGCCGACGCCGCCGGGAACGGGCGTGAGAGCCGACGCGACTTCGGAGGCGGCAGCGTAGTCAACGTCGCCGACATCGTGATTTTTGCCGGGAACGCGGTTGTAGCCGGCGTCTAAGACAACCGCGCCGGGCTTGATCATGTCACGGGTGATCATTGCGGCGCGACCGACGCAGGCGCAGAGAATATCGGCCTGCTTGGTGATCTCGGCGAGATTGGGCGTGCGCGAGTGGCAGATGGTCACGGTTGCATTTTCCTGCAATAAAAGCAGCGCGAGCGGCTTGCCTAAGATGACGCTGCGGCCGACGACAACGGCGTGCTTGCCGGCAATCGGCAGTTGGTAGCGGCGCATCAGCTCAATCATGCCCGCCGGGGTGCAGGACTGAAACGCAGGCAGGCCGGCGACGAGTCGGCCGAGCGAGATCGGCGCGATGCCGTCCACGTCTTTGGCCGGGTCCATGAGAGACAGCACGGCGGGTTCGTCAATGTGTTTGGGCATGGGATGCTGGACTAAGATGCCGTGTACGGACGGGTCGGCGTTGAGCATGGCGAGGCAGTCCGCGACTTCGGCTTCCGAGGCATCCGTGCCGAAGGGATAGGTGCGGGAGCCGATGCCGGCGCGGGCGCAGGCGCGTTCTTTCATGGCGACGTAGGTTTGGGAGGCGGGGTCGTCGCCCGCCAAAATCGCCGCCAGCACCGGGACAATGCCGGTTTGCGCCGTCAGCGTTTTTGCCGCCGCCGCGACTTCGGCGCGAATGGTTTTGGCTGTCGCCGTGCCGTTTAGTAAGATTGGTGTGGTCATATCTTGATCGGCTGTTCTGGGGAAACGCCGGATTTTGAGGCTTTCAGGTTTATTTCAGTATACTCCATGCGAGTATCAACGATGTCGGATCTGAAAGCTGTTGGCGCGTTATCCTCAGCCTCTTTGAGTTCGGAGGCATTATGAAAGTCGTTCCAGGGAGCGACTACGTACCAGTTTTGCTTTTCTTCATCAAATCCAACTTCCCCCTGAAAGAGCAAAGGGTCTAAGTTGCCTTCATCGTCTCCATCGTCTGTCCAAAAGTCCAGAACCAAGCCAGGAGTCAGAGCGCGTCCGAAGTGCCGCAAATCACGTTCAGTCGCCGAGGAGTTCAGCCAAAGGACATAATTATCGCCGTCTCTCCAGCCGCCGTTCAAGTCGGCGTAAACACGCGGCTTGTCCAAAAGAGGATAAAAGTCAGTCTCGATAGACGTAAGATTTTCCATAGTATTTCCTTTCGCTTATTTTACCCGACTTGGATTGAGAACAGGCGGGTTAAACAAAGCGTGCGCGGCGTCAGCGGAGATGCCTTCCAGTAGGCAGTGATAGGGGTTGTAGAAAGTCGGGTCTGGTCTCACTTCTCCCCCAGACGCACGAACTGCGCGAACCGAAGTGACACCAACTTGCCGGTTTGGTATTCCAACAGAAAGTTCTGCAACAGTTTTGCTTGGCGCACTGTTGACGGATACTCCATGCAGTTTGCCTGCACCATCGACCGTAACACCGGAGGCAATGAAGGCATAAGTTACTCCACACGCACAGGGCCGAAGGCAGGGATAGAGGCTCCACTCGTGTCGGTGATATTGCAGTACGGGTTGAGGCCGTAGCCGTACCAGAGATGGAGGCCGATGGGCGAGGGGTCGTCGTTGAGTTTGAGAATGGCGTCTGCGCCGTCTAAAGCGATTTTGTAGATGAGCGCGGCTTCGGTTCCGTCGGCGGAGCGGAGGCTGAAGCCGGTGGGTTTGCCGGGCGCGGTGAGGCTGCCCTGGACGTTGGCGAACGAGACGCGGAGCTGATGCGCGGCGTCATCGCGGATGACGGAGTTCAGCGCGGGGGCCGGGTGTCCGAGGGCGACGGCGGCAAGGCGGCGGCCAAGGGCTTTGAGGCCGGGCGTGTCAATGTGAATGCCGTCGTCCAAACCGCAGTCAATCGCGGAGACCATGCCGGTGTTCGGCAGTGTGCTTGCTAAGACGCGCTGAGATTCGCGGATGCTGTTCCAGCCGCTGACATAATCGGGAGACGGGTCGGCAACCCAGCCGCCAAGCTGAACAAAATAGAACGGCAAATTGGGCTGCCCGAAGTCGGCGCGGAACGCTTCAATAAGCTCAGTCATGCGCGTCTCGTACAGATTGGCATCGGACGGGTTCGCATCGGATTCGCCTTGATACCAGAGAATGCCTGTCACTTTGCCGCCGTTTGCCTGAACACGCTCTAAAGTCGCGCCGTAGAGCGAGCCGCCGCCCATGTTCTTGCGCGACGGCTCCCATTGCTGCATGGAGGTTCCGCCGTGCGCTGAGGGAATGAGGCCGATGGGAACGCCGGTCGCTTCGGCGAGCGTTTTGGCGAATGTCAGGCCAAGCCCGGAGCCTTTGGTGCGGGTGTTGTCACGCGGCGAGGGGGAAGCGGGCATCGGCATTCCCCAGATCGCGTGATGGATGGGGCGCGGGGATTCGCCGAGCCAGTGCAGCGGCTCTTCGGCGGTGGCCCACTCTTCGCGGGACTGGAATGAATGCACCATCGGGTGCGGGGTTTCGACGGCGGTTAGGTCCCCTACTCCTTCCATGTTGCTTTGCCCGGCCAGGACCCAGAGGTCACCGACAAGGACGTTCTTCGCCCCGCCGACTTCATACGGGCCGCCGGTCGGCAGTTCCACCGTTTCGCCGGTGCCGAGCGTCACACGGGCGGTCCCGTCGGCGTCCTGCTGAAGCACCTGGTTAGTAGAAATCGTCATGGGTGTTCCTCTTCGGGCGTAAAATTGAGATGCATTCGGCTGGCGGTCGGCGCGGTCTGGCCTTTGTATTTGCTGCCAAGCTCCGGGTGGCCGTAGGGCCGGTCGGCAGGGGTACTCATGGCAAAGAACGAGATTTGACCGACTTTCATGCCGGGGTACAGGCGGATCGGCAGGTTGGCGACGTTGGACAATTCCAGCGTAATGTTTCCGTCGAATCCCGGGTCAATATAACCTGCCGTGGCATGAACAATCAGGCCAAGTCTGCCAAGTGAGCTTTTCCCTTCAAGCCTTGCGACCAGATCATCCCCTAATTTAATGCGCTCGACAGTGTTGCCGAGAATGAACTCGCCGGGATGGACAATAAATGGCTCGTCACCGACTTCGACAAGCTCGGTCAAATCCTGCTGCACGGCTTTTGGGTCAATGCACGAATACTTGTAATTGCGGAAGACCCGAAAGCGGCCATCCAGGCGTATATCAATGGAGGCAGGCTGGACAAGGCTTTCGTCGTAGGGCGTTATGACAATGCGCCTGTCGGCGATGCTTTCTTTGATGCTGTGGTCGGATAAAATCATAAGATTATGTCAGAAGATTGAAAGACGGTCCAGGCTAAGGACGAAGCAGTTGAAAAAGTATTTCGATTGCTTCCTCTAAACGCTTCGGCGCGAGTGTACCGATCCGTTGGGCAATCAGCCGCTCGGAGGCGGTATAAAGATAAGCAGGGCGCAGGTAGCTTTGGAGCGACAAAAAGCCGCTGATGATATCCGCTTGTGTCAATGTTATGCGCGTAGGATCAGGAGCAGCCTGGCTGGTAATCAGGCAAACAAGATAATCTAGGGTTGTCCCGTAGATGACAACGGTCAGTACGACAGCAGGACGCCGCTTTGGTGCGTCTCCGACGGAACTTGGCAAGGGTAAAACGACCACGTCTCCGACAGAATATAGGGGTACAGGTATGGCTGTCGCAACATTCATAGATGCGCCCAAGCCTTATCTTCTTCCGGGGTATCCCAGATGTGGCGTGTTCCCTCAGCCGCCAGGAGGAAACCTTGCTCGGACAGCGTTGAACCATCAGCAAAATCTGCCGCCAGTGCAGCAATGTCTTCCTGGGGCAGAAAAAGACTCTTCAGCGCATCGAATGCCAGTTCCTCGCGGGAGCGTCCTTGACGCACCGCCGCTTCCGCAATTGCTTCTGCAACTTCTTGTGTCAAATCAAGTGTTAGCGTCATTGAGCATCAAAACTTTCTTCATCCACAGGTAGCGCGGGCCGGACATCTGGGAGACGGTCTCAAACCCGGCGGCGGACGCGCAGGCGGCGGCGGGGGCGTTGTCGCGGCTGACCCGGAGCCAGACTTCCGGGTAGGCGCGGACTTCGGACAGGAACGCGCAGCAGCGCAGCAGCATGGCCCGCCCAACTCCGACGGAGCGCAGGTCGGGGGCGACGAGCAAATGCTGGATTTCGATGTCCTGCTCGACCACGTCTTCGACGATTTCGGCGTAAGCGGCTAAATCGCCGCCCCGGCGCAGGGTCAGAGCGTAATCGGCTTCATAGGTCCAGGCCGCGACATCGCCGGGCATCAGCGGAAAGTCGTCTGTGCCGGTCAGGAAACGGACCTCATGTGCGTCAGTAGCCCAGCCGGCAATTGTTTCCGCTTCCGGCATGGCAAACGGGCGCAGCTCAAAAGTCGACTCAGACATCGGCATGGCCTGTGTCCTCAGCGCCCTCAGCAGGCTCATCGCCGCGCGGCTGCCGGGCGAGTGCGCCGAGAACGCCGTTGACGAAGCGGCCGGATTCGGCGGTGCTGTACTTTTTTGCCAGCTCCACGGCTTCGTTGACGACGGCGGCGACGGGGGCATCGGGGCGGTAGAGCAGCTCGTAGGCGGCCAGCCGCAGGATGTTTCGGTCTACGACGGCCTGCCGGTCGGAGTTCCAGTCGGGCGTGAGGGCGGCGATGCGCGGGTCAATATCGGTGAGATGATTCAGCGTTTCGCGCACGAGAATCTCGGCGTACTCGCGGTTAGTACCTTCCAGCGGGGACTGGGCGAGGGCGGCTTCGACGACTTCGTCTACCGGCTGCCGTCCGAGGTCAAGCTGGAACAGCATTCGGAGGGCCAGCTCGCGGGCTTCGCGGCGGGTGCTGCGATTGTCGCCGTGTGAATGGGAACTAGGATGGGAGCTATCGGGTGTCATTATGGTTTCATTGTACCCGAACCCTGCCGCCGTTTTGCCTGTCTTGAGGCTGCGCCTGGAAGTCTTCTTGAAATGCTGCGCCGCCAGCGCATGGGGGCGGGGTCGCGCAGGCTGAGCAGCAATCCGGCGAGCGAGACCATGCCGCAAAAGAGGCTGAGAGCGGCGTAGCCGTCCCAGGGATGGGCGGCTTCGGGAGCGAAGTGGGCCTGGATTTCGAGCGTGATCTTAGTGTAATACACAAAGCCGACGATGCTCAGGGCCAGCGCCGCGCCCAGGCCGAGGGGAACGACCAGGCGCGGCGACAGCAAAAGAGAGGGCGACAGCAGAGCACGCGGCGGCTTGCGGCGGGACTTTGGGGTCATGCTCACGGCTGGCCGGGGATACGCTCGGACAGGCCGGCGTCAATGAACTGCCCGCCGATGGTCTGACGGCAATGCACGGCCAGCGTATTTTCGGCGTTCGGCTTCAGGGACTGCGCGGCGGCGGCGCTGACGGGCTTGTACTCGTAGTCGGAGTTGTAGCCGCCGGACTTGTAGGCGAGGACGTCGTTGATGTAGACCTCGATGTCTTCGTCGTGCTGCTCCCGGACCACCAGGCGGCCAAGCTGCTCGGCGGTCAGCGGGCCGGGGTTAAAGGTCCGGCGCAGCCAGATGTCCGGCGTATTCCAGGGCGTGCCGACCGGAGCGCCGGTCGGGGCGGACGCGCCGAAGCCGCCGGGTCCGGTCTTCCACGCGCTGTCATTGAAGCCCGGTTTGGTCCAGCCTGCGACGGGGTTTGCCAGAGTATACTTCCAGGTTTGGGCCACTTTTTCGGAGGTCGGCACGATCTCGTTGTAAGTCGGGCTTGGGTACTGAAGGCGGTTGGCGCGGGCGATCTGGGCCGGGTCGCATTTGAAGCGGCGGTCATAGGTCAGGAGGCCGTTCAGCTCGGTCTCGACATCGGTGATCTGGGTGTAGACCGCGGCGCTGAGGCCCTGGTCATCGCGGAAGCCTTTGAGCTTGTTGGTATACTCGCCGTAGAGGTCTTGCAGGCCGGCGGGATTGTCCGCTTCGATATAGGTATTGCCAGGCTTCCAGATATGGTTCGGTACGACGAGGCCGATGCCGCCGTACTCGCCGCAGACGAGGGCCTGGTTAGCGCTGGGCTTGGGCACATTGGGCGGCGGATAGGAATGGACGTCCTGCACGTCACCGACATCGCTGTCGTTGCTGTCGTTGCCGGAGCCGCTGTCTCGGTCAGTCAGGCGCGACGGGTCGAGGGTCTTGGCGAGCGCGACCAAGTTCCGGGTGTCATGGCGGCCCTGGGACTCGTTGAAGATGACCCACATGATGATGGACGGATGGTTCCAGTGGGACTGAATGACCTGCCGCTCCTGCTTCTCGAACGCGGCTACGTCTACCGGCGGCGCATGGTCAGTGTAGGAGTTGGGCGAGGGCATATCCTGCCAGACCAGCAGGCCGAGCTTGTCGGCCCAGTAGTACCAGCGCTGCGACTCGACTTTGATGTGCTTGCGGACCATGTTGAACCCGAAGGTTTTCATGGCCTGCAAGTCCCCCTTCATGGCTGCCTCGGTCGGCGGCGTGTAGATGCCGTCGGGCCAGAAGCCCTGGTCGAGCGGGCCGATCTCGAAGACGAACTTGTTGTTGACCAGCATCTTAGTGATGCCGCCGACTTTGCCGAGGGAAATCTTCCGCATTCCAAAGTAGCTGCCGACATGGTCGGTAACGGTTTTGTTCTGGGTCAGGGTGATGTCGAGGTCATACAAGAACGGGCTGCTCGGCGACCAAAGCCGGGGCTTGGCGAGGGCAACGGTGGTAGGGACGTTGGGCTTGGCGGTAACGGTCTTGACGACTCGGCCCGCTTCGAGAATCTTGATCGTGACGCCGGCACTGGGTGCCGGAGCGAGCGTACTGACGGTCAGCGTGACCCGGCTCTTGTCTACGTCGGGGACAATCTTGACGTCCGCCACGGCGGCGGTGCGCGAAACGGGTTCGAGCCAGACTGTCTGCCAGATGCCGGATGTGGGCGTATACATGATGCCGCCGGGATGGAGGCTCTGCTTGCCGCGCGGCTGTCCGCCGAGGTCGGTCGGGTCGAAGACGCGCACGATCAGTTCCTGCGGCCCGCTGCCCTTGAGAAAATCGGTGACATCATAGGCGAACGCTTCATAGCCGCCGGTGTGGACTCCGACGCTTTTGCCGTTGACGAAGACTTCGGCTTCATAGTCCACGGCGTCGAGATGCAGCAAGGTCCGCTTGCCCTTCCAGGCGGCGGGGACGGTGAACGAGCGCCGGTACCAGAGGCGGTCGTGGTGCTCCATGACTCCCGACAGGGCGGACTCGACGGGGAACGGCACACGGATCTCGCTCGAAAGCGCCCGCCCGGTCGGCAGGGGATCGCCCGCCGCGCCGCTTTGGTACTGCCAGATGCCGTTGAGGTTAAGCCAGTCGGCGCGAGTAAGCTGCGGGCGCGGGTATTCCGGCCAGGGCAGGGTTTGGCTGACCTGCGAGGCATACGGGGTATCCAGCGGCCCGGTTTTGGGCTGCCAGGCTCCGGCAGGGCGAGGCGCGGCGGTCAGCAACATGCTGAGGAGCAGAAAGAGAAAGGCGGCGGTTCGGTTCATTGTGTCGGTATCCTTTTGGGTGGTGAAAGAGTAGGTTTATCGGTTAGTCTCTATCGGGTTAAAAACTCAAATCAAAAGTTCGGGCACCGAGGTACCCGCCTGGGAGGCTTCGCCGAACGTCCAGGGGACGGAATACGAACCCATTCATGTGACAATCTTTCGTCCGCAGGACGATCAGCCGCAGGCTTCGGAGACGGGTATTTCAATGCCCGGATGAAGGACCATGTGTTGAAACGCACGGCAAATCAGCGCGGACGCTGCAAAACACCGCTTCGCGGGGTTAAGAATGTTTCCGCGTTATCGTGTAGGGCGTAGGGCTTGCCCCTACCCTTCCAAAATGCTGCCAAGAACAAGAGGGCGCGGCAAGCAGCACCCCTACAGTGATTTGTTCCGAGTGCCGCGAAGCGGTACTTCTCAGCGTCCGCGCTGGTTAGCGGTGACATTCATGGCATGGTTCCCTATAATGGGATTTGTCTCAATGACTTTGCGACTGAAATCAGTTTGTCTGAAGATCGCTCGCTCATGCCCATACTCACGGTTTCAATTTGGTTGAGATGACGGGCAATCTCCGCTTCGGACGCACTTCTTGACAGCAAATCGTAAATGTGCCCTAAATAACTGTCATATTCATCTTGAGCTAACGGCTCGTCGGCTATCCCAATCGGGTCCCATTCTTCCAGCAGGATTCGGCGCATTTGCAGCTTGGCCGCTCGTATCCTCGCCTTGTCGTGCATCATGGCGTCTACTCCGTCACATGGGTTGCGAGGAACTTGGTGTTGAGGTCGCCTTTGCGGAAGGCGGCGTTGGCGAGTATCTTTTTGTGGTACTCCAAATCGGTCTTGACGCCGGTGATTTCGACTTCGTCTAAGGCCCGCTGCATTTTGTTGATGGCGGCGTCGCGGGTATCGTCCCAGACGATGATTTTGGCGATCATCGAATCGTAGTAGGGCGGGACTTCGTAGCCGGCGTAGACGTGGGTGTCGATGCGGACGCCGAGGCCGCCGGGGAGGCGCAGGCTGGTGATCTTGCCGGCGGACGGCGCGAAGTCGCGGGCGGGGTCGCGGGCGGTGAGGCGGACTTCAATGGCGTGGCCGGTCCAGTGGATGTCGCGCTGGCTAAAGGGCAGGCGTTCACCGGCGGCGATTTTAATCTGCCACTTGACGAGGTCAATGCCGGTGACCATTTCGGTAATGGGATGCTCGATTTGGAGCCGGGTGTTCATTTCCATAAAGTAGAACTTGCCGTCGGGGGCGGCGATGAACTCGACCGTGCCGGCATTGGTGTAGCTGGCGGCTTTTGCGGCTTTGACGGCGGCGTCGCAGATACGTCTGCGGACGTTCGGGTCGAGGTTCGGGGCGGGCGCTTCTTCGACCATTTTTTGGTAGCGCTGGGTCTGAAGCGAACAGTCGCGCTCGCCGAGATGCAGGACGCTGCCGTGTTCGTCGGCGAGTATTTGGACTTCGATGTGCCGGAAATGCTCGATGAACTTTTCAATGTAAACGTCGGCGTTGCCGAAGCTGGATTCGGCTTCAACTTGTGCGGTTTTGAGGATTTTGGGGAACTCTTCCTCGTTCTGGACCACCCGAATGCCGCGTCCGCCGCCGCCGCCTGCCGCTTTAATCATCACCGGGAAGCCGATTTGGGCGGCGACTTTGGCGGCTTCCAGGGGATCGCGCAGGGCGGTATTGGTTCCGGGAACGATGGGAACGCCGGCTTTTTCCATGGTGGCGCGGGCTTCGATTTTGTCGCCCATCAGCTCAATCGCCCGGACGGGCGGGCCGATATACTTGAGGCCGATGGCGTCGCACATTTCAGCGAACGAGGCGACTTCGGCGAGAAAGCCGATGCCGGGATGGACGGCGTCGCAGCCGGTGATGATGGCGGCGCTTAAGATATTGGGAGCATTTAAATAAGAACCTTTGCGCTCCGGCGGGCCGATGCAGACGGCTTCGTCGGCCAGCCGGACATGGAGCGAGTCGGCGTCGGCTTCAGAATAGACGGCAACGGTCTGGATTTTCAGCTCACGGGCGGCGCGGATGACGCGGACAGCAATGTCGCCGCGGTTGGCAATGAGGATTTTTTTGAACATAATGGGCGATAGAAATAGCAATTGAAATGGAACGAGATAGAAATGGAACGAGTCAAGAACCATGCGTTAAAACGCACGGCTATTCAGCGAAGACGCTAAGAAGTACCGCTTCGCGGGACTCGGAACGGATAGATCAGCCTATTCGCCGCCGTCGGTGGGGACGGTGCTGGAACTGGGCGGAAGGGTGACGCCGCCGGGGCCGCGTGTTGGAACAGCCGGACTGCCGCCGGGCGAGCCTGCGGGTGACGGCGGCGGCGCGGTTTGCCAGTAGGGGCCGGGCGCGGACGCGGCGGGGGCGGCATCGCTGCCGTTCACGACGACCGGCGGGGCGTTTGGCGCGGCCTGGCCGTGGCCGATTTCGGTGACGGTTCCGGTGGACGCATCGAGCTGGAACTGGCAGCCCTCGGCTTTGACGATGTCGTCGGTAACGCCGTATTTTCGCAGCGCTTCAAAGCTGCGGGGCGGGCGGTCGTTGTGGTCGTCTTTGTAGAGCGCGATGGCCTGCGTGATCTGCGACTGGTATTCGCCGCAGACGGCTCCGTAGGCTTTCTGCTCGGCGGCGGGCCTGCCGTTGTGGGAGCCGGCCTGCGGCTTGAGTATCTTGGCGTAGTACCAGGCGGAAAGAATGGCGATGATTGCCAGCGAAACAAGAATGCCGACTAATGTCCACTGCCCGCGCTGCTGCTTTCGACTTGTCTGCTGCCGCTGTCTGGTTCGCATACAAAAGCCTCTCTGCTCTGTCATAAAGCCGACAGCCGGAACAGCGGACGGCCATAGTCTACCGGAGCGCCGTCTTCCACGAGAATGTCTATGATGCGTCCCGACGCTTCGGCGGTGACATCGTTCATCAGCTTCATGGACTCAATGCTGCCGATGATCTGCCCGGTTTGGATTTCTGCGGCGAACGGGAGCGGCGGCTCGGTGTGATAGAAGATACCAACCATCGGCGCGGTCAAAACCCGCGCTTCTTCCATGATTTTTTCGGCAGATTCTTCGGCGGCAGCCTGCTCCGGGGGCGCATTTAAAAGCGGCGCTTGGGCCGGGGCGGTGACCAGCGGGCGGCGGACATGGACCCGGCAATGTTCCATTTCGACGGCGATCTCGGAAACGGGGTACTCACCCAGCAGCCCGACAATTTTCTCGACAAGTTCCAAGTTCATAGGCTAGATTTCATAAGCTAGATTTTCAGCGGTATCGGTGGAAGCGCGTGGGACTAAAGTCCTACGCTGTGGGGCGAAGCGCCTAGTGTCCGCCTTCGCGGACAAGGAGCAGACTGAAGATTATCTTGTCCTTTTCGACGAAGGTCGAAACTCGGCGTCTGCGCCCCACACCCCGATAAAACCTTAGCGTAGGACTTCGGTTCCACGGCTTCTTTGCCTGGGGCGGCTTGACAACGCTATATCTTCAGCGTGAAGCAGACGTATTCGACGAGCTTCAGGGCCTGTGCCAGCAGTATCACGGCGAAGACGGCGACCATGACCCAGGCGAAGATGCCGTAAGAGCCGTCGTGCAGGAAGGCGACACCCGCCGGGTCTGCCGAGAACGAGAAACGCTTTGCGGCAGCATCAGTCAAGTTCAGGAAGTGGTTGACCAGGTGCTGAAGCCAGGCAAAGTTCACGATCAGCAGGGCCGGCACGCCGACCAAAGTGAGGGCCGTCAGCGCTTTATGCTTCTGGCGCTGATGCTCGTTGTAGATAACGCAGCTTCGGCAGCGTTCGCGCTTGGCTTCCGGCGAGAGAACTTTGCGTGCGCCGGTTCCCATTGTCAAGGCTTGATTAGCGCGTGTCATCTGGTCTTTCCAGTCCGGCGCGATCATGGCTTGAAGGACAATGCGCTCCTCGCACATGCAGCCTTCCTTGCGCCGCCAGCAGGGGCCTTTCTTTTCAATGAAAATCGGGCATTTCTGACGGATATGGTCTTTGCAGTACGGCCCTTCCCAGCAGCGTCCTAAGAACACTTGGCGCTGGGTGCTGGTCGGCTGTTTTTGGACCCCGTGGCCGTATTTGGCGTTGGCCCGATGGACGGCGGCGATTTCGGCGGCGGCGGCCAGCCGCCGTCCAATGTCGACCATTGTCCAGAGAATGCCGGGAACACCGAAGTACCAGGCCAGGCTTTGGAAGTCTTTGAGCGCCGCCTGGCTGGCGGCGCTTGCGGTGTGGTGCGAAAATCCGTAAACCTGCTCGGTCAGCAGCGCCACGCCCTCGGAAAAGAGGACCGCGCCGCCCAGCAGCCAGTAGCCGACTCCTTCGGCCTGGGCGCAGGAAACCAGCAGGGAGACAATCAGCACAAAGCTTGCGCCTTGCAGCACTTCGTACACAAGCGCGATGTTGTCCATCTGCTGGGCGCGGGCGGCGTGGGGCAGCAGGCCCATGGACTCATGCGACCAGGCTCCGCTGAGCAGTCCCCAGAGCAGGTACAGGAGCGCCAGGCCGCAGACGACCGCCGAGATGCTCAGCAGCCGCCGCGCGAATTCGTCGAGCTTACGCAGGCCGGTTCCCCGGCTCCTGCTCCGCCGGGTCGGGCGCGGGGCACGGGGCAGAGGTGCCTCGGTCAGATCAATTCGTTCTTCCATAGATACCTATCCAAACCATTGATTTTAGTGGGAGATTTTTATTTGACGCGCTCTAAATACTGGTCGCTGCGCGTGTCTATTTTGATTTTGTCGCCGACTTTCACGAAAAAAGGGACGCTGACGACTGCGCCGGTCTCCACGGTCGCCGGCTTGCCGCCCCCGGAGGCGGTGTCGCCTTTTTCGCTGCCGGCGGTTTCGGTCACTTCCAGCTCGACAAAGCTTGGGACTTCGATGCCGATAATCGTGTCCTTATGGTTGAGAACATTCAGCTCCATGTTTTCTTTGAGGTACTTGACGGTGTCGCCGATTTGATCCCGGCGGACGCTGATCTGCTCAAACGTCTCCGGGTCCATGACAAAGTAGTCCACGCCGTCGTTGTATAAGTACTGCATGGTCTTGCGCTCTAAAAACGCCTGTTCCATGCGCTCGCCGCCGCGCCACGTTTTTTCAATGGTGCGCCCGTTTTTGATGTTTTTCAGCGTGGAGCGCACGAACGCGCCGCCCTTGCCGGGCTTGACATGCTGAAAGTCGGTAATCGTGTAAATGTCATTGTCCATGACAATGGAAATGCCGTTGCGGAAATCACTGGTGTCCATAGCCGAAATAAACGCTCCTCAAACCGTAGTTTGTGCTATAAGATTATAGGAAGATTATAGCATAATCTCGGCGCTTTGACAATCGGAATAGGAACCCCTCCCGCCTTGCTAGGGCTTCGGCTCCCTCCCCTGTTAGGGGAGGGCTTTCGAAAAAGACAGGACAAGAGGGCGCGGCAAGCGGTGCCCCTACAAATTCTGTGTGCCGAACTTGACGAAAATCCAGTGGGCGGACAGCGCCGCGTTGTCGGTGCCGGAATAAAACACCAACGCGCCATCCTGCCCGGTGCGGTTTGCGTGGCCGCTGCCGGGCTGCTCTCCGGCGTTCAGGTGAATGTCATGCAGGCCGGTTCCTTCAGAATAAGTCGTGCCGTAGGCGGCCATGAGCGTGCAGGTTTCGGCGTAATGCGTCACCAATGTCTGCAAGTCGCCCTGCTGGACCGGCGCGAAATCGGCGTCTTTGAGGCCAAGCGCGGCGTAGCTGAGAGATGGCTGGGTGAACCCGGCAGGCGGCAGCGTTTTCCCTGTCATATCTTCGGGCCAGTCGGTAAACAAGACGTTGGACTGGTCGGTCGAATGGATATTGAACGCGCATTCGTACAGCCCGGCAAACGGATCGTCTTCGACTTTGATCCACAAATAGACATGGTTGTCGTCGGGCCGCGTCCGGCCTTCGGGAACCAGCGTCGCGTGGTCAAATGTCCCGACCAGCTCGCCGAACTGTCCCGGCGGCAGGCTGCCGGACGGGCGGCGGGCGAATAGGAAACTTGGCACAATGGAATTGTTAGGCATCATCAGTGGCTCCTTGAGTAGAAAGAGAGTTGCGGCAGAGATCGTAGGCCGCTTGCAGGGCGGCGGCCGGGTTGCCCTTTGGAATAAATTCATGGCCGACAAACCCCGCGTAGCCGGTCGCAGCGATGGCCCGAAAAATGGGCGGATAAAAAATCTCCTGCGCCTGGTCCAAATCCTGCCGCCCCGGATTGCCTGCCGTGTGGTAGTGGCCGAACTCGGCGCAGTTCGCTTCAATCGTGCGGATGAGGTTGCCTTCCATGACCTGCATATGGTAAATATCGTACAGCAGCTTGACGCGGGGGGAAGCGATCCGGCGGCAGACCTCGACGCCCCACGCTGTCCGGTCGCATTGGTAGCCCGGATGGTCCACCTTGCTGTTCAGAAGTTCCATCACCAGCGTGACCCCGGCGTCTTCGGCAGCCTTCGCGTTTTGGGAGAGGCCCAGCACCGTGTTTTCCAGTCCCGCTTCCTCCGAAAGTCCCGCCCGGCGGTTCCCGCTGAAGACGATTAAGTTGGGGATTTGATACTTTTGGGCCAGCGCCAGATTGGAATACAGCTCCGCCTGAAGCTGCGGGTGGTTGGCGAGGTCATTCCAGCCACGGTCTAGGCTCTGCTGCCCGTTGTGCGCGGCAATCGTGAGGCCCAGGTCACGCGCCCGTTCAAAATGCTCTTTGCCGATCAGCTCTACCGCTTCATACCCGATGGCCTTTGCGGCCTGCAAGAGTTCAGGATCGGAAACGCCCCGTCCGGCAAATGTCCACCAGCAAAATGACTGACGCAGCGGCATACGGTTTTCCTCTGCGCTTAGTTACGGCAGAGTGCGCCGAGTTTCCTGCACGGGATTTTTCGGTTTGCCATTTCCGGGTAGGGGCAGGGCTTGCCCTCTTGTCTTGCCTTCTTGCAGGGAGGGATCGAAGGACCCCCCAGCCCCCAATAATGGGGGAGCCGGATTAGGATTAGGAGGGCGCGGCAAGCGGCGCCCCTACACAGGAACAGTTTCAGGACAAAACGGGTTACGGGGGCTTGCGCCGGGGGCCGATTTTTGATACAATAGGCGCATGAAAAACACGCTCTACTATGGCGACAATCTGGACGTGCTGCGAAAATACATCAAGGACGAGACGGTAGACCTGGTTTACATTGACCCTCCTTTCAATTCCAAGCGAAATTATAATCAGATTTACAACAATATCGGCACGGAAGACCGGGCGCAGGCGCAGGCGTTCGTGGATACGTGGACGTGGGACGACCACGCGGGCGCGGGGTTCGCGCAGCTTTTGGCGAATGAACCGGCGCGGTTTACGTCGCAGACGATTGAGCTGATGAAGGGGCTGCACGCGGTTCTCGGCAAGGGCAGTCTGCTGGCGTATCTGGTGAGCATGACGCTTCGCATCACAGAAATCCACCGTGTCCTAAAGCCCACCGGCAGTTTCTACCTGCACTGCGACCCGACTGCCAGCCATTATCTGAAACTGATGATGGATACGATTTTCGTCACGCAAGGCGGGGATTACCGGAACGAAATCATTTGGAAGCGTACCCACTCTCACGGCGGCGCGAAAAGATATGGCCCTGTGCATGACACCATTTTCTTTTACACAAAGTCGAGCGAATTTGTTTGGAACGCGCAACATACCGGCTATTCCGACGACTATCAAGAAACCTTTTTCAAGTTTCAAGACGCTGATGGTCGCCGCTATCGGTCTACGATTTTGACCGGTTCTGGGACAAGGAATGGTTCTTCTGGTAAACCGTGGGGCGGTTACGACCCTACTTCGTCCGGTCGGCACTGGGCGATACCCGGTTATGTGCGTGACCTCATCGGTCCCACTATGGATGTTCAATCCGCTTTGGATGCACTAGATAAAGCGGGGCGGGTACTCTGGCCTAAAAATGGCACCATACCTTCATTCAAGCAATACATGGATGACATGAAGGGCGTAGCGTTACAAGATATTTTTACGGATATTCCGCCAATTCCTGCACAAGCCGCCGAGCGGCTGGGCTATCCGACGCAGAAGCCGGAAGCATTGTTGGAGCGGATTATTCAGGCGTCCACGAACCCCGGCGACGTGGTGCTGGATGCCTACTGCGGGTGCGGCACGACCATTGCCGTCGCCCAAAAACTGGGGCGAAGCTGGATCGGCATGGACATTACCTACCAGTCCATTTCGCTCATCCTGCGGCGTCTCGAAGCCCAGTACGGCAAAGCGGCATTAGAAAACATCAGTCTCAACGGCATTCCGCAGGACATGGCTTCGGCAGTGGCGCTGGCGAACAAGAAGGACGACCGGGTTCGCAAAGAATTCGAAAAGTGGGCGGTGCTGACTTACACCAACAACCGGGCCATCATCAACCAGAAGAAGGGCGCGGATGCCGGGGTGGACGGCATCGCGTATTTCCAGACCAGCCGCGAGGACAACGCCAAAATTATTTTCCAGGTCAAAAGCGGCCATGTCCAGCGCGGGGACATTGCCAAGCTGCGCGGCGACATGGAGCGTGAAGGCGCGGCGCTGGCGGTGTTTCTGACCCTGGAGCAACCGTCGGGGCCGATGCGGGCCGAAGCCAAAGAAGCGGGGCTGTATGCGTATGCGCTGATGCAGCGGAACTATGACCGAATACAGATTGTAACGGTGCAGGAGATGGTGGAAGACAATAAGCGGCTGGAAATTCCGATGAGTCTGGAAGTTTTGAAAAAGGCGCAGTCGGTGACGCAGGAAAGCCAGCTACAGCTGCTGGAGGCGGAGGCGGGATAGGAGTAAGAGTCCCCCTAGCCCCCAATAATGAGGGAACTGGACGGGGAGCAGGACAGGAACCTCACCCCGTCTCGTTCCTCGCCGACCCTCTCCTTGTTAAGGAGAGGGTAAGAGTAAAGAAGCAGGCAAAAAAGGAACAGCCGATGAGGAGCTATTCTGCGTCCTAACTATTTTTCCTACCCTCTCCTTAACAAGGAGAGGGTCGGCGAGGAACGAGACGGGGTGAGGTCTTCCCTTGTCGCGGGGTGAGGTTTTATTGGGGTGAGGTTTTATTGGGGTGAGGTTCCTGTCCTGCTCACCGCCCCACTGAAACGGTGGGTGGGGGTTGGGGGATTCTGAAAAAGACGAAGGAGAAATCACGATGGGCTGTTCCGAGTGCAAGGCAGACAACCCCAGCGGCAAGAAGTTTTGCGGGGAATGCGGCGCGGCATTGACGGCGAGCGAGCCGGTCATGGTCCCCGGCGGGGGCGGCGAGTTTTATTGCGCGAGGCACGCGAAAGCGGTGACGCGGCTGCGGTGCGGGCGGTGCGAAGCGCCGATCTGCCCGAAATGCACGGTGTTTACGCCGGCGGGAACGCGGTGCAAGCCGTGTTCCAAGAACAAGATCGCGCTGCGTCCCGCCGGGGTGCTGCACGGCGCGGTCGGCGCGATCTCGAACGCTGCGCCGGGGGTCGGCAACCGCGTCTGGTATCTGGCCTTGTGGTACTTGATTTTGTCGTTCCTGCGCGGGCCGTTTGAGTAGACATCAAGTGGCTGATGTAGCATAAGATGCCGGGGTTGTGAAAAGCCCCGGCAAAGAAACGTCCTTCGGACGAAGATTAAGAAGCAAGGAGAACACACAATGTCTGGAATGATGTATAAAGGACTTAGCCCCGGCGCGGTCGGCGTTTCCGCCGACACGCTGCAGGCCCGGCTGGACGCCGCGCAAATCGGCGGCTTTGGCGGCGTGGAGATCAATCCGTCCGAAATCGCGGATTTAGTGGAGCGGCATGGCAGCAGCGCGGTTTCGGCGCGGCTCACCGAGGCCGGCATCCAGCCGGCGGGCTTTGGGCTGCCGGTGGAATGGCGCGGGTCGCAGGAGGCCTGGGAGGAAGGACTGAACAACCTGCCGCGCCTGGCGGAAGCGGCGGCGTCTATCGGCGCGACGCGGACGATGACCTGGGTTATGCCCTGCTCGGACACGCTGCAATTTGAGGAAAACAAAGCGTTCCATGTCACCCGGTTTACGCCGATTGCCAGCATTTTAGGGGATCATGGCATTGCCCTGGGGCTGGAGTTTATCGGGCCGAAGACGCTGCGGGACACGCAAAAGTTTCCGTTTATTCATACGATGGAGCAGATGCTGGCGATGGGCCGCGAGATTGGTCCGAATGTCGGCCTGCTTTTGGATTCCTACCACTGGTACACGTCGCATGGAACGATTGAGCAGCTCAAAGCGCTGACGCCGGAGCAGGTGGTGGTGGTGCATGTCAACGACGCCCCTGTCGGCGTTCCCGTAGACGAGCAGATGGACGGTGTGCGGGACCTGCCGGGAGCCACGGGGGTCATTGACATCGCCGGGTTTTTGCAGTCGCTTCAATCTGTTGGGTATGATGGCCCGGTGATCCCGGAGCCGTTCGTGAATTTGAGCGCCCTGCCGTCGGATACGGCGCGACTAGAGCGCGTCGGGGCCGCAATGGCGGATATTTGGCAGAAAGCCGGGCTTGAAGCAGCATAAGGGTTAAGGCAGCATAAGGGTTGACGCTCACGAAGTCCAAGCCCTATCAGCGCCAGTGTTGGTGCCGATGCGCCCAGAAAAATGAGTTCCGAGAATAGGACCTACCTCCTTGCTTCGCTCATTCTTCGCTTCGCAGGGTCCTTCCTAAAGGAAGGATTAGGACAGCAAACGTGGGCTTCTGCCTCTTGTCATCGTCTGTATCTTCCCTTTAGGGAGGACCCTGCGAAGCGAAGAATGAGCGAAGCAAGGAGGTAGGTCTAAGCCCCCAGGCCGCCGATGGCCCGGCCGATGAAGTAGGTGACAATACCTTCCACCGCGCCGACGGCGGTCATTTCTAATCCGCTGCTCCACCAGGAACGGACTGTAATCATGGTTTTCGCCGCGCCGACGGCGAAGTGGGCGATGAGCGAGATGACGGCGGCGGCGATAATGGCAGCGGGGCCGTGCAGGAAAAAGAACGGGATAATCGGGATGAACGCGCCGACCGCCGTGGAGATAAAGCCGGAAGTCGCGGAGACTAAGGGGTTGGAAAGCGCGTCCTCGGTCAAGTTCAGCTGCTCGGCGGCCAGCGTTTTCAAAAACTGCTCCGGGTCACGCGCCAGATGCTCGGCGGCCCGCACCGCGTCTTCGTGCGGCAGTCCTTTGACCTGAAGCACCAGGGCCATTTCCTCTTTGCCTTCTTCGGGATTGTCTTCCAGTTCGGCCCGCTTGCGGTAAATCTCGGCGTCGTAAATCTCCCGTTCGCTCTTTGCGGCCAGATATGCGCCCGATCCCATCGAAAGCGCTGACGCGATCATGCCGGCCAGGCCCGCCAGAAGCACATATTTTTGATCGCCCGCCGTCGCGCCGGAGACGCCGGAGACGATGCCGAAGATCGCGCCGAGGCCGTCGTTGACGCCGTAAATGGCGTCGCCGATCCAGGAGGCCGGGGAGCGATGGCCTTTTCTGGCCCGGAGATCGTCGAGCGCCTGCTGCGGGTTGAGGGGCCGGGAAAAAGAGCGCCCAATGGGCTGGTCGGCGGACGGCGTTGGGGCCAGCATTGCTTTTAACGCTTTGGAATGGGCTTTCTCGTCTGCCATAACGCGGTGCAAAATCTCGACGCTCGGCGCGTCGCCCAGTTCTTTGAGCTGCCGTCCATAGAGGGCGACATGCTTGCGCTCGCCGATTTCGATCCGGCGCAGGGCGGCGTCGGGGCCGCCCACTCTATTCACCAGAGTATCGGCGACGCCGGTCGGCGAGCCGGTATACTGGGGCGTTGGTGCGCCAAGCTCGGTCAGACGCCGCTCCCAGAGATGGGCATGGCTGAGTTCCGCTTTGGACAGTCCTTCCAGAATATGCTTGCGGCGCGGGTCGGTTTCGCGGCCCGCAAGCGTCTGGTAGGTGATTGACCCTTCCATTTCTTCCTGCCAGTTGCTTCCCAGGGCTTTGATGAGCTTTGGGTCGCCTGCGTATGCTTGTTGTTCGGTGACGCTCATAAAACTATCTTTCTGTTGACTTCGCAGCGTGGGAAACCGGCACTGGAAGTGCCGGTCTCCTCTTGAGTGAAAGTGTCTCCGACACTGCGGATAGACCTATGGAGCTTGTTCCGTAGTCGCGCAGCGACTTCCATTCACCAGTAGACCGGCACTTCCAGTGCCGGTTCCTGACTGATGTTACGCAGATGCGCCACGGAGTAAAGAACCCCGGCCTTAAAGCCGGGGCCTTAACAATGTCTATATACGAAAAGTTCCTCTTTTGGAAAAGCCTCACGTTCGGGTGCGCTTGGACTTCGACGCGGGTGCGCTTGGACTTCGACGCGGGTGCGCTTGGACTTCGACGCGGGTGCGCTTGGACTTCGACGGCGGGTGCGCTTGGACTTCGACGGCGGGTGCGCTTGGACTTCGACGGCGGGTGCGCTTGGACTTCGACGGCGGGCACGGCCCGCTCCGCGCCTGGTTCTTGATGTAAGCCCGCAGTACCGCTTCTTCTTTTTGGCCGACGCTTTCTGCAAAGTAGCCATCGCCCCAGAAGCTATCGCCCGCATACGAAGTAATGCCCTCCGGGGCATACAGGAACTCTTCGAGTTCCGGGAACTCCTGGCGCAGCAGGCGAGACGTGCCGCCTTTGAGGACTTGCATGAGGATTTGCATCACGTTCATTACGCTGTCGCTGGGCGAGATTTGCACCAGAAGATGCACCTGGTCGGGCTGCACACTCAGCTCGTGCAGGCCCCACTCTTTGACCTCGCAGGCTTGACCCAACAACTCGGTCAGGCGGGCCGCCACCGGCCCTTCCAACACCCGGCGGCCCTTCCAACACCCGGCGGCCCTTCCAACACCCGGCGGCCCTTCCAACACCCGGCGGCCCTTCCAACACCCGGCGGCGGTACTTGGGGGTCCAGACCAAGTGGAAGCGCAGGCGGTCCAGACCAAGTGGAAGCGCAGGCGGTGCAGAGTGTGAGAAGCGCAGGCGGTGCAGAGTGTGAGAAGCGGCCCAATAGCCGCTGGCCTCAGACCCAGCGGAAACTTGTTTTCGTGTTTGGGAGGCGCATGGTTTGATCATTGACCCCATTATAGCATAAGGGAAAAAGGTCCCCTCGACGCTGTGTAGAGCCTCGTGCCAGAAGCGCTCGTTCCGGGCGGGGCGCTTCCTCTCCGGCCTAAAGGCCGGGGTTTCCCCGCGCCCAAGATTCTATAAATTCCGAGGCTATGAACAGCACACCGTCCAGGGGACGAAAGAGCAAAGGGACGAAAGAGCAAAGGGCGCGGGCAATTCCGGCTCTTTGCCTTGTGTCGCCGCGACACCGGGAACTTGTAGCCTCGGAGTTCATTCCGTGGCAGCTTTGCGTAACATCAGTTTCTTAAGACCGACAACGGGAACAAAGGCCGTAAAACTCGACGCGCTGGGCGTGGATTTCGTATCCAGACGCCGACTGCGCCCGCCCTGGCAGAGTAGTCAACCCATCAATCTCAACGTCCTGGATTTCGCCGCACTGGGTACAGATGACGTGGGGGTGGAAGTGAGGCCGGACGCCGTCGTAATGCTGGCGTCCGTCGCCCGGCTGGATTTCCAGCACTTCGCCCATTTCCCGCAGTGTGTCCAGCGTCTTGTAGACCGTAGCGAGAGAAGTTGTCGGGGAGACTTGCTTCACCTGGGCGTAGATTTCCTCCGCGCTAGGGTGCGTGTTAGAGCCGACGAGCGCCCGCAGAATGCACAGGCGTTGGGGCGTAATTCGATGCCCGCTGTTCTGGAGTTTTTGCCGCAGGTAATCTACCCGCGTGTCAATATTGGTTTGCATTGGTTATACAGAACAATTCTTTATGGAAAATGGTTCTTGATAATTATGCCAAAAACGGGCAAATTTGTCAAGCGGTGTTGGGGCCAATTAACTTGCGGATAAATCTCTAGTCGGAGTATACCTGCTCTAAAAATGGCTTGGAAATTTTTGTGATGACATCCTTTGGGTCTTCGGGCGTCCACACGCTGCCGAACTTGTCTTTTTGCGCCTTGCGGACTGGCTGGAAATCCACATTGACCTTGAAGTAAGGACACTTACGATAGGAATAGACGCCGCTTAGCGGTGCAGTGATGGGAAGCAGGTAAAGGCCCCCGGCCCGTTCAAACACGTTTGCCATCTGGGCGCGAGTCATGCCGACGCTCACAGTCTGCATCTCAGTCAACGCCTGGCTTGCCCATTGCGTTTGCTGCGGGTCAGGCTGAACACTCAGCGAACGCGGCACGAGAGGTTGAGGCTCTAAGAGGCTGCTCATAGGATCGTTTGGGAAAGTAGTCTGTGCCGAAAGCGCCTTTGCGCTGAGACTAATTACTGCCGCAATGCCGAATATAAATCCGCGTCTGCTGCGTAGCTCCATAACTTTGCTCCTTCTCTCTACTGCTGTTTCTCGCAATGTTTACGCGCCGTGCAAGGCACGCCAGGCGACTTCGATGGCGGCGCGGAGTTCAGCGGCGGCTTGGGGAATTGTTAAGCTGCCTCGGTTTTTTTGCGTGGCTTTGGCTTGATGCTTCGGCGGGCGGCTCGGACGAGAGTACGCAGGGCATCGTTGACGGACTCGGAGTCGGGAAACACAGCGGCAATGTCAGGCGAGAGGGCGACAAGGTTTGTCCCCTGAGCATAGCGATCTGCATAGACGCCGCGTTTGCCGCCGCTGAAGTCATATTCTTCCAGCATCTCCGGGTCGGCGTCCATTTCGGGCATAACAGCCGGGTTATCCTTCTTCATAATTTCTTCTTTCCCTGGCTGTTGCTAACCGGGCGCTGATGAGGCGAATGCTGCCGTTTCTCTCGGTGTGAACGATGACCAGCAAGCGCAGACGCTGTGACTGGCCCAGCAATGTGAAACGCGCTTCGTTATCAGAATGAAGCGGATCAGAAATAAGAATGGAAAGCGGATCGCCAAAAACAGTGACCGCTTCTGAGAAAGAAACCCCGTGCTTGCCCTGATTGGTTTGAGATTTGGCGTCATCCCACTCAAAACGGAGTTCCACACAGCTATTATAGCAGAGAAGAAAGCGAAATTTTATGCGCCGTGCAGGACGCGCCAGACGGCTTCGATGGCGGCGCGGAGTTCAGCGGCGGCGGCTTGGGGGTCGGGGGCCTGGGTGACGGCGTCGGTGACGGCGACGCCGTCGGCTCCGGCGCGGAGGCAGTCGGCGACGTCGGCGGGGGTCTGGATGCCGCCGAAGGCGACGACGGGGATTTGGACGGCGTCTTTGACTTTTCGGAGCAGGGCCAAGCCTTCGCCGGGGGCTTCGGCGTCGAAGGCCGGGCCGACCTGGATGTAGTCCGCCCCGCCGCGCTCGGCCTGGGCTGCGCCGGTGACGGTGCGAGCGAATGTGCCGATGGTGGCTTCACCGGACGGGCGCAGGAAGTCACGGGCAGCAGACGGCTTGTAGGAGCGCTCGGTCAGAAGAACGCCGTCCGCGCCGCATTTTTCGGCCAGCTCCAGGTCGCCGGTGACGATGAAGCGGGCCTGCCCGGCGGTCATCTCGCGCAGGCGCAGGGCGACGGCGTAGAGGCCCAAATCGTCGGCACTGGAGTTGCGGACTCGTAATTGGACGATGTTGACGCCGCCGGCGACGGCGGCTTCGACAAGCGAAAGCGGGTTGGTCTTGCCGGTCCGGGTCCGGTAAAGCGCACGTCCGGTCACAAGGGTCAGGCTAGGCTGGGGAATTTCTGTCACAAGGGGTATTGTACCCAATCCCAAGCCGGAATTCGCATTGCCGGCTACTGGGCCGCAGGCAGGGTGAATGTGCTGTCGGGAAGAGGCGCATTGACGCGCTCATTCGTATAGTTTTCTTCTTGATGCATTTTCAGAGCAGGCATGGCCTGATTTCCCCCCTTACCGTCAGGAATAGTTCCGGCAGCCGTGTCACTATCGGTCACGACGCGGCGCAGCAGAAACGTCTTTTTGTCAATCCAGAACGCTTCTTTGTTGAAAATAATGGAGCCGTGAGGAATTAAGACGTAGTAGGAAGAACCGTCAATCGCGCCGTCTTTGACCTCGAATGTGATCTCGAAGCCTGAAGTTTTTCCAATCGGATTTGTTGGGTTCCCCGCGAAGGAGAGAAGATCTTTACCCAGCGGCTGCGGAACTCCCCAGCCGAGATAGGTTACACTCGGGTCTGTACTCATAAGCAGCGCGGGAACCGTCGTCGCGGCGTTCATGGCGATTCCCGTCACGCGCCCAATCGCCATCTCAATTCCATTCGGGTTGTGGTAGCCGGGGACTTTTTTCCAGGAACCTGACTTGGGCGAGTCTGTTTGGAAAGTCGTGAGGCCGTCAGAAACATAAGCGAATGGCTTTGCCTCTGTATCAAGTCCTTCCACATGGATTTTTCCGGGCCGGGCAAACTGGATCACCGCGGAAGCGTGCTCGTCTTCCACCTTCCCGGAAGGACCTTCCACACTATGCACCGTTACAGCCGAAGTGACTTGATACGTTTGAAGCGCGGTATAAGCTGCCCGGCAGCGCTCGGCAACCTCTCGGCCGGTCAGTACCCCGCCGGGAGCCTCTTGGAAAAGGTGTCCCGTGACAGTAGAGGGAGCAGCCCCTCCTGCGTAGGCCGCCGGTCCAAGAGTGACAGCGGCGGCAGCACCGACAGCGATGGTGATTTGGAAGAGTTTCACAGGGTAGGCGGCTCCTTTAGGGAATTGATGGGCATTGTACCCGATACCAGGAAATCAATCGCGTTTTTCTTGTTGTTCAAATTTTTGGTACTTACACACTTACCGCACCCGGCTAAGTGCGTGTCTACTTACTTTTGACCAAATCTGTTATACAGATGCATAATAGATACTGATATTCCCTGCTAATTCTGTTATACCGTTAGTACACCGTTATATCAGGATGCGCTGCTTATGTCAACTCCCACATGACCCGTTTCCGCTTCTAATCTACCCCAAACGCTGGCTCGGTGCGGCGTCCTACTTCTCCGACCCTGAGACCTGCTTTAGCTTCCTTGCCAGCTTGCGCTGGAAGGCCGGCGTTACTTGCCCACACTGCACGGCGAACGGCATCACCTGCAAGGACGTGACCTTCCACAATGGCAAGCGCAAACTCTGGCGGCGTATGGGGTGCAAGAAGCAGTTTAGCGTCAAGGTTGGAACCATCTTTGAGGATAGCCCACTCGGACTAGGCAAGTGATCTATGGCATACTGGCTTCTGGCAAACGCCAAGAACGGCGTTTCCTCTTGCGAAGTGACGCGAGCTATCGGTGTCATTCAAAAGACGGCAAAGTATGGCGTGTCAATCCACCTCAAATAGTTTGCGGGGCAAGGCGGATTGACGGATAATTGACCTGAGAGTACCAATAGCTATTTCACGGTGCAGCGGCACTTGTGTGCTGTAGGTTGTACCTGCGGCTTTCTTTTGGTATGTTACATGGTCGCCCTTTTGACGGTCATGTGTGAAGCCGTGGTCTTCTAACAACTTACACACATCATGCCCGGACAAGACTCGGAGTTGCCTCAATGTCCCTGCTCCTGAAAGGTATGTCAAGCGATGTGGTGAAGACTTCCGAACTTTCTTTTCTGATTGGAAGCCGCCTTTCAAGTTCCGAAGGTGAGGCAGACTCTAAGAACAGTTCTACAGCTTCGCGTATATTGGCTTTAGCCTCCTCTATGGTAGAGCCTTGACTTGCAATGTCGAGTTCTAGACAGAGAGCGACATACACATCTTCACCTGTGCTTAGTTTCTCTTTCTCTATTGCCGCTGTTAGATGTATCAGCTCCATTTTTTCCTCCTGCGTTTTAGCCATCTCTAGCCCACGCCAGGTCAGTTGCTTTTATTCTCACTAACCTATTACTGCCGCTCATTACCGGCAATTCCCGCCCCGCGTTTCACCTGTCATTCTCGCGCGGGAAAGACAAAACTTGTTGTACGACGGTATAACAAGTTCTGCTGATAGGGGCATTATAGCATAGAAAGTGCTGAGATTAAACCGGCGGTTCAATCTTGCGATATAGCCTGTGTTTTGTCGAACGCTCACGGCATTTCGTCATTCTTCGCCGCTTTCCTCGATGTAGACGCGCTTTTGGGCTTCTTCGAACGTGGTGACGCCCAACATGACTTTGGCGGCGGCGTCCTGGCGCATGGTGGTCATGCCGCGGGCCATCGCGGCCTGGCGGATTTTGTGGGACGGGATGCGGGCGAGCGTCATGGCCCGGATGGCGTCGTCCATGACCATTAGCTCCTGGACGCTGGCGCGGCCTTTGTAGCCGACGCCGCTGCACTGCTCGCAGCCGGTTCCGGTCCGAAACGTGGCCTGGTGGAAGGCGGGCGAGTCGAGGTCTACGCCGAAGGCCTGCAGCTCTACTTCGGCGGGCTGAGACGGTTTGGCGCAGTGCGGGCAGACTTTGCGGACCAAACGCTGGGCGAGAATGCCGACGACGGAAGACGCAACGAGGAACGGGTCCATGCCCATGTTCAGAAGGCGCGTGATGGCTCCGGCAGCGTCGTTGCAGTGGAGCGTGGAAAAGACGAGGTGGCCGGTGAGAGCGGCCCGGAAGGCGATTTCGGCGGTTTCGTTGTCCCGAATCTCGCCGACATAGATAATGTCCGGGTCCTGGCGCAGAATGGCCCGGAGCTGGCGGGCAAAGGTCAGGCCGGCTTTTTCGTTGACGTTGGACTGCCGAATGCCGTCCAGCTCATACTCAATCGGGTCTTCAACCGTGATGATGTTGACGTCGGGCGTATGGATTTCGTGGATCGCGCTGTAGAGCGTCGTCGTTTTGCCGGAGCCGGTCGGGCCGGTGGCGAGAAAGATGCCGTGCGGTTTTCGGATAAGGCCGTTCAGCGACTTCAAGTTGCGCTCGGAAAAGCCAAGCTGGTTGAGCTGGGGCCGAACCCCCGATTTGTCCAAGATACGCAGGACAAGCGACTCGCCGTACTGGGTCGGGAGGGACGAGACGCGCATGTCTACGGAGCGGCCTTCGACGGTGACGGAAATGCGGCCGTCCTGGGGCAGCCGCCGCTCGGCGATGTTCATTTCGGCCATGATTTTCAGGCGCGACGAGCAGGAGGCTTGAAATTCGCGCCGAATGCTGTCCACATGGCGCAGGGTGCCGTCCTGCCGGAACCGCACTTCGAGCGAATTGCGGCGCGGCTCTAAATGGATGTCGCTTGCGCCCGACAAAATGGCGTCGGTCAGTATTTTGTTGATGAACTGAATAACGGCGGGCTGGTCCACCCCGGCGGCGTCTAAAGCGTCCGGCTGGCCGCCGGCTGTTTGTACGGCGGCGAGGGGCGAAAGTGCCCCGGAGAATACATCGGACGCCCGTTTCTCGTCAGGGCGCGGTCCGGCAGCGGCAGGAAGCTTGGCGGGAACCGGAGCCGGGCGCGGGGCAGTCTCGGCGGCGTCCCGAAGCTCAGGCTTGGGTTCCGGCCTCGTTTCGGGCGCGGGTCCGTACCAGTGGGCGATGGCTGCCAGCAGAGGCGCTTCGGTGGCGATGGCGGGGGCGATCCGCAGGCGGTGGGCGGTGGCGATCTTGTGAGCCGCTTCCATGACCCGCGCGTTCCAGGCGGCGACAATGATCTTCAAAGTGCCGTCGGGGGTTTTGCCGATGGGCAGCAGGGCGTACTTGTGGGCGACAGCGGCGGGGATGAGCGCGAGTATTTCTTTGTCTACCGCAACATCGTCCATCATCACATAAGCGGCGTCTACCTGAGAAGCCCTGGCCCGCGTGACATCTTCGACGCCGACGAGATTTAGCTCGACCAGCACTTCGCCGAGCGGCCGGCCGGTCTGCTTTTGGAAGGTCAGGGCCTGCGTGAGCTGCGGCTCTTTGAGCAGTCCCTGCTCCACCAGAAGATGCCCCAGCTCTTTTCGTTTCATGCCGCCTGCGGGAAGAACCACCGTCATAAATCTTGCTCCTGGAATGATACTGCAGATTGGGAACGTGGAAGTGAGGAGCGTGGGAATGAATTCCTACGCTATGGGGCGCAGACGCCGACTGTCCACCTTCGCGGACGAGGAGTAAGGGACACACTCCTTGCTCCCACGCTCAACAAAACTGATGCTGTTACTTTTATCGGCATTTGCAGGGGCTGTATGTAGGGGTAAGCTCTGCCCCTACCCTCTTTGTTCTCTCTTTGCTGTCTTATGGTTCTCCTGTTATGCCTGCTTCATCCATGTCAGCGCCTCCTTGCCGGACAGCAGACGAATGAGAACGCCGTCCTGGTACTCGGAGACGATTGGGGTCGGCCACACGGACTTCACATCAGGACTGAATGTCCGAATCTTTGCCACGTTGCCTATGTCGTCCAGGAAGAAGACCTGAACCGTCCAGTCATCATGCCGGAAGCCACGCTGCAGCGTCTCCATTGCACCCCTATCTTCCGACTTCCATGAATTAATTCCAATGAGGAACAGATGCGTAAACTCGCTGACATCGAGCCTTTCGCCTGGCCTATGTTCCCGCCAGCCCAGTTGGGCCAGCTCTTTGCGCTGCCGGCGCTCGTTAATGGCGATAGTCGGGAGGCGCACGGCAACGAGATAGAGGCAAAAGCCAAAGGCAAGAAATCCCCAAGCGTTAAAATAGGTAATTATGACAGCAGATATTCGAGGTCTGAGCGATATTTTTGCTCCAGCTAAATCGAGGATTGCCTGTGAAAGTTCACTCAGGAAAAGGGCTACTAAACCAAGTACCATCAAGAAAATGACGATGCCACCGACAACAAAAAAAGGGTCTTCTTTTGCCCTGTACGACCTCTTGAAGAGCGTCAGCAACAAACCAATGGAGAGCAAACTCCCAAGACTGGATAACAGAATGTCCATGCTGGTTCAGCGAGAGTGGGGGAGGATTTAGAAAAGAGGGGGCAGGGGCAAGCCCTGCCCCTACATGATGCGGAAAGATTTGGAAAATGTCAGCGCAGGCGGCGGGGGCGGTCGTCGTCTTCCTCATCATCATCGTCGTCATCGTCGAAATGCTCGTCGTCAATGTCGTCGAGTGCGCCGGAGGAGTCGGTGTAGTTGGAGATTTCTTCGCCCCGGAAGACCGTCACGAGGAAGTCTTCGCGCTCGAAGGACGGCAGGTAGGACGAGACAATGTCGTCGTCAATCTGGGCCAGCAGTTCTTCTTCGGTGCTGACCGGCAGATCGGCTTCTAAAACCAGCGTTGCATGAATCGTGCGGCTTTCGACGGCAAAATGCAGGTCAAGCTGGCCGATGCGACGGTCTTCTTCCCAGATCAAGAATATCTCGGAGCTTTGGGTGCGGACGAGGCGAGAAAGACGGTAGTGGTAGTTTGTATCCATAAAAGCATTATGCCGAAAAAGTGAGGCAAAAAGAAAGGGCGGGGATTACTCCCCGCCCGCTAGAGAACGTAGAACTAGGCCGGTTCGGGCCGGAGGGTCGGCAGGCGGCGCGGCTTTTCCGGGCCAGGCTGCACGGAAGTATCGCCCGTGTCCCCGGCGCTCGGCGGAGACTGCGGCGAAACCCGCTTGGGAGCCTCAGGAGCAATCGCCCCTTCCATGAGCGCGATAAAGTCCTCGCGCTCCAGCATCTCTTTTTCCAGCAGAACACGCACGATCTGGTCCATTTTGGCACGGTTCTCGGTCAGAATGACGCGGGAGCGCTCGTAGCATTCTTCAATAATCGCGCGGACTTCCTTGTCGATCTCCAGCGCGATGGTTTCCGAGTAGTTGCGCTCCTCGTTCCAGTCACGGCCTAAAAACGGGCTGCCGTGGCGGGTTCCCAGCACGACCGGACCAAGCTTCTCGCTCATGCCGTACTCGCAGACCATGGCGCGGGCAATGGCGGTCGCCCGCTCGAAGTCGTTGGACGCTCCCGTGGTGACTTCGTTGAAGACCGTTTCCTCGGCGACACGGCCGGCGAGAAGGGCGCTGACATCGTCCAAGAACTCTTGGCGCGTGGTCAGGTACTTGTCTTCGGTCGGATACTGCATCGTGTAGCCAAGAGCGCGGCCGCGCGGCAGGATCGAGATTTTGTGCACCGGGTTCGCGTTCGGCAGCAGCTCGCCGACAATCGCGTGGCCGACTTCGTGGTAGGCGATGCGCTCGCGAGTGGTCTCGTTCATCACACGTGACTTGCGCTGCGGTCCGGCAACGACGCGGTCTACGCTTTCGTTGAAGTCGTCCACGCCGATTTTTGTTTTGTCGTAGCGGGCGGCAAGCAGCGCCGCTTCGTTGACGAGGTTCGCCAGGTCGGCCCCGGAGAAGCCGGGGGTGCGGCGGGCTAAGTTTTGGGCGCTGACTTCCTCGGCCAGCGGCTTGCCGCGCAGATGGACGTTCAGGATCGCTTCGCGGCCCCGGACATCCGGCGGGTCAACCGTCACTTGCCGGTCAAAGCGGCCTGGGCGCAGCAGGGCCGGGTCCAGAACATCGGGCCGGTTTGTCGCGGCGATCATAATGACGCCGGCGTTCTGGTCAAAGCCGTCCATCTCGACAAGCAGTTGGTTGAGCGTTTGCTCCCGCTCATCATGCCCGCCGCCCATGCCTGCGCCGCGCTGACGACCGACGGCATCAATCTCGTCAATAAAGATCAGCGAAGGCCGGTTTGCTTTCGCGGTGTCGAAGAGATCGCGGACACGGGACGCGCCGACGCCGACAAACATTTCCACGAAGTCCGAGCCGGAAATATGGAAGAACGGGACGCCTGCCTCACCGGCAATGGCGCGGGCCAGCATGGTCTTGCCGCATCCGGGGGGGCCGAGCAGCAGGACGCCCTTCGGGATTTTTGCCCCAAGCGCCTGGAACTTCTTGGCGTTCTTTAAGAACTCGACGACTTCCTGAAGCTCCTGCTTGGCTTCATCTACGCCCGCGACATCGTCAAACGTCACTTTCGGGACGTTTTCGTTGAGCCGCTTGGCTTTGGAGCGTCCAAACGAAAGGGCCTGGTTGCCGCCGTTCTGCGCCTGGCGCAGAAAGAACATATAGAACACAAAGATCAGTACCAGCGGCGCAACGACGGTTGCGACAAGGGCCATGAGATTGTCCGAGATCAGCGGGCGGTCAATGCCGAATTTGACCTTGTGGACTTGAAGCAGGTCGGCCAGTTCCTGACGCTGCTGCGGGTTGTCCGTTCCTAGATACACTGTAAAGGGTTGATTGCCTTTAGTAAAGTGCCCCTGGAACGTGTCCTTGTCAAAATTGCCGTCCAAAACATTGTCGCCGTTGACATTGTCAACAAGCTGCGAATAAGTAAGGTCCTTTGGCGTTTCGCCGAGGCGCAGCATTTTGGAGTTTCCCTGCGTGAAAAAGAAAATCAGGGTCACCAGGACAACAAGCGGAAGGATCACGCGAACGATGTTATTTTTGTTCAAACAAAAGCCTCCTTCCCCGCCTGAAAACAGCATGGCTTGAAGCCAGTGTATGGGCGCGGGAAGACTCTCCTAAATCCCGTGGGATAGCACTCTTTGAGAATGGGTCAGTATACCACATTATTGCCTTTAGGACAATCCTGCGATAGCGTATTATACGCGCCTGCTTTTGCCGGCGTTCCCGCCCACTTCCCACCATTTACAACACCCCGACGGGGCCGGGCGTTCCGCGAACATTTAGCCACGCTCCAGCCGCCAGCCATCGCCGAGAGTGACTTTCAGCAATGCCAGCGTTCCTGCGCCAAGTTCGAGCGTGTGCGCCGTGCCGGGCATCTGCACCAGCAAGCGTCCCGGCGGCAGGTTTTGCACCACGCGCAGCGTTCGCAGTTTGTCGTCCAAAAACAGCAAATCGAGGGCGAATCGAACCCCGACCGTGTGGACCGACGCCACGCCCGGCAGCCACAAGCCTTCTCCGATTGGCAGGCAGGGTCGTCCCAATACCCCCCACCCTTTTGACAGCCAGGTATCCGCCCGCGTGACGACGGCAATGCGCTGGCTGCTAGGCATGTGAACGAGATGGTAACGAGTCATAGCGATTGATATGACGGCGTCATTCGTAGCCTGAGACGGCGTCAATTTGAACAACGCCGCGCCGGTCGAGTTGCACGGTCAGCATGTTCGGTGAGCCGCAGGAAGGACATTCAGCTAGGCGCGTTTCCGGTCCTTCTTCTCGCAGCGCGTCCGCGCTCACGGGAACCGTCACGGCAGTCCCGCAGCAGAAGCAGGCGTAGCCGGCGGTCTCGCGCGGCTTCGCCACCGCCTTCGGCTCCTGCAATCGCTCCCAGCGAAAATGGATAAAGAGGCGGCCCCAGTTGTCGCCGTCTTTTTCAATGCGGTGGTAACGCGCTTTGACTTCCGGCTGGTCTAAGAAGCGCAGCACGGCCTTTTTGAGCTGGCCGGAGCCTTTGCCGGGAATGACTTCCACTTCCGTGCTGCGTTTCGCGGTGGCCTCGTCCATGATGCCCTTGAGGGCAGCATCAATCGCACGACTGTCGTTATAAATCGGATGCAGGTCTAACTTGAGCTTCATAATGGTATGCTGTTATTGTAGCACACGCGCAGGCAATGGCGTATTATTGGGTAAAATGCGCGTGGACATAAACATTAGACCATGTGTTGAAACACACGGCTATTCAGCGCGGACGCTGTAAAACACCGCTTCGCGGGGTTAGGAATGGTCTTTTCTTAGTACCGCGAAGCGGTACTTCTTAGCCGCAGGCTGATTACCTCAAATAAAACCCTAAAGCAAGGGGCCTTACGGCTCATTCGGTAAATTTGACGGAGAGTTAGGTACGAAAAAAAAGATGATTGTTTTTCGCTCTATGTTTGTGCAGATTGCTTTGTTTTCTTTTCTGCTGCCGACGGCGGTTCTTGCGGCGTCTCACCGGCACCATCACCATCATAGCAGCACGCCTGCCGCACCGCCGCAGGTGGTTTTGGACTTGACGCCGGTGGTGGTGCAGCCGTATGTGGTGCCGCCGCCGGCAGCCGTGACCGAACCGGCGCAGGCGAGTTTTTTGAAGCGCATGAACCTGGAAAACGGGGTGGAAGCGCGATCAACGCGCTGGATTGCGCCGGGCGATGTCACGACGCGCAATTTGTTTATTTTGAGCGTGACGCAGTCGCTGGAAGGCGGCTTTGACTCGGTCAATTTGTACGACAAAGGCGTGCTGTCGTGGGGCGTCATGCAGTGGACGGCGGGGACCGGCAGCCTGCCGCCGGTGCTGATTTATCTCAAGCGGCGGCTGATGCAGACAGGCCAGGCGCGGGTCTGGAACAAAGTGTTTGTGGCCCAGGGGATTGACGCCGACGCGCGGGGATTAATTGTCTACGGTAAGCCGCTGGCGACCTCGGATGACATGCGTCTGGCGTTCCGAGGGTCAATTATTCCCGGCAACTATGACCCAAAAGTCGCCGGGTACTGGGCGACGGTGATGGCCCGCGCGGGGCGTCAGCCGGCCGTGCAGCAGTTTCAGCGCGAGTATGCCCAGCGAATTGTCGACGATCTGCTGACGCAGAGCGTGCCGGGTCAGGGCGCGACCGTGGAGCGGCTTTGCGGCAGTGATGCTTACGCTGAGGCGCTGGCATTTGCGCTCTGGACCAACAATCCGCGCCATTCGATGGAATATCTTGGGGATGCCGCGCAGGCTGCCCGGCATCAGACAGGCCAAACCGACCCGGCGCTTTGGGGGCCGGGGACATTTCGGGCTGCGCTGCTGGCCCGGTGCCGCGTGTCGCGCTTTAGTAACTGGCAGACCCGCGCGGCGCTGATTGCGGCGCGGGCTGAGGCCCTGCATACGTCGCCGCCGGCCTCGCTAACGCCTTACGAGCAGACATGCCAGGCGGCGCTGTCGGCACGCAAAACGCAGATGGCCGCGAAAATGCAGAGGACGCACAAGGCGCAAATTGCCGCCAGAGCGCAGAATAGCAAGCGCCGACTGGTTCAAATTGCGAGCAGGCGTCGAACCTCGCCGCCGCGTTCGCCGAAGGGTGCGGTGCCGGCCCCAATCCAGACCCCCTAGCCCCCAATAATGGGGGAATAAGATTAGGGGGAATGAGATTAGGAGCAGAGGGCGCGGCAAGCAGCGCCCCTACGGGCGTGGTATACTGAACGTATCTTGAAGCGCTTTACCAAACCGTTAATGATCGTCGCCGTGCTGCTGGTTCTGGCGGCGGTGGTGGGCCGGTCCATTTCGAAAACGCTGCACCGGTCGCCGCCCCTGCCGCGCACGGTCAGCGTGGAGCGCGGCGACATTGCGATCCTGGTCTCCGAAACAGGCACGATTGAACCCGTAGACAAAGTGGATGTCAAAAGTAAGGCAGCGGGACGCCTGCTGTCCATTCCGATTACGGAAGGCCAGTTTGTCCAAAAGGGCCAATTGATCGCCGTAGTAGACCGCTCGCTGATTGACCCGCAGCTGGCCCAGTTTGAGGCCCAGCTTCACTCGGCCCAGGCGCGGCTGTCTCAGACCCAGGCCGAGTACGCGCTGCAAGTGCAGCAGACGGCGTCGGCAATTGCCGAAGCGAAAGCCAGTTTGGTAACCGCCAAGACGCATCTCGCCGTGGTCGCGGCGGGCGCTCGCCCGCAGGAGCTGGCCCAGCAGAAGGAAGCCGTGGACCGGGCGCAAATTTCGGTCGCCGATGCGCTGCGGACCCAGAAGCGCCGGGCGGCACTGCTGGCACGCGGCTTTATCTCGCAGGCCGATTATGATACGGTGCAGGTGGCCGTGGATACCGCCGAAAGCACGCTGGCAACGGCAAAGCAGGCGCAGGCGTTGATTGTCGCCGGGCCGCGCGTGCAGGACGTGGCCGATGCCCAGGCCCAGGTGGCAGCCGCGCGGGTGCAGCTGGACGCCGCGCAGGCGAACTCCGGGCAGAACGCGGTCAAGTATTCCGATATTGCTCAGGCCCGCGAAGCCGTGGCCCAGATCGCCGGCAATATCCAGCAGCTTCAAGTCAACATTGCCGACACGCGCATTCTCGCCCCGGCGTCGGGGCTGGTGCTGAAAAAGTATAAAGAGCCGAACGAGATTGTGCAGAGCGCGACCACGGGCTTTTCCGATGCCCAGTCCATTGTCGCAACGCTCGGAAGCCGCCTGCAAGTTTCGGTTGGTATTAATGAAGTGGATGTCGCCAAAGTTTCCCTGCATTCCCCGGCGACAATCAGCGTGGATGCCCTGCCGGGCGCGACTTTCCCCGGCTCCGTCACCCAAATCGCCCCGGCTTCCACCAATGCGTTTTCCAGCGACGGCAGCGGCGGGAGCAGCAGCGGCGGGGCGAACTCCATTTCCAAGTTTTTGGTCAAAGTCGCCTTTGACCGCAATGACCCGCGCTTGCGCTCCGGCATGAGCGCGAACGTCGGCATTATCAGCAAAAAGCATGTTCACGTTGTTCTCGCGCCGCTGGAAGCCGTGCCGTTTGAGGGTAAGTCCGGCACCGTGACGGTGCTGACGGCAGCGGGGAAGCAGGAAAAGCGTTCGGTCGTCACCGGCCTGCGGGACGACACGCAGGTCGAGATTGTGTCCGGCCTCCAGCCCGGCGAAAAGCTGGTCGTCCCGCCGATTGACGGCTCAGGCCGCCGCAAGAGCGACGTTACGGGAGATGGATAGGGTTTTATGATCTTCTTTGAATCCATCCGTGTTGCGCTGGCCGCGCTCTGGGCGAACAAGCTGCGGGCGCTGCTGACCATGCTGGGCGTGATTATTGGGGTCACGTCCGTCATCGTCATGATTGCCATCGTGCAGGGCATTCGGCAGCAGATTTTGGATCAGTTTGCCGGGAACGGCGCGAATTTGATTTTTGCGTCGTACCAGCCGAAGCTTGGCAGCGTTTCACGCGGCGGCTTTTCGGGGCTGACAATGGCGGATGCCAAAGCAGTGGAAGACCGCTGCACGATGGTCGGCGCGGTTAGCCCGGACGCGGAAACGTCGGTGGTCGCGCAGGCCGGCGCGAACCGGCGCTCGGCGACATTAACGGGCGTGCTGGAAACCTACAATCAGACCCAGAACCTGCCGCTGGGATCGGGGCGGTTTATCTCGGCGGACGATGTGGCATCTTGGAGCAAGGCGTGTATTATCGGCCACAAGATGCAGACGGACTTGTTCGGAAGCGCGGACCCGCTCGGCCAGGAAATCCGCTGCACGACCGACGACGGCTCCAATGTGTCGCTGGTTGTGGTCGGCACGCTGGAAGAAAAAGACCGGGGCGGCGGCGGGCAGGACTTCAACAATGCGCTGTATGCCGCGCTGCCGACCGTGCAGAAGCGGTTTACGGGCAGCGATAAGATCAACAGTTTTTCGACGCGCTCTCGCAGCATTCCGCAGGTGGAGCTCGCGGCAGATCAGGTTTGGAGCGTTCTGAAGACGCGCCATCCGCTGAACTACAAGGATTTTGTCGTGGACACGCAGGAAGGCATTTTGAAGCAGCTGGACACGCTGCTGTCCGGCATTCAGCTGGTGCTGGGCGGGGTCGGCGGGCTGGCGCTCTTGACCGGCGGCATTGGGATTATGAACATCATGCTGGTGTCCGTCACCGAGCGCACGCGAGAGATCGGCATTCGCAAGGCGGTCGGCGCGACCCGGAGCGCCATTCTGCTGCAATTCGTGGTGGAAGCGATGGTGGTTTCCGGCCTCGGCGGGATTATCGGGGTTTCCGCCGGGTACGGCTTATCGGCGCTGATTGACCATTTCGCGCATAAGTTTCTGCCGACGTTCGTGCCATTCTGGGCGACGGAGATGGGCTTCGGCTTCGCGGTCGGCGTCGGCCTGTTTTTCGGCATTTATCCGGCGTTCCGGGCTGCGAAACTAGACCCAATTACGGCGCTTCGGTATGAGTAGAGGCGCGGCAAGACAAGAAGGGCAGACGCAAGACAAGAAGGGCAGACACGGGGGTCTGCCCCTACACAAATGCCATTACCCGGTCCTGCACGGGTTTGTCGCTGACGATCTCGCCGTCTTTGAAACGCACGATGCGCTGGCAGTGGCGGGCGACTTCTTCTTCATGCGTCACCACGACCAGCGTTTTGCCTTCTTTGTGTAAATCTTGGAAGAGGGCCATGATTTCCTCGCCGGTTTTTGTGTCCAATGCCCCCGTGGGTTCGTCGGCCATCAAAATGACGGGATCGTTGACTAAAGCCCGCGCGATGGCGACCCGCTGCTGCTGGCCGCCGGAGAGCTGATTTGGGCGATGATCCAGACGGTCGCCGAGGCCGACCCGGATGAGCGACTGCTTGGCCCGGCCTTCCCGGCCTCTCGCCCCGGAATAGACCATCGGCAGCTCGACATTTCGCAGGGCGGTCGTGCGGGCTAAGAGATTGAACTGCTGGAAAACAAAGCCGATTTTGCGGTTTCGGATTTTCGCCAGCGCGTTCTCGTCCAGCCGGGCTACTTCCTCGCCGTCGAGCGCGTAAGACCCCGAAGTCGGCTTGTCGAGGCAGCCGATAATGTTCATCAGGGTAGACTTGCCCGATCCCGACGGCCCCATGATCGCTACCATCTCGCCCCGACCAACGTGCAGCGAAATCCCCTTCAGCACGGTTAAATCCATCGCGCCGGTCTTGTACGTTTTGACGATGTTTTTGACGCTAATCATGGCTCTGCGTAGCCTGCTGCCGCAGTCCGTCCAGAAGCGAGGGATTTTCGATCAACTGCAGCAGCCGGGCCGAGGCGTGGCTTGGGATGCGCGTTCCCTGTTCCCAGCTTTGCACGGTCTTGGGGGAGACGTTCAGCAGGCGGGAAAAGTAGGGCTGGCTGAAACCGAGGTCGGTCCGCAGAGTACGGATACGCTCCGCGTCGTAAGAGGGCGGCGGGTCGGGAAGCGTGAGAACCGTCATCGGCAGATCGGCCTCGCCGCGTGCATAGGCCAGCGTTTCCGTCAAACTTGCCCGCAGGCGCTCGGAGAAGCGCGGGCGGGTAGAATGGGAAGGAACTTCACCGCTATTCATAAATTTTTCCTTTTGCTCAGGCCCGTTTTTGGAACTCAATGCGTATCTCCTGTGCCGCTGCCGCAAATTCTTTGCGTTCTTCGGGTGTGAGGTCGTCGGCTTCATCTTTGTCGTAGACATCTAAAAAAATAATCCGCTGCAAGTCCGGCAGATATAAATAGATGATTCGCAAGCCGCCCCGCTTGCCTTTTCCACGTTTCGGATCAGACCAGCGCATTTTTCGCAGGCCGCCGCATCCGCGTATGACCGGCCCTGTCTGCGGATCAGACAAAAGCGCCTGCTGGACGGCGGAGAAAGCATCATCAGTGACGAAATAATCGTCTCTGTACTGCGTGAAGTTCGCAGTTTCGGTAAATCCCAGCGTCATTATGCATTGTCCCACATAGTAGGAGAATATGTCAAGTGGTTAAATCTGGACAGTGTCAGCGGAGGCTTCTTCGGAGCCGGACGAGCGCTTCCTGGGCCGCTTCCGCGACATCCGGGTCGGGATCGCTTTGCAGGCGGGTTAAAGCGTCATACGCCGCCGGGTCGGCGAGTGTTCCGAGCGCCCAGGCGGTGGCCCCGCGCACGGCGGCGCTGCGGTCGTTCTCCAGCGGCAGAAGCAGAGAAGCCATATTCGGGCCGCCGATTTGTCCGAGCGCCACGGCGGCCGCGCCGCGCAGGTTCGGGTTTGGGTCGGTGAGAAAGCCTTGCAGGGCGCTAGATGCGCTTGCCGCCCGCAGCTCGCCCAAAGCCAGCGCTGCGCTGACACGGACAGCGCCGGAGGAGTCCGACAGGGCTTCAATCAGCGCGGCGCGGGCCGGTGCGCCGCCGTACTCGCCGAGTTCTTCGGCGGCGTCGGCGCGGGCGTCTTCGCGGTGGGCGTTTTGCAATTGACTGATCCACGCCTCAATTTCTTTATCCATAGGTGGCTTTTTTCTGTTCTCTGGGCATTTCTCTTGACATTTATTTTGCGACTGCGTATAATAGACACACAACAAATAAAAGTGCGGGGTTAGTTTAATGGTAAAACCCCAGTTTTCCAAACTGATGTCGAGAGTTCGATTCTCTTACCCCGCTTTCCTCTTTTCGTTCTGTTGTCCTCCCTGCCCTTTCCCCTCGTCGCCTGGTAGCTCAGCTGGATAGAGCAAGAATCTTCTAAATTCTAGGTCGAGGGTTCGAGTCCCCCCCAGGCGGCTTTTTCTCAAACAACTCTTCTTTTTAGCTTAACCCTGCACTTGGCATGAATTGTGCATTGTGTGACGTTAACGACTTCTGCACCGTAATTTTACGGAGAGCAGAAGAATCAAGAAGTGACAGGAGACGGCTTTGATTCCCTCTGACGCACAATTTTCCAGCGCCGCTCCTTCTTCCGGTGTGGAGGCCGAACGGCTGGAAGCGCTGCGGCGCTACGGGGCGTTTGGGCTGCTCCGCAGCGTCGTTTTTGACGACATTGCGCGGCTGGCGGCCTTTATCTGCCGGACGCCGGTGTCCATGATCAGCCTGGTTGACAGCAACCGGCAGTGGTTTCTGGCGAAAACCGGCATGGACGCCTGCGAAACTTCCCGCGAGGTCTCGTTCTGCGCTCACGCGCTGGTCGGCCCAGAATTGCTGATCGTGGAAGACACGCATTTGGACGCCCGCTTTTTCCGCAATCCTCTGGTGACCGGCGAGCCGTTTGTCCGCTTTTATGCCGGCGCTCCCCTGCTGACAACCGACGGGTACGCGCTCGGAACGCTCTGCGTCGTGGACTATGTTCCGCGCACTCTGGCCTCGGAGCAGCGAGAGGCCCTGCGCTCCCTCAGCCATCTGGTCATGGGGCAACTGGAAGGCAGCCGCCTCAAGCGCGAAATGCGCGACCTTAAACAATCGCTGACGGAACAATCCCTTTCCGTGCGTCCTGCCTTGAAGTAATGTTCCTCTTTATTTTCAGGGTATTTCCGCCGATAATCTCAAGCAGATGATGAGCTTTCTGCTGCTTGACGATGAGGACAACACGCCGCCGACGCTGAGTTTGGAAGATGTTTTGGCGTCGCTCTCTTATGCCCTGGACCTGACCAGCGGGCAGGTGCCGGGACATACCGAGCGAAGCTGCCTCATTGCCCTGCGGCTGGGAGCCGCGCTTGGGCTGGGCGGCGACGCGCTTCAAAGCCTGCGTCAGGCGATGCTGCTGAAAGACTCCGGCTGCTCCAGCAACGCCGCCCGCATGTTCGAGATTTACGGCGGGGACGACATCGCGGCCAAATATGCGTCCAAAGTCACCGATTGGACCAACCTGATTGAGGCCGTCAAATACGCCGCCGGGCAGACGCTGCCGGAAGCCGGCCTGCTGGCGCGGGCGCAGCGGATGGTGAAAATCGCGGGCATGGGCGGCATTGCCGACCAGCTGATGGAGGCACGCTGCTCGCGCGGCGCACAGATTGCGCTCAATCTTGGCCTCAGCCCGGAAGCGGCCGACGGCATCAAGTATTTAGATGAGCATTGGGACGGACACGGTGCGCCGCATCACCTGGCGGGCGAGCAAATTCCGCTGCTGGCCCGGATCGCGTGCCTCGCGCAGACGTTGGAAGTCTTTGCAAAAACATTTGGGCTGGGACCGGCCTACGAGATGCTGCGGACACGCAAGGGACGCTGGTTTGATCCGGCCCTCGTGCAGGCCGCGCACTCGCTGCGGCAGGATGATGCGTTCTGGCAGTCGGTCCGCGAGACGCCCCATGAAACTCTGCTGGAGCTTGATATTGAGGCAGATGCCACGCCCGCGACGGAGGAGCGCTTGGATTCAGTCTGCGAGGCGTTCGCGCAGATTGTAGACGCGAAATCCCATTTCACCGGCGAGCATTCGTCGCGCGTCTGCGAGATCACGATGGAGATTGCGGATGGCCTCGGCATCACGGGAATGCGCCGGACGACGCTGCGGCGGGCGGCGCTGCTGCACGACATCGGCAAGCTGGCGGTCCCGAACACGAGTTTGGACAAGAACGGCAAGCCGACCGATGCCGAGTGGGAGTGCATTCGGCGGCATCCGTACCACACGCAGCAGATACTGGCTCAAATTAAAGGCTTCGAGCGCTTGACCGCAGTCGCAAGCGCCCACCATGAGCGTCTGGACGGCAAAGGCTATTTTCGGGGCCTGGACAGCACGGTTTTAGATATGGACATGCGGGCCATCGCCGTGGCGGACGTGTTTGATGCCCTGTCCGCCGACCGTCCTTACCGGGCGGCGATGCCGATGAGGAAAGTTTTCGCCATTTTGGACGGCGATGCGTTGGACCCGCAATGCGTTTCCATTCTCCGCGACCGCTATTTCCTTGCGGCAGAACCCCCACTTCGTCTGCTTGCCGCGTGACAACCGGCCCCGATGCTGGGTACTATGACGGCATCATGCCTGAACCCACCACACTGAATTCCGCGCCTCCTAAATCCGTCTATGTCATTTTCAACCCCGTTTCCGGCCAGAGCGACCCGGAAGAGCGCAAGAAGCTCATCGAGGACGCGCTTGCCGTCGGCGGCTACACCTGCCAGTTTATCGCCACCACCCCGGAATCCGGCGCAAAGGCTTTGGCCGAGCAAGCCCTGAAAGACGGCGCGGATTTGCTGGCCGTTTCCGGCGGCGACGGCACGGTCATGGAAGCGATGTCCGCGCTGGTCGGCACTCAAACCCCGATTGCCGTGCTGCCCGCCGGAACCGGCAACCTGCTTTCGATCAATCTCGGCATCCCGACGACGGTCCCGGACGCCGTCCAAGTCGCGCTGTCAGGCAAGCCGTATGCGCTGGATTTGGCCCGGACGGAACAAGGCCGCTACTTTGCGATCATGGGCGGTATGGGCATGGACGCCCAGATGATTGCCGACACCGACCGCAAGGCCAAAGACAAGCTTGGCAAGTGGGCGTATTTTCAGGCTGCGTTCAAGAACCTGCCGCGCCGGCGGGCTTATATTGACATTTATTTGGATGACAATCCGCCGCTGCGCCGCCGGGCCAAGACCGTGCTTCTGGCGAACATGGGCAAAATCACCGGCGGCCTGTCTGTCCTGCCGGATGCGTCTCCGAACGACGGCCTGCTGGATGTCGGGATCGTCAAGGCGGCGACGCTGGCGCACTGGGCGCACCTGATGGGCAGCGCCCTTTTGGGCCGCGCCCACCGGGACGCCGCGCTGGAAGTGCATCAGGCCCGGAAAGTGACTCTGGTTCCGCGCCATGAGCAACCGATTCAGTTCGACGGCGAGGATGGCGGGCGCACGAAAACCCTGACGGTCGAGATCGTGCCTCACGCCGTTTATGTGCTGCTGCCGGCGGATGCTCCGGCCCTGAATCCCGGCACGGAAGCCGGTCCGGTCGTGACCTCGGGGCGCGTCGCCCGCCGCTGGCTTCTCCTGCCGTTTCTGGTTCTGCTTGCCGCCGTTCTTTTTTCTCTGCGCCCGCGCCGGTAGAATGGAAACGGCACCGTGAGCTGCGCCGGTACTGCGAGCATTTCATGGAAGTGCCGGTCTGCTTTTGCGTGAAAGCCTCTGCGGGACTAAATGCTAACAGCATTCGGCTTATCTTTGTTTTCAGGGTCGTAGACACTTTCATTCATCTGTAGACTGGCACTTCCATGAAACGCTTGCAGTGCCTTTTGAAACTATGCAGCAGCGGCCTTGCCGATAATCCGCTCGACAAGTTCCGGCTTCCACTGCACATACTCCACTTTTGCGCCGTCGGGATGCGTCGCCCAGAGGCCAAAGCCGGTAGGGACTTCGACGCGCGGCTGCGTGACGACCGCGCCAATTTGTCCCAGAAACGCTTCCAGTTCGTCCATGCTGGACACGATCAGCGGCCCCACAATGCCTCGATACTGGTTGGTTTCTTCCGGCGGGCCAGCGATGACCAGCAGGTCGCCAATGGCCGCAAGTTCAATCGCCGCGAACGGGAAGCGCAGGTCGGCGGGCTGGCCGACAAGCTGTTCGAGCAGCGGCATGGACTCGTCGAGGCTGCGGACAAACATGCGGGCGTACGTCTTTAAGATTTTCATAGGTTCCTCAGAAAAGAGTATGATGCCGTAATATCAACGTGTCTAGTATGCACTTTTTAGTGCTATACTTACTAAAAAGAAAGTATGGCTTGGAGACGCGGCATGAAAGAAACGGTCAGCGCTTGTCCGGCAGAGCGAACCTTGCAGATGATCGGAGGCCGCTGGAAAGTATTTATTTTGTGGCAGTTGCTTGCGGAGATGCTGCGGTTCTCGGACTTGCAGCGCCGGATTAACGACTGCTTGGAAGACAAGACGAGCGTGGTCACTGCCAAAATGCTGACCCAAGAACTGCGGCAGATGGAGGCGGACGGCCTGGTTCACCGCGAGGTCTACGCGCAGGTTCCGCCAAAAGTAGAATACTCGCTGACGCCGCTTGGTCAAAGTTTGCGGCCTGTTGTAGAAGCGATGGCGGAATGGGGCCGGACGAATACGAAAGAAACGGCGGCCCCCTCTTGCGCTTCGGCGAGTTTTCCTTTATAATACAAAAGATAGACAGTAGTTTTCGTTAAATGAAGGGAATAACATGATTTTATCACGTAAGCAGAGGCGCTTGGCGCGTCGCGCCGGTTTCGTTGGGACGATTGGCCTCGGCGCAGCGCTGGCGATTGCCCTGGCCGGGTGCGGCGGTGGAGGCGGCAACGGCAACTCCGGCGGTGGGACGCCGGGAACGACAGGGACGCCGGGAACGACAGGGACGCCAGGAACGACAGGAACGCCGGGAACCACAGGCACGCCGGGAACCACAGGCACGCCGGGAACCACAGGCACGACCACGCCGCCGGGTCCACCGCCGCTTTCAGTGCCTTAACATGTTCAGGAATTTCCGGTTATTGCTGAACACGCGGGTGCTGCTGGTTTGTATCGGCATTGCGGTTGCCGCTCTTGCGGCGGCCTCCCTGCGCTACTTTTCGCAGTATCAGCCGCTTCCCGGCATGACCGGCGGACAGATTGGCGGGGCGGAGCAGGCCGCGCTGGAAGCCGACAATGTGCAGGTGGTCGGACGCAGCGGCGGGAAAATCCGCTGGCGGGTCGCCGCGCGGACGGCCGCTCTGAGCCGGGACCGGCGCGTTATCACCGTTACCCGCATTCGGCGGGGAGCGATGTATGCCGCCGATGGCCGCCCTCTGGTTTCGCTGACGGCGGACCGTGCTTCCTACGCGACGCCGTTCGGCATATTAGGCGTCGGCGGCGCGGGGTCGCTCCAGGTGGAAGGCAACGTCAAAGCGTCCGTCATCAGCGCGGCGCACCCCGGCCTCCGCACGCAGCAGGTGGTCTGGGACACGGTAAGCAGCACGCTTTCCTGTCCTGCCCCGGTCTCGGCGGCGATGCCGAAGCTGACGGTCACGGCAGGAAACGCGCAGTATACGCTGCCGCCGAATGCGCCGGACCACGGCGTCATGCGCCTCGGCGGCGGCGTTCATACCCGCTTTGACAGCACACGGGGGAGGGCGGTTTTTGACTGTCCCGGCTTGACCTGGAACGCAGCCGCGCAGGCCGCGCAGACGACCGGCCCGGTCACTGCCGTCATTCCCGGCGGCCTCGGCATTGCCACCGCTTCCGACATTCAAGTCAATACGCGCACGGGCGACTTGTCCGGCCACGGGTTTCGGGGAACCCTGCGTCTCTCGCATGAGGTACAATAGGTCATGCGAATACTGCCGATGACAGCCGTTCTTCTTCCTGTTGCCGCCGTCTGCCTGTTACTGACCCGCCCCGGCACGACCGTCCACGCCCAGGGCAGTGCGTCCGCCGCCGCGCCGGAAACGGTTACGTATGAGTCCGGCGCGGCCCAGTGGCTGTCCGCCCCGCGCTCACTGGAGCTGAGTCAGGGTGTCCAGTTCGGCCAGGACGACGCGGTCTTGAAAACGCAGGCCGCCGTCGCGCTGTTGGACAAAGACCAGAACTTGGTCAGCGCCAAAGCCCAGGGTCCCGTGCATCTCTACGACACGCAGGACGATTTGACGGGTCAGCACGGCTCGGTAGACTTTACCAGGCATCTGGCGACGCTCCGGGACAGCATTGTTCTGGTGGTCAAGCCCGGCAAGCGCGAGGCAAACGCGGGCGGCAGCTCGCTCCGTAAGCAGTTTAAAGACCCGGCGACCCTGACGTGCCAGATGATGACTTACGATTACCGTTTCAAGATCGGGCACATCCCCGGCCCGCTCACGGTCACGCAGGTCATCCAAACCAAAGAAGATGGCCTGCAAACCCGGACGCTGACCGCCGATGCCGGGCTGTACAACGGCAAGGCTGAGACCATTCAGCTGGTCGGCGACATCAAAATCACGAACAGCGACGGCAGCAAAGTCCAGGGCGACACGCGGCAGCTCGGCAAGCCTGTCTCCCTCTACATTAAAGAAGGCTCCGAGGCGCTTTCTGTGCCGTTCAAGACCATCGGCGTGTTCCCGGTCAAGCCACAGGCCAAAAACGGCAAAGATGATGCAAGCCAAGACGATGAGCCGGATTTGACCCTGCCTGTTCCGCCGCCGCACACGCCCGGTCCCGGCGAGGCACCGGCTGCGCCACAAACAACGCCGCCCGCGGCCCTCCCTCCACAAAGCCAAGTGCCACCGAGCCAGACACCGCCTCCGGCCGCCTCAGCGCCTCCTCCGGCCGCCTCAGCGCCTCCTCCGGCCGCCTCAGCGCCTCCCGCTCAAACGCCTCCGGCAGCGGCCCCCGCAGGCAGTCCGTAATGGAAACACTGCACGGGATCGCCGCCCACCCCGGCGTCGCCATCGCCGCCGCCGCGCGTCTGCATGAAGATTTCGGCGCGGCGTCGCTTTCCCCGGACCGGCTGCGGCGGATCGGCGAGCGGCTGCGCTCGTTCGGCATGGAAAACCCGGAGCCGGAACAGATTGTGCTGATTGGCGACCGCATTCCCCCGGCGTTCTGGCTGGCTCCCCTGCCCGGTGTTCAGATTGTCGGGCTGGCCGCGCAGTCGGCCGCGCCGCTGTCCCCGAAGCCGGAACTTCCGGTGGTGCTTGGCCTCGGCGAAATGCTGCTGCGTGCGGTCGAAGAAGACGACATTGTGATTATTGACGGCGACCGGGGCCGGGTGTATGTCGCGCCCGATGCGTCCACCGTCGCCCGTTATCAAGCGCCGTTTACGATTTCCCGGCGCTTCTTTTTGGAAGGCGCTCACCTGCCCGCCCGGACGGCGTCGGACAACCGCGTCGTGACGATTTTGTGCGCGGCCTGGTCGCTTAATCAAGCCGAGGAAGCGATGGCGCAGGGGGCAGACGGCCTGGTTATCCCCGACGGCAACGACTTTCTCGGCACGGACACGCTGGCGCAAACCGCCGGGGAGCAGGCGCAGGTTTTGGGCGATCTGGCCCGGATCATCGGCGGCCAGCCTCTTTACCTGGACATTCCCCACGACAATTTGGCTTTGACGGCGCTGGTGCGCGGCGCGGCCCGCCTGCCGCTGCATCTGGTGCTGCGCGACCCGGCGGAGCGCGAGGAGCTTCAAGAGCGCCTGGACGAGATTGAAGCGAGTTTGGAAGAAGAAGACACGCTCTTTGGCCGTGTCCAATTGGAGTTGGGCGTTTCGGTGGAAGGCAGTGATGCGGAAGATGACCTGCCGGAGACTTTGGACGGCTTCGCCGGGACATTTTTGACCGGCAGCTTGCGCGGCGCGTCCTGGGAGCGCCTGTTGCTTGCGGCAGGCCAGGCCCGGCGGGCGGGCAAGCCGGCGACGGTGCGGATCGGCGGCGACTGGTGGCCGCAGGTGCTGGGCGACGCGGTCGGCATGGGCTTCGGACAGCTCATTGTTCCTCCCGCCGCCGCCGCCGACATCAAAGATGCTGTGCGGGAGTTGTAATCTTCGGCATGTAGGGGCGGGCCCCTGTGTCTGCCCTCTTTTCTTATCCGAAATCTGCTCTGGGAGGAAGACAAAGAGGCCAGACACAGACAAGAAGGGCAGACACGGGGGTCTGCCCCTACGGGGATTGGGTTTCAACCGCCGGTTCAACAATCTATGCCTATTCCCCTCGCCGTTACCACGTCCGTTCATCCGCCGCCTAGTTTAGAAGCACAGGCGCGAGAGTATGCCGCTGAACTTCAGGTGCCGTATGTTCCGCGCTCCGGCCTCTCCGTTCCCGGCGTCTTTGCGGCGTGCGGCGCTGATCGCCTGCTCATTGCCGGGCAGGATCAGCTGCGCCTGCGGGACCGGGCCACCGGCACGGAATACTTTTTCCATCCTAATCTGTTTCAAGTACGGGCGTTCAATGTCGGGCGCGGCGGCCGTGACCATTTTTTGGAGGCAGCACAGCTTGGGCCGGGCGACTCGCTTTTGGACTGCACGCTTGGCTTCGCGTCGGAAGCAAGTTTAGCGGCGCTGACAGTAGGCGAGACAGGCCAGGTCGTTGGCCTGGAAAGTGTTCGGGAGCTGGCGTTAGTCACCCGCGTCGGTGTTCAAAGCTTCACGCTGCACAGCGCTCGGCTGACGGAAGCGCTGCGCCGGGTGCAGGTGGTGACGGCAGACGCGCGGGATTATCTGCCGCGTGAGGCCGATCAATCGGTGGATGTGGTCTACTTTGACCCGTTCTTTGAGCATCGGCTTTCCGGCTCGGAAGTGTCGATGACCCCGCTGTTCGTGTTCGGCAACCCTGCCCCGCTCGATGCGGAGACGGTTGACGAAGCCCGGCGGGTCGCGCGGCGTCGGATCGTCATCAAGCACCCGCGCGATGAGCCTATGCCGGAGTCGGTTCAGAGATGGGTGTCGGAAGTGGTTGCCGGCCGCAAAAGCCGCGTCGTTTACAGCGTGCTGGGAACCCCCTAGCCCTCAATAATGGGGGGACACGATTAGGAACAAGATTAGGAACCAGAGTCAGGACTGACATCTCCCCATTGCTAAAGCAAGGGGGTTCTTGGCTCAACGAGTTCGCTTGCTCCTTTGACTTCACAG
>JAABUZ0100001112.1_pt1 | contig 54436 bp, 42 predicted proteins | sample 5562091 | NCBI WGS metagenome assembly JAABUZ01 (sample SAMN12813069, study PRJNA571459) | rock metagenome | isolation source: Antarctica rocks | place: Antarctica: Victoria Land, Linnaeus Terrace sud | collected 2015-12-21 | reverse complement strand
GTCGCCTCGCCTCGCCTTGCGGTCGCCTCGCCTCGCCTTGCGGTCGCCTCGCCTCGCCTTGCGGTCGCCTCGCCTCGCCTTGCGGTCGCCTCGCCTCGCCTTGCGGTCGCCTCGCCTCGCCTTGCGGCGGCTTATGCAAGAGAAACTCCTGTAGGGCCTGCTCACAACAACTTTCTCACCAACGATGTTCTCACACCCGCTGGTTCTCTGCCGCGTGCCCGGCTTTACAACATCAATGCGTACCAATCAGACCTCGTGGGCGTGCTCAATTCACTGGCGCAGGACTCCCATGTCAGCATCGTCATGGTTGGCGCTGTGAGCAGCAAAGTGACCATGCGCCTGCGGCAGGTGTCGCTGGAAAAGGCGGTAGACCTGCTGACCAAATCCGCAGGCTTGGGCTACCATCGGGACGGTGACGTTCTCATGATTGGGAGCGCCAAGGACCTGGCCGCCGCCTATCCGTCGTCCGATGCCGCCGTGACACAGACCGTCTACCGATGCCTCCATGTCGCAGCGACGGACGTTGTGACCGCCCTGCAAAACACGTTTGATAAAGACAAGCTGCGCGTGTCTCTGGGAGCCGCGCCCTCCTCACCCCATTTGGATGACGCGACCGCGTCCAGCGGAACCGGGACGCAGGGTACCACCATGAAGAACACGGATGCGGCCACCGGCGGCGCGGGTTCCCACCTGATCGTTCTTTCAGGCGAAGAAGGCACTGTCGCGCAGGCCCTGGACCTCGCGCGGAAACTCGATGTGCGGCGCGCCCAGGTGAAGATCGGCGTCCAGATCACCGACATCAACCGCAGCTCCCTCAAAAACCTGGGGTTGCAATGGAGTTTCGGCAGCCTCGGCATCCATGAAAGCCAGCCGAACGGGATCGGCTTCGGCTCATTCACGCGAGACCCTTTGTCGGTTTCGGCGACGATCACAGCCCTGGAAAACAGTGGCAATGCCAAACTTCTCGCTGCCCCCAACATGTCAATTCTGGACGGCGAACGGGGCTTCATTCTCATTGGTGACCGTATCCAGTTTCCCAAGCTGACCGGCTACACGCAGGCGCAGACCCCGATCTACGACGTGACTGAGGAACGGGTCGGCATCTATCTTCAGGTGGCCGTGCAGATGGAAGACAACGGGGAACTCACGCTGACCATTTACCCGCAAATCTCCACGGTTTCGGGCTATCTGAACGTCAACGGCGCGAGCTATCCACAGATCAGCACGCGCGAGCAGCAGACCACCATCCGGGTCAAAGACGGCCAGCAGATCGTCGTCGGCGGCCTTATCCGCGACGAAGAGATCAACAACGTTCAGCGCGTGCCGCTCCTGTCTCAGATCCCGCTGTTCAAAGAGCTGTTCACCTATCGCAACACGACCCATCAGCAGTCCGAAGTGGTCATCGTCATCACGCCGCAGATACTGAAGGACTAACATGAACATCACGTATTATGACCAGTCCTTCAGCGAGATTCTCATTGAAGAAGGTCTCATCACCGCCCCCGAAATCGCCCGCATCCTGGGCGAGCGCGAAAGCACGACTGAGCCGCTCGGCGACATCCTCGTCCGTTTGGGCGTTTTAACCGAGAAAGACAAAGCCCGCTGTTTCGGCAAGCAAAACCGCGTTCCCTTTGTGGATTTATCCAAAGCCGAACTGTCCCCCGACATTTCTCGCTTGATCCCGCACAACCTCGCCGCACGCCTGTGCGCCGTTCCCATCGACCGGAGCGACACCGCGATCTCGGTTGCCATGATGAACCCGCTCGACATCATGGCGATAGACGATCTGCACGCTTACACAGGGCTGGAGATCGACCCTGTGGTTTCCACCGAGGAAGACATTCGCGAGGCGATCTTCCGCACCTTCGGCGCTTATGACGACCTGGGCGAGATTGTCGGGGCCGCCATTAAGGGGATTGACCCGACTGAAATCCGCCAGGCGGAAGAAGCGGAAGAAGCCGCTCTGTCGTTGAGTCAGCTCAGGGAAATGAGTGAAGGCGCACCGGTCGTCCGGCTGGTCAATGCCATCATCACCCGCGCCATCGCCATCCGTGCCAGCGACATCCATGTGGAGCCGGAGCGCTCCCGTGTTCGTGTCCGGTTCCGCGTCGATGGCTTATTGCAGGAGGCGATGATTATGCCGAAAGACCTGCAATACCCGTTTGCATCCCGCCTCAAGATCATGTCGTCTATGGACATCGCCGAGCGGCGCGCGCCTCAGGACGGACGCTTGACGCTGCTGACGCCGCAAGGCGAGTTCGACTTTCGCATCTCCACGTTCCCTGCCGTGTACGGCGAAAACATCGTCATTCGTATTCTGGACAAGAATGCCGGACGCATTGGCCTGGAGCGTTTGGGGATGCAGCCGGAGATGTTGAGCCGCATCAAGGCGATCATCAACCGCCCGCACGGCATGTTTCTCGCGTGCGGGCCGACCGGGTCGGGCAAAACAACGACGCTGTACGCGAGCTTGAACACCCTGAACACGATTGAGCGCAACATCATGACCATTGAAGACCCGGTTGAATATCAAGTGCCGGGCATTATTCAGGGCAACGTCAACGCCAAGGCGGGCGTGACTTTCTCGACAGGCTTGCGAACTCTGGTTCGGCAGGACCCGGACGTCATCCTGGTCGGCGAGATCCGTGATGCCGAAACTGCGCGCATTGCCGTGGAAGCCGCTTTGACGGGACACATGGTCTTTTCCACAATCCACGCCAACGATGCCGCCGGAGCGGTCACGCGCCTGCTGGACATGGGCGTCGAGCCGTTCCTGGTCGCGTCCGCTCTGGTGGCGACACTGTCCCAGCGCCTGATGCGGGTCGTCTGTCCCAAATGCGCCGTGTCGTATGAACCGGACCGAGAACTGGTTTTGAGCCTCGGCTGCGCCGATCTGCTGAACGATCCCGAGTACCACTTCCGTCGCGGCATCGGCTGCGAGGCATGCAGCCGAACAGGCTACAAAGGCCGGGCCGGCGTGTACGAATTGATGGAAGTGACGGAAACAATCCAGCGCCTGATCCTGGATCAAGCATCGAGCCAGGAAATCAAAGACGTGGCCTTTAGAAAAGGAACGAACCTGCGCGACGATGCCATCCTCCGGCTCCGGCAGAATCTGACCACGCCGGAAGAAGTCGTGCGCGTCACGGTGGCCTAACATGAGAATTGTTCAGGCATGAGAAGTATCCCGTGTGGCTCGGCTGAGAGTCTCCTGCCTCGTGGCGCAAAGTATCAGCAAGACCAATTCCCCCTCGTTTCTGCGGCTGTTCCCAGGCTGACCATAGGCGCTGCCAGCGCGTACCAACGACGGAACAATTTCTTCCCCCGTTGGTACAGGCTGGGAAAGCCGGGGGAACAAAGGGGCAATCATGCCGCACATCCGATCAGCAGCCGGGCCGAAATGGACACACTTTAACATGGACTTCACCTACACGGCGCTTGACCCGCGCGGCGCAAAGCTCTCCGAGCGCGTCCAGGCAAAAGACGACGACCAGGCTCTGCGCCAGCTTCAAAGCCAGGGCCTTGTCGTGCTGTCCCTGGAACCCGCCCGCGCGGCTCAGGCGGCAGGTGGCTCCGCGAAATCACTGCTGGCGTCACTGGGTCTCACCCGAAGCGCCAAATTAGAGCAGGTCGTCATCCTGTCCCGCGAGCTGGCGATCATGATGGAAACCGGCGTCCCCATTGTCGAGGCGCTGGAAGCGCTCGAACAGCACGCCGAGGACAAGATGATTCGGGCGGCGCTCGGACGGGCGCACACGGAACTGTCTCAGGGCAAGACGATCTCGCAGGCGATGGCAACTCAGCCGCACGTCTTCCCCACGGTTTATGTCAGCATGATCCGCACGGCGGAAACCGGCGGCAGCCTGGACGAGACGCTCAATCAGGCCGCCGAGTACCTGGAGTCGTCGCTGGAAATGCGCCGCAAAGTCAGCGGCGCGATGACCTACCCGGCTGTCCTGATGGTTGTCGCCGTGGGCGTGCTGATCTTCATGATGACCTACCTGCTGCCCCGGTTCGGCCCGCTGTTCGCGCACATGGGCGCGGAAATCCCGGCCAGCACGCGGATGCTTCTCGCCGCCAGCGCCTTTCTGCAAAAGAACTGGTGGACGATCCCCCTCACACTGGGCGGCAGCGCCTGGGCCTTCCGCACGTTTGCGCGGACACCGTTTGGGCGGAACTTGCTGACCCGCCTGGTCCACAAAATCCCGGTCATTGGGGATGTGGTCAAGAAAGTCGCCCTGTCACGGATACTGCGCGCGCTCGGCACATTGTCCGGCGCGGGCGTGTCGCTCCTGCTGGCCCTGGAAATGGCGGGCCAAACGGCGCAGGACGTGCTCTTCGAGGCCGCACTTGCGCAGGTCCGGCAGGACGTGGAACATGGCGTGTCCATCTCGGAGGCCGTTGTCAAGACCGGAGCATTCCCCTCAATTGTCTGCCAGATGATGGCGGTGGGCGAAAAGTCCGGGCGGCTGAGTGATGTGCTGCTACGCGTGGCGAAGTTCTTCGAGCGCGACGTGGACGCCCGCCTGAAGACGCTTTCCGCCGTCATCGAACCGTTCATGATCGTGTTCCTGGGCCTGGTGATCGGCTTTATCGCCATCTCGGTCATCGGCCCGATCTACTCGCTTGTCGGCAGTGTGAAATAACCGCGTTTTGCTAAGGAAATTCGTGCGGAAACGGTAAAGTTCTCGTGCTGAGCACCCGATACTAGAATAAGAGTTGAGTTTCCACCGGCAGCAGTCCAAATTGGTCGCCCTCCGATGGAAGAAAATAACGAAGAGGAGTTTTTATCATGTTCGCAAAGGTCGCGGCAAAACGCCGTGGGTTCACACTGATCGAATTGCTTGTCGTCATCGTTATCATTGCCGTCCTGGCCTTGATCGCCATTCCACGATTTCAGGATGCCGGGATACGCAGCAAGGAAGCCTCCTTACGGAGCAACCTGTCGTTGCTCCGCTCCGCAGTGGCTACCTACTACACGGACACGGGCGCATTTCCCAACACGCTTAATGACCTGATGGTGGCGCCCTCGCCCTCCAACGGCCTCAGTTCGGCCGCAGCAGTCGTCCCCATCGCCACAACGGATTGGCATGGCCCCTACCTGCAAGGCGGTGTCGTTCCCACCGACCCGGTGATGCCTGCCGGGACGCAGTTCGCCTACACATCATCCGCACCGACCACGACGAACCCAATCGGCAGCGTGAAGAGCACATCCACGGCCAGCGGCTTAGATACAAAACCCTATAGCGGTTATTAAAGGGCACCCAAGGCTCCTTGGTCTTGGGTGATTTTTCTTCGCAGGCGCGCCAGCAGCCGTGACTACAACGCAGCCAACATTCCAAGCCCGGCGGACAACACCGGGCCAGCGCGGCATGACACCGGGCCAGCGCGGCATGACCCTGGTGGAAGTGCTGGTAGCCGTCGTCATCCTGTCTTTTGCTTTGCTGGCCTATCTCACCGTCATACAGGCATCCGATGCGGCCCTAGCCGACGGCAATGAGTTTACAGTTGCTTCGCAGGCCGCCGGAAACCAGATCGCACAAGACCAGGGCCTGGGCTATACCGGGCTGACCAACATCAGCGGCACGAATACCACCACGGTTCCCGGTCTTTCCGGTGGGCAGATGACCAGCGTGATCGGGCCGCTGGACGGCAGTTCGGCAAACACCAACATCCTCCAGGTTGACATCACCGTCACCTGGTCGCCGCGCAAAGCCTGGAAAGCCCCGCAGACGACTTCGCTGAAGGAAACCATGCTGGTCAGCAAACGCTGAGGGGAAGCCGAGACGGACATGAACAATCGCCGGGGCGTGACGCTCATTGAACTTCTTGTTGTCGTGAGCGTTCTGGGGCTGGTGCTGATCCCCGTTCTCGGCATCCTCAACTTTTCCACGCGCCAGTTCGGCAGTCAGACGGGTCGCGCCCAGACGATCCTGCTCGCCAACCAGGCCATGAACGCCATGACGAAAGAGATCGGCAAGGCCGTCAATGCACAAAACGACATCAACGGCATTCCCTCCATCTTCGTCATGCCGGGAAACACCGACGGCGGCGGCAACTATGTGCCGGTTCAGCAATCGGGCAAACTGACCTACACTTCAGGCGTGCCGGTGCAGTTCTACATCGGCAACCCGCATGGCAAGGCCGTCTCCGGCAACCACAACCTTTGGCGCCAGACCGCGCAATCGGGCGGACTTTTGGGCGGAGTGTTGAGCGGACTGACATGGACCCCGGACAATGCATGGAGCCTGACCCCCGGCACCAATGTCCCGCTGTTCCCCAATGTGACAGCGCTCACGTTCAGTACGACGGGTATGCCCGCAAACACCGTCCGGGTTTCGCTGACGATGACGGACACGGAAGGCGGCCAGACTTCCACGGAAACGGTGACCCGCAGTGTGTATCTTTCCAACCACAATTAAACATTCCCGGCAGAAGGCGCAGCGCGGGAGCATCGCGCTGATTGCGCTCACGGCGCTCGTGATTGTCTTCGTCATTGGGCTGGGCCTGCTGACGCTGGGCAGCAACGCGCGCCTCAGCGGCAAGCGCGCCATGCGGCTTGGCGGGGCGCAGGCGATGGCGCTGTCCGGCGTCGAGTACGGCTACTGGCAGCGCGTCCAAAACGCCCAGCCGCTGCCCTACACCGGCAGCCGCAGCCTCGGCACCGGCAGTTTCGCCGTCGCCGTCACCGACAACAGCGCCGCCATCACAGGGACGGTGAAGATCGTCAGCACCGGCACCCAGAACGGCAACAGCGTGAAGCTGACGCGCATCTTGGCGGCAGGCACTCCCTACACCGGCACTCCCTACACCGGTACGCCGCCCAGCTTGCCGGGGACAGTACAGGCTGAGAACTACGACAAGGGAGGCGAGGGAGTGGCCTACCATGACACGGACACCACGAACAATGGCGGCCAGTACCGGACATCCGAAGGCGTTGATATTCAAACCTGCACCGATACCGGCGGCGGTTACAATGTAGGATGGATCAACCCCGGTGAATGGATGAAATACACCGTGAACGTGACGACTGCAAAAAGTTATGTCGTAACAGCGCGCGTGTCATGCGGCTATACAAACAGCGTCGTGGGAACGTTCCACATCGAGGACGAGTTGGGCAACACCACCGGCACAATTCCAGTGTCATCCACCGGCGGCTGGCAGACATGGGCAAACGTCACGGCGACCATTCCCTTAACGTCCGGTAAACACGTTCTCCGCGTCTACTGTGAGTCGGGAAACGGCGTGTATAACATAAACTATATCACGTTCAATTAAGCAGCGGCAGCACCATACTTCAGCAGCCCGGCACTGCGCCGCCGGGCGATCAAAAGCATCTTGGCCGCCGGCAAAAACACCGTCCCCAGCCTGCCGACCGCCATTCACCATTCTTTGATGAACGCCCCCCACACACTTCAAACTCCCTTGCCGCGTTATGGGATCACATAAACCGGAAGTGTCTCGCTTGGGTCGGTTCGGCATTGCCCGCCATTCGGTTCGGCATTGCCGCAGCGTTTCCCCTTCGTTCCTACGCCATACCAACGACGGAAGAAATTGTTCCGTCGTTGAAAGTGGCTTGGTACGGGCTGGGAACGATGCCGCACTCCGAAAGCCCAGCCGAGCCAAAACAAACACTTCCACATCACTTTCCCACTGAACTTCCGGGGACAATCCGCCGATAATCTACTGGTAACAGTACGGAACACAAGGACCCAGCGAGATATGGAACAAAACCGGAACGTGGAAAGGCAATTGGTTCGGCTGCGATGGCTGGTCATCGCGGCGGCAATCCTGATGCTGGCAGGCCCCGTCGCCTGGCAGAAGATCGCCTGCGGCGTCGCGGCGGCGGCAGCCTACAACGGTGCGCTGATGCTGACTGCACGCCAGCCGCGCCGTGCCGATTGGAACAAACGGCTGACGGCTGGGGCCTGGGTCTTCGACATCCTCATCCTGTCGGCGGCGGTCGGTGTGAGCCTGCGGAGCGTCCCAAGCCTGTATTTCCTGTACGTGCTTGTGATTATGGAGGCCGGGTATACCGCCCTCACTCCGCGCAAGCTCCTCTGGGCGACGCTCGGCAGCGTTGTCGGCAACGCCGCCGCCACACTCCTGGCGCTCCCAGCGCGCGACCTTGCGATGCTGCCGCGCCTTCTGATGCTCCACAGCGCCGCTCTGCTGGTCGCGGCGGCTATGGCGGCCACAGTCTACGTCTTCAAGCGCCGTGAGGATGCTTTGCAGCGTCGCGACCGCAAGCTGTCCAGCTTGATGGAATTGGGAACACGGTTCACCAGCAGCAAGGATGTCAACCGGCTCATGGAGCAGACGCTGCATGTCGCGCTTAGCGATACGGGCGCGACTGCGGGCTACATCATGCTGATGGATACGGTTTCCCAGGAGCTGGTCACAGAGGTAGCTTTCAGCACCGGCGAAAACTATCCTTTTCCCGAACGGCGCGCGGCAGGTGAAGGTGTTGAAGGCTATGTCGCACAGACCGGCAAACCCCTGCTTCTGTCCCGCCAGACGGATATGGGCCGATCCGCCGGTGCCGACCTGCTGCCGTCGCTTCAGTATGACGGCGAGGCGGCTCTCTGCGTGCCTCTTGTGGAAAGCGCCCCGGCAAGCTTCAGCGGCGGCAAGACGAGCGGAAGCGTGATCGGCACGTTCAGCATCTTCAATCATCATCCCGGAAGCCGGTTCCTCACGGACGACATGGAGCTGCTCTGCACGATTGCGGGCCTGAGCACGATGGCAATCGTCAACGCCCAGCTTTACCAAAGTCAGCACGACTCGTTTGTCGGCTCGCTGCAAGTCCTGGCGCGGACACTGGACGCCAAAGACCCTTACACGCAGGGGCACTCGTTCCGCGTTTCCGAACTGTGCGTAATGATCGCCAGAAAGCTGCGTATCGCCCCTGAAATGGTCGATGAACTGCGTAATGGTGCCCTGCTGCACGACATCGGCAAGATCGGCATCCCCGATGCCGTCCTCCAAAAGCCCGACCGACTGACGGACGAAGAGTTCCAAATGATGAAGGAGCACCCCGTCATCGGCTTTGAAATCTGCCAGCCGCTGGGTCTGGGCGAGGGCATCCTAATGCTGATTCGCAACCACCACGAAAAGCTGGACGGCAGCGGCTACCCCGACGGCCTCAAACTCGGCGAACTGCCGCTCCTGCTCCGCATCATCTGTGTTGCGGACGCCTTTGACGCCATGAGTTCATCCCGCCCATACCGCAAAAGCATGGACACCCAAGTGCGCAACGAGCAGCTTAACCGCTTTGCGGGGACACAATTCGACCCGATCATTGTTGAAACACTCAAGGGCCTTCTGCGCAACGGCGAGCTCGACGAACTGTACAAAGACCAGTGGACGACACCCGAAGAAACACTCACCGTGGAACTATCGTTTCTCAAAGCCGCCTGACACGCGCTGATCCTGTACGCCAACTTCGCTCTGGGCGAGCTAACACAGGTGCAGGAGGGAAGCAAGTCGCCGACATGTTATGCCTACTACGAGCCGAGCGGCCTGCTCCGAACGCTGACTACACCTGCTCCCGGAACAGCGGGCAGCACGCTCACTGTCGGCTATTCCTACACCTATGACAGTCTCGGCAACGTGCTGACAGAGACCATGCCCGGCAACAACGCGGCAAGCACGATCACCACCACCTTCGGCTACACCAATGACGGCGGCTACAGCCAGCCTGCCGCCATCGGCCAGCCCCTCACCATCACGGACAACCTGGGCAAAGTCAGCCACTTGCGCTATGACAGCCGGGGCAACCCGTTGTCAGTGATCGATGCGCTGAGCAACGAGACGGACATGACGTTCAATATCGCCAACCAGGAGCTCCAGACCTCCTTCCCAACCACGGGCCAGCAAGGGAGCGGCCATTCCAACAGCCTGAATGCCTATCTTTACCCCGGCGGCCCGCAGACCAGCGTCATTGCTTCCGATGAAAGCGGCGCGGCCATCCGCCAGGTCAGCTACGCCCACGGACTGGAGGGCGAAACCCTGGGCATGAGCGGCAGCACGGAGCCAGTCACGTACACCTATGACTCTCAGTACCGTATGGCGACACTGACCGACGGCAACGGCCATACGACCCACTATTACTACAAGCAGCAGGGCTACCTGGACGCTGTGACTTACCCCGGCTATACCGGCCCCGCACCTGTCCTCAACCCTGCCACCGACGACTACGACAACGTTACCGGCAAAGACAGCCTGCGCTTTCCTGCTTATGACGCGAAGGGAAACCCGCTCAGGCGCATGGACGGCAACGGCATGACGACAAACTACACTTACAACGACCCTCAAAGCCTGCTGACCAACATCCACTACGTTTATCCAAGCGGCTACACGGGCGGCACGGCAGGAGACGTGTCCTTTGCCTATGACACTTACGGACGACGTGCAGCCATGACGGACGGGACGGGCAGCCAAAGCTACGGCTATGACGACCTAGACGACCCACTGTCCGTGACAACGACCTATACGGGCCTGCCCGCCCAAAGCATCACCTATGGCTACTGGCCTGACGGCAGCCGTCAGACCATGACTTCGCCGGTCGGCTCCTACTCCTACAGCTACAACGGCGCGGACCGCATGACCGGCATGAGCAACCCCTACGGGCAGGCCGCCGCCTGGAACTACCTGGACAACGGCTGGCTTGCCAAGCAGACCCTCAGCAACGCCGGAATCGCCGTTGCCGTCATGTCCTGCTCCTACACGCAACGCGGCCAATTAACTGCCCTGACCAACCGCCGCTCCAATGGCTCCACGCTTTCGGACTACACCGGCATGACCTATGACGGTGTAGGCAACCGCGCGTCGTGGACAGGCAGCATTCCGGCTAACCCCAGCTACAGCCGCACAGACAGCTACACCTACGACGCTAAGAACCAGGTGACGCAGGAAGCCTCCACAGGCCTGAACTACAGCAACACCTTCGGCTACGACCCGGCGGGCAACCCGACCACCTACCGAGGAGCCACGCGCGGCTTCAATGCGGACAACCAGGACGTCGGCAGCGGCTACGATGGCAACGGCAACCCGACGACTTACCAGGGCCAGGGGTTCGTCTTTGACCCTGAGAACAGGATGACGCAGGACGGCAGTGTGCTGAGTTGCGGCTACACAGGCGACGGCCTGCGGGCGTGGAAGCAAGGCAGCAGTGGAAGGACGTACTTCATCTACGATGGCGACCAGCCGGTGTGCGAGGTCAACAGCGCGGGCACTTTGACGGCTGTCAACGACTTTGGGACGAACGGCGTGTGGGCGCGTCACGAAGCCAACAGCAGCTACGGCGTGGACGGTTCTACACGTTCGGCCCGCAAGGGAGTGTAGCGCAGCGTCTGGACGGCGCAGGCAGTGTGCTGTCTTCCGATTTATACGACGGGTTCGGGCAGCGGCAGAGCACGAGCGGGACGGACGTGTTCGGCTTTGGCAGTCAGTGGGGGGCTTACACGGACGGGGAAACGGGATTGGTGCTGTGTACCCACCGCTATTGCGACCCACAAGCGGGGCACAAACGGTAGACATAAATTAGGGCATCTTGGCAGCCATGCCAGGCTCCCTTTTTTCTTGCCTTGTTAATGCCCCACAACCCAAAAAGAAGAAAAACGTTCAGTAATGACTGCCTTTTTGTTGCTTGACATTGGGCTGCTTCACACCGTATAATGACTGGAACTTAGCGGTGGGTACGAAATATAGGGGTGGAGCCGAATGCCGACACAGGCTGTCAGTCGTGAAGAAGAGCAAGAAGCCGTGTCCGTCGCCCTGTCCTTGGATGACCCGCTCACGGCGATTGGCGGCGTCACAGAAAATTTTGCCGCCGCACTGGGCAAGTCGCTCAGCTTGTGGACTGTCCGGGACCTACTCGCGCACTATCCGCGCCGCTATGAAGATCGAACTCACTTCAAGCAGATCTGTGATATTCGGCACGGCGAAGCCGTGACCATCAGCGGCAAAGTCATTGGGGTGGAGAACATCCCCACTCGAACGCGGGTCACGCTGACCAAGATCGCGATTGACGACCGCAGCGGCATTGCCTTTTTGGTATTTTTCAATCAATGGTATCTGAAAAAGCAGTTTGACAAGCTGCGCGGCCAAAAGGTTGTCGCCTACGGCAAAGCATCCCGGTCTGGCCGCGGCGGGCTGGACATGACGGACGTGGAATGGGAAGCGTGGGAGGAAGACAAGGACGCGCTGGCCGCCAACCGCATTGTCCCTGTGTATCCACTGTCGGAAGGCGTTCAGCAGGGACGATTGCGCCGGACGATTTTTGAAGCCGTAGAAACGTACAAGGCATTCATAGAGGAAATCCTGCCACCGCGCATTTTGGATGAGCGGGGCTTGATCGGCCGCAAAGAAGCCTTGTGCAATCTGCATTTTCCTAGCAGCGAAGAAAGCAAAAACGCCGCACAGCGCCGGTTCGTGTTTGACGAGTTCTTTGGCTTGCAGCTCTTGCTCGCGTCCCGCAAGCGTCAAGCGGATGCCAAACAGGGAACGGCGTTTGCCGAAACAGCGAAACCGATTGAAGAACTCAAGGCTGTGCTGCCGTACCCGCTGACCGGAGCGCAAGCACGGGTGATTGATGAAGTTGCTCGCGACATGGGGTCGCACAAGGCAATGAACCGGCTGGTGCAGGGCGATGTCGGTGCGGGAAAAACCGTGGTCGCGATGGCGGCCCTGCTGGTCGCGGTGCGTTCGGGTTATCAAGCAGCCTTGATGGCGCCGACGGAGATTTTAGCCGAGCAGCATTATCTCGGCATACGCCGCATTATGGAAAGCATGGGCGTGACGGTGACACTGCTATCGGGCAGTTTGCCTGCCAAGGAAAAGCGGGCGGCCCTCGCCGCAGTCGCGTCGGGCGAAACGCAGATCGCGGTGGGCACCCATGCACTGATTCAGGGCGATGTGGAGTTTCAAAAGCTGGGATTGGCCGTGGTAGACGAGCAGCATCGGTTCGGCGTCATGCAGCGCGCGGCCCTGCGGGACAAAGGCGCACTGGCCGATGTGCTGGTGATGACGGCGACGCCCATCCCGCGCACGTTGACACTGACCGTCTATGGCGACCTGGATGTCAGCATTATCGACCAGTTGCCGCCGGGCCGCAAACCGATCAAAACGCACTGGAAGCGCGGACATGAGCGTCAGGCCGTGTATGAAACTCTGCGGAAACTGCTTGGCGAAGGGCGCCAGGCATATGTGATTTGTTCGCTGATCGAAGAAAACGAGAAATTGCAGGCACGAGCGGCCACAGAACTTGCCGCGCATTTGCAGACACATGTGTTTCCCGACTATCAAGTAGGTCTTTTGCATGGGCAGATGAAACCCACGGAAAAAGAAGAAACCATGACCCGGTTTCGTGATCGGGCTCTGCATCTGCTGGTGTCGACCACGGTGATTGAAGTTGGTGTGGATGTGCCGAACGCATCCGTAATTGTCATCGAAGACGCCGAGCGATTTGGAATGGCGCAGCTGCATCAATTGCGCGGGCGGGTGGGGCGGGGCGATACGCAGTCGTACTGCCTGCTGATTGGCGACCCTAAAACGGACGATGGGGCCGCACGCCTGCAAACAATGGCACAAACAACAGACGGATTTTTAATTGCCGAAGAAGACCTGAAACTGCGCGGCCCAGGTGATTTTTACGGTACGCGTCAATCCGGGCTGACCCTGCTGCCGTTTGTGGATGTTTTGCGGGATGTGCCGACTTTGAAAGAAGCGCGCGAAGAAGCAATTGCCCTGCTTGCCAGGGACGCGAAGTTGGCTCTGCCGGAACACGCGGCCCTCAAAGCGGAAGTCAAAACGCGCGCGAGGCACATGACGGGGCTGACAGCCAACTAGGATTATGCTAGCCATTTACCCAGGTTCATTTGACCCGGTCACCAGCGGGCATTTCGATATTATCACGCGGGCGGCGGGAATGCTGGAGACAGTCGTCGTGCTGGTCGCCGCCAATTCAGGTAAGCAGCCCTTATTCACACTGGATGAGCGGGTGGAAATGCTTCGTCAGGTGTGCATGGACCTGCCTAATGTACGGGTGGAAAAATTGGGAGAAGAACTGCTGGTCAACTACGCTGTTCGCAATGGCGCTCAGATAATCGTCAAGGGCTTGAGGGCTGTTTCGGACTTTGAGTACGAGTTTCAGATGGCTCTGCTCAACCGGCACTTGCAGCCTCATGTGGAAACGGTTTTTTTGATGACCAGCGCGGAGCATTCTTATTTATCATCCAGCATTGTCAAGGAAATCGGCAGGCTGCAAGGTGACATTACGGGGCTGGTTCCCACCACAGTCCAGCCGTTTCTCCAGGCAAAGTTTGCAAAGTTCTAAAGTGTCACTGAGTTAAATTATATTCTCACATCATGCAATTGTTCACCCAGGAGTAGGGGATTATTATGGATATTCTCAAGCTGTTAAACGAGCTGGAAGGCCAATTTGAAGGCAACTGGTCATTTTTAGGCTTTACGCATCTCGACCGAGATACGGTGCTGGATTTGACCAATAAAATTCGGGCATCCTTGCCAGACGAAGTAAAAAAAGCCAGCCGCGTCACCGCGGAAAGCGAACAGATCGTGGACGGTGCGCGTGAAGCGGCCACGCAGACATTGGAAGAAGCCCAGGCGGAAGCCGAGCAAATCAGCCGCGAGTCGCGCGTGACGGCGGAGCGCCTGGTGCGAGACGCCGAAGCGCAGGCCAATAAAATGACCCTGGCATCTGAAGCCAGCGCCAAACAGATTGTCAATGAAGCCCGTCAAAAAGCCGAGCAGATGATGGCTGAAGCGCACCAGCAATCCCAGAAGATGATCAGCCAAAGCGAAGTTGTCAGGCTGGCAACTGCGCAGGCGCATGAGATTATTGCCGCTTCGGAACATGAAGCCAAAGAAACACTGGTATCTGCAGAGCGGGATGCCAGGGACTTACGTCAAGGCGCGGATGAGTATGCACACGGCGTGATGACTGATTTAGAGCGCCACGTTGGGGATTTGATGACGACCATTCAGCGCGGACGCAGCAAATTGGATCAGCGCGTCAATGTCACCCCGGTTCCGCCGCCCACGCAAGGCAATGGACAGATCGTCAACGGGCGGCAGACAAACCCGGAACTTGCTGGCGCGCGCCGTTAACGGTTCAAGTTTTGTGCCGATCCGTGCCTGCTTTTGTCCTATCATCGGGTAAACTAAAGCCCTGTGTCAAGGGAAGGCCGAGTAAAATCCCTTGCTGTGCGGGAGGAGCAACCAGCCGTGCTGCATTTTGATATGGCGGAAGTACTGCGAACACCGGGAATGCGTCAGGTACTGGAAATTCACGAGCCGCCGTTTACTGACGAAGATGTCGAGTATGTCGCGCCGATTACAGGGCGAGTGGCAGTGACCAATACTGGTACAATGCTGCTGATCCGCGGGCCGATCCAAACGGTCACGGAGCTGGAATGCAGTCGCTGCCTCAAAGAAGTGCGTGTTCCAATCGAGGTTATGCTGGAAGAAGACTTCGACCTCAAAGTGGTGGAAGACACAGCAAGTCACGACAAAACGCCACAAATAGTTGAAGAAGAAATAGGGCGCGTGTTTGACGGCAAAGTGCTGTGCCTAGACGTGTTAATCCGTCAAGCTGCATTGCTGGCAAGCCCGCTTCAGCCGCTGTGCCGCGAAGCTTGTCCCGGCATCCCGGTTCAGGAAACAGAAACCAAAGAAGAAGACATCTACCAAAACTCACCGTTTCGGGACTTGTCCAAGCTTTTAACAAATATAGAAGACTAAGAACGAAAAAGACTTAAGAAGAAACTGAGGAGAACGATCAGCCATGCCACTGCCGAAGCGTCGACATTCCAATCAGCGGACCCGCAAGCGCCGCACCCACTACAAATTGACTCCGCCAACCTTGGCCCGGACCAATGTCTGCCCGATCGCCTCGCAGCGCGGTGGCTGCCCTGTCTTTCAATATCGCCTGGACCATCATGCCTGCCCTGAGTGCGGTTTTTATGATGGCAAGCAGGCTGTTATCGTCAAAGAAAAAACAGCGGTGGAAGAATAGGCCGCTGGCAATGACGACACTAATTGCCGTGGATGCCATGGGCGGAGACTTCGCTCCTATTGAGGTTGTTAAAGGCACTCTTCTCGTGGCGGAGGAAGACGCAGACTGTACTTTCGCGCTTGTTGGAGATGAAGATCTGCTGCGGGCAGAGCTGGAGCGGCAGGCATCTCACTATGCCAACGTTGTGATTCGGCATGCCCCAGAAGCTGTTGCCATGGGTGATCATCCTGCCTCAGCGATCCGTAAAAAACGAGCATCATCACTGGTGATAGCGGGTCAAATGGTCAGATCCGGCGAAGCACAGGCAACGTTCAGTGCTGGCAATACAGGTGCAGCGATGGCTGTTGCCATGCTGGATATTGGGCGGGTGCCTGGGATTGATCGGCCCGCTATTGCGGCAACCTTGCCGACGCAGCAGGGCCAAACACTGATGCTCGATGCCGGGGCCAATGTAGACTCATCACCACAGAATTTAGTGCAATGGGCATTGCTTGGGTCACTCTATGCAGAAAAAGTGCTTGACAAAGCTTCTCCCAAAGTCGGCCTTCTAAACATCGGCGGCGAGGCCGGAAAAGGCAACGAGTTAACGAAGACTGTCTACCCTCTTCTTCAAGAAAGCGGGCTGAATTTTATCGGCAATGTAGAAGGCAAAGACGTTTTCGAGCATGCTGCTGATGTGGTGGTGTGTGATGGATTTGCCGGTAATATCCTGCTGAAAAGCGGGGAAGGCGTGGCAGAATTCATCGTCGCGTTGCTGCGCGCGGAGCTGGGCGGAGAAGCCTACTCGAACGAAACACGCTCGTTGTTCAAGCCGATACTTGGTAAGCTGCTGCAGCGAATCGATTATGCGGAAACAGGCGGTGCGCCGCTGCTGGGAATTAATGGTGTATCACTGATCGGCCATGGCCGATCACATGCCAAAGCTGTTGCCAGCGGTATTCGTGCCGCTCGAACCATTGCTCAAAGCGGCTACGTGGAAGCTGTTCGTAAGGCGCTTCCGGTTTTAGGCACTCACGGATGAGCGAGTTGTTGCGTCAGGTAGGTATTTGGGGCACGGGATCGTTTGCGCCGCCCCAGGTTGTCACCAACGATGATCTTGCCCAGCGTTTGGAAACATCCGACGAATGGATACATTCGCGTACCGGTATCAGGGCGCGTCGAATTGCCGCACCGGGAATTTTTACTTCCGATCTCGCATCTGCGGCGGCGGAGCAGGCATTGGAAGCCGCAAACCTTTCTGCCGACGACCTTGACTTGGTTATTGTAGCGACTTCCACGCCGGACCATCCAGGGTCTTTTCCTTCAACCGCGGCTTTAGTTCAAGCAAAGCTTGGCGCAAAAAAAGCGGCGGCGTTTGATGTGGGTGCTGTCTGTGCAGGTTTTGCCTATGCGCTTCATATTGGAGCACAGATAGTTCGGGCTGGTGCCTATAGCAGAGTTTTAATTATAGGGGCAGAAATTTTTTCTCGGATCTTGGACTGGCAGGATCGTGCGACTGCCGTGCTGTTCGGCGATGGGGCAGGGGCGGCAGTTCTTGGGCCGGTTTCGGAAAACCGTGGATATCTGGGCGGCGTTTTGGGAGCTGATGGATTGGGCGCTTCTTTGCTCCATGTTTCCAAGGACACTGGCTGCGTCTACCAAAACGGCAAAGAAGTGTATAAATTCGCCGTTACTATTATGGGTGAGGCGGCGGCACAGGCGGTTGCCGCCGCGGGCCTTCAAACCGGCGATGTAGACCTGTTTATTCCCCACCAAGCAAATATTCGCATTATTGAAAAAGCGGCAGCCCGAATGGGCTTGCCTTTGTCGAAAGTGTTTGTCAACCTAGATCGGTATGGCAACACTTCCGCCGCTTCCATTCCTCTTGCGCTGGATGAGGCGGTGCGGGCCGGACGTGTTCAGGACGGCAATATCGTCGTGCTGGTAGGCTTCGGGGCGGGACTGACCTGGGGCGCTAACGTGCTGCGATGGGGACGCTGAACCTATGGGTAAACTGGCTTATCTTTTTCCCGGTCAAGGATCACAATCAGTCGGCATGGGCGCTGATTTATGCGCCCATTCTTCGGCGGCGCTGGACGTGTTTGACGAGGCGGATGCTCTTCTCGGCTTGAAGCTCAGCACTGTCTGCTTTTATGGGCCGGAAGACGCACTGCGCGACACGCTGAATGCACAACCTGCCTTGTTTGTTATGTCCGTGGCTGCTTTGCGGGCGCTGGAAGAGGCAGGCGCTCCAAGCCCGGATGCCGTTGCCGGGCACTCGGTTGGGGAATATGCGGCATTGGTTGCGGCGGGCGCGCTAAGCCTGGAAGTGGGCCTGCAATTGGTGCAGCGGCGTGCGCAGGAAATGTTTCGCGCGGGTGAGACGAACCCCGGTACAATGGCTGCCGTTCTGGGGTTGCCAGGGGAAGAAGTTGCTGCTGTTTGCGCCGAGCTGGAAAGCCCTGGCGCAGGGTTAGTGCAGGTCGCTAACTTTAACGGCGGCGGGCAGGTCGTTATTTCTGGAACAATCCCTGGCGTAACAAACGCGACAGAAGCTTTGAAAGCGCGCGGCGCAAAGCGTGTTGTGCCCTTGAATGTGTCGGGAGCTTTTCATTCGCGCTTGATGGGCGCGGCGGCGCAGGCGATAGCTTATGTTCTGCGGGACGCCACTATTAACAACGTATCTGTCCCCATTGTTGCCAATGTGACGGCTGATTATGAACGCTCCGCCGAAGAAATCAGGAATAATCTGGCCGCTCAGATTGACCACCCGGTGCGGTGGGAAGAGTCCATGACGCGGCTGGTTCAGGATGGCTTTGATCGCTTTATCGAAGTGGGATCGGGAACTGTTTTGTCCGGCCTGATGAAGCGGCTGGCGCCAGGGGCGGCTTTCGGCAATGCGAATGACTTCGCGAGCGTCCAAAGTTGCGTGCAAACCATGACAAATGTTGAGCAAAGCGTGAGTGAACCAGCGTGATTATGCCCCTGGCGGATAAAAAGGCCATCGTGACGGGGATCAGCAAATCCGGTGGCGGTATCGGACGCGCGATTGCATTGGCCCTCGCAGATGCAGGCGCGGATGTGGCTGTGGCAGGGCATTCTTCGCTTCTGGGCGCGGAAGCTGTTGCGGAGGAAATTCGCGCCAAAGGCCGTCAGGCGATCAGCGCCCAATGCGATGTCGCCGATGCGGCTCAGGTAGACCTTTTCGTTAATCAGGTCTTGACAACTTGGGGCCGGTTGGATATAGTAGTCAACAATGCCGGAACCACACGTGACGCGCTGACGATGCGGATGAGCGAAGGCGACTGGGATACCGTGCTGGATGGCAATCTCAAAGGCACGTTCCTGATGACGCGCGCTGCCCTCAAGCCGATGGTCAAGCAGCGGCGGGGTAAGATCGTCAACATTGCCTCGGTCATGGGGCTGATCGGCAATCCGGGGCAGGCGAACTACTCGGCGTCTAAGGCCGGGATTATCGGCATGACCCGCTCGGTGGCGAAAGAAGTCGGCAGCCGTAATATCCAGATCAACGTGGTAGCGCCCGGCTTTATTGAAACCGCTCTCACCCATACTCTCAGCGATGATGTCAAAAAAGGCATCGTCAAAAATGTCCCGGCGGGACGGCTGGGAACGCCGGAAGACGTGGCTGGGGTCGTTGTTTTCTTGTGTTCATCGGCTTCGGACTATATGACAGGGCAGACGTTGACCGTGGACGGCGGAATGATTATCTAGAAATTTTCTTGTGCAAATCTAAAAGTTATGATGGAGGAACAGGACATGTCAACATTTGATCGCGTTAAGAAAGTCGTTGTCGAGCAATTGGATGTCGCCGAAGACGAAGTGACGCCGCAAGCGTCGTTCGTGGATGATCTGGGCGCCGATTCGCTGGACGTTGTGGAACTGGTCATGGGGCTGGAAGAGGAATTCGATGTCGAAATCCCCGATGAGGATGCCGAGAAAATCACCACTGTCCAGGAAGCGGTGACTTATATCGACGACAAGGCAAAGTAAGGCTGGGCTGATGCCCAACCCAATCAAGCCCACCCGCCTTTGGCGGCGGGCTTTTTTTGGCGTGCGACGCTGTTATAGACTGTGCTATAAGCAGTCAGGAGGCCCCTTTGTCCTAGGTTTGGGGAACCGGATTAAGACCCCCTATGGCCCTGATCTTTTCCGGCTCCCCAGATTGAGGGCGGAGGGGCCGTCTCCTACTCCCCCAGAATTGGGGGCGGGGAGTCTTGTGCGTCTTTTACGACACGTTGTCGAAAAACAGAGGAAAGTATGAGAGAAAACCGCAGGGTCGTTGTCACAGGCCTGGGAGCCGTTACCCCCATCGGCATCGGCGTGCCGGGCTTCTGGCAGGGCTTGATGGACGGGCGCAGCGGCGTGAGCGCCGTCTCGCACTTTGACTGTTCGGCGATTGCCACCAAAATCGCCGCGCAGGTGCAGGGGTTCAACCCCGAAGAATACCTGGAGCGTAAAGACGCCAAACGCATGGATCGGTTCTGCCAGTTCGCCATTGCGTCTGCGCAGATGGCCGTGTCGGATGCCAATCTCACCATTGACGACACGAACCGGGCGCGGGTCGGCGTGTTTATCGGCAGCGGCATCGGCGGTATTGCGACCCTGGAAGACCAGCACACCAAGCTGATGGAAGGCGGGCTGGGCCGGGTCAGCCCGTTTTTTATCCCCATGATGATTGCCAACATTGCCACGGGGCAGGTCGCCCTGCGCTTTGGCGCGCAGGGGCCGAGCGAGTGTGCCGTGACCGCCTGCGCCACAAGTTCCAATTCCATTGGCGACGCTTTTGACATTATCCGGCGCGGCGCGGCGGATGCGGCCATCGCGGGCGGCGCGGAAGCGGCCATCACGCCGCTTGCCATGGCCGGGTTCTCCAACATGCGCGCCATGACCAAGCGCAACGACGATCCCGCGCGGGCGTCCCGTCCCTTTGACAAGGATCGTGACGGGTTCATATTAGGCGAAGGCAGCGGCATTGTCGTTTTGGAAGCCCTGGAAACCGCCCAGGCGCGCGGCGCGCACATCCATGCCGAGATGATCGGCTACGGTGCGAGCAACGATGCCTATGACCTGGTGCATGGCGCGCCCGAAGGACGCGGCGTCGGCCAGGCGATTGTCGCTGCCCTGCAAGACGCCGACATCACCCCGGACTCGGTGGGTTATGTCAATGCTCACGCGACAAGTACACCGTCCGGTGACCCGCTGGAAATGCAGGGCACGCGCACGGCTTTTGGCGACCATGCCCCCAAGCTCGCCATCTCGTCCACGAAATCCATGACCGGGCATTTGCTCGGCGCAGCCGGAGCCGTAGAAGCGATTGCCACGGTTTTGGCCCTCAAAAACGGCATTCTGCCCCCGACTATCAACCTGGACAACCCCGACCCCGCGTGCGGCGACCTGGACTTTGTGCCAAACCACGCCCGCAAGCAGCAGGTGGAAATCGCCCTGTCCAACACGTTCGGCTTCGGCGGGCACAACGCGACTTTGGTGTTCAAACGCTGGTCCGGGAATTAGGCGCACTGCGCCGTTGTTGTTCAAGAGTAGGTCCTTCCGCCCCCATTCTGGGGAACCTGGATTGGGAGATGGGCTTCTGTCTCTGTTTCCGGCTCCCCAGAATGGGGGCACGGGGGCTTTCCTGCCTTGTTTCTTCGGCGTGTCTAGGGCGTAGTCAGCGAATACCAACGACGGAAGAAAACGTTCCGTCGTTGGTATGCCTTGGCAATATCTATGCAACGCTGAAAGAAACCCGGCGGAACCTTTTGACAGGCACGGCGCGTCTATGTTATACTAACCTTATGCTTTTGCAGACATTGGTACAACTGCATATTCTGCTGTCGGCGGCTCCGGCTTTGGCCGGGTGGACGCCGTACCTGCACGCTGTCCCACTCGCAGCGGGACAGGCGGTATATGGCGTCTGTGCCGCGCCGCGCACGGTCACAGTGTCCGCGCAGAACAGCCCGCACACATCTGCGGTCCCTGCCGCGCACGGCTGTGCGCTGCCGGCGCGGTGCGTGTGTCAGGCGCAATGCCTGGTCGTGCCTGCACATGCGCACAGCCCGGCTTCGTATCTGCAAGAACCCCTTGTTTCCCCGCAAAGTCCGCGCGCTCCTTAACCCTCTTCCCGAGACAGTGGAATAATAGGGATGCGCCGGACGGCTAAGACCGGCGCAAAGGTTAATCTCGTCCCTGACGAAAAGGGGCGAAAGGCGAATGGAACAGATGAACTTTCTCAAACAATTCTTTGACGGCAACGAGCGCGATATTCAAAAGTATCGCAAAACAGTAGACCAGATCAACGCTCTGGAACCCACTATCAAGGCCCTGACAGACGAACAACTGCGCGCCAAAACAACCGAGTTTAAAGCGCGAGTCGCGGAAACGATCACTGCCGAGTGCGAGCGAAGGGGCAAAACGTGGGAAGAGCTGGAGCGTGACGACAAGCGCGTTGTGTCCGATGCGGCCCTGGACCCGCTGCTTGTGGAAGCGTTCGCCGTGGTGCGCGAAGCCGGGGCGCGGACATTGAAGATGCGTCCGTTTGACGTGCAGCTGATCGGCGGCATGGTGCTCCACGACGGGCGCATTGCCGAGATGAAAACCGGTGAAGGCAAGACGCTCACGGCGACCCTGCCGATGTACCTCAACGCTCTGACCGGGCACGGCGTCCACCTGGTCACGGTCAACGACTACTTGAGCAAAGTCGGCGCGGTCGCGATGGGGCCATTATATCACTTTCTCGGGCTGTCCGTGGGTATTATCCAGGGCCAAAGCCCGGAAACCGGAGATATGGGCGGCACGTATATCTTCGACCCCGAGTACCGGCATGTCGACCCGCGCTACGACTTTGGGCGTCCCGCCACAAGCCGCCGCGAAGCGTATGACTGCGATGTGACGTATGGCACCAACAACGAGTACGGTTTCGACTATTTGCGCGATAATCTCACGCAGCCCGGCCAAGACCTTGCCCAGCCCGAACTCATGTTCGCGATTGTGGACGAAGTCGACTCTATTCTGATTGATGAAGCCCGTACGCCACTAATTATCTCAGGTCAGGCCGAAGCCTCCAGCGAATTGTACGGCAAGATGGACCGCATTATCCGCCAGCTTAAAGAAGAGCGTGACTACAAAATCGAAGAAAAGCAAAAGACGGCGACCTTCACCGACGACGGCCAGCGTCGCGTCGAGCTTGCCCTGAACGTCCAGAACTTAAGCGACCCGGAAAACCTCTCGCTCATGCAGCATGCCAATGCCGGCCTGCGCGCCCACGCCTGCTACCGCCGGGACATAGACTACCTGGTCAAGAAAAACGAGGAAGGCAAAGACGAAGTTGTCATCATCGACGAGTTCACGGGCCGCCTGATGTTCGGGCGCAGATGGTCGGACGGCCTGCACCAGGCCGTGGAAGCCAAAGAAGGGGTCAAGATTGAAAACGAGAACCAAACGCTTGCCACAATCACCTTCCAAAACTTGTTTCGCCTGTATCCAAAACTCGGCGGCATGACCGGCACTGCCAAAACAGAAGAAGACGAGTTCCGCAAAATCTACGCCCTGGACGTTGTCAGCGTCCCCACCAACCGCGAGATGATCCGCAAAGACCTGGCCGATGTCATCTTCAAGTCCGAGGAAGCCAAGCTGCGCGGCCTGGCACGAGAAATACTCTCCATGTACGCAAAGCAGCAGCCGGTCCTGGTCGGCACCCGCTCGGTGGAAATGAGCGAGCGTGTCTCCGAGCGTTTGCGCTTCGATAGACTGGAAATGCTGGGCCTGGCCGATATTCTGCGCGACAAATTGGAAACCGCCAAAGGTCTGGACAAAGCAAAGTACGCCGAGTGGAGCGCACTGTTAAACCAAAAGCTGCCCACGCTGACGGCGGGTAAATTGGTAGAAATCGCGCGCCACCTTGATGTGCCGACATCCATGAAAGACCCGCGCAACATCGACGCACTCGCCAAGCTCCTGGAAGTCGCCCCTGCCAACAAGCACTACTTGGAAGAGGGCCTGACACACGGCATCCCACACAACATCTTAAATGCCAAGTCGCACGAAAAAGAAGCCAAGATCGTTTCGGAGGCCGGACGCAAAGGCACAGTCACGATTGCCACAAATATGGCCGGACGCGGCGTGGATATTCTGCTGGGCGGCAGCCTGGTCGGGGATGACAACAGCGAAGGCGATGAAGATGCGTACCAATACCGGCGCGGCGGCAAGCCCATTGTCGGCCTGACCCCGGCGGGTGAAAAAGGCAGCGCGCAGCATCAGGCCGAGGCTGATGAAGTGCGCAAGCTGGGCGGCCTCGCCATCTTAGGGTGTGAGCGTCACGAGTCGCGGCGTATTGACAACCAGCTGAGGGGACGCGCGGGACGTCAGGGCGACCCCGGCCAGTCGCGCTTCTTTGTGTCGTTGGAAGACGAGTTGTGGCGCTTGTTTGGGGATAAAGCAAACTCGCCGATGCTGGCGGGCTGGACGGAAGAGCAGGCTATTGACGCGCGCATCTTGTCTAAAATGATCGAGCGTGCCCAGAAGAAAGTGGAGATGCATCACTTTGACCAGCGCAAAAACGTGCTGGACTATGACGACGTCATGAACGTGCAGCGCGAGACCATCTACGGCCAGCGGCGCAGGGTTATGGAGGGAGCCGACCTGCACGACACGGTTGTGGGTTACCTGGTAGACTCGGTGCAGGCCGACCTTAATTTCTACGCGCCGGAAAGCGTGGCGAGCGACGAATGGGACATTGAAGGCTTGTACGACAGCCTTAATCAGACATTCCCCCTGGCAAGCTATATCCCCCTAGATGACCTGAAAGGTAAGTCCCGGTCTGAAATGAGTGATTTAGTCACCGAACTGGCCGAGCGCTCGTATGCCGACAAAGAAGCCCACTTTGTCGAAACCCTGGGCGCAGACGACGGACAAGCCGAGATGCGCAACTTGGAGCGCCAGGTAACTTTGGGGGCATTGGATCGGCACTGGATGGAGCATTTGTCCAATATGGACTATCTGCGCGAAGGCATCACGTGGCGCGGCTATTCAGGGACCGACCCCAAGGTGATCTATAAGAAGGAAGCCTATGACATGTTCCAGCAGATGCTGGGGTCGGTGCAGGAAGAAGTCGTGCGGATTATGTCTCATATCCAGATTTCTCTGGAGCCGCAAGCGCCGCAAGGCCCGCAAATCCGCCCGATGCTGATGCAGGGCGCGGACGAGGACGGCATGGGCGAAGCCGGTGCGCCCGAGCCGGTCGCCGGGGGACGCGGCGGGCAGCGACGCGTGCCCAAAGGCCGTCGCCGCTGATTGTTTCAAGGCCCATCGCTGATACCAACACCAAAAGGCCGCGCCCCCACGGGCGCGGCCTTTTGGTTTGCCCCTATGTCAAGTTTGGTTTGCCCCTATGTCAAGTGCAGACCATTCGCGCGGAGGGTGATTGTCACCTGCGGCGCGGCCAGGTGCAGCGTTGCCAATCGTCTGCGGCTGATGCGCAGGCGGTTGCCGGCCCACACCCGTACCAACAGCTGCGCAGGGTCGTAAACGGGGCCGACAATCACCTCTCCGTTCTGCACCGAAAGGCCAAGCAGGTCGCCGGATTGCCAGTTCATCTGCCGAACGAAATTTCGGCTGACGGCCAGTGCGCCGTCACGCCGCGCCTTTTGCCTCAGCCGCGCAGGTCGTGCGGCAGAAGCCCGATGGGTCGGCTGGGCCAGGCGCACGGCGGCCCGCGACGGCAGCGGCAGGGCTTGACTGGGCGGCACGGCGGGCAGGGCGCTTTGGGCGCGGCTGGTGTAGTCTTGCGCACGGCGGCTGTCATGCAGATACAAAAACGCCTGCGTTTTGAGCGTCCCTGCATTCGTGGTCACGTCCACAAGGCGGCGGCGATAAGCGTAGAAGTCCATCGCGCCCGACGCGTAGATGTCCCGGACGGCTTCGGCGACTTGCGCGTGAGAGACCAAATAGCGGTCTGTTTTCAATCGGTTGGAGATGTCTAATGCGGTAAAGCTGGCTTTGCTTTGCATCTCGGCGAGAACTGTTGTTTCCACGATCCCCAAGAGTTTGCTGTCCATGTGTGGTTTTTCCCTCTCGCAAAAAAGTTACGCCTGCTCGATTTCGGCGATATAGCGCAGGGTGCATTGCGGCGTCCGGTAGATGATAAACTCGTTATGCACGAGCATCGTGCCTTTGCAGCCCTGCACGCTGTCGCAGCCGTCGGGGGCGTCCTCGCGGTACTGCGGGGCGTGCTCTTTGTGGACACGGCCCAAGGCGACATCGGCCAAAAACAAGTAGCTGCGGCCCGGTCTGCCACCAACGCTGCGCAGCGAATATTGGGCGCTTTTGGTGCTTTGGTCGGCGAAGTAAATCCCTTTGCCGAACATGTAGCCGCTGACAGGGGCGCTTTTCGGGGCGATCAGCAAACCACGGGATAGAATGCCTACCATGTTGCTGGTGCGCGTGCCGTGAAACAGCCGATGCACGTTGCCGATAGGGTGTCCCGTCTGCTCAAAGCGTTCGCGCTCGCGAGGCAGGCAAACCTTCATAATGCGCTGGACTTTGATTTGGAACGGGTGACGGTGCGACTGTGTCCGCCGGATATGCTTTTCAGCCTGGCGGTACTCGCGGCTGCCCGGCTCCACCATGTCCAGGTGCGCGCCTAGGGCACGGTACTTGCGGTCGATGTCGGCTTCTAAATTATCCTGGACACCGAACACGTCGCGCATGAGCTGCAACAATTCTTCTTCCTCGTCGGCCTTTTGAACGGTGCCGATGGCGACTTCGTTTATGTCTGTCCACCGCCCTAATTTATGCGGGATCAGGGTGTAATATTGACTGGTCAGCGGGACGATCAGATCCTGGTGGCCGCGCGCGATGGCGAAGCGGATGGCGGCGAGGGCTTCCGTGCCCTTGTCGATCTGGCGACGACTCAGGCTGCCCAGGGGCGTTTCAATGCGCCGTGCCAATTCAGTCTTGGACTCTTGATAAATGTGCTCCACAAAGCGGGCGATGTCGGGGTGCAGCGTGGACGTTGGCGCGGCTTGTTCCTGCCCATCCGCCCCTGTTTTGGTTTTCTGGGCGGCGAAGCTGCCGACCGTGGGCCGCTCCACTTCCACGGGGACATAGCCTTTGCGCGGGCTGGTCTTTTCGCGCAGCACGCGGTCAAACTCGGCCTGCGCTTCTTCGGCGCAATCCGTGTAGCGCGCTTCCTGGATGCCGCGCGCGCCCACCCGCCCATAGCTGGTGAACAGGCGGAATTGTCCCTGTGCCCCATGCACTTCCAGGACATAAAATTTGTTGTTGTTTGCTTCTAAACTGGTGCGGTTCAGCACGGCATTGCGCAGGATTTGATAGTCGCCGGGGAAGGCGGGCGCGTGGGCGTCCGCAAGGCTGTAAGCAGGTGTCATCGGTCAGTTCCCTCCACACAAAGTCAGTTCTCGTTGGGGCGGCTTGGTTTGCCGTCCCATTGCTATGTTACCAAAAGGGCAGGGGAATGCTTACGCTTTCGGCTATGAGTGACAATGCCATTTTGCATAATTCTCATGTCGTGAGAATTGCCCCGGCGCTGCCGATGCGTTGCCACAGATTATCAAGCGTGTTGCAGCGACGGAACAATTTGTTCCGTCGTTGCAAAGCTTTAGGCACGCGGGCGAAAAGCCGGGGCAATGCAGAAGCATGCCTGGAGAAACCAGGCAGCAAAAAAGCCCCGGCACTGAGGCCGGGGCTGAGATAAGAAGAAACAACAACGCTTAGGGGCGGCGCACCATCTGCTTCATTTCGGTGACGTTGCCGGCATTGTGCAGGGCTTCTTCTTCGGAGATGAGGCCCGCACGGAAGAACTTGAGCAAACACTGGTTCATGGTCTGCATGCCCCAGAAGTTGCCTTCGGCAATCGCGCCGTACAATTGCGAGGCTCGCCCTTCTTCCACCAATTTGGAAATGGTGGGCGTGACCACCATAATCTCAATGCCCGCGACACGGCCGGTGCCGTCGGTGCGCGGCAAAAGCTTTTGCGAGACGACGCCTTTGAGCGACCCCGCCAGCCGCAGACACACCATGTCCCGATCTTGCGGGGGGAACATGTTGATGATACGATCCAATGTTTCCGCCGCCGACGATGTGTGCAGCGTGGAAAAGACCAGGTGCCCGGTTTCCGCAGCGGCAAGGCCGACGTTCATGGTCTCGATGTCGCGCATTTCGCCCACCATGATGACATCGGGGTTCTGGCGCATCATATACTTCATGGCATCCATAAACGAGTCGGTATCCAGGCCAATCTCGCGCTGAGACACAATGCTCTGCTTGTCGGGATGCACAAACTCAATCGGGTCTTCCGCGGTGATGATGTTGCACTGACGCGACGAATTAATCAAATCAATCATAGCCGCCAGTGTGGTCGACTTGCCCGAACCCGTGGGGCCTGTCACCAGGATCAAGCCCTGACGCGCGCGGGTCATTTCGGACAAGACCGGTGGCATGCCCAGTTGCTCCAAAGAATAGATCTTCAATGGGACAAGGCGGCACACCATCCCAATCGACCCGCGCTGCTGGTGAACATTGGCCCGGATGCGTGTGATGCCGGGGATCTCAAACGCAATGTCCAGCTCATGCCGGTGCTCAAACCGCCCGATCTGCTCATGGGTCATCACGCTGTAGGCAAGGCTGCGGGTATCGTCAGGCGTGAGCGGCGCGCCGTCCTGCACGATCACGCGTCCGTTCAAACGCATGGCCGGCGGGCTGCCGGCTTTCATAAACAAGTCGGAGGCTTTTTTGTCCGCCGCTAAACGCAGCAGCGTATCCAGTTCAATCATAATTCAGTTTCCTTTCACGATGTTTTATTGCGGCTTTGGGCGTCCCTGCCCCAATGCCGGAACACTTTACAATTGCCGTGCCAGCAGGCTGTACACAATGCCGCCCGTGCCCAAAGCCGCCAAAACGACCAGAACCACCAGCCAGGGCCGCGCCGCGCGGCGCGTGTCGCCTGCTGCACTGGCCGAGCGCGACTGACCGGGAGCTATCTGGTAGTGCGGCAGGGTCAGCCTGCCAAAGTGCGGGTCACGCACGACGATTTGGTAAGAGTACGTGCTGCCGCGTTGGGTCATCGCAATCTGGACATGGGTGTCGGCATAATCGCGCAGTCCCTGGAACCCAAAGCCGGGTTCGGTAAAATAAGTCAGGCCGATCTGATGATAACCCCGAAATGCATTAACAAACGGCGCGACTTCCAGCGTATCCGAACGAGGCGTCAGCGCGCCCGAAACGGTGCATTCCAGCCCGGTCATCTTTCCTTTCGCGTTTTGAACGGGCGGCAATTGATCGGTAATCTTGACGGAAGAAAAGCGCCACCCGGTTTCCATTTGCAAAGCCTTGAGGTCGCGCTGCGCCTGCGCGTGCGGCACGACAGCGGGGTAGGTGACACCCACCTGCCCCTGTCCGGACGACAAGGCATACACCAAAATCAGCACATCGGGACGCATGGAGGCCGGGGCCGCGTGCGCAGTCCGCAGGGGCGCAAGTGTCAGCGCCAGGGCAAGACACGCTAAGAGCACGCGCCACGCCGGGCGAACATCAGAAAACAAACGGCAAGCAGATGGGAAAGGGCGACCGATCATTGGGGGGGCACGGCTTTCTGGTAAATCGCCAGCGCTTTGGCGCGCTGGGCGGCATGGTCCACAATAGGGTCGGGATACTCGCCGCACCCCAGATGCGCGCGCTCGGCGCGCGACAGTTTCCACGGCGTATGAATGATGTCAGTGGGCATCTTGGCAAGCTCAGGCACCCAGCGGCGCACATACGCGCCGTTGGGGTCGAACTTTTCGCCTTGCAGGGTCGGGTTGAAAATGCGAAAGAACGGTTGGGCATCCGTGCCGGTGCCCGCCGCCCACTGCCAGCCGCCATTGTTGGCCGCCATGTCACCGTCCACCAATTGCTCCATGAAGTAGCGCTCGCCCCAGCGCCAGTCGATGAGTAAATCTTTGGTCAGAAAGGAGGCGACAATCATGCGGCCCCGATTATGCATCCACGCTTCGCCGTTCATCTGCCGCATGGCGGCATCCACAATCGGGTAGCCTGTCCGGCCCTGCTTCCAGGCATCAAATAGGGTTTCGCTGTTTTCCCATTCCAAGTTATCGAACTGGGGGCGGAACGCGCCCTGAGCCACATGGGGAAACTCGGCCAGTATCTGCAAATAAAAGTCGTGCCAGGCCATTTCATTCAAAAACGAGGACGCGCCCCCGCCGGATGTTTGATGCTCCTGCCGCGCCTCTTGGGAGGGGTTGGGCTTGGCCTGGCCTTTTTTGGCAGCCTTGCGTACGGCTTCCACCATCGTTCGCATGCCCAGAGTTCCAAGGTGCAGGTGCCGGGAAAGCCGACTTGTGCCGTCATGGGCCAGCAGATCGCGCTCCGTACCGTAATCCGCGACTTTATCTTGCAAGAACCTTTGCAGAAGCTCTTGTGCGGCGGTTTCCCCCCCGCAGTCAAAGCGCTGCTCGGTATGAAATTTCAGAATGTCGGCTTTAGGAATGGGGATGCCCTGCGCGCTGCTCGGCACGGAAACTCGGTCGGGAGCGGGCAGGGGAAGGTCGGCAGGCTTGTCGAACCAGATGCGTTTGTAGGGCGAAAAAACGGTGTACGGGTGCCCGCCGTGCGAGACAATTTCGCTGGCTTCAAACAACGCTACGTCTTTGAATGTGTGCAGAGCCGTGCCGTTTGCGTCGAGCGCCACTTTGACATGGGCATCGCGCGCCTGGCCGAACGGCTCATATTCGCGGTGATGAAAAACGGCTTCGGCTCTAAAATCTTGGACGGCCTGCATCAGGGCATCAGGGGTTTTGCCTTCCCGCACCACCAATCTGCCGCTCCGTACCTGAAGATTAGTGTCCAAAACACGCAGGGCATCCAGCAGAAAAGCGACACGGGCCGCGCCGGTATCGGGCCGCCGCAGGATTGTCTCGTCGAGGATAAAAAGGGGAATGACATGCTCTGCCGCAAGGCAGGCATGGTGCAAAGCGGCGTTGTCGGCCACGCGCAAATCCCGGCGCAGCCAGACAATCGCCGTGGTGTATTGTTTTGTTGCCGTCAATGAAGTGCCGCCCCTGTCTTCTTTAGGTTATTATACTGCCCAAAGAGGGCGTGTTGCAACCAAAAGAGGGCCGCAGGCCAGCCTGTGCGCTTAAAAAGCCGCTTGATCGCGAAGAACACTGGGCAGCAAGTCCAAGGTCAATGTCCGGGCATCATGGTCGGCCAGCACGACGCAGCGTTCGATGGCGTTTTCCAGTTCGCGCACGTTGCCGGGCCAGGCGTAGCGCACCAGGCAGTGCATGGCGACCGGGTCGACGGACGATAATTGTGTTTCGTTTTCCAAATTAAACTTGCGCAGAAACATATCCACCAGCATAGGAATATCTTCCAGTCGCTCGCGCAAAGGAGGCAAAAGTATCTGGATGACATGGAGGCGATAATACAAATCTTCGCGGAACTTGCCTTCGGTAATCAGTTTCTCCAGGTCGGCGTTGGTGGCGGCGACCACGCGCACGTCCACTTTGAGGGTCTTGGCGCCCCCGACCCGCTCAAACTCGCGCTGCTGCAAGACGCGCAGCAGCTTGATTTGGACGGGTAGGGGGACATCGCCGATCTCGTCCAAAAACAAAGTGCCGCCGTGCGCCATCTCAAACCGTCCCTTGCGCTCAGTGGCTGCCCCTGTAAACGCGTTCTTTTCGTGTCCAAAGAGTTCACTTTCCAGCAGGGTTTCGGACAGCGCGGCGCACGATACGGCCACAAACGGGGCTTGAGCGCGCTCGGATTGCTGATGCAGGGCGCGGGCGACCAGCTCCTTGCCCGTCCCGCTTTCGCCGCGCACCAGCACGGTCGCGCGCGAGGCAGCCGCACGGGTGACTGTTTTGTTGACTTCCTGCATGGCCGGGCTGATCGCCGTGCCCCATTTTGGGGCATCGTGCGGTGTGCTCAGGCCGCCAATAGCGGCCCGCTGCGCGTCCTGGGAGCGGGCCAGCGCGCGTTTCACCACGGCCCGTATTTCGTCCACGTCAAAGGGCTTGGTGATATAATCCGACGCCCCGTAGTGCATGGCATCGACACAAGTCTTGATGGTGGCGTAGGCCGTAATCATAATCGCGGTGACACCCGGCTGGCGCTGCTTGATCTTTTGCAAAAGCTCGACGCCGTTCATGTCGGGCATAATCAGGTCTGTGATAAGAACATGGACAGGCTGCGCGGCGGCTACTTCTAGCGCGCGGACGCCGTTTTCCGCGACATGGACATCGTAGCCGTCTTTGACAAAGATGGCCTGGAGTATGCGCCGGATGTTGGGTTCATCGTCGGCGATCAGCAATGTCTTTTTGCCCCCGTCGGAAGTTCTCGCGTCTGCTTTGAGGTGTGCCTGTGTAGTGCTCATAGTGCTGAAAGTGCCTTTGCGGGTTATAAACGGAAAAAGAAAACGTTTGGCTAGGACGTATAGGGCGCGCTCGCTTCATACAGCGTGCCCGGCGTGTCGCTGCGCTGCTCGGTGATCTCGGCGCGCGCGTGCGACATCATGTCCAGGTGCATGGGGGTGACCGGCAGATGCAGGGTAAAAGTAGAGCCTTCACCGGGCGATGTGCGCACGGACAGGCGTCCGCCATGAGTTTCAGCGATCTTGCGCGCAATCGGCAGCCCCAGGCCCGTGCCTTTTGTTTTGGTAGTGAAGAACGGCGTCCAGATTTTGGCCATCTTGTCCGGCGGGATGCCGTTGCCTGTATCGGTAAAAGACAATTCCACAATGTCGGTGGCGGCAAAATAGCGTGTTCCAATAGTGAGATAGCCGCCGTGAGGCATGGCCTGCACGCCGTTGATCACGATGTTTTTCATCACTTGTTCAATCTGCCCTTTGTCTATGAGCAGCAGCGGCAAGTCGTCGAGAGCCGGAATAACTGTCACGTCGTGGCTGCTCAGATACGTCTGCATAAACTGAACCAAACGCGACACTTGGACGTTTAGGTTCACCTGCTGCATTTCGGGGGGCGTGACGCGGCTGAATTCCAAAAACTCCGTGGTCATGCGGTTTAGCCCATGCACTTCGTCCACGATGATATCCAAAAACTCCCCGTGCTGGGCGACATAATCCGCAGGCAGCTCACTGCGCAATAGTTGGGCCGCGCCTTTAATGGACGACAAGGGATTGCGGAGTTCATGGGCGATGTTGGCGGCAAGCTGCCCGGTTTCGGCGAGTTTAGACACCCGCTCCACTTCTTCTTTCATTTGGATTTCATTGGTCACGTCTTCAAACACGACCACAATCCCCAGATACTCGCCGGCTTCGGAGCGCAGCTGCGAGGCGGATAAATTGACATATGTTTCGTCGCCCTGCGGCGAGCGGTAGCAAAGCCGGTTGCGCCTAAAGACTTTGCCGGTCTGGGCGGTTAGTTCCACCATGCGCATGGTTTCATTGCGCACAGGCAAGTCCACTTGCAGCATTCGGATAAACTCGCGGTAGTGACGCCCGACAATCTGGTGGGCGCGCAGGTTGATGATCTCTTCGGCACGTCGGTTCCAGGTCACGATCAGCCCATTTTTGTCCACGGTAATCACTCCTGCCGCAATGGAGCGCAGGATATTGTCCGTGTAGCGGGTGAGTGTGCGCAGGCTGCTCATTTCGCGGTAAATGGTCGCCGCCTGCGAAGTGACCAGGTGCAGCATCTTGACGCTGTCTTCGTTGTAAACGCTGCGCGCCTGGCTTTGCATCGTAAGCACCCCGATGATCTCGTCCCCGACAAGCAGGGGCAGGGCGAGTTCCGAACCGGGCGCGCTGCTTTTCTTGCTGCTGGGCTGCGCGGCGATCAAGGCTGTCCGCGCGCGCAGGGCGCGCGCGGCAATGCTGTCGCCATCCAGGGTCAGCGTATCTTGGCCGACCCGCGCCTCGGCATCCGGCCCGCGCGCCGCGCGCACGGTGAATGTCCTGCCGTCCTCGTTGATCGTAAGCAGACAAGACGCATCGCTCCAAACCAAACTGGCGACAATGTCCAGGATCGAGTCCAGGGCTTGATCTAAAGAAGTTGCCGCCCGTAGCTTTTGCATCAGTTCACGGATAGCCGATAGCTCTAGTTCCCGCTGCCCGATACGACGCTCATACGAGCGCGCGTTGGCGAGCACGGCGGCGGCCTGCTGCGAGGCGGCGGCAATCAATGTCACCGCCCCGCTGCTGTATTCACCGAGGTGCCGGCCCAAAGCCAGAAAGCCGATCAGTTCATCGTCCACCATTAAAGGGATGAGGGCGGTGGCCCGGTTTTGGCGCGAAAACAAGGTGCGGATAGGACGCCACTCCGGCCCCAGAAGGAAGTCGGGGTCGTCACGCGACAGCAGGCGCGGCCCCCGCATGTCCCGCGCTTTGGGGGCCACCGGGACCGGCGTGACAAACGATTTCAATCTTTGACCGAGTTCTTCTTCCACCCCGTGCCAGTGGATCGCGCTCAGGCCTTCTTTGCTGCCGTCAAAAAGCAGCAACAGGCCGGCATCGCTGTCCGTGATCTTGATGGCAATCTCGGTGATGGTTTCCGCGGCTGTCTGCACCCCGGATGTAGCGGCCAATGTGCTGGAAAACTCGTACAGAGTAGTCAGTTCCGCAAAGCGTTTTTCCTGGCCTTGATAAAAGCGCGCATTTTCAATGGCGATGCCCGCCTGCCCCACAAACGTAGACAGCAAATCCGTGCCGGCGGGCGTGATAGGCCGGTGCGGGCCCGTGTTGCTGACCACCAGAACACCGATGCACCGCCCGCGCGCGACAATCGGCTGGGCGTAATATGACTCGATGCCTAAAGACTCGCCGTAAGCCCGCAGCTCGGGAACGGTCGCCTGAATGTCTTCCACCAAGATCGGTGTCTGGCGCTGCGCCACCTGGCCGATCACGCCTTCGCCCATCTCAAACTCTTCTTCCAATGCGGGGCCTGTCGACCAGGGAAAGCCCCGCACGATGCGCGGCGCAAACCTGCCGCTTTCCATGTCGGCGAGGTAAATGCGGCACCTGTCGAAATGCACAACGTCCACGATGTTGTCCGCAACTTGGTTGAGGACTTGGTCTAAATCCAGCGTGGACGAGATCGTTTCGGTCAGGGCGGCTAATGTAGACAATTCTTGAAGCTTGTGGTTGAGACGCGCGTACAACTGAGCATTATTGATCGCGAGGGAAACCTGCGTGGCGAAAATAGCAAACAAGCGCAGGTCTTCATCCGTGAAGCAGGGCCGCTCCGCCGCCCGCCGGATACACAAAACGCCCTGGACGCGCGCGTTTTCATCCTTCATGGGCATGCAGATGGACGACCCGATATTGGCTTCCCGCGCCACCACATCCGGGAAACGCGCGTCCCCGACCAGTGAATCCAGCCGCAGGGCTTCGCCTGTCGCCGCCACTTGTCCCGCAATGCCCTGCCCGACAAAGATGCGCGTGTTTTCCACCACGTCATCGGCCAGCCCGTACGATGCCGCAATCACAAATGGCTCATGGTCTGCCGTTTTCAGCAGCAAAGAGCAGGCCTGCGCTTCCATCACCTGCGCGGCTCGCTCGGTAATCATTTCCAGCAGACGGTCGATTTCCACTTTGTCCATCGCCTGCCCGACTTCATACACGGTTGCAACTTCCCGAATGCGCCGCTCCACATCGCGCTGCGCCTGCGCCACGCGCTCCAATGCCTCGCTGACTTCGGCCCGCCGGCGCTCTTGACGCAGCCCGATCAGGAAAAACGGAGCTAGCGCCTCGGCGATTGTTCGGCACTCAGCTTCGTCCCTGGCTCCGGCAAAGTCTACCGCCCACACCCCAATAGCGACGCCGCCCGCCGCCAATGCCACCGCGCAGGCCGTGCCGAACACGCGTTTTTCGCCGCCCGCCGCTGTTGCCGCTTCTGCCGCCACGCGCAAAACAGGCGTTTCCGTCCCGTTCAGCAGGCGCAGACTTGCCCCGCCCGGTACGACGCCATACAGCGCTGCGCCGGCCGTGCGCAGCATTCGCGCCGCCAAAGCCGCAATTTGCGACGGCGCATCTTCCGCATCTTCCGCGCAAAGCCGGGCGGCTTCGGTCAGCAGCAATGCCAGCGTGTGATCCCATTCAGGCGTGTGTATTATTGAATTGCTCACGGTTTATTATCCGTCACTTTTCGGCGGGTGTCAAGGAACATCATCCTGCCGGCCCGGCGTGTTTGCCGCGCTTCTCTGCCGGGAACAACGCAGTATCACTTTATCCGTCCGCTTTATGGAGAACCCCATGGCCGAAGATGCCAACTCAGTCCCCAACAACAACCTGTCTTCCGGCGAGCGCGCCCTTGCGCCTGCTTTCCGCGACCAGGCCGACGAAGCGTCCGCCCGCGCCATTTTGGGCGGCGCGCCCATCGACCACAGCCTCGCCAACGAAATCGCCGCCAAGACCGAGACCCCGCAGGAAGCCGCCATTGACGCCGCCAACGGCCTGCGCGGCTCCAAAGGGCGCACGCCGCGCCCCGAAGACTTTGATGGCCTGCTGACCCCGGAAGGCAACAGCGGCGACATTGTCGGCAGCGACATCGGCGCAGGCAGCCCGTTTACCTTCGGCAAAGACGCTTCTCTGGGCGAAACCGACCCAAAGTAATTTCGCTTACACCTGTTGCCCCTCATTGTCGGCAGGACAGCGCGAAATACTCATGACGCGTTTTGTTCAAGCCGCCTGTGCGTCCGGCATGGAACGCCTCATTGTCCGTGCGCTAGGCCCGGCGCAATGGGCTTTTGTCGGCGTTTCCCTCTCGCACCAACGACGGAACAATTTCTTCCGTCGTTGATAAGCCTTTGCCAATCGGGGGAAACGCGCAAGACACGCCGAGGCTATGCGTTGGCTGCAAGCGCATCGCGCATGGCAAAACAGCCTGTCTAGCCACCGCAAAAGTCAACCCTGGCGTTTGCCTTGTGCCAATAAGCGGTTTGTTGATTGACTGTTTCCACAGCCCACCTTGGGTATAATTTTGACGAAGCGCGCTGCCCATGAGGGGTGATGCGAAACCTGTGCCGCTGATAAACGGTCACAATGGGTGTACGTGCTGCGACGACAATTTTGTGAATGAATCTGACATAACAAGCAGCAGTCAAAAGCTGGTTCCAGCAATTGGCTCATCTGACCTGAGCGCTACCTTGGACGGAGTTGGGAGCAATTTGTTTCTTCAATTGCAAGGCGAGGTTCAAGACCTTGCTGGAGTTTTAAACACAGATGCTGCCTATCGTGTCAAAGTCATGGAAAACGTAAAAGGAATAACATCGGAGGGTGATTGGGGTTATTACGCAAAACAATTAGCGGGGTCATCCGGTCAGTTCATCAAAGTTTGGATCAGGGGGAACACGCAAAAAATGATATTTGACTATTCCCTGGATGCCGATGCGGGAGAGGTTTTTTCCCACGCTGCCCCGTATGTCGGCGAGATATTTTTTTGAACAGTCTGGCCGCGCGACAGGAACAACCATGAAAGCAACAATGCTGAAAACGCCGTCGTTTGACAATCAAGAACTGCTTGATGCCGTTCAAAGGCGCGACCTTGACTTGGTTGTGGCTCTCAAAGCAAAAGGGGGAGATGTAAACGCTGCCTCACGTAATGGCTGGACACCGCTGATGCTGGCAATCCTCAACAACACTTTGCCCCTTGCCAAGTGGCTGCTCACAAATGGCGCTGATCCGAACCTGACGACGGCAAGTGAAGAAAATTCCTGCCGTTCCCCGCTCGTTGTTGCCATTCGCAACGGCAGGCGGGATATGGTTGAACTGCTGATTAAGCATGATGTGCAGAGAAATACGGATTGTCGCGATCAAACTTCTCCCTTAGACCTTGCGCGAAAGCTTACTCTCAGACCTATGCACCAAGAGGAGATGAAGAAAATAGTGACTTTGCTTGAAAATGATTAAGTAGGCAGCAGAAACGTGTGCATACCTGAGTGCCGGCTGGGTGGCATGACGGGTTGCCGTGCGGGTGGCGATTGCAAACAAGCGCCGGATGTGCTACAATAAACACAGAGTTTCAGGAACCAACCTTCTGAAAAGAGCGGGCGCGTGCCCGCTCTTTCTTATGTTTTGGGAGTGTGTCGCAGGGCCGACAATGCCTACCCTCGCGGCTGGGAGCGAAGAAAAGAATATGACAGGCGATTTTATCGAGGCCCTGCGGCAGATTGAAAAAGAAAAAGAGATCCCCACCGCCACCCTGCTCAAAACGCTGGAAGTCGCGATGGGCAAGTCGTACAAGAAGCTGTACGGGCTGGATCAGGATGTCGCCATTCATATTGACGCGTCCAAACCCACGCCCAAGTTCTTTTGCGACAAAATCGTGGCCGAAGAAGTGCGGGACGACCACGCCGAAATGAGCCTGATCGGCGCGCGGCGGATCAACCCCAATGCGCAGGTCGGCGACCTTGTGCCCGTGGAATTGTCGCCGGAAACGTTTGGGCGCATTGCCGCGCAGAACATGCGCCAGATGATGATGCAGGAGTTCCGCGAAACCGAGCGCGAGAAGGTCTTTGATGAGTACAACGCCAAGATCGGCACCATCGAAACCGGCATTGTGCAGCGTCAAGAGATGGGCAATGTTTATATCAACATCGGCAAGCTCGAAGCCCTGCTGCCGCGCCAGGAGCAGGTGCCAAACGAGCCGTACCGGTTTAACGACCGGATTAAGGTATACTTGCTGGAAGTCCGCAAGTCCACGCGCGGGCCGCAGGTGATTGTTTCGCGCTCGCACCCAAGCCTCATCCGGCGCTTGTTTGAGCTGGAAGTGCCGGAAATCGCCGACGGGTCGGTCAGCATTAAAAGTGTCGCCCGCGAACCCGGTGCGCGCTCCAAGATTGCTGTCGCCACCGAAGATGAGAAGATCGACCCCGTGGGCGCCTGTGTCGGGCATCGGGGATCGCGCGTGCAGGCAGTCGTGTCCGAATTGTACGACGAAAAGATCGACATCGTGCGCTGGAGCGCGAACATCCAGCAGTTTGTCGCCGAAAGCTTGTCGCCCGCCAAAAGCGTCAAAGTGTTTGCTAACGAAGACAAGCAGTCGTGCCTCGTCCTAGTGCCGGACGCGATGCTGTCTTTGGCGATCGGACGGTCGGGGCAGAACGTGCGGCTGGCCGCTCGCTTGACCGGATGGCGCATCGACATTCGGTCGGAGTCGCAGGAAGCCAAAGAAGCGTTCACGCGGGCCGCCAAGGAAGTGGAAGCTGAAGAACGCGAGGAAGCCTTGGGCAGCGCCCGCACAGCAACCGAAGAAGACGGCGCAGCAGTGCTGCCCACCGATGACTCGGGCAAAGCGGTGTCTTACGGCGAAGAAGTCACTATCACCGCTGACATGTTGTCCTTTTTGGACGATGAAGAATAGGGTGCGGGGAACGCTGGACTACAATCCAAGGTTAAAGTATGAAGCCGTACCATGTTCCCATCCGTATGTGTGTGGTGTGCCGTCAAACCTCGGCTAAGAAAACACTGCTGCGGGTTGTCCGTCGGCCCGAAAAAGACGGCGGCGCACTGGCCGCCGACCCGACGTTTCGCGCTAACGGACGCGGAGCCTACGTGTGCGCATCGCAAGAGTGCATTGAAAAAGCAATCAAACAAAAACGTTTTGAGCGGGCACTGGACGTCTCGATAGCCCCGTCCGAACTCATGGACGCACTCATGGCGCAGTGCATCACAGCGCCCCTCACAGAATTGTCATCAGGAGCCGCTGCGCTATGAATTGACCCAAAAGAAAAGGTGATTGGATTTTATGTCTGGTGTGCGTATTTACGATTTAGCCAAAGAACTGCAAGTTTCCAACAACGATGTCCTGGACGCGCTGAAAGCGCTGGGCGAAGCGGCCAAAACACCGAGCAGCGCGATCAGTGATGAGACCGCTGGCGCTGTCCGGCAGCGTTTTGCTCCGGCTGTAGCAGCGACGCCTAGCCCTACTATCAATGGCATGGCGCGCCCTGTTTCCGTACCCAACGGCAATAGCGCGGCCAAGCCCATCCCCACAAACGGCGCGTCTCCTGCAACGGCAAACACAAGTTCTGCATCCCCTGCCGCAGCGCCTGTTCCCGATCCTGCCCGCGTGGTGGAAGTGCCGGACGTTGTTTCCTTAAAGGATTTCGCCACCTTGATCGGCATACCCGCCCCCGATATTCAAAAGAAATTGATGGGCCTGGGCGTTTTGGCGTCGCTTAATCAAAAGCTTAGCCCCGAAGTGACGTCCCGATTAGCCAAAAGCTACAAAGTGACGATCAATATCGTTCCTGCTGGCTCACCCAAGCCTGCGGCCCCGGCGTTAGGAACGCCCGCCGTTGCTGAATCTCCCACAACTCCCGCCGCGCCCAAAGTCGCTGTCGTGGCCGCCAAGCCCCGCCAAAAGCCCGCCGGGCCCGTTTCTCGCCCACCGGTTGTGACTATCATGGGCCATGTCGATCATGGCAAAACATCTTTGCTGGACGTGATCCGCCATGCGCGGGTCGTGGACGGCGAGTTTGGCGGCATCACCCAGCACATTGGGGCATACCAGGTGGAAGTGGAAGAAGGCGGTCAAAAGCGCAAGATTACTTTCCTCGATACGCCTGGCCACGAAGCATTCACCGCCATGCGCGCCCGTGGCGCGCAGGTCACCGATATTGCTATCCTCGTAGTCGCGGCGGATGATGGCATCATGCCGCAAACTGTGGAAGCCCTCAACCATGCCCGTTCAGCGGGTGTGCCTATCATTGTTGCCGTCAACAAAATCGACAAAGAAGGTGCAGACCCAACGCGCGTGCTGACCCAGCTCACGCAGTACGATGTCATGCCCGAAGCTTATGGCGGCAATGTCCAGACTGTAGAAGTGTCGGCCAAAGAGAATTTGGGCATTGACGACTTGTTAGCCACCATTGTTTTGGTGTCCGATGCCGAAGTGGAGCCAAAAGCAGACCCCACCGCCCCGGCCACGGCAACCGTGATTGAAGCCGAACTCGATAGGGGCCGCGGCGTTGTCACCACCATCCTGGTCGACCAGGGTACGGTGAAGATGGGCGATGCCGTTGTGGCGGGCACCAGCTTTGGCCGCATCAAAGCCATGACGGATGATTTGGGCAAGCGCGTGCAAAGCGCCGCACCGGCCACGCCGGTCGTGATCCTGGGCCTGAACACGGTTCCCATGGCTGGCGACCGCCTGGAAGTGGTCAAGAACGAGAAAGCCGCCCGCCAGCTCGCTGAAGAGCGGCGTGCGGATGTGCGCGACGAGCGTCTGGAAACGCGTCGTCCGGTCACGCTGGAAGACCTGCAAAAGCAGATCAAAGAAGGCGAATCCAAGGAGCTCAATCTTATCATCCGGGGCGATGTACAGGGGTCTGTGGAAGCCATCCGCCAGTCGCTGGAAAAGATCGAGCACCCCGAAGTACGCGTCAAGTTTATCACATCAGGCGTCGGGTCGGTGGGCGACGCGGATATCCAGCTTGCCGCCGCCTCCGACGCCTTGATTGTCGGGTTCAACAGCCGCGCCGAGCCGTCTGCGGTGCGCATGGCCGAAGCCGAGCATGTCGAGATCCGCGAGTACAAAGTTATCTATGATCTTATTGATGATGTGAAGAAAGCCATGGCGGGTCTGCTAGACCCGATTTATGAAGAAGCCGCCCTGGGCACGGCAGAAGTGCGGGCCGTCTTCAAATTGCCCAAAGCGGGCGGCACCATCGCGGGCAGCTATGTGCAGGACGGCAAAATTGTCCGCGGCGCGAATGTCCGTGTGCATAGGGGAGGCCGCATGATATTAGAAGGCAAAATTGGCACGCTGCGCCGCGAAAAAGACGATGCGCGCGAAGTGGCGACAGGCTACGAATGCGGCATTCTCATCCCCGGCCTTGACCCGGAAGAGGGCGACAAGATCGAGTGCTATGAGATGCGCCGTATCGAGCGCTCGCTTTAACTTCTCCAAGGCCCGAAGGCAGCTTCGGGCTGTAAACTATGACCATTGGTGTTTTGACGGCAGAACTCGGGATTGGCGAAGCGCAATCGCTTAAGGACAAGCGCCAGGTACTGAAAAGTGTCCTGGCGCATTTGCGCAACGCTTTTAATGTGTCCGCCGCCGAAGTAGACGACAATGACTTGTGGCGGCGGGCGACCATTGGTATTGCCGTTGTCGCCAACAACAACGCGTTCGCCAACCAAGTGCTGGATAAAGTGATCGATCATTTGGAAGCCGACCCGCGCATCGACATGGGGCCGTGTGAAATTGAGTTTTTGTAGCCTCCGTCCGCCCATGCTTTGAAGGAACTCACCATGCCCGGTACACGCAAGCAGCGCCTGCAAGAAAGCCTGCGGATTGAACTGTCGGACGTGATCCGGCGCGAAATGCGCGACCCGCGCTTCCGCAACGGACTGCTGTCCATCACGGAAGTGGAAGTCACGCAGGACCTCAAGCATGCCACTGTTTATGTGAGTGTTTTGGGCGATGCGCAGGCGCAGCAGGATGAATTGAAAGCCCTGCGCGGGGCATCTCATGTCCTGCGCGAGGAGCTCAAGAGGCGCCGGGCGTTTATCAATGTGCCTGACTTGTCGTTTAAGTATGACGATGCGATTGAGCGCGGCAACCAGATGTTTGAGCTTTTGCAGCGTGTCAAACAAGAAGACGAAGCCCGCCCCAAGCCGCCGGAAGAAGAGGCAGATGCCGAGGACGCCTCCTAATGCCGGCTTCGCTTGCTGCCCCGCCGCCGCTGTCAATCACCCTTCCTCGAGCCGCCGAGACCATTCGCCAGGCGCAGACCATTGTCATGGCCTGCCATGTCAGCCCGGACGGTGATGCCCTCGGTTCCATGCTGGGACTGGCCCTTGCTCTTGTTCCCCTGGGCAAAGACCTGACTCTGCTGTCTCAAGATGGCGTGCCCGCCATTCTCCAGTTTCTTCCACAAGTTTCTCTTGTTCAATCGGTCACGGAATGTGCGCGCTTTGACCTCGCTCTCGTGCTGGACTGCGGCGATCTGGCGCGCGTGGGTGACCGTGTCATGCCGATTATCGCTCGCGCCCACACTGTTGTTGATATTGACCATCACGCCGTGGCGGGCGCGTTTGGCGACATTCAAGTGCTGGACACGCAGTCGGCGTCCACGTCCGAAATCGTGTATGCGCTGCTGCAAACAATGGGCCTGCCGCTGACGCCGCCCATCGCGACGTGCCTGTTTACGGGCGTTTCCACCGACACAGGCTCGTTCCGCTACCAGAATGTTTCCCCGCAAACTCTGCGTGTTGCCGCCCATCTGGTTGAAGCGGGCGCACGGCCTGCCCTCATTTCCGAGCAGGTTTTTGAAAACAAAACGTTTGCCGCCACGCGCCTGTTAGGGCACGCCTTGGCGTCGCTGTCGGAAACAAACAATCGACGCATTGTCTGGGCGCGCATTACCGCCCAGGACTTTTTGGCCTTGCAGGCGACCGATGAAGATACCGAAGGCATCGTTGGCCCCGTGCGCGGCGTACGCGGGGCGGATGTGGGTATTTTGTTTCGCGAAATGCCGACGCCGGACGGACGGCCGATTGTTCGCATCTCCCTGCGTTCGCGCGCGGGCATTGATGTCGCCCTGGTGGCGCGGCAGTTCGGCGGCGGCGGTCACTCGCTGGCGGCGGGCTGCACGGTTTCGCTGCCACTGGCCGAGGCCGAGTGCGTTGTTGTAGATGCCGTCCGGCTGGCTTTGCCTCCCCAATAATCTTTCCATGATTTCCGGTGTACTCAATATTCACAAGCCTGCGGGGATGACGTCCCATGACGTGGTAGGCTGGGTGCGGCGAGCAGCCCATCAAAAACAGGTGGGCCATGCCGGAACATTGGACCCTGATGCTACGGGCGTTCTTTTGGTATGTCTGGGCGCGGCGACCCGTCTCAGCGATTATCTGGCTGATGAGGGCAAGGAGTATCGCGCGGTGTTATCCCTGGGCGCGGCGACCACGACGGAAGATGCGGGCGGGGACGTGCTGACGGAAACTGATGCGTCCCATCTCGCTGTATCCGATTTGCAGAATGTTTTGCCGCGCTTTGTGGGCACGATTTTACAAACACCCCCAATGGTCAGTGCGGTGCACCATCAAGGGCAGCGCTTGTATGCCCTCGCGCGGCAGGGCATCGTCGTGGAGCGTAAAGCGCGGCCCGTGCAGATTGACGCTCTCGCGCTGCTGGACTGGACGCCGGGCGTTCGCGCATCAGCGACCCTGGGCGTGGCGTGCGGCAAAGGCACGTACATTCGGACGCTGTGCGCGGACATTGGCGCGCTGCTGGGCGTGGGCGGGCACATGGCCGCCCTGGAGCGGACGCGGGTAGGGCGCTTCACCCTCGCCGATGCCGTTGTTTTAGATGCGCTCACGCCTGATGTTCTGCCAACTCTGTTGGTTTCTCCCGCCGACGCTTTGGGAGCGCTGCCCGCGCAGAGTACCAACGAAAGCGCGCGCAATGATATTCTGCACGGACGCGCTATCCCGGCTTCTGTGGGCGATATTCCTGTCGTCAAAGTGCTGGACCAGAGCGGCCATCTGATTGCGCTGGCGCGGGCGGCACAGGGCGCATTGCACCCGTTCAAGGTGTTCCCGCCCGACTAAAGCGGGTATACGGGGGCATGAGATTGTGCAAGAGGCCCCCCGCTTCCAAAACGCATCTTGAGACTGCCGAGCTTGTCATGCTGCAAACCATTCACGGTCTGGAAAACTTAGCCGCCCCGCTTCAAAACACTGCTGTCGCCATCGGCGTGTTTGATGGCGTTCATCGAGGGCACCAGGAAATCCTTCGGCAGACTGCGCGCGAAGCCCGCTCGCTGGGCCTGACACCTGTCGCGCTGACATTTGATATTCACCCCTCCGCCCTGTTCGCCCCCGACCATGCTCCCCTCAACATCGGCACCCTGTCCCAGCGCGCGCACTGGATGGACACGTTGGGCGGCGGCATGGCCTTGATGGTGGTCGCCCGGTTCACGCCCGTTTTTGCCGCTCTTTCCCCTGCTTCGTTTGTCGCCGACGTTTTGGAAGGACAATTGGGGGCAAAGCATATTTTGGTGGGGGCGGACTTCTGCTACGGCAAAGGGCGCGCGGGAACGGTCACGACTCTGCTGGGCGCGGGGGCGCGTCAAGGTTTTGCCGTCACGGTTGTGCCGCCGATTTTGCGCCATGGCGTACGGGTGAGCAGTACGCAGGTGCGCATCCTGGTGGCCGAGGGTAACATTCCCGCTGCCGCCGACCTGCTCGGCCACCCATTTATGGTCCAGGGGAATGTCGTGCCGGGCAAGCAGCTGGGCCGCACCCTGGGCTACCCGACCGCCAATCTTCAGCCCCTTTTGGCGCGTCAGGCGCTGCCCGCGCATGGTGTTTATGCCGCGCGGGCGCACCTCCATGACGGACGGATTGTCTCCGCCGCCGTCAGTGTCGGCGTCAACCCGACCACGGACATGGACAATGCCCGCAAGATCGAAGCGTTTTTGATGGACGGCTTTGCCGAGGACATTTACGGCCAAGCGTTTGCCCTGGAATTCGTCGCCAAAGTGCGTGATGAAGCGCGCTTTGACAGCCTGGACGCTCTTGTGACGCAAATGGGGCGCGATGTGGCACAAATCAACTCGCTACTTAACCCCGAATGAGGGTAAAAGGCGTGTATGGAAAAATGGACACGTCTTCTTATTGTTCTTGCTACTGTTCTGCTTTTGATTGCCTTTGTCGGGGTGGGCGTCCGGCTCGGCATGGTCATTCATCACACGCTGCTGCTGTTTGCCCTCGGCGGCCTGGTCGCTTATGCCCTCGACCCCTTGGTGGAAAAGATACGCGGCAGCCGCTTGGGGCGCAAAACCAGTGTTTCGGTTGTCTTTGTCAGCCTTGTCGTCCTGTTGGGTGCGGGCATCTGGCTGCTCAGCGATGACCTGGTGCGTCAGATCACCTCGTTCAGCCGCGATTACCCGCAGTACCACGCCCGCGCGCTGACATTGGCGGGCGTCCTTGACGCCAAACTTGCCGCGCGCAACGTCCACTTCAGCCTCACCGATACGCTGCAAAACCCCCCGCCCGACATCAAGGCCGCTGCCGCCAATGCGGGAAAAAAAGTCGTGCCCGCTCTGCGGCATCTGGTCACCGACATCGGCGAATCCCTCATTGTTTTACTGATCGCCCTGTACTTTCTTCTGTTCAGCGCCGAAATGCGCCAAAAGTTCAACGCCATGCTGCCGCCCGACCTGCGCTCCCGCACCGAGCTGTGGCAGACTGATGTGAACCGCATCCTGGGCGGCTTCGTGCGCGGCCAGCTCATCATCGCCGTGCTGCTGGGGGCCGCCGCCGCCGTAGGCTGTTTAGCCATCGGCATTCATACGTGGCTGATTATCGGCCTGGTTGTCATTGTCGCCTCGCTCATCCCCGTGTTCGGGCCGTACCTGGGAGCCGTGCCCGCCATAGTCGCCGCCCTGATCGGGCCGACGCGGTTTCACAGCCCCGTTGTTTCCGCCGTACTGGTGCTGGTGTTGTTTGTCGTCATCAACGAAGGCGGCTCCAAAGTCTTGTATCCCAAGCTGGTCGGCTCCGCCCTGGGCTTGCACACGGTGTTGGTGCTGTTCGTGCTGTTTGCGGGCCTGGAAATCGACGGCATTGTCGGCGTCCTGTTCGCCGCCCCCGTGACTGCCCTGGCCCTGGTCAGCATTGTGCATCTGTTTCGCTACTGGCAGGGCCTGCCCGACGGCCTCTTGTCCAATGTCGCCCGCATAGAAGGCCCTGAGCAAGAGCACGCCGCGCTGCCGTAAACCCAGGGTGTTGCGGCTTCGTTGCCACGGCGTTTTCAGCGCCTACCAACGACGGAACAAATCGTTCCGTCGTCGGTAAGCCTCTATCACGCCTAAAAGATGCCGAAGATAAGAGCGGGCAAATCCTTCAGCGGCGGCTGAATGAGTGTGTCCCAGCCGCGCAAAACATGCAGGTTTTGTGGCTGTCTGCACCTGCCTCAGCACAATCCGCCTGCAAAAAACCGCCGTGGCAGCCAAACTTAAATGCCTGACGGCGGCATGGCGCAGGCTTTGATAGGAAAGTGCGCCGAAAAAGCGCGCCCGGAAAAAAAGTTCGCTTTCCTGACAAAAGTGCTTGCTTTTTCCACCAAGCCGTGATAGCATAGGGTGTCATCGGGTCTTGATTCTCAAGTTGTTCCTTTCCTCAAGACCGCAGTCTGTCCTGTTTGCTTTTCTTCCAGATGTTTTGGCAGAAAGGTGTTCGAAAAATACCCGCAGGCACCCTGCCTGCGGCGCCGGTTACCCGTGTCGTTCTCGCTCTGCTGGTCTTAAACGTCGTGTGCCCTTCTCCGTGCCTGCCTTGCGGCGGGAATGAGGGCACGGAGGAAACTGCATGCCTGCTGCTCCCTGTCTGCCTGCCGTTGTGGCACACGCGTCGTCTTTCCGCGCCCGGCTTCGGCGCACCTGCGCATTGTGGCTCCTGCTGCTGGGCGTGGTCTGCTTTTGCCCAGCTGCTTTCGCGCAAAGCGGAGCGCCTGCGGCTTCTGCCAGCCCTGGCAGCGACAGCGGCTTTACCTTCCAAGTTCCCGAACTCGCCAGCGCAGCCATGGCGTCAACCGCCCATGATGCCAGTGCGGGAACCCCTGCGCCTCAGCCCGATGTCCAGGCCCTGGACGTGACATGGTCGCCCGCCGGCCCTCAGCCGGGCGACCCGGTCAAGTTCAGCGCGCTGGTTTCCAACCTGGGCAATGCCACCGCCCAGCAGTACACCGTTGAGTTTTACCTGATGAATGAAACAGGCGAGATCTCCTACTGGGCCAGCTACTGGAACGGGGAGCCGCTTCCTCCCGGCGAGTCGCGCTGGGTGACGGGGGGGGCGGACTGGAACTGGGGGTTTTGGACGGCGGCATCCGGGTGGCATATCGTGCTGGTCGTCATCAACGACAGCTACAACAGCCTTGCCAAGCAGTTCTACGTTTCCTACGCGCCGCTGTCCAGCTTGACGGCCACCGGGGGCGACGGGCAGATCAGTCTGTTTTGGAACGCCGTTTCGGGGGCGACCAGTTATAATCTGTACCGGTCTGCCGCGTCTGGGGGCGAAGGCAGCGTTCCCTACCGAACCGGCCTCCAAACGACCAACTACACCGATACCCCTGTGTCTAATGGCACGACCTACTACTATACGTTCACGGCCGTGGGGGCGCAGGGCGAAACCGCGCAGTCCAATGAAGCAGGCGCGACGGCCCAGCCTGCCAGCCCCGGCATGGTGCGCTTTTTTCCACGCAGCGATTTTCCCTCGCGCATGGTTGGCGGCAAGTTCCAGGGCAGCAATGATGGGACAAGCTACACGGACCTCGCGACCATCACAACGTTGCCTTCCAACCGTCAGTACACGCAGCAGGCGCTTTCGGCGGACCCCAAACAGTTCCAGTATTTGCGCTACCTGTCTCCTAATGGAGGATGCGGCAACATCGCCGAACTGGAATTTTACAGCGGGTCGACCAAGCTGACGGGAACCCCTTTTGGGACGCCGGGTTCCTACAACAACTCGGGCAACGACTACACAAAGGCCCTGGACGGCACTTTCCTCACGTTTTTTGATGCGCCAATCGGTGATGGCGCATTTGTGGGCATTCAGCAGACCGACCCGGCGAACTCCGGCCAGCCGGACTTTATTCTCACGGTCAACCCCAGCCTCAACATCCCAAAAGGCGGCATGGGAACGCTGACAGTGAACGTCACCCCCCTCAATAACTTTTTTGGCAATGTCGGTTTGAGCGTTTCCGGCTTGCCCGCCGGCGTGACAGCCGCCTTCTCGCCCCTCACCGTGGCGGGGGCCGGCGGCAGCACTTTGACGCTGACAGCCGACCCAAACACAGCCGCGCCGGGGCCTGCGACGGTGACCGTCACCGGCACGGCCTCGCCCAATGGCCCTGCTCACAGTCAGACGCTGACGCTGACTGTCACCGGTTCCGGCGGCAACTTGACAGGCGGGCCGGTGCGCCTGACCGACTTGTACCTGCCCAAGACCCTGTGCCTGGAGTGGGATGCAGGAAACATCTATGGACATCATGATGCGGATCAGTACCAGGTGCTTCGGTCTACTCCCTCGTCCAACTCGGGTTCGTTCCTCCCTGTGGGAGTGACTACGAACCTTGTTTTTAACGACCAAGACTTTGTATTTGGAACTGCCTACAATTATGATGTCATTGACCACTGGAGAATTAACAGCGGTTACTTGGACCCAAACACAAATAAGTGGGTGCCGGGCCCGGCGACGGGCACAACGGATCTAGGTTCCATTTCCGTCACTCCAATGCAGACGCCGGTGACGGAAAACCAGGCCGTGGACGCCCGCTACGATCCCCGCTACAGCACCTGGAATTTCATCAACCACAAGTTCGGCACGACGACCTACCGGGGCGGCTTGTTCGCCGGCTACAATGCGGACAATTCTCAGGTCGGCCACAGCTACCTGAAGTTTCTGCTGCCCCCGCCCGCGTCCGGCCAGGGAATCTGGCCCGTCGCTTCCGTCAACGCCTGGTTTACCCGTGACTACGACCTCAGCGCCGGATCCCTGCCCGGCACTGTCGGCGTGGCCTGCCAGAGCGTCCCGGCGAACTGGGACGCGGCTTCCCTGACCTGGTCCAACGCCCCGGCGTTTAGCCCGTCCCACACGCCGCAGCGTGTTTCCAGCGATCCCCAAAGTCCGCCCTGGGTGCACTGGCCGGTAGGCGCGGACGTTTGGGGCGTGCTGAACGCCGGGGGCGGCCCTTACGCGGCGGCCCTGAGCGGCACCCAGGAGCCGAGTGTCGGCGGGGCGGGCCTCACGGGAGGCGGAAGTGCGAGCGGCTGGGCTTACTTTGCCAAAAAGGAATACGCGGGAGGGCAGCCGGCCTGCCTGCTGTACGCCTTGAGCGGCTCCGGCGCTTCCGCGCAGGCCGCGCAGTTTAGTTTTCAGCCCGCGCCCAAGCCGCATTTGTCCCCGGCCCAAAAAAAGCCGCAGCCCAAGAGGAAGCCATGAAAGCAACAAAAAAGAGCATTGCGCGCGCAACAGCCGCCGTGTCCTTGCCCATTATTCTCGCCGCCGGCCTCGGCCGGCACACTGCCCACCGCATTGCCAAGCCTCCTGTTCCCCTTGTTTACACAAGCGCCGGGTACGGCGGCTTCGTCCCCGCACCCAAATTAGCGGCGCATAAACCTGTTCCGGCGGCGGCCAGAAGCGGGGCGGCCATTCCGGTTCCGGCGCTCGAACAGACGGTGCGGGATGCTTATGTCGCGGGCCGTTATGCAGCCGTAGAAATGGCAGGGGCGCAGGTAATCAAACGGGCGGCCCAATTTCCGACGCTTTCCAATCGGCAGGCCGCCGCGCGCGCCCGCAGCCTGCTCGCCTACAGCGCCGCCCGCCGCCACGACCTGCCCCTGGCGCGGGTGCGGTTCGCCGTGATGCAGGCGGAAGCAGCGCGACTGCCCGACAAAGGTTTAGAAACAGCCCCGTCCGGCGCAGTCGCGCCGACGCTGGAGGCCGAGGCTGCTTTTCAGCACGCCGTCTGCACGGGGGCATTGGGCGACAAAGCCGGGGCGGAAGTGGAATACGTCGCTTTTATGAAACGGTTCCCGGACAGCCCGCTGCTGCATGCGGCCTCGCACCGGATTGCGATGCTGCATGGCGGCGACATGCCATCGGCGGATCAGGCGGTCTGGCGGCAGGCCCAGGCCATTGCGGCACGCCATGAGGCGGCCAAGCGGCTGGAGCAGTCCCTTTGCGGCCCGGAATGTCTGGCGGAACTGCTGCGCCGCCGAGGGGAAACGCCGGATGTCCACGCACTGGCGCGGGCGATGGGCACGAGCGAGCGGGGCACGACGCTGGGGGCGCTGGCGTCTGCGGCCAGGGGACACGGCTTCCCGGCGCAAGGCCTGGCACTGACGCAGAAGGGCTTGGCGGAGCAGGCGCTGCCTGTTATCGCCCTGGTCGCGCCGGGGCATTACGTGCTGGTCGAGGCGATCACGCCGTCGGCGGTGACGGTTTGGGACCCGGACGCGCGCGGCGTGGGCCACGCCGACCAGCGAACAGTGCCGCAGCCCGTGTGGGGCCGAATGTGGCAGGGAGTGACGCTGGCGCTTCGTCCCCCGACGCAGGCGGTGCGGACGGCACAGCGATAATGGCCGGTGGCAGGGAATGCGCCCTCCGAAACGACGGATGACGGCAATGCGCGGAAAGACTGAAGGAGACGACATCATGCGGACACTGAGAAACTTCCGGCTGGTACGGGTCATCACGCTGATGGCGACACTGAGTCTGATCTGGCTTCAGATCGGGCCGGTCCTCGCGGGGACAGTGCGTCAGTCCCGGATTGACCGGCAAACGGCGCAGATGCGCCTGGAAGCGGCGCGTCGGGCGTCGGGTCTTGCCCCCGGCCTAACGCAGACGCCCGATGCGGCTCTGCGCAAGAAGATCGCGGCCAAAGAAAAGGCAGCGCAGGAGGCGGCGATCAAGCCGATTGCCGACATGCGCCCGCTGTCCGCAGCGGAGATGAAGACGGCGAGCGGGCGCGGGCCGCTGCGCAACCCCTACCTCGCGGGCAGCCCCATGCCCTGGCAGCGGTCCTTCCACGACGTCAATATGTGCGACGGCAACCTGTTCAAGTCGTTCACCGACATCCAGGTGGCCCCGGCGCGCGGGGCGGGCCTGGTGCTTCAGCGCACCTACAACAGCAACGACGCGCGGGTGGGGCCGTTCGGGGTGGGGTGGGGCCACGCCTACGACATCCGCATCCAGGAGGCTGCCGCCGTGCAGGTCGAGGACGGCAACCCCAAGGCCGTCTCGGTGCAGCCCGTCTCAGGGGCGGGTTCGACGGGCGGTGTGGGAGCGGCGGGCGGCGCGGACACGATCAACGAAGTGCCGCGCACGGATTTCTTCGGGGCCAAGCACACCTACCACCGGGACGCCGACGGCCTGTACAGCCCGCCGCCATACCTGTACGACGAGATGAGCAGCGACTACAACAGCGCGCTCGTCAACGGCCCGCTCAAGGTCGATGCCGACACCGAGAAGGGCAGGGACGGGACAGTCAAGCACTACCGCAGCGTCCTAACCCTGGCCGACGGGACGGAGGGCAACGAGCGGGCCTGCGACTCCATCACGGACCGGCACGGCAATAAGACGGTCCTCACCTACGGCTTATCCTATGCTCAGACTGATGGAAGCACGCGCAAGCTGCTGACGGGGGTAACGGACCCGTCGGGGCGCTCTCTGACCTTCCAGTGGACCAACTTCGGCACCGCCGCTCAGCCGGCCTACCGCATCACCGAGGCTGACGCGCCGACAGACCCGACGACGGGTACGCGCGCCTACCGGGTTGTCTACGCCTACTACGGGGCGAACGATCCGAACGCGGGCGGCGTGGCCTACCAGCTCAAGTCCGTCACGCTCGACCCGGATGGCCTGAACCGGACCACGACCTACACCTACACCAGCTTCACGGGCGGCTACACGGACGCGAGCGGCAACGCGCAGACAGCGACGGAGTACGGGCTGCTGTCCAGCATCGCCGACCCGATGGCGGTTGTTGACCCGACGAGCGATGGACAGGGACACGCGGGACACACGATCTATTACACGTACACTTCGACGACAGTGCATGGGAACGACTTCGTGTATGTGACGACGGGCGTCAGCTACCCCACCTTCACCAACACCGTCTGGGTGAACTCAATCACCGAGCCTGCTGGACTGGTCGTCGGCAGTAGCCCGCAGACGGTGACCTGGAACATCGATACCGCCAGCACGATTTACTGGGGCACTACTGGTGATTTCGCCGCCCGTGTGACAAGGAACGGTCTGATAGGCTGGGTTGACCAAGTGGACACTAGACTGCGCTCCGTTTGGATCGAGCCGACTAATTCACATGCCAACGGAGGCAACGGCCAGGAAGACTCGAACGGATATGACTCAGCCAACAATTTGATTGTTGCAATAGAAACTACCCAAGACCCGACGGGGCATGTTCCTAGTGGGGACGGTTATCGGCAATCGTATAAACAAACCACTTACGGACCACAGGGTGAAGTCACCAGTAACGGATGGTCAGGAGCGGACGAGGATGCTTTCCTTGGCAAAAAGCCTCTGCTAGACGGCACGGCGACGACTTACTGGAACGCCAGCAAGTACTTCCAAAAGGCGACGTTCACTGACCGCAACGGCCACCTGACGGCGATGGATTACTACGACGACCAGGACCCCAGCCCCGGCAACCGGGGCGAGGTCAAGTGGGTACAGGACGCCGGATTCAATGATCCGTCCAGCCCTTCCTATCAGAAGCAGTTCACCTACACCTACAATCAGTACGGCCAGAAGACCAGCGAGACCAACCTTAACGGCGTCGTGACCCAGTACACCTATGGCGATGTCTGGGGCAACCTCACCCAGGTTGTGCAGGACCCCGGCGGCGCGGGACACCTCAACCGCACGACCAGCATGGTCTACGATGTGATGGGCCGCGTCCTGCAAAGCACCGACCCCAGCGGGCAGGTCAGCGCGTTTGCCTACAACACCCTGGGCCAGCCGCTGACGGTGCAGACACCGGCCAAGGGCAGTGCCCCGGCAGAGACCATCGCCTACGTTTACAGCGGCAACGGCCGGACCCAGAGCGTGACGGACAACCGCGGGACGACGACGATGAGCTACGAGGCGGGGTGCGACCGCGTCCACAGCGTCACCGACCCGGTCACGGGTACGATCAGCTACACGTACCGGATCACCGGGGAGCGCACCTCCATGACTCTGCCCGGCGGAGAGACCTGGACCTACGCCTACCATGATGCAGATGACAACTTCCATGACGAACTGCCCAAGGACGATCCCAACAGCGTTGTCGCCGACTTGAGCAGCGTGACGGACGGCTCCGGCCGCGAGGTGGATTATACGAAGGACACAGCGGGCAGACTGCAAGAAATTCGGGGCGACTACGTTTACAGCACGACGCAGCCCAACAACCCGCACATAGTCAGCTACTGCCAAACCGACTATTACTATGACTGGTTCAACAACATCCCACTCAGGTCACGGATGTGGCTGAAAACGATCACGACCACCTTTAACTACAGGGACAGCGGGGGTACGTGGCACCAGCGCCTGCTGTCCAGCAACGATTACGCATTTGACAACGAAGGCCAGCGCCTGACCAACGCGGTCAGCACCCAGCCCATCGACCCGGCCACGGGCAACCCGCAGGTGGACAGCAGCAATAACCCCGTCCTTACCAGCCGCCTGGAGACCTACGGCTACGACGCCTTGAACCGTCTCAAGAGCGTGGACTATGGGGACGGTCAGACGCAGGGGTACACGTTTGACGCGATGGGCAACCGGCTGGGCAAGACGGACAGCGCGGCGGGTGCGACGAGCTACGATTACGATGCCGCCAACCGCCTGATGCTGGCAACAGGGGCAGGCGGCGACCGGTACGCAAGCGACGCCGACGGCAACACGACAACAAGCGGCAGGCG